>Ga0097691_1000902_pt1 | contig 23619 bp, 23 predicted proteins | sample NGESurdeep072012_8_FD_72858 | JGI IMG/M metagenome (GOLD analysis project Ga0097691, IMG submission 72858) | Arctic peat soil microbial communities from Barrow, Alaska - NGEE Surface sample 210-1 deep-072012 | ecosystem: Environmental > Terrestrial > Soil > Wetlands > Peat ... | reverse complement strand
CTCGCCTTGATCGTAGGCCAACAGAAACTTACGGCGCAGATCATCCCCATATGGCTTCGCCATCGCTTCACTCGCCGCAGAGTCTCGCCAAAGTAAGTCTACACTATTAGAGAAAATGCTCTAGTGTGTTTTCTGGCGATTATGTAATCCCGTAACCCACTGATTCTACAAGACAGTAACTCGGGCTCGCGCTGGGTCGGGCGGATACTAGACAGGAGCGTAGGACAAATTCGTTCTCGGAGTGCCTATGCCCATCCTGTGTCCCCCGAACCATTGCACCCGGTTTAACGCACCTTCTCGCCGCCTACGTTGGGAGAATTCCCAAACTCCGCTGTAGGCCATCGGTCAATCAACGTGACTCCTGCTGATCCCCTCGCCACTGCGGCCGGTAGTCGGCCGGTTCCTGCTGGCCTCGTCCTGTGTTTTAGGCCGGATCTGGGATCGCAGGTTGATGCCCTTCGTCCGATAGCTATCCCTGAGATACGTGGTTCAACCTATTACGTCCGACCCTCGGCCGGGCCAAACTGGAATTGGTAAACGAGCGTGATTTACGTCATGAGAGGTGCACTATGAATACGGCTTATTTGCGATCCAGAAACTCCGCTGGTCAACTGAACACCAAACCCTTTGCGAGCTCTTCGCAGGCGCGCAATTCAGCAAGCGGGCGCCAGGTACCACCACCGCGCCACCACCACCCGAATCTTCGATTGCGGCTGAGCAAATGCCAGTAGATCCCCTACTTACGACCAAGCAGGCTGCAGCCATCCTTAGCGTTTCACCGGACACCCTCAAGAAGTGGCGGCAACGTCCCGGCAAAGGGCCGGAGTTCATCCGGTATCCCAGCGGCGCGATCCGGTACCGCCTCAGCACCATTCTGCAATTCCTCGCCGACTTCACGGTCCAGCCGTAACGAGGACCCGCGATTCAATCTGATCAGACGCTAGGCCTTTGGCTCAACGACCTGACCATGCAAGTCTGTGGGCAACCATTAACTCGATCAAGCACGGAGCTGAGCGATCACACGCGCTGTCGGTTGGCGCGAAGGCAACCGCTGAAAACAACCGTAAGGGACAGAACCAAGATGGACGTGATACTGGACGTTGAGCACATCGCAGTATTCTTCAAATGTTCGCTGGAAAAGGTCAAACGCATGTTGCGTTCCGGCGAGTTGCCTGGCTTCAAATTTGGCGGGCGCTGGTACGTTCGCGAAAAAGACCTTGAGGCGATGGTGGAGAAGGCGGTACAGTCGAATCGTCATCTGCGCCGCGTTCAGGAGGCTGCATGAACCATCTGAACCGGCGCCCACAATATCAGTACGGGTCCTTGTTGCGCGAAGACCGCAAGCGAGGCCCGGCTGTTTGGGTGTACCGCTACTCCAACATGGGCCAGGACGGCCGGAAGAAGCGCCGCAAGGTCATTGTTGGCGACATTAACCAGTTCCCGACCAAGTCTCTGGCTGAGCGAGCCTGTGAACCGCTCCGCACCGAGGCTAATCAGGAGCTCCTAACCGAGAAACCAGTAACTATGCGGACGCTTTTAGATCGCTATGAAACGGAGGTTCTGCCTCCGCCGATTCCGGTCGGAGGAACCATGTCTCCCGATCAGATGAGCGACCAATGTGCCCGATCGTACCGGTCGAATATCCGAAAGTACATCCGTCCCACTTGGACGGATGTCCTGGACCGGCAAACTGGCAAGAACCGCGACTACCTGGTTGCTGATTTCAGCGACGTTCGCCTGTCAGCCGAAATCGAACGCTGGCTGCGATCGCTGCTGAAATCGGAGAAGAACCCCAAAGGGCTTGAGAAGAAAACCGTTCACCACCTGTTCACCACGATGAAGGCGATTTTCAAGCACGCAGTGAAATGGGGTTATCTGGAGCGCAGTCCCATGGGCAACCGCGACCTGAAACTGGTCGAGTTGCCACGAGGATCGACCCGTCGCTCCAAGAAGCCCTTCTCTTTGACTCCAGGCGGCTTCTTTGCCCTGCTTGCCGTTCTGGGGGTTATGGAGAAAGCAGCAGTTTCATTTGCGGGCTGGCTCGGACCACGCATCAGTGAGGCTTTCGGCCTGCGCTGGAGTGACCTGGATTTCGAACGTAAGGTGGTCACGTTTGAGCGTGGTTTCGTCAATGGACGTATCTCGGCGCTGAAGACCGAGGCATCGAGGACGTCCATTCCCCTGCCGTCTGAGGTGATCGAAGCGCTGCAGGCTTGGCGTGAGGTCACTCCGTACAATACTGATGCCGACTGGGTGTTTGCGAGTCCTCACTCCCATGGCCGGCTTCCCTACTATCCGGGTCAGTTTCTGAAGGACCGCATCAAACCGGTTGCAAAAGAACTGGGCCTGGGTGACATCGGTTGGCACACGTTCCGACACAGCGTCAGTAGCTGGGGCAAGGAGTCGCTAAAGCTGGGACAGACAAAAGAACTGTTGCGTCACGCCAACCTGGCGACAACGTCTGAACTCTACGGTGACTTAAATTTGGACGCAAAGCGAGAGGCCCAAGGGCAGCTCGTGGCGCACATCAAAGCCAGTGCAGCATTGGCCGATGCAAGGTCGCAACAGGCGGGATTACACAGGATCCAGTAGCGTGACCTTAATATGACCCGGATGGAAGAGGGCGATTCTTGTATCTTGCAGAAAAGAATGGCTCCTCAGGTAGGACTCGAACCTACAACCCTCCGGTTAACAGCCGGATGCTCTGCCATTGAGCTACTGAGGAGTGTATGGGCGCTGGTGATTTCGCCGTTTGTGAGTTTATTGTAACGGCCTCAAGTCTCGGCGTCAAAGGTTTCGATCGTGTCGGCGCTCGGTGAACCCGCCATTCAAATTACTTCTTCCCATTCAAGTTGTAACCTGTCAGAATCTTCCCCCATGTCGAAGACCGCATCGCGCCATTTGCTGGCCAGAGATGCCCCGGACGCACGGGACTACATTTATTCCCCGGAGCCCAAACATCTGCGCAAGCCTCTCCCGCTGCGGGTTGATTTGCGCCGCCGTTGCCCACCCGTACAAGATCAGGGGAGACTGTTTACATGCACGGCCCATGCCGTCGCCGCCGCGTTTCATTATGAGCAGCGGATGCAGCAGATGCGAACCATCATTCCATCGCGATTATTTATCTACTACAACGAGCGGGCGATAGCGCATGAAAGGAGACTGAGGCACTCGGTCACTCTGCGTAATGCGCTGAAAGCGGCGGCGAAGGCGGGGGTGTGCCCCGAGTCTTTGTGGCGTTACAACGTTGCACCTCGTCAATACATCAAGAAACCGCCGCAGAGAGCTTTCGAGGCGGCCGCCAAGCACAAGATCGACCGGTACTACCGTATTCCGAACGAGCCGATGAAACGGGTTGTGTTTCTGAGACACTTGAAACGCTGTCTCGCGGACAAGTACCCATTCGTGTTTGGATTCAGAGTGCACCCCAGTTTTGAGAAACCTCCAACGGGCAAGTGGAAAGAAGGAATCATGCCAATTCCGGGGAAGAAAGTCGACAAGGCAACCGGTGGACACGCTGTCATGGCGGTCGGGTACGACGACCGAAAGAAGGCTGTGCTGGTGAGAAATTCGTGGGGACCGGATTGGGGTGTAAAAGGCCATTTCTGGATGCCGTATAGTCTCATCAGCGATCCCGGGTTCGCACACGACTTCTGGACGATACGCGGTGTCACTGGCAAGAAACCAGGAAGAGAATGATCTTCCTCCAATATCCAGGCGGGGGTTCCTTCTCGAAGGTCGTGGAGCGCGGTCGCTACCTAAGGTTGGGGACTTAACTCAAAATGTTGCATCTTTGACGACTGCCTTTGACGCTATTTCGTCGATTTCAGCGGCTTTTCGGCAGGACACACAGTCAAGTGACGCATGCGATTGACCCGACTTTTCGCAACGTGTTATAAAGACTCGCCTTATGTGTTGCATTTTTAATCTGGGCGATGCCTGCTCAGAGGACGGATGCACGTATTCCCAACGCGGCCAAACCTCAGCACTTCTGTCTTGAAGTGGAAGCGCGTTTCCGGGATTTGAGCAGGTCAACCTATGGTCTTCAGTCGCGCTCGATCGGAACGCAACCTCGAAGACCGTACCGTCCGTACCTGCGGTATGTTCATGGGTTATATGCGGAAGCTCATCGCGGACAGTCGCGTGAGAACGCAATATTGTACGGACATTTCATGGGGCGATCCCGAATCAACCCGGGCGTAACCCATCGGAGGACTCTTATGCAAAGCTGGCTCGCCACCTCGCGGCGGCTGTTATTACTACCCGGATCGATTTCGCGTACGGCCATGGTCGTTGGCGCAACCCTTACTCTTCTCATGCTGAATGCCTCGGCAGTCTTCGCTCAGCCGACTGAAGCCGCCGGGGAAGCGAATTTGCAGCTACCCGACCTTAGTTCAGTCAGCTTTCTTGGCATGACTGGCCATAACCTGCTGCTGATCGGCTTGCTCTTCTGCGTGTTTGGACTGGTGTTCGGGCTGGCGATTTATATGCAGCTCAAGAACGCTCCTGTCCACCGTTCCATGCGCGAGATTTCTGAGTTGATTTACGAAACCTGCAAAACCTATCTGGTCACGCAGGGAAAATTCATCCTCGTCCTCTGGGTCTTCATCGCGGTCATCATCACGGCATACTTCGGATGGCTGGCTCCTGTCCCTGGAAAACCGATCGCGGTCACCCTACCGGTCATCCTGCTATTCAGCCTGATCGGCATTGCGGGAAGTTATGGCGTGGCCTGGTTCGGCATCCGAGTCAACACATTTGCCAACTCGCGTACCGCGTTCGCAGGTCTGCGCGGCAAACCCTATCCGATTTATGCCATTCCGCTTAAGGCGGGCATGAGTATCGGCATGATGCTGATCAGTGTTGAGTTGCTGATCATGCTGTGCATCTTGCTGTTCGTGCCCGGAGATTATGCCGGTCAATGCTTCATCGGATTCGCGATTGGCGAGTCGCTGGGCGCAGCCGCTCTGCGTATCGCTGGCGGTATCTTCACCAAGATCGCTGACATCGGTTCTGACCTGATGAAAATCGTCTTCAAGATTAAGGAAGACGATGCCCGTAACCCTGGCGTCATCGCTGACTGCACCGGCGACAACGCGGGCGACTCGGTCGGCCCCAGCGCGGACGGCTTCGAAACCTACGGCGTAACTGGCGTCGCTCTGATCACGTTCATCCTGCTTGGCGTCAAAGATCCTCACGTCCAGGTGCAATTGCTGGTCTGGATCTTCGTCATGCGTATCATGATGCTGGTTTCCAGCACCGTGGCGTACTTCCTCAATGAGGCAGTCGCCAAAGCGCGCTATGGGAACGCGGACAAGATGGATTTCGAAGCGCCGCTCACTTCGTTGGTGTGGCTGACTTCGATCATCTCCATCGTGCTGACGTACATCGTTTCGAAGGTGATCATCCCGGACCTCGCAGGCGATCCCACGCAATGGTGGAAGCTGGCGACGATCATTTCCTGCGGTACGCTGGCGGGCGCGGTGATTCCCGAACTCGTCAAAGTATTTACTTCGACGTCGTCGGGACACGTGAAGGAAGTGGTGACCTCGGCTGAAGAAGGAGGAGCATCGCTCGACATCCTGTCGGGTTTGGTAGCGGGCAATTTCTCCTGCTACTACCTCGGCTTCACCATGGTCGTCCTGATGAGCATTGGCTACGTCGTCAGCACCTATGGACTGGGTATGCTGATGCTGGCTCCCGCCGTTTTCGCCTTCGGATTGGTGGCCTTCGGCTTCCTAGGCATGGGCCCGGTGACCATCGCTGTCGACTCCTACGGACCGGTCACGGACAATGCTCAGTCGGTGTATGAGCTGTCGTTGATCGAGCAAGTCCCAAACATCGAGAGCGAACTGAAGCGGGACTACAACATCGACGTCAACTTCGAACGCGCCAAGCACATGCTGGAAGAAAATGACGGCGCGGGCAATACGTTCAAAGCCACTGCCAAACCGGTGCTGATCGGCACGGCCGTGGTGGGTGCAACCACCATGATCTTCTCCATCATCATGGCTCTCACCAAGGGACTCACCGAGAACGTCGGCGACCTCTCGCTGCTGCACGCTCCGTTTGTGCTCGGACTCATCAGCGGTGGCGCCATCATCTACTGGTTTACCGGCGCCAGCATGCAAGCGGTAACCACCGGCGCTTATCGGGCGGTGGAGTTCATCAAGAAGAACATCCGGCTGGAAGGCGTCGAGAAGGCCTCGGTAGAGGACAGCAAGAAGGTGGTTGAGATCTGCACCAAGTACGCGCAGAAAGGTATGTTCAACATCTTCCTCGCGGTGTTCTTCGTGACCCTGTCGTTTGCCTTCGTGGAGCCGTTCTTCTTTATCGGCTACCTTATCTCGATTGCCATCTCTGGCTTGTACCAGGCCATGTTCATGGCCAACGCCGGCGGGGCATGGGACAACGCCAAGAAGATCGTTGAGGTCGAACTGAAACAGAAAGGGACACCGCTACACGACGCAACCGTAGTGGGCGACACGGTCGGCGATCCATTCAAGGACACTTCTTCGGTGGCCATGAATCCGATCATCAAGTTCACCACGCTCTTCGGATTGCTGGCGGTGGAACTCGCGGTTCAGTTGACGGCCACGAGTGGCAAGACTTTCGCCCACATTCTGGCGGCCATCTTCTTCCTGATCTCGTTCACATTTGTATGGCGGTCGTTCTACGCCATGCGCATCGTAAAAACACTGTAAATCATTCGCAGAGAATGCAAAACGCCATCCCAATCCGGATGGCGTTTTGATTTGGGACGGAAAGTCCTTAACAAGGCAATCTTCTACATCCCCTTCATCTTATCTTTCACCGCGTGTGCCAGTTTCTCAATCTGCTCCGCCTTCTTGATCACATCAACCGAGATGATGTTTTCGTTTGTCTTGTCCACATACTGTTTCAATTGCGTCGCCAGGTCGAGCAGTTGATCGGTGTCTTTCTTGATGTCCTGCTGGCGCTGCAGGTTCCGCTTCTTGACCATGTCACGTTTCTGTTCCTCGGTCCACGGGTCCTCAGCCTGTCGTTGCCGCTGACTGCCAGAGGTACTGGCATCTGGCGTCTGCGAGGGATCGACGACCTGCGCCAGGGCGCTGCATCCGTTAAGCGCCAGGAGCAACAGAGTCCCAACTAGTATGTATTCTTTGATCTCTCGCATTACCAAGAACCCCTTGATGGCATTTACGGAATCCGCGTCGATCTGCATCTTCAGCGCACTCATCACGCGTTGCTATAATCGCCGCAACGATGATCACGCCAACGATCAAACTCACCTTGGAAGCCATTATGGCCCCAAATCGCGTCCTTGAGGTAATCGATGACTGGGGCGACGACGCGTTCGATTTCGTGCGCCACCAGGTCCCCCGAATCGTCGCGGTACTGATTATCGCTTTCATCCTAACCCGTTTGCTCAAGCTGGTTTCTCGGCACATGGGAGAACTCAGCAACCGCCAGGATCTTCCTTCCTCAGTCCGTTCCCAGCAACTCCGAACGCTCTCGAGCGTGATCTACAGCGTCGGAGTCATCGTAATCATCTTCATTGCCTCGATGCAGATCCTGCCCCTGTTGGGTATCAACATGGGCCCTTTGCTCGCCAGCGCCGGAATTGCCGGTCTCGCCATCGGCTTCGGATCCCAGGCACTGGTTAAGGATTTCATCAACGGATTCTTCATACTCGCGGAAAACCAGTACGACATTGGCGACACGGTGCGCATCGCAGGAGTGCAGGGCGTGGTGGAGACCGTGACGCTGCGCCGAACCGTGCTGCGCGACTCTGATGGAACTGTCCATACCGTGCCCAGCAGCGAAATCAAGGTGGTCAGCAATCTCACTCGGGATTGGACCCAGATCAACCTGCACGTTTCCGTCGCGTATGGCGCAGACAGCGAGAAGGTGATGGCGCTGCTCAAGCAAGTCGGCGGAGAGATGGCCAGTGACTCTAGCTTCGCCGACATGATTGTTGCCCGTCCTGAGGTCCCCGGAATCGAAAAGATTAGCGGCAACGAAGTGGACTATCTGATGCTGGTCAAAACTAAACCTGGCGCGCAGTATGCCGTCAGGCGCGAGTTGCGGCGCCGCATCAAGTCTTGTTTCGAGAAAAACAACATCGAACCTGGCGATCCCAGCCGGGTGTTCGTCACCGGCATTCCTAAAACAAGTTAGCGATCGCGGTGGATTCCCTACTTCGTAGGTCCACCCAGGCCCGCCCACTTTTCTAGAAGTTGGATGGTCGCGGCGTAATCAAGGTCGTCCCAGCCCTCTTCGCTCGCCAACTCATAGATCTCGTCCACGGTCTCCAGCGCCGGCAGTTTGACGCGCGCCTCTTTAGCGGTGTCGAGTAGCAAGTGAATGTCCTTGTGCATCAACCGCAAGGGAAAATTGGGCGAGTAATCGCGCCGCAGAACGAAGGGCGCTTTGTAATCGACAACGCCCGAACGGATCATCGAAGCCTGGACCAGCTCAACCATTTTCTCCGGCTCGACCCCTAGCTTTCGCGCCAGCGTCAAACCCTCAGCGAATCCTTCATAGATCATCGCTATCTGCAGGTTCATACAGATCTTAGCGGATTGCCCTTTTCCAGTGTCGCCGACGTGAATCACGGTCTTGCCCATGGCCTTGAACAGAGGATCCATGGCCTGTACTGTCTCCGCGGGACCGCCCACGATGAAGATAAGCTGTCCATTCTCGGCGCCGATTTTGGATCCTGTAACGGGCGCGTCAATCCACTGCACACCCTTTTCGGCGACGCGTTGAGCGAAGCGCAGCGTGGCCGACGGCGAGATGGTGCTGGAATCGGCAATCACCATTCCCTCGCGTAGCGACTGCTCGATTCCGTCGTCTGAAAACACCAGGCGTTCTACAGCGGCCGTGTCGGCCACGCACATCCAGACGAGCTCAGCGTCCCGGGCTGCGTCGGCGGGAGAAACAGCTGTTCTCGCTCCGTCGACGTGCTGCCGAGCCGAGCGGTTCCATACCGAAACCTCGTGCCCCGCTTTAACCAGGTTCGAGGCCATTGGGCGCCCCATAATCCCCAAACCAAGAAACGCGATTCGCATGCATCTCTCCTTATGACCGCACTTTGATTTAAGCTGACTGGCTGAACAAGGTCAAGGAACCTCTTTCACCGAAGACGCTGAGGCGCCGCATCGCACGGCAAGTCGGGAGCGTCTAATACACTGACACTTCATGATAGGCATCAGTATCAAACGCAAAGCCGGGCAGTTCAGTACGCTGGTGGGGCGCTCGGCAATGACCCCCCGTAGCGGCACAAGTCGAAAGCCTGTCCTGGTTTCGCGGGAACAGCTCGGCGTTACATTCATTGGGCACTCCAGCTTCTTTCTGCAAATCGGTGGCAAGAATATTCTCATTGACCCGAACTTTGCCCGGTGGATTTTCGTTCTGAAGCGGCTGCGTCGTCCGGGGCTGCGCATGCGGGATCTTCCGCCCATCGATGCGGTGCTGGTCACTCATGCTCATTTCGATCATCTCCACCGTCCTTCGCTGCGAACGATTGCGAATCTGACGTGCAGAAAGTCTGGCAAGCGGCCTATCGTTGTCGTTCCCAAGAACTTGCACGATCTCGTCGGCGATCTCGGATTCTCGCGCGTGGTTGAACTGGAATGGTGGCAGAACTCCCAACTCGGCAACGTCGAAATTACACATACTCCGTCACGTCATTGGGGAGCGCGGGTGGTTCGCGATATTCATCGCGGCTACGGCGGCTATGTGCTGCGCGCCGGCAAACACTCGGTTTATCACGCGGGCGATACAGCGTATTTCGATGGCTTCAAGGAAATCGGAGAACGTCTGCGACCTGACTTGGCGCTTCTGCCCATTGGCGCCTATCATCCCGCTTCATTTCGCAATGTTCACACCAGCCCGGAAGACGCCATTCAAGCGTTTCAGGATCTGGGCGCACGCTGGATGGTGCCCATGCACTACGGCACGTTTCGACTGTCGTATGAGCCCGTGGAAGAGCCGGTGCAGCGGTTATTGGCCGATGCTGAACAGCGCGGCATTGGAAAGAAGATTCGGGTACTGGAAGAAGGCGTCACGCAGTTCTTCGAGTAAGGGTTGACTAAATCCCCACCAGCGCCTGTTCGAGGTCAGCGATCAAGTCCTCGACCTCTTCGATTCCAACCGAGACTCGTACCATCCCGTCGGTCAGGCCGATGGCTTTGCGTCCCGCGACGCCGATCGCGGCATGGGTCATGGTTGCGGGATGCGAAATCAGAGTCTCCACCCCTCCCAATGACTCGCCCAGAGTACAAATCCGCACCCGCTTTAGGAATTTCTTCGCATTGGTAAGTGATCCGGTCTCAAAAGTAATCATCGAGCCGAAGCCGGACATCTGGCGGCAAGCCAGTTCGTATTGAGGATGGCTCTTGAGCCCCGGGTAGAAAACCTTTTTCACCTTGCGATGTTTGCTTAAGTAGGCGGCGATAACACGTCCGCTCTCGTCGTGCTGCTTCATGCGCACCGCCAGCGTCTTGACACCGCGCAATACCAGCCAGCATTCGAACGGCGACAGGATGGCCCCGACGGCCTTCTGCACGAAGGCCAACTTATCCGCTTGGTCTTGGGTGGTGCAAACCAGCACGCCGCCGATTCCGTCGCTATGGCCATTTAGGAATTTCGTGGTTGAATGCAGCACCATGTCCGCGCCCAGTTTGATGGGTTGCTGAAAGTAAGGGGACATGAACGTGTTGTCCACCACCACCTGGCTGCCCCGCTGATGGGCGATCTCGCTGACTGCCGCAATGTCGGTCAGACCCATCAACGGATTGGTGGGCGTCTCGATGTACACGTAGCGGGTGCTCTTACGTATGGCCTTGGTTACATTGCGCGGATCGCTGGTATCGACGTAGGTGAACTCCAGCCCGAAGTTCGCCAGCACCTGGTTGAACAAGCGCGGCACACCGCCGTAGAGATTGTTCGATGCGACGATGTGCTCGCCCGCCTTCATCAGGTTCGCCAGTGCCGCAACCGCGGCCATTCCGCTGGAAAAAACTCGCGCTGCGACGCCACCTTCCAACGAAGCCAGGTTTTGTTCAAGCCGCGTGCGTGTAGGGTTGCCGGCGCGCGAATAGTCGTACCCCTTGGTCTTGCCCAACTCTTCCTGGGCATACGTCGAGGTGGCAAAAATTGGAGGCGCGACCGCTCCGGTGGATGGATCAGGCTCGTTTCCAACATGGATCGAGCGCGTAGCGAACCCTGCTTGCTTTTTGCTCATGAAGTCTTCTTGGCCTTTTTCTGAATAAGCAGGCGTGTTGGAATTTTCCGGCTATCCGTTGAAGTGAAAGATGTCCTTGGAAAGATATCGTTCCGCCGAATCCGGAATGATGGTCGCCACTCGCTTGCCGGGGCCCAGCCGTTTGGCAATGTGGATTGACACGAAAACGTTGGCGCCAGCGCTCGATCCGGCCAGCACACCTTCCTGCGCGGCGAGCTTCTTCACCATGTCGAAACCATCGCGATCGCTGACCGCGATGATCTCGTCCGCGAGCGTGCCATCGAAGGTCGCAGGAATGAAGCTGGCACCGATGCCTTCGATCTCGTGGTCCCCTTTCGGGCCGCCTCCCAGTACAGATCCATCTGTCTCCACGGCTATCGCCAGGACCTGCGGATTCCGCTCCTTGAAGTAGCGCGCTACTCCGGAAAACGTTCCGCCGGTGCCGGCGCCGATCACGACGGCGTCGACGCGACCTTGTAACTGATCGTAGAACTCGCGGCCCGTAGTCTCGTAATGGAAGTCAGGATTCGCCTGGTTTTCGAATTGCGCGGCAACCCAGGAGTTTGGAGTCCTGGCGGCGCGCGCTTTCACCAGATCGATCGCACCCTGCATTCCCTCCGCATAAGGGGTACGGATCACCTCAGCGCCAAGCGCCTCCATGAGAGTGACCTTTTCCTGGGAAAATCGCTCTGGGACTGCCAGCACAACCTTGTACCCGCGATTGCACCCGATCAGGGCGAGCCCAATGCCTGTGTTGCCGGCGGTGGCCTCAAAAATCGTGGCGCCCGGCTGCAGGCCGCCTTCTCGTTCGGCGCGCTGAATCATTCCCAGTGCGGCGCGGTCCTTAATGCTGCCACCGGGGTTGAGATACTCGAGCTTAGCGTAGACGTCAGCTGCGTTAGCGGGGACAACTTTGCGAAGGTGGAGAACTGGCGTCTCGCCAACCAGTTCGGTGATCTCTTCCGCTACCCGCGGAGTGGCCATTTCGGCAGTTTTCATGATTACCTGCAGGTTGACGGTGTCGACTGACAAGGTTACGTGATGCCGATTACTTGGGTCAACGACAGCCAATCTCTTAGCTTGCGCCAGAGCGTAATGGCTGTTCTGGCAATGTGCGGAGCGCGTTCTCGGCTTATCTGCCCGAAAACGCGAGACGATTACTTGGCCACAGTTTTACCTGAGGGCGCATCCGAGCCTGCCCGACTCTGACCGGCGTAGTATCCACTACGTGTCCGGACCTGGAGTTTCTTGTAGCCTTTGGCGGTGGCTTCCACTTTTACGGTGCGAAAGCCGCCTTCGCTCTGCGGTTTTGACGGCTTATATCCGATGGTGTATTGATTGCGGATATCGTGGGCGATTTGTTGGGTGATGGCATCCACTTCGCTAAGACTCTGCGGGAAAAACGCAATACCACCAGTTTCCTCGGCCATCTGCCGCAAGGCGCGACGCGCTCGCTTGGAATGTTCGTCCCCCAGCAGTCCAATGGTGTAGACAGTCGGCCCGTTTTCCTCTTGTAGTCGCCGAATCGCCTGTTCCAGAGACTCGTGACTGGCATTGTCTTCCCCATCGGTCACCACCAGCAGGACTTTCTTCTCCAGCAAGCCAGGTTTTTTCAAGTGATCCGAAGACGCAACCACCGCGTCATAGAGGGCGGTCCCACCGCGTGCTTCTATCCGTTCCAACGCATCTTTCAGTTTGGGAATTGACGAGGAGTAGTCCTGATCGAGGAAGAAGTCTTCGTTGAAGTTCACAACGAACACCTTGTCCTGAGCGTTGCTGGACTTCACGAAGTTAATCGCGGCGGCATTCACGGCCTGGCGCTTATCGCGCATTGAACCAGAGTTATCGATCACGATTCCCATGGCAACGGGAATATCTTCCCGCCGGAAGGAAATGACCTTCTGGGGCTGGCCGTCCTCAAAAACCGCGAAATCGCTGCGATCGAGGTCGGTGACCAAGCGATTCTTGTCGTCCACCACCGTGGCGTGCAGTGTTACCTCGTCAACTTCCTTGCGGAAGACATACACATCGCCGCTTTTCTCAGCCGGCGCTTGTCCCTGATCGGCGGATGGAGCCGATTGAGTCGGCTTCGGGTCAGTCGGAGCGGTCGAATTCTGTCCGACTGCGAGGGACCCAAGGAAGAGTAAGGCGGCGGTCAGGAAGAAAAAGCTTCTATTCCGTAGGCGCATAGTATCCCGTTTTGGCATAAACGTGCAGGGGCGGAAGGCCCTTCGGCGGATTCAACTTTACTTTGATCTTTCGCCATTTCCCATCCCGCGTCGGATTGGTCGGACGGTATCCAAGGATGTACTGGTTCCTCAATTCAATTCCGATCTTGGTGGCTACATCAGCCAGTTCGTTGGTATTTCCAATGGTGAAGGTGCGGCCGCCCGTCACGTCTGAAATCTCGGAAAGGAGTGCCGGACCTTCCCGCTCCTCCGCGGTCTTGAAATCACGGTCATAGAGGCCGATACCATAAATCTGCACATCTGCCTCCTTCACCATCGACTTGATTTCGGCTTCGGTGTAACGGCTATGGTTGTCACCTCCGTCCGAAATGATGAGGAGAGCTTTCTTCTCGTGTTTGGCCTTGCGCATACGATTCATGCCAAGGTAGATGGCGTCGAGCAGCGCGGTTCGTCCCTTCGGGGAGGCGTACACCAGCTTGCTCTGGATGTCCTCGATAGACGTGGTGAAATCTGCAAGGACTTCCGGCTTTTCCGAAAAAGTTACAAGGAAAAACTCGTCTTGCGGATTTGCAGTCTTGAAAAATTCCACGACCGCATCGCGTGACTTGTCGATCTTGTTCGACATCGACCCGCTGACATCAAAAATTACACCCAGCGATACCGGAGCGTCCTCGCTTGAGAAGTGACGGATCTCCTGCGGCTGGCCACTGTCAGTCAGGACGAAATTGTCCTTCTCCAGCCCTGTCACCAGCCGGTTCATTGGATCCGTAACTGTCACCGGCACCAGAACCAGGTCAACATCCTTGCGGATAGGCTTGGTGTGCGTCTTGAGGGACGGATCGACCGAAACTCCGGCGGCCTTGGCGTCCGCTGCAACCGCCGGTGGCATGACGGTTGGGTCGGGCTTGGCGTCCTTCTTCTGTTCGCGCGGGACGACATGAATATCCGATTGCTCATTCTGGGCGAGTGCTGGCACGACGGTGCAAGCGCTAAGCAGCGCCACCGCAATCATCCGAGCGAAACCGTTACGCAGGCACAACAAGGTATGGACGGGATGGAAGGTGAAACGTCCCGCCCCATCACGCACAAAGCAGGGCCGAATCATCGAGTTGGCTGACCCGGCTCCCTTACTGCCACCGCGGGCCATGGGAACCTCTACGCAAGTGGGGTGAATGGTATCACAGGTTGCGGCCAACCTTGTCATCTTGACCACTGTCCCCTTGGCTTGCATTCCGGTCCTTCATTCCTCTTGATGTAGCTGCAGCTGCCCCGGTTTCCTTTTCTCAAACTGCTACAATCGAACTTCGTCCTGAACGCGGCTATTGGTGCACATCGCGCATCGGGAAACCTAATTCCTATGGCAAAAATATACCCTTTTAAAGCTCTGCGATATGACCCGGCCAAGGTGTCTCCCGCCCAAGTAGTTACCCAGCCTTACGACAAGATTTCTCCCGCCATGCAGGACCGTTACTACGCAGCCAGTCCTTACAACTTGGTGCGGGTCATCCTCGGCAAGGCCGAAGCCGGTGACAATGAACAAAGCAACGTCTACACCCGGGCTGCTGTAAGCTTAGAACACTGGCGCGCGGAGCAGGTTCTGGTACGTGACGCCCAACCCAGCATTTATCTCTACACGCAAACCTTCAAGGTCCCTGGGGACCCTACGGATACGCAACTCGAACGCCGGGGTTTTATCGCCGCGGGCCAGCTTGAGGAATACGACAAGAAAGTTGTCTTCCGCCACGAGCAAACGCTCAGCAAGCCCAAGGCAGATCGTCTCAACCTTCTGAAGGCAACCCAAGCGCATTTTGGTCAGATTTTCATGCTTTACAGCGATCCGGCGGCTGCCGTCGACTCAGCCCTTGCCCAAAATCGCTCCCCCGACGTCGAGGTGCGGGATGAGGATGACGTGATGCACCGGATGTGGAGGGTTTCGGATCCGGCGACGATCGCGAAAGTCCAGGCTGCCATGGATGACAAGAAGCTCATCATTGCCGATGGCCATCACCGCTACGAAACTGCGCTGAACTATCGTAACGAGATGCGCAGAATGGGCGGCGGGAACGCCAATACCCCGTATGAGCGCCTCATGATGACCTTCGTGAACATGGACTCATCTGGACTGGTCGTGTTGCCAACCCACCGCGTCGTGTTTGGACTTGACGGCTTTGAGGTTGCCAATATGAACGCAAAACTGGGCAAATACTTCGACGTTGAGGACCTCGGCCCTGCAACTGACATGAAGTCTGCGATGGACCGCCTCCGCGAGGCGGGCAAACAAGGCTCTGCGTTGCTGGCCGTCACCGCGAAGGGAGATTTCCTGCTACGTTCGCACCCGGAGCAAGATTCACCGGCGCTCGCGGGTCAGTCGGAACGCCAGTGCAGCCTCGACGTTGTTCAACTGCACAAGCTGGTGCTGGAAGAGACTCTTGGAATGTCTGAGGAAGACATCCGCAATCAGAAGCACCTTAAGTACGTGCGCGAGGCCAAAGAAGCAACCGATGAAGTCAGTAAGGGCGCGAACGTCGCGTTCCTGATGAATCCCGTGCGCATGCAGCAAGTCCGCGACATCGCGTTCGGAGGCGAAGTGCTGCCTCAGAAGTCCACCGACTTCTTTCCCAAACTGCTCAGCGGCCTCACCATTTATTCACTGGAGGACGACGTCCAAGGAACGGTAGCGGGAGGACACTAGGTTGCAGTTGTCGCGCCTCAGTGCGGTTCCCATTGCGGCGACTGCGTTTGCGATTGCGCTGCTTGGTGGAGCCGCTCACTTGCTGCGTTACCCCACCATCCAAGCACAGACGCCAGCGGCGTCCCAACTCTCGGTTTACTCACCACAAGTCTTTTACACTGTCCCGCTTCTCAATCTGAATGGACAGCCTTACGTCGGTTTAGTCGAATTGCTGGAACCGCTGGGCACGGTCGACGCACGCCCTGATGGCAAAAAGTACAAGCTGAAATTCACTTCGCCTGGCGCTCACGAGTTGGAATTTCAGTTCCAGGAAGGCAAAGACAATGGCAAAGTGAAGGGCGACAAAGTGAAACTGCCGTCCCTCTTCGCCATCCAGAGTGGCCGGGGATACGTTCCTCTTGCGTCGGCCAGCGAGTTGTTATCCCGGGCCCTCTCGACACAGATTCGACTCAACCCAACTGCGCGGCGCCTATTCATTGGCAACATTGGAGATCGGTTTACGCTTGATCTGCGCAAGGGTACTCCATCCAAACTGTTCGTGAGCTTTGACTCAACAGTAAACCCAACCATTGCGACGGAGCCGGGACACATCCGCTTCACTTTCCGCCGCGAACCTGTAATGTCCGTCGTGGACCACGAAACCTTCACGGATCCGCTGATTACGGGAGCGAGTTTCTCGGAACACGACGGCATCGCCGAACTGGACATAAGCGGCACCTCAGCCCTGATGGCGAACTTCGCAGACGGTGGCAAGACCATTATCGTGACCGGCGCGCCTCCGCCCCCTCCATCTGTTTCCGAGTTGCCGATTGCGCAGCCAAGTGTAGTACTGTCAACGGCACCGATAGTGAAAGCGCCTGCGGGGCCACGTTTTCTGGTACTGATCGATCCCGCCCACGGAGGCAGTGAAATCGGCTCAGCCATCAGTCCCACACTCCCTGAGAAGGATGTAGTGCTCGCGCTCGCCCGCAAGGTGCAGCACGAACTAGCGAATCGTGGCATTGCGGCTGGCTTACTCCGCAACTCCGACATCACCATCACGCTCGACCAGCGCGCCATTTCGGCCAACGCCGCCCGTCCGGCCATCTATGTCGCGATCCATGCTGCCAACAGCGGTAAGGGAGTGCACGTTTTCACCTCGCTGCTGCCTGCAGCGGTGGTTTCCACGCGTGATTTCTTACCCTGGGAATCGGCGCAAACGCCCTATCTCGACCTCAGTGCATCCGTAGCTGGATCTGTTTCCGCCGAATTGGAAACGCGCAAACTGCCCAACACCGTTCTAGCTGCTCCGCTGCGGCCGATGAACAACATTGCGGCTCCGGCGATTGCCATCGAGATCGCTTCGCCCAGCGGTGACGTCAACGAAATCGCAAGCGCGACCTACTTGGATCAAGTTGCGCAATCGATTGCCGCCGGAATCGCGGCCGTGCGCGGCAAAATCTTCGAGGTGCGCCCGTGACCCGGCCCATCGTCGCGATGTTTATCGTGCTGCTACTGATCGCTGCCGGCCTTGGGTTCTACGCCTACCACCTCAAAGCAAAGGTCGCGGCTGACGAACAACGCTTGGCGCAGCAGTCGGTCGTGGTCGTGCCTCCGGCAAGTGGTCCGACCGCGTCGATTACGCTTTACGTCGCTTACGACCAGGAAGGCGGGTTGCGCCGTACACAGGTCAACATCGCGCTTCCCCAAGAGCGTAGCGAACGAGCCCGGGCCGTTCTGCGTTCGCTCCTTGTCACGTATCTGCAGCCGGGTTCGCCGCATCCCATCGGTGCTGGATCTGATGTTCGTGATGTCTTCCTGCTGGGAAGCGATACGGCTGTGGTTGATACCAGCGCTGGCTTCGCCGACTCGCATCCGTCAGGAGTCCTGGCTGAAGAACTGACCATCGCTTCCATCGTCTCCACCCTCAACGGCAACGACCCGCAGATCACGCGCGTGAAAATCCTCGTCGATGGCAAAGAGCGCGATACACTTGCCGGTCACGCCGACCTGCGCCGCTTTTACCTGGCCAGCGGTATCGGGCAGGTCTTGAAGGACACGCAGTGACACTTCCTCGCATCGGAGTATTCGACTCAGGCGTCGGCGGCCTTACCGTGCTTCGTGCTATGTCCGAGCAAATGCCGGCGCACTACCTCTACTTTGGAGACACCGCCCGGCTGCCTTATGGAACCAAGTCCGCCGAGACGGTTGCAAGATACGCCATCGGCGCCACCCGTTTTCTGGAATGCCAGAACATCGATTTGCTGGTAATCGCCTGCAATACCGCAACGGCTTTAGCTCTACCGCAGATCAAGCACGCAGCGCGGGTCCCGGTCATAGGCGTGGTCGAACCCGGAGCCGCCATGGCCGCCGAAGTCAGCCGCAGCCGCTCAGCTATCGTTATCGCAACCGAGGCAACCGTCAGCAGCCACGCTTATCGGGATGCGCTTCGGCAGCACGGGTTGGAAGCGTATGAGAAAGCGTGCCCGCTGTTTGTCCCCCTGGTCGAAGAAGGATGGATCGACCATCCCGTTACTGAGCAGGTCGCCCGTATCTATCTCGGCGAGGCCATGGCACAGTCATCGGACACCGCGGACGTGCTGGTGCTGGCCTGCACCCACTACCCGTTGATAGCTCCCCTGTTGCGCCGCATTACGCCCTCATACGTAAAGATCGTGGACTCCGCCGAATCGACTGCGCGAGTGGTGCGTAACCTTTTGCTCGACCAGTCAGCGCCAATCGAGCCGCAGGACAACAGGCTTGTAATTTCCTCTGGCGCTCCTTCCGACCACCGCAGTTTTCGCTTCTTCGTGACCGACTCGGTGGATAAATTCAAGCGGCTGGCCACCCGTTTCCTGGGACGCCAGGTTGACCACGTCGAGCACGTGGACCTCGGCGGCTGATCGTATTGCTGAACTGCCGGAACGATACAATCGTGGCTTATGGTCTATCGCTCCGATAATCGCACTCCCGACCAGATGCGGCCGTTGAACATCACCCCCGGTTACATCTCCACCGCTGAAGGCTCGTGCCTGATCGAACTCGGCAATACTCGCGTCATTTGCACCGCCACCATCGAGGACACGGTCCCGCAATTCCTGCGTAACAGCGGCAAAGGCTGGGTGACAGCCGAGTACGGCATGCTGCCTCGCGCTACGCTGACCCGCAGTCCGCGCGAGGTGACCAAGGGACGCGCGAGCGGACGCACCCACGAGATTCAGCGGCTCATTGGCCGCTCCCTGCGGGCCGTGACCGACATGGGCAAGTTCGGCGAGCGCACCATCTTCATTGACTGCGATGTCATTCAGGCCGATGGCGGTACCCGCACCGCCTCCATCACGGGAGCCTTCGTTGCCATGGGATTGGCCATGACCGCCATGGTCGAGACCGGTGCGTTGAGCGTCGCTCCGATTCGCGATTACGTAGCCGCCACCAGCGTCGGCATCGTGGATGGCGAGATCATGCTCGATCTCTGCTACGAGGAAGACTCGCGCGCCGACGTGGACATGAACCTGGTCATCACGGGCAGCAAGAAGATCGTGGAAGTGCAGGCGACGGCGGAACATCGTCCATTTGACGATAAGCAACTGGCGGAGATGATGACGCTGGCGCGGGCGGGAATTGAAGTGTTGGTGGAGCAGCAACACCAGGTGTTGAAGGGTCTTTCGGAAAAAAAGTAGGGAGCGCATATGACTCAAAGTCGGCAGATGGGTTTCGCGGTAATCGCGGTAATCGTCTTGCTCGCGGTCAGCAGAGCCCAGTCGCCGCAAACGAGTACGGCTTCGGCAGCCGCCTCAGATGTCCCATCAGGCGCAGGAGGCAATCTCGAGGTCCTGAGCGATACCAAAGGCGTCGACCTCAATCCCTATCTCTCGAAGCTCGTACAGCAGATCCGGAAGAACTGGTACAACCTGATTCCGGAAGAGGCGCGGCCTCCCCAACTGGCTGTGGGCAAGACCAGTATTGAGTTTGCGATTCTCCCAACTGGTCAGTTTGCCGGGATGAAAATTGTTCATCCGTCGGGGATGGTCTCGATGGATCGCGCAGCGTGGGGCGGTATCACCGCATGCAATCCCTTCGATCCACTACCGCATCAATTCAAGGGAGCGTTCCTCGCCCTCCGGATGCACTTCTACTACAATCCGCAGAAATTGCCGCCAAACGAACAACCCATCCCCCCGCCCACGAAAATACCCGTCGAAAAGCCCGATGCACATTGAATTGCCGCTCTATGAGCGGTGCGGTTTCATTTCAGTTCATTTAGAATAGGGAGTTCCGTACATCTTCATCACGGGACCAGCCATTATCTGTAGGGCGGGACTCAAATTTCATAAGAATCGGGCGCACCGCGCCTGAGGAGGACTTAGCGTGAAACTTACTCCTGGAAAACTTGCTGGCATGAAGGCCGTCTCGAACGAGAATGGCGTCATCGCCGCTGCCGCAATGGACCAACGTGGCTCACTCAAAAAGGCACTTGGAACCCGGGCCACCGACGAAGGTCTAATAGAATTCAAGAATTACGTCACAGAAGTTTTGACCCAGCACGCCAGCGCCATCCTGCTCGATCCCGAGTGGGGTCTGGGACCGTCCAAGCTACGTGCCAAGGGATCAGGCCTGCTGTTGGCCTACGAGAAGACGGGCTACGACAAGGCCCTTCCCGGTCGCCTGCCCGATCTGCTGGACGTGTGGTCCGTTCGCCGCCTGAAGGAAGCCGGCGCGGATTGCATCAAGATCCTGCTCTACTACTCGACCTTTGACGACCCCAAGGTTAACGATCACAAGCAGGCCTGGACCGAGCGCATCGGTGACGAGTGCCGCGCCAATGACATCCCGTTCTTCCTCGAGCTCATCGGTTACAAAGAAGGTTTGGAAGACAAGGGTCCCGAGTACGCCAAGCTGAAGCCCCAGGTGGTTGCGGAGTCGATGGCGGAGTTCTCCAAAGACCGCTATGGCGTGGATGTGCTGAAGGTGGAAGTTCCGATCAACCTGCAGTACGTGGAAGGCGCGAAGTCGTTCAAGGGCCCCAAGGTTTACACCAAGGCCGAAGCGCTGCAGTATTTCCGTAAAGCGGCGGATGCTACCAGCAAGCCGTTCATCTACCTGTCGGCAGGTGTCAGCAACCCTGAGTTCATCGAAGACCTCGAGTTTGCCGCTGAAGCAGGCGTGAAGTTCAACGGGGTGCTCTGCGGACGCGCTACCTGGAAAGATGGCATCCCAATCTTCGCTGAGAAGGGCGGGCAGGCTTTCGAGGCATGGCTCAAGGATGAGGGCGTAAGAAACATTCAGAATGTGAACAACGCCCTGAAGGCCGCGACTCCGTGGTACAGCATTTACGAAGTTGCCGAGCCCGTATTAGCCGGAAAGTAACCAGTCGAAGCATTTCGCTGTCTGAAACATCGAAGGCGCGGGGATGATATCCTCGCGCCTTCAGTGCCCCGGGGCATGGGACCTCGTCACCGCCTGCACCCCGCACAGTACCCACCGATTTCGAAACGCGCAATCAGGATATGGAAGTGGCAATCGCGCTCCACTTGGCCTTTCATCCGGTCAAACAGATCGCTCTCGAACTCCTGCACTTTCCCACAGCGCAGGCAGGTCATGTGCATGTGATCGCGTTGCGGACGGCGCTCGTAAAAATGCCCATCTCCCTTCACATGCAGCAGGTCAAGTTCGTCCACCAGACCCTGACGCTTCAACAGTGACAACGTCCGGTACACGGTCACCCGGTTGATGTCGGGATCGAGCTTCGCGGCCTTGCGCAAAATCTGCGCGGCGTCGAGATGCTGATTCGCCGTCTCGATGATTTCGAGGATGATCCGGCGCTGACGCGTCAGCCTGATCCCGCGGCTTAAGAGTGCGTTTTGCAGCGAGCCCGGTGCAGCGGTTTGCGGAAACGGCATCGCTATTATCTCCTGTTGGTTGTTGCATCTAGTTGCAACGTGTTTGCAACAATATTACGCGGACCTACTTGACCATATGCTTCAAAGGAATTCCAATGAATATAGCCTAGTTGCAACATTGTTGCAACTGTGATCAACGAACACCAAATCATTTCATCTCATATTTTCGGAGATCATTTGTGACCACTAGATATTTCTCTGGCATTCTTATCTTGCTCTCGTTGCTGCTGTTCGCTGGCTCACGCGTCTCAGCGGGCGAACGGCCATACTTCATCACCTACGACCAGACCATGGAAGAGCCTGGCAACCTGGAAATCGGGGCGAAAGGGCTGACGGCTTCCCCCCAGGACGGGGATCAGTTTCTGTCGGGCGTAACGGAATTCGAATACGGGGCGAAAGGCTGGTGGACCACCGAGTTCTACCTTGACGGACAGACTACGGCCAACCAGAGCACCATCTTCACGGGCTACCGCTGGGAGAACCGCTTTCGTCTACTTATGCATGAGCACTTCATCAATCCCGTTCTCTATGTGGAGTTCGAGGACATCAGCGGTGCCGACAAGAGCCTGATGGAAGTCGTTGGTTTTGACTCGCAGTTTGACGGACTGGTCCCCAATGGCGAAGCCAGCCGTGATCGCAAACGCGAGATTGAAACCAAGCTGATCCTGTCGAGCAACGTCAATGGCTGGAATATTGCCGGGAACTTCTTTGCGGAAAAGAACCTGGCCGGCGATCCTTGGGAATTCGGCTATACCGCTGCCGTAAGCCGTCCACTCTCACTGATGGCTTCACCCGAAGAATGTACCCTATGCCGCGAAAACTTCCAGGCTGGCGTTGAGTTCTACGGCGGACTGGGCGAGTGGGGAAAGTTCACGATGCGTGGCACGTCGCAATACGTCGCTCCCGTCCTCTCCTGGCAATTGGGAAATACGGTGCTCAAGATATCGCCTACCTTTGGATTGACAGATGCCAGCTACCGCGCCATGTTGCGCTTTGGGGTGCAATACGAAATCAGCGGCTTTCGCCGCAAGCTGGAGCAGCTGTTTCGATGAGGACTCCTTGTAAAATAGAAACTTGGAGGAGCTCTTGAATCGACACTTGCGCTCGTTGACCATCACTGCCGCGTTCGTGACTGCGGCTGCCATTCTCTCAGTAACGCCCGACCTCGCCGCCCAAGCATTCCGTAACACGCCCGCATCGGCGGCTCAAATTAAGAACCCTTACGCAGGCGACACTCAGGCGGCAGCTGGTGGGAAGAAACTATACGCCCAGAATTGTGCGCAGTGTCATGGCAACAATTTACAGGGCATGGGACCAGCGCCCACTCTGCTGAGCTCGAAGGTGAAAAATGCGAAGCCCGGCGAAGTATTCTGGTTCATCACGAATGGTGACCTCAACAACGGAATGCCGTCGTGGTCGCAATTGCCCAAGCAGCAACGCTGGCAAATCGTGACGTTTCTGGAGTCGAAGAACGTTGCTGGCAACTAATACTACTTTCATTAGCCAGGTTTGAATGGGCCTGCTTTAGGGAGACTCTGAACAAGTACTTCGATTTCCACCGATCTGCGGTTTAGATTGAGAGGAAATTTGGCGGAGGGCTGGTAGAGCGATGCAACAGCAGACACTGGC
>Ga0097691_1000901_pt1 | contig 23645 bp, 18 predicted proteins | sample NGESurdeep072012_8_FD_72858 | JGI IMG/M metagenome (GOLD analysis project Ga0097691, IMG submission 72858) | Arctic peat soil microbial communities from Barrow, Alaska - NGEE Surface sample 210-1 deep-072012 | ecosystem: Environmental > Terrestrial > Soil > Wetlands > Peat ... | reverse complement strand
CGCCAAACTCGCTTGCGGTCATCGGCGCTCCGGCTTTTCTCCTTCCCAAGCTGGCAATGGCTTGTCGAAAAAGTCTTTGGGTTCGCCTTACATTGGCGAGCTGCCCGGCGGGAGTCTGGCTGCGCGTTGCCAGAATGGAGAGAACTTCCGCGACCGTGCAGGCCTGTTTTTCAACCGTCCTTGACCGGTCGCCTGTGGCGGCCGGGACCGTGGCGGCGGCCATGCTCGTGGTGGTGATCTGGGGGATATACGCGGAGATTCCGCGGGATCGCGAAAGTCTAGAGCAAATTGTGTGCCAAACTGCTGCATTCGCGAACTCATATATCCAAAATCACCTTCCTAGAGTTTTAGTATTGGAGCGGTTTTTGAGATATAAAATGGGCCCCAAAGCCCCCAAACCGCTCCAATCGCGCAGCATCGGCAACGACGCGCAGATCGACGAGAGATAGCGCATGAAGCCGCACTATTCGGTACCCACCGTACCCGTTTTCTTGTTGCTGTTCCTTAGGAACGCCTCCAAGTCCTCCGGCAGAAAGCGGCCTCGGCCTGGGAGGTTGCGTGGGAGGATCTTGTTATCTGTGATCCAGTCCTGAATTGTCCTCACCGAGACGTTGAACAGCTCGGCAACGTCTCGATTCGAGTAGATCGGAAATATCGCCAGACCTCGGCGGGCTGCGAGAGCCATTAACAACGGAAGCTGACGCTCAGAGTTCGGTTCGGGCATATTTTTCTCCAGATATACGAAGACCCCAGCACCCAGACTGGCTGGCGATGCTGGGGTCAGACCCCTCAGCAGATTGGTCGTGATCACCGCCGCGACGCGGGTCCCCGCCGGGTCCGTTCGCGGTTGTCGATGATATTTTTCAGTTGCAGGGCGTTGTCGTCAGCGCCGCAAAGTTGTTGAATTTGCGTATTCGCCTAGCACTGTTAACCGGAGGGTTGTAGGTTCGAGTCCTACCTGAGGAGCCAATTCTTTTCAGCGACATACGAATCCCGCCGAACTGCCTCCCGCGCTCAAGCAGTTGTCACTTTTCTTCGATACATCCATCACAGCGAAAGAGCCCGCATTGGTGTATTCCAATCCGCATGCAAAGAACGATTTCTTTCACGCTCAACGGCAAACCGACTCGTGTGATGGTCGACGATGGACGCATGCTGTTGTGGGTCCTGCGCTATGACCTTGGCCTGACCGGCACAAAGTATGGCTGTGGCGAGGGTTTGTGCGGCGCCTGCACAGTTGTCGTGGACAACCAGGCGGTGCGGTCCTGCGCGACGCTGGTGAAGGATGTAGCCGGCAAGTCAGTGCTGACCATCGAGGGACTGGGACAGGGAGGACAGTTGCGCCCGATCCAGCAGGCATTCCTGAAGCACCACGCCTTCCAATGCGGTTACTGCACGTCGGGGATGATACTGAGCGCTTATGCGCTGCTCCGGAAGACGCCGCGGCCGACAGCTGCGGAGATCATCAAGCACATGGACGATAACTTATGTCGTTGCGGATCCCACGGTCGCATTGTGGAAGCGATCCAGGAAGCCGCGGGCGCGAAGGAGCGTGCGTGATGAAGCTTGAAAACGACAGTTGGGAGAACGAAGCGATCGAGGCCGATACCGCAAGCGTAAGCCGTCGCGATTTTCTCGCGTTGTCCGGCTCGGGCTTGTTCCTGTTTTTCTGGGTGGGCCCGCTGGAGGCTTTCCAGGAACCGGCACGGCTGCCGGCGAGGCCAGGTTATCCGAGCGACTTCAACGCCTACCTGCGGATCGGGCCGGAAGGGCGCGTGACCTGTTTCGTCGGCAAGGTGGAACTGGGCCAGGGGGCAATGACGTCGCTGCCCATGCTGCTCGCCGAAGAACTCGACGTGGCGCTGGACTCGGTGGACATCGTGATGGGAGACACCGACCTGTGCCCGTGGGACATGGGTACGTTTGGTTCGCTGAGCATCCGCCAGTTTGGTCCAGTCCTGCGCGGAGCCGGGGCCGAGGCAAGAGCGGTTCTTCTGCAAATGGCGGCAGAGCGTCTCGGCGCGCCGGTCGAACGTCTGCAAATCAAGGACGGGGTGGTGACTCTCCCGTCGACCGGCAAACACGTTGCTTACGCGGAACTGGTACAGGGAAAGCGCATCGAACGGCACATCGAGAAGGTAGCGTTGAAGCCGGTGTCCGCTTTCACGGTGCATGGGAAATCGCCAGCCCGCAGAGATGGACCCGAGAAGGTGACCGGGAAAGCCAAGTACGCCGGCGACATTCTGCTTCCAGGCATGCTGCACGCCCGCATCCTGCGGCCACCGGCGCACGACGCCGTGCTCAAGCAAGTGGACACCAGCGCCGCCGAAAAGGTTGAGGGCGTACGCATCGTGCGCGAGGGTGACCTGATTGCCGTGTTGCACGAGCGCCCCGACATTGCGGAGAAGGCGAAGGCCCTCATCAAGGCCGAGTACGACCGTCCGCAGGGCACAGTGGATGACAGGTCGATTTTCGATCACCTTCTGAAGAATGCGCCGCCACCTCAAGTGGTGGGCGAGAGCGGAAGTCTGGCGGAAGGCGAAAAGCTTGCCGCAACCATCGTCGAGGAAACCTACCTCAATAGTTACGTCGCGCACGCGCCCATGGAGACGCATTCCGCGACGGCGACGATCGAGAATGACAAGGTCACAGTATGGGCGGGAACGCAGACACCATTCTCGGTCAAGCAGCAGGTGGCGCAGGCATTGCGGTTGGCGCCGGAAAACGTCCGGGTGATAACGCCGTACGTTGGCGGTGGCTTTGGGGGCAAGAGTGCGTCACGACAGGCGGTGGAAGCGGCGCGTCTGGCGAAGCTCACCGGCAAGCCGGTGCAGGTGGTGTGGGACCGCAGCGAAGAGTTCTTCTACGACACCTTCCGTCCCGCCGCAGTGGTCAAGATCCGGGCGGGGCTGGACCAGGCCGGCAGGATGACGCTCTGGGACTTTAAAGTGTTCTGCGCCGGCGACCGGGAGGCGAAGCAGTTTTATGACATCCCACACCAGCGCACGGTTTCGTCCGGTGGCTGGGGTGGAGGGAACCCTGCGGGACTGCACCCGTTCGCCGTGGGGCCCTGGCGCGCTCCCTCGGTCAACACCAATACTTTTGCCCGCGAATCGCACATCGACATCCTCGCCCGCAAAGCAGCGGTGGACCCGGTGGAATTCCGCATGAAGCACCTGACCGACAAGCGCATGCGCGTGGTGCTGGAAGCAGCGGCGAAGCAGTTTGGATGGAAACCAGCGCCGACTCCGAGCGGGCGAGGCGTAGGCGTAGCTTGCGCCATTTATATGGGAACGTACGTCGCGACCATGGCCGAGGTTGCGGTCGACAAAGCCACCGGCAAAGTACAGGTCAAACGGGTAGTGTGTGCGCAAGACCAGGGAGTCACGGTGAATCGGGACGGTTCGCGCCAGCAGATGGAAGGCAGCATCATGATGGGTCTTGGCTACGCGCTAACCGAAGAAGTGCACTTCCGCGGACAGGAGGTCCTGGAACATAACTTCGATAGTTACGAGATACCCCGCTTCTCGTGGCTTCCCAAAATCGAGACGGTCTTGATCGACAACCCGGAGGTGCCGGCGTCGGGATGCGGAGAGCCCCCGATTGTCGGCATGGGGGCGGTCGTGGCCAATGCAATTCACGACGCAGTCGGAGCCAGATTGCTGCAATTGCCCATGACTCCATCGCGCATCAAGGCCGCGCTCCAGCGCGGGTGAGAATCGACCGGAAGCTGCAGGTTCGAGTCCTACCTGAGGAGCCAATTCTTTTTAGGCGGGTTCCAATTCAATTTTCTTCGCCGCCGGGTCGATCTTGGTGATGCGGAAGCTGCGGATCTGGCCGGTGGTAATGGCGTCAGCAGCAGGCGTGGCGCCACTCTTCCACTTGGCATTCAACATCGAGGTCAGCGACGACAGGTCCGCTTTCCCCTGGTTCGACTGCTCCTGCTTCGCGCTCGCGGCGATGCGGCAGGTTGAATGGATGCCCTGGCCCAGCTCCACGCGCGCCTGGTCGCCCGACAGGTCCACGATCCGCCCACTCACCATGTCGCCTACTTTGTGTTCGGCGAGGTATTCGTCGAGGCCGGTGGGGACGAGCTGCTTCATGCTCAAGCGCACCTGGCGCTTGTCCGTATCGACGGCAAGGACCTGGGCTTTCACGATCTGGCCGGGCTTGAGCACATCGCGCGGGTGCTCGATGCGCTTCTCGTCGCTGATTTCGCTGACGTGGATCATGCCTTCCATGCCTTCGGACAGTTCAACGAAGGCGCCGAAATTAGTGATGTTGGTGACCGGTCCCTCGACCACAGTGCCGGGGGCGAACTTCTGCGCGGCGCTGGCCCAGGGATCGCCGAGCGCCTGCTTAAGTCCGAGCGAAATGCGGCGGTCGGCCGTGTTGACGCCCAGGATCGCGGCTTCGACGGTGTCGCCTTGCTTCACGACTTCGCTGACGCGCTTAATCTTTTTCGTCCACGACAATTCGGAAACGTGGATCAGACCTTCGATGCCGGGCTCTAATTCCACGAAAGCGCCGAAGTCCGCGATGCGCGTGACGATGCCGCGGACACGCTCGCCAACCTTGTACTTTCCCGCGACCGCGTCCCACGGATGCGGCTGGAGCTGTTTCAAACCGATCGAGATGCGGCGTTTTTCGGGATCGGTCTTGAGCACGCGGGCTTCGATCTGCTGGCCGACGGTCAGCACGTCCGCCGGCTTGCCAATGCGGCTCCAGGAGATGTCGCCGACGTGCAGCAGCGCGTCCACGCCACCGACATCCACGAAGGCGCCGTAATCGGTGAGGCTGCGTACCGTGCCGGTGACCGTTTCGCCTTCCTGCAACTCGCCGAAGCGGCGGTCCTGGACGGCGCGCTCTTCTTCCTGGGCAACCGCGCGATGGTCCACGACCACGTCTTCGTCGGCGACGTCGAGCTTGATGATGCGGCAGCGGATTTCCTGTCCGACCAGCTTCTCCAGTTCGGTGGCATCGTGCACGCCGCTACGCGAGGCGGGCATGAAGGCGCGCACACCGACATCCACGCTGAGCCCGCCCTTGATCACGCCGGTCACGGTGCCCATGATCGTCACCTTCTCCGTGTAGGCGCGCTCCAATGCAGACCAGTCCTTGGGTAGCTCGACGCGCGAACGCGAGAGTTGGTAATAACCTTCCGGACCGCGGCCTTTCACCGATACCGGGAACTTGTCGCCGGGCTTGGGCGCCTCGGGGAAAGCGGCGAGCGGCAGGACGCCTTCGGACTTGTAGCCGATGTCGAGATAAACGGAATCGGCGGACAGCGTAATGACCGTGCCTTCCAGTTGCTTGCGGCCATCGTCGGACTTGCGGGCGTGGTCGCGCTCGTATTGTGACAGCAGGTCGTTGAACGATTCGGTGGCTTCGGCGTCCGCTTGCGGTTCGGGAGTGCTTGGGTTTGGCATTGGAAACTCAGAGTGGCGTAATCACTACGATAGCACCGAGGCCGCTCTCGTGCACGGTTCCCACAGATCGCGCCAATGTGCCGGTGCTACGCAGAGAGTTGCGAGGCGCGATGCGTGGGACGCCCTGTCGTCCAACTTTATGAACTGGCGCGCTTGCGCGATTTCATGATCAGGTAGGCGATGGAGAGCACGGCGACGTAGGGGATCCCGCTGAGAATGGCGATGCGCAGGTCGGGCAGAAAGAACGTCCCTACCATCGCGGCAAAGATTCCGAGCAGTGCGATGGCCGAGACCACGGCTCCACCGGGCGCGCGGAAGGCGCTGTCTTCCACCTTGCCCGCGGAGATCAGCCGGCGCAGGCGGATGTGGGCGGCGAGGCCGATCATCCACACCAGCATTCCGCCGCACAGTCCGATGCCGACGATGTAGAGGTACGCCGAAGACGGAATGAGTACGGTGACCAGCAAGGCGGCAATGGCGCCGAGGCAGGAGATGAACACGGCGGCGACGGGCACGCCCTCGGCATTGGTGCGGCCGAAGACCTGCGGCGCGTCTCCGGCCAGCGCGAGCGAATAAATTGTGCGGCTGCAGACGTACAGGGAAGCGTTCGATCCGGAGAGTGCCGCCGTCAGCACGACCACGTTGACCAGCGTGGTGGCGAAGGGTACACCGACGGCGCGGAAGAGCGTCACGAACGGGCTTTCGGCGGTGCTCAGATTCGCCGAAGGAACCACTCCGGCGAGCACGGCCATGGCGCCCAGGTAGAGAAACATCAAGCCGCCGAGGGTGATCAGCGTGGCGTTGCGGATGGCGCGCGGGTCGCGGGCTTCGCCGGAACTGACCGCCACAAATTCGATCCCAAGAAAACTGAAGAGCGCGAAAGGAACCGCCAGCAGCACGCCACGCGCGCCGTGGGGGAAGAAGCCGCCGCCGGTGGTGAACTGGGGCTGCACGCCTCCGGTGGTGAGCAGCGCCGTCCCGATGATGACGAAGACGATAATCGTAATCACTTTCAGCGCGGCCAGCCAGTACTCGACCGTCCCCAGGCGCGAGACGTCGGCGAGGTTCATGAGCAGCAGCGCGGCGGTGATGATCACGATCCAGAACGCGGCGGGGACGTTTGGCGCCCAGAAGCGGATGTAGGTCGAACAGGCGACCAGGTCGGCGGCCACCGAGAGCAACATGCACACCCAGTAGCCGGAGCGCACGACGAAGCCCGCCCAGGGTCCGAGGTAGGCGTCGGCCGCAACCCCGAATGCGCCCGCCTGCGGGTGACGGACGGCGAGCTCTCCCATGGCCATTGCGACCGCGAGCGAGAGCAGCGCGCCCAAGACATAACTCACGATCGCGGCGGGTCCGGCGATGGGAAGTGCCGCACCCGAGCCGAGAAAGAGCCCGGTGCCGATGGCGCCGCCGATGGCGAAGGTCGCCATCTTGACCGCGCCCAGGCTGCGGTGGAGGCCGGAAGGTGCGGGATGGGCGGTGACGGGATCAGGCATCGGGCTACTCATGGAAAATCCCCACCCTCCGCCAAAAGCGGGCGGAAGGTTGGGTTACCCACCTCACCTTTTCCAAAAAACACCCCACCCTACGCCAAAACCGGGCGGAAAGGTGGGCCTCCCAAGGGCAAGGGTAGGGCGACCAAGATAGCGTTTCCGAATCGGAAGGTCACGCGGGGATGTGATGTATGTCACAGACCGCGTGCCCGGGCGGGCGTAAAAAGATACTGGGAGTTGAAATGGAACGAACGTTCGATAAATGCAGAACGGTCGTCGAAGACATCCAGTTCTCTTCGGTCCGAGCCTGGAAGGAAGCTCACCCGGGCCGCCGCGCCATCGGATATTTCCCGGTCTATGTTCCGTGCGAGCTGATCCACGCCGCGGGCATGTTGCCGGTCGGGTTGGCGGGCGCCGGCGACCGGCTGGACATTCAGCACGCCGACGCGCGCTTCGGTTCGTTCATCTGCTCCATCGTAAAAACGACCACCGAGCTGGCGATGACCGGCCACCTGGAGCCATTCGACGGCCTGCTGTTCTCGAGCATTTGCGACTCGGCGCGGAACTTGTGTTTCGTGCTCAAGCGCAATCACCCACAGACGTACATCGACTTCCTGCACCTGCCGCAGAACCCGAGTTCCCCAGCGACGGTGGAATTCCTCAGCGACGAATATCGGCGACTGCTGGCGGAGTTGGAGAGGCTCGGCGGCAGCAAGATTAGCGACGAAGCAATCCGGAATTCGATCTCGCTCTACAACCAGAACCGATCGCTCATCCGCCAGCTTTACGCGTTCCGCCGCCAGTCTCCGCATCTGCTCGCGGCGTCGGAGTCGTACGTGCTGGTGCGCGCGGGGAACTTCCTCCCGGTGGAGGAGCACACGGCGATGCTGCAGACGGTGCTGGCGCAGCTGGCCACGCGCCAGGGCAAGCGGCGGGATTCGATCCGCGTATTGATCGAGGGCTCGTTCTGCGAGCAGCCGCCGCTGGAACTGATCCGCCTGCTGGAAAATGCCGGCTGTTACATCGTGGACGACGACTTCGCGCTCGGCCAGAACTGGTTCACCGAAGATGTGGACACGACAGGCGATCCGGTACGCGCGCTGTCGGACGCGTATATCAACCGCTCCGTCTATTCGTCGGTGCGGCACGATTTCCGCAAGCCGCGCTGGATGGGCCTGGCAGACAAGATTCATCGGTCGTCGGCGGACGCGGTGATCTTCCTGATCGCGAAATTCTGCGAGCCCGCCTACTTCGATTACGTCCCGTTCAAGCAGAAGCTGGAGGAACTCGGCGTGCCGCACCTGCTGATGGAATTCGAAGAGAAATTGTTCACCTTTGATCGCATCCGCACCGAGGCGGAGACGTTCGTCGAGTCGCTGATCTTCGACTAAGGAGGCGCATGCCGCAGACAGTGAAGAGCGAATACCGCGGAAACATCCACCAGCAGCAGAAGGACCTGATGCTGGAGTGGTATGGCCGGCTCGCCCAGGCGGCCGAGGGCGGCGGTCCGCCGTCGGTGTCGATGATGATCTCCGGCAACTGCGTGGAGCTGCTGGAAGGTTTCGGCGCCGAGCCGATATATCCCGAAATCAATGCGCTGCAACTGGCGATACGCCACCAGTCGCTGGAGCCGATCCTGTTGGCGGAGGACATGGGGTATGCGGCCGACAACTGCGCCTACGTGAAGGCCGATATCGGCTGCTACTTGAAAGGCATTACGCCGACCGGCAGCAAGCTGCCCACGCCGACGCTGATCCTGTGCAACTTCGTCGGTTGCAACACCTACCTGAAGTGGTTCGAGCACGTGGCCAAGCTGACGGGGGCGCCGCTGTACGTGATCGATGTGCCCTTCATGCGCGCCGACGAGCCCAGCCAGTCGGACCTGAAGTACGTCGTCGCGCAACTGAAAGAGGCGGTGCAGAAGCTGGAGACGCTCACCGGACGCAAGTTCGACTACGAACGCTTTCGCGACGCGGTGCGCTGTTCGGCCGAGGTCGAGGAGCTATGGTCGCAGATCAAGCACCTATCGCGCAGCACGCCCGCGCCGTTTGACGCCTATTTCGACGCGATTACCTTGATGGGCCCGCTGTATGTCTATCGCGGGCGGCAGGAGGGCGTGGAGTTCTTTCAGGCCGCACTCGACGAGTTGCGGGCCAAACGCGACGCGAAGCAGGGCGTGTACGCGCAGGAAAAATACCGGCTGGTCTTCGAGGGGCCGCCGCCGTATCCGTACTTCCGCACCTTCCGCGACATGTTCGCCAAGTGGAGCGCAGTCGCGGTGGCGTCGACGTACTCGACGGTCGGCGGGCTGTGGGAGTTCGGCTTCCGCCACGATCCCGACCATCCCTTCGAGTCGGTGGCGCGGCACATGATCGCCGAGAACGTGACCAACCGGAATTATCTCCAGCGTTACGCGCAGATCAAGCGCTACGTCGAGGAGTGGAACGCCGACGGCGTGATTATCCACTTCGTCAAGAGCTGCCGGTTGTTTTCGTGCGGGCAGGGCGACATGCGCGACTACTTTTCCAAGCAACTGAAGGTGCCGACGCTGTACGTCGAGTCGGACCTGGAAGACCCGCGCTACTTCGCCGAGGCGCAGACGCGGAACCGCATCGACGCGTTCTTCGAGGCGATGGAACATTCCAAGCTGACCGCCGCGCGCACGGGAGGTGTGCAATGAAGACCGCCGCGGGAGTGGACGTCGGGTCGACGCAGACCAAGGCGGTGCTGATTACCGAGAACGGCGAAGGACGCGTGGTCGTCAGCCGGGCGCTGGTGGACACGGGCGCGAACGTGCGCAAAGCCGCGGAGAGGGCCTTCGACCGCTGCTGCCAGGACGCCGGGATCGCCGCCAGCGAGGTGGGCTTCGTGGTCGGCACCGGATACGGCCGCTACAACATTTCCTTCGGCCACGCGCAGATGACCGAGATCAGTTGCCACGCGCGCGGCGCGCAATTCCTGTGCCCAGGCACGCGCACCGTGATCGATATGGGCGGGCAGGACTCGAAGGCAATCAGCGTTGGGGAACACGGCGAGGTGCTGGATTTCGTGATGAACGACAAATGCGCCGCCGGCACCGGACGCTTTCTCGCCAACGCCGCCGAAGTCATGGGAATCACGCTGGACGACATCGGGCCGCTGTCGCTGGCCGCGACGCGCCCGGTGAAGATCGCGACCGTCTGCACCGTATTCGTCGAGTCCGACATTCTTTCCTATCTCGCACAGGGCAAGAAGGCCGAAGACATCCTGGCGGGCGTGCACATGGCGATCGCCAAGCGGACAATGTCGCTGGCGCGCCGCGTGAACATCGAGCCGGAGATCACCATGACCGGCGGCGTGGCCCGTAACCAGGGGATGGTGCGCGCGCTGGAAGAAGTGGTGGGGCGCGAACTGAAGATCAGTCCGGACGCACAGTACATGGGCGCGGTGGGCGCGGCGCTGTTCGCGCTGGAAAAGCTCGACGAAAGTTTCGAATCGGCCGGGTGGAGAAAAGAGCATGCCGTTAGTAGCGGGAATTGATTGCGGCACCGGGTTCACCAAGGCAGTCATCGCCATGCAGGAGGCGGGGCAGCCGCCGCGCGTGGTTGGGCGCGGACGTGAACGGAGCGGGGTCAACGTCGATCAAGCCGCGGATGCCGCGCTTGCCGCCGCGCTGAAGGAAGCGGGCGCGGCACGCAGCGACGTGGAATACATCGCCGCCACCGGCTTTGGCCGCTACGGCTTGAGCACGCGCGATATTCAATTGACGGAGATCACCAGCGCCGCCCGCGCCGCGCACTTTTTGTTCCCGACCGCGAACACCGTGCTCGACATCGGCGCGCAATGCACGCGGGCCATTGGCATCACCGAAGCGGGCAAAGTCCGCGTTTTTAAGAGTAATGACAAATGCGCTGCCGGGTCGGGCATGTTCATCGCGCGGGCGGCGAAATACCTGGAAGTGTCGCTGGAGAGCGTGGGCGGATTGTCGATGCGCGCGACTCATCCGCAGCCGATCAGCAGCGTGTGCGCGGTGCTGGCGGAAAGCGAAATCATCAACCACGTGAGCGCGGGAGTTTCCGTCGAGGACATTCTGCGCGGCATTCACGAATCGCTGGCCGAGCGCGCCGGCGGCCTGCTGAAGCGCGTCGGCATGGACGGCGAGGTGACCTTCATCGGCGGGGTGGCGCGGCAGGAGGGAATCATCCGCGCGCTGGAAGAGCGGCTCGGGGTGAAGGTGAACGTCCCGCCCGATTGCGATTACGTGTGCGCCATGGGGGCGGCACTGCTGGGATTGAAGCGCGTCGCGGCGCGAGCGGCCGTCGCGGTTGCGGAAGACGTCGCAGTCGTGCAGGCGCGCGGATTCCGGCTGGTCACGCCGGGAATGCCGCTGGAGGCATGCGAATTCGGATTGGGTCCGGCGGCGGATGAAGTGATCGTTGAAATCGCGGGCTGCGGGATCTGTCATACGGACGTGGGCTTCGCCGATGGCAGCGTGCCAACGCGCCGCCCGCTGCCGCTGGTGTTGGGACACGAAATCTGCGGACGCGTGGTGGCCACCGGCAAGCATGCGGAAGAGTGGGCGAACAAACTTATCGTCGTGCCGGCGGTGATTCCGTGCGGTACGTGCGCAGCGTGCAAGGCCGGAAAACCCACAATTTGCCGCAACCAGTTCATGCCCGGCAACGACGGCGACGGCGGCTTCGCTACGCACGTGCGCGTTCCGGCGCGCGGGCTGTGCTTCGTACGCGAACCCCTGCCGGCGGGGATCAAACCGGCGCACCTGTCCGTTGTTGCTGATGCTGTTACCACGCCGTACGAAGCGATCCGGCGGTCTGGACTAGGTGCGAACGATGTCGCGGTGGTCATCGGCGTTGGCGGAATCGGCGGCTTTGGCGTGCAGATCGCGGCGGCGCTGGGCGCGGCAGTTGTCGCCATCGACATTGACGACGAGAAACTGGCATTGGCGGCGCAGCACGGGGCGGGGCTGACGTTGAACGCTTCCGCGAACGACGAGAAGGCGATCAAATCCGCGGTGCGCAGCTTCGCCAAGCAGCAGCGTCCGGGCGGAGTAGGACTGAAAATTTTCGAGATGAGCGGGACGGCGGCGGGGCAGGCAACCGCGTTCAGCCTGCTCGACTATGGCGCGCACTTGGCGGTCGTGGGCTTCACGCCGAAGAAGCTGGAGCTGCGGCTCTCGAACCTGATGGCGTTCGACGCCACCGCGCGCGGCAATTGGGGATGTCCGCCGGAACAGTATCCGGCCGCGTTGCAGATGGTGCTCGACGGGAAGATTGCGATCGCGCCCTACGTCGAGGAGCGCCCGCTCGATGACGCTCCGCGGGTGTTCGAGGCGGTGATGCGGCACGAGTTCAAGCGGCGCGTGATCCTCACCCCGCACGGAGGGAATTGAGATGAAGAACCACAACCTGGTCGAATCGCTCGTAACCCGACATATCCTGGTCGAGCGGCGTCCGGCACGGGCGCGCGATGGATCGGAAGTCAGCGGGCTGCACAACGTCTGGATCACGCTCAACAATCCGGACGAGCTGAACAGCTACACCACCGACATGGCGAAGGAGATCATCCTTGCGCTGCGCGAGGCGAGTACCGACCGCGCGGCTGTCTGCGTGGTGCTGACCGGGGCGGGCACGCGCGCCTTCTGCAGCGGCGGCAACACGCGCGAATACGCCGAGGTGTACGCCGGCGCACCCGCCGAATACCGGCAATACATGCGGTTGTTCAACGACATGGTCACCGCCGTCCTGCACTGCGACAAGCCGGTCATTTGCCGTGCCAACGGGATGCGCGTCGGCGGCGGACAGGAGATCGGCATGGCGTGCGACTTCTCGGTCGCGCAAGACCTCGCCGTCTTCAGCCAGGCGGGACCGAAGCACGGGTCGGCGCCCGACGGCGGCAGCACCGATTTTCTTCCGCTGATGGTGGGCATGGAGCGCGCCATGTACAGCGGGACGCTGTGCGAACCGTGGAGCGCGCACCGCTTCTACTACTGGGGCGGGCTGACGCAGATCGTGCCGGCGGCGAAACTCGATGGGAAGTGGATCGCGAACCCGATGGTGGTCACCGATCGGGTACTCGACGAGTTCGGGCGCGTCGTGCTGGGCGAGTTCAAGACCGGCGATGCGCTCGCGGAAGGGAAGAAGCTGTTGCGGAGCGCAACCGTGGACCTCGCGCTGCTGGATGAAGCGGTGGAGCAGATATGTTCAAAGCTGCTCTACACCATGCCCGACTGCCTGACGAAAACCATCGAGAGCCTGCGCAAACACAAGCTGGAACACTGGGACCGCAATCGCGAGTCGAACCGCGCGTGGCTCTCGCTCAACATGATGACCGAGGCGAACGCGGGCTTCCGCGCCTTCCACTACGGCAGCAAGGACCAGCGCGAGGTGGACTTCATCCGCCTGCGGCAGCGGCTGGCCGAGGGCGCGCGCTGGAGTGAAGACCTGATCGAAGAAATTGCGCCCTGGACCGCGCAACCCGCGGGAGCGCATAAGTGACTCGCGAGCTGGACGGGCGCGTCGCGGCGGTGAGCGGAGGTTCGGGCGCGATTGGATCGGCAATCATCGCGGCGCTGGCGGACGCGGGCGCGACTGCAATTTCTCTCGACGTCGCCACAGCAAAAAGTTCACAAGCTAACTGGATCGCCTGCGACGTCCGCAACGACGACTCCGTGGCGGCGGCGATGGCCGCGATCCGTGAGCGGTACGGCCGTCTCGACATCGTGATTCACGCCGCCGGCATCTCGCGCGATGCGGTGATCTGGAAAATGTCCGTGGAGGATTGGGACCTGGTGCAGCAGGTGAACCTGCGCGGCGCGTTCCTGCTGCTTCGTCATGCCATCCCGCTGCTGCGTGCGAACGAAAGCGGCGGGCGCGTGGTGCTGATCGGGTCGATCAATGGCTCGCGAGGAAAGTTTGGGACGTCGGCGTACTCCGCGAGCAAAGCGGGACTTGTCGGGTTGGCAAAGACCGTCGCGCGCGAGACCGGGCGCTTCGGCGTGACGGTGAACGTGATCGAGCCGGGATGGGTGCGCACGCCGCTGACGGAATCGCTGCCGAAACCCGTGCGCGATGCGGCGCTGTCGGAAACACTGACCGGCGAATTCGTGGAACCATCGGATGTCGCCGCAGCCGCATTATTCCTGTGCGGCAACGCTTCGCGGCGAATCACCGGCCAGGTGCTGCGCGTGGATGCCGGACAATTACTTGGCGGCTAGTGAGACTTCTGCGGTGTGGCCGTCCCCTTGTGCGGATTCGATGTGCCCGCGGGAGGCATGGCCATGCCTCCGCCATGCGGACTTGCACCTTGGCCAGCATGTGGACTTGCGGAGCCGGGCGTCACGCCCATCGATCCGACCGGGAAGCAGGTCACGCGTCCGCTTTGCGCCACGCGCAACTCCGCCGGACAAGCCTGCATCTTGGGCGGCGCGGGCTTTCCGTTCTCCTCTTCCGATTGCACGGTGAAGAGCTTACCGTCGGACCCTCCAGCCACGCCGATACTCATTCCCGGCATGTCGTAGCTCACGAGGAACGCCTTCTTGTTCTTCGCGGCTTGCATGGCGCAGTCGCTGGAGGTCTTCAATTCGTCGACCGACAGCGATCTCACCTGGCCGCAGTTTGTCGCGCTGCTTCCGGCAATTTCCTGTAGCTTCTGTTGCACTTCGCCAGTAGAAGCAGCCGCAACATTCGGCGCGGCCGGCGGGGCGGAGGCTGCGCTCGCCGGAGCCGGGGAAGAAGCGGACGGCGCCGGAGACGGGGTGCTGTTGCACGCGGCGAGAAAAACGACCACAGGAATTAGGAGAACGCTGGCTTTATGCATGGGCATCATTGTAATAGACGACTGCCGCGGCGGGCGGCACGCATTACCATAGACAGGTGACAAACTTCGATCTCACCGACATCGAAGCGCGGGTGCTCGGCGCGCTTATCGAGAAAGACATCACCACGCCCGATTACTATCCGCTCTCGCTGAACGCGCTGGTAAACGCATGCAATCAGAAGTCGAACCGCGAGCCGGTGATGGATTTGAGCGAGGACACCGTTCGCCAGGCGCTGAACTCATTGCAGGAGAAGCGGCTGGCCGGGCCCGCGAGCGGCGCCGACAGCCGGGTGGCCAAGTACGAACACCGGCTGCAGGAGATTCTGAACCTCAATCGAGGGGAGACCGCCGTGCTGTGCGTCCTGCTGCTGCGCGGGCCGCAGACACCGGGCGAGCTGCGCGGACGTACCGAGCGCCTGAACCGATTCGAACACCTGGACGAGGTGCAGTCCACGCTGCAGCGCCTGATCGAGCACGAGCCGCCGCTGGCGAAAGTCCTGCCCCGCCAGCCGGGGACGAAAGAGGCGCGGTATGCGCACCTGATGTCGGGCGACACGGCGAGTTATCCAACACCGGCTGGCTCCGTTGCTCCACAAACGTCGGCGGATGGTGACCGGATCGCGCGGCTGGAAGAAGAGGTCGGCGAGCTCCGGCACAAGGTCGGCGACCTGGAGCAGCAACTCGCAAGTTTCCGGCGGCAGTTCGAGTAGCTACTCCAGCGAGCTCATGTCGATGACGAAGCGGTACTTCACATCGCTGCGCAGCATGCGCTCGTACGCCTCGTTGATCTTTTGAATCGGAATCATCTCGATGTCGGAGACGATGCCGTGCTGCGCGCAGAAGTCGAGCATCTCCTGCGTTTCCGGAATACCGCCAATCAGCGAGCCCGCAAACTGACGGCGCAATGGAATGACGCTGAACGCCGCGACGGGCAGCGGTTGGTCGGGCGCGCCCACCAGCACCAATGTTCCGTCGCGTTTCAGCATGTTCAGGTAGGCGTTCACGTCGTGCTGCGCGGAGACGGTGTCGAGGATGAAATCGAAGCTGTTTACGTGCTTCGCCATTTCGTTCGCATCTTTCGAGACGATTACCTCGTCCGCACCCAGCCGCTTCGCGTCCTGCGCTTTTCCCGGCGAAGTGGTGAAGAGCGCGGTGTGAGCGCCGAAGGCGTGCGCCAACTTCAGGCCCATGTGTCCCAGGCCGCCCAGGCCGACGATGCCGGCCTTCTGCCCCTTCGACACTTTCCAGTGCTTCAGAGGTGAATAGGTCGTGATGCCGGCGCACAGCAGCGGCGCGACGGCCGCGAGATTGTGCTGGTCGGGAATGCGGAGGACGAAATCCTCGTCGACGACGATGGTCTTCGAGTAGCCGCCCATGGTGAGGCCGCCGAGGTGCCGGTCCTCGCTGTTGTAAGTGCCGATGAACCCCGTCTCGCAGTACTGCTCCAACCCGGCGCGGCAACTGGCGCAGGTGCGGCAGGAGTCCACCATGCAGCCGACGCCCGCGATATCGCCCGGCTTGAAGCGCTTGGCCTGCGCGCCGGCGGCAACCACGCGGCCAATGATTTCGTGCCCGGGGACGCACGGGTAAACGGTGTTGCCCCACTCGTTGCGCGCGGTGTGCAGGTCGGAGTGGCAGACGCCGCAGTACAGGATGTCGAGCTGCACGTCTTTCGGCAGTAGGTCGCGGCGGTTGAGGCTAAAAGGTCCGAGAGGAGCAGTAGAAGATGGCGTGCTGTATCCGTTAGTTTTAGTCATCTCTTGATTAAATGCGGCGGACGGACAAATGGATTCATGTGGGATGCGCGAGGGAGCGCAGAATTTCGCCTAGCTTTGCTTCTCTTCCAACTCCGACCAGCGGTTGACGAGTTCGTCCACTAACTTCTGCGCGGCATTCAACGCTGCTTGCGCATTCACCAGCTTCTCCGCATCGGACCCGATCGCGGGATCCTCGAAGGCCGCACGCTTGGCCGCCAGATCGTCTTCCGCGTCCGCGATGCGCTGCTCGATGGCCGCGAACTCGCGCGCTTCCAGGTAGGAGAGCTTCTTCTTTCCGGTTGGCGCAACTGCCTGCGGACGCTCCGGCGGCGCCGAAGAAACCTTCGCGCTCTGCTGCCGCTGCTTGTACCAGGCATCCCACTGCGGATAATCGGCGAAGGCTTCGATGCCGCCCTGCCCGTCGAGCCCGATTACCACGGTGGAGACGCGATCGAGCAGGTAACGATCGTGGGTCACCATGACCAGCGCGCCGCGATATTCGAGCAGGCTTTCTTCCAGGATTTCCAGCGTCTGGATGTCGAGGTCGTTGGTAGGCTCGTCGAGGAGCAGGACATCGGCGGGTTCGAGCATCATGCGCGCGATCAGGATTCGCGCCCGCTCGCCGCCCGACAATCTTCCCACGGGTTGGTTGAGCTGTTCGCCGGTAAACAGAAAGCGCGCCGCCCACGAGGCCACGTGAATCACGCGGTCCTGGTAAATAACGGAATCGCTGTCGGGTGCCAGCGCCCGCGCGAGCGTGACATCCGGGTCGAGCACGCGATTCTGGTCGAAGTGCACCATGCGCAGCATGTCGGCGCGCTTGATCACGCCGGAGGTCGGGGTGATGGCGTCTTCGATCAGCCGCAGGAGCGTGGTTTTTCCGCTGCCATTGGGACCAACCAGGCCGACGCGCATTCCGGCGGTGATGGTGAAGCTCAGTCTTGAAAACAGGCTGCGCCCGCCGATTTCGTAACCGACGTTCTCCAGTTCCACCAGCCGCTTGCTGCGCCGGTCGCTAGCCGAAAGCTCGATGTTCGCCGTCGCGGTGCGCGTGCGCGCGTTCAGGTCGGCCAGCTCTCCGATGAGCTGGTTAGCGCGGTCGATACGCGCCTTGGATTTTCTGGTGCGCGCCTTGGCCCCACGCCGCAGCCACTCGATTTCGCTGTGGACGCGGTTCTCCAGCGCCTCCTGGTGACGCGATTGCGCATGCAGGAAAGCTTCTTTCTTCTCGAGAAAATTGCTGTAGTTTCCCTCGACTAGCAATATTCCGCCGGGATATGCACGACTGAGTTCAGCGATATGTTCGGCGTAATTCTCCAGGAAGTAGCGGTCGTGCGTGACCACCACCGACGCGAACGGCGCGTCGATCAGGAACGCTTCCAGCCACTCGATGGCGGCGAGGTCCAGGTGGTTGGTGGGCTCATCGAGCAGCAGAATGTCGGGCTGTTCGACCAGGGCCTCGGCAATGGCCAGCCGCTTTTTCCAGCCACCGGATAATGCCTCGGCCTGCTGCTCGAAGTCGTCGAACCCGGCGCGCCCGAGGGTCTCGACCAAGCGCCCCTCGCGCTCATTCTCAGGGGCCGCCGTGCGCTCCAAGGCCCGCGCCAAGACGGAGCGCACGGTATCTGCAGGCTCGAAGCGCGATTCCTGGGCCACATAGCTCAGACGGGTCAGCTTGCGGCGGGCGACTTCTCCCTGGTCGGGCGCAATCCGTCCGGCCAGGATCTGCAATAAGGTGGACTTTCCCGACCCATTGGGCCCGATTAGCCCGATATGGTCGCGCTCGGAGATGGTAAAGGAGACGTCCCGAAACAGGGGCGCCGCCCCGAACGACTTGCCGATCCCCTGCGCATTCACGATTGGCGGCAATTTCCCGTTATTCTCCCGTTAGTTTCCAGCATAACAGCGCCATCGGTCGGTGGAAGGCGAGTCACGATTCCCGAAGTGGAACGGAATGGCAGCGGCGGGAGCTCATTAACCATCTAGTAACTTTGTGATGTGCGCTGAAAAATTTTGAAATCCCGAATCTTTGGAATCAACAAGATAAGCCCAAGTAACTTGGGGTATCCCAAGACTGTTTTTGGCGGGTCGCGCCTGTGGGATGCCGCTCGGGGAGAGGCGCGCAGCAGGCCTCGGATTCCTGAATGGGAACTGTGAGAGACGGTTCAGGGGTAGCCCCACCCTAGCAAACCCGGCTAGGGTGGGCCACCCTCGGAAGTACGGCAAACGTTAGGCCCGGCCATCCGCCTCAGCGATGGTCCACGAAACACCCCCATCCTCCGCCAACCCCGGGCGGAAGGATGGGGCAACCCGCGTAGGTTTTCAATAATGGAAAGGGTGGGCCAGCCCCCAGATTCCTCGCTGCGCTCGGAATGAGAAGGCAAAAGAGAGCGGGCTTTTTTATTTTCCCGCTGGAGTGGCTTTGGCGCTATTTCCGATGTTGATATGTTCCCATCAGTTCGACTTGCGCGAGCACGTGTCCCTGCATGGCGCGTTCGACGTCCTGTTTTTTCGCGCCGGCGCGGAGGTCGAGCGGAGCGTCCAGCGCATAGAGCTTAAAGAAATAGCGGTGCGGCTTTCCGGGTGGCGGACAAGGCCCTCCGTAGCCGATCTTGCCGAAATCGTTGCGGCCCTGAATGCCTCCGGCGGCGGAATCCGTTTTCGGCACTCCCTCGGGCAATGCGTTCGTCTGCGCGGGCAGGTTGAAGATCACCCAATGCACCCACGTGCCGACGGGCGCGTCGGGATCGTCGGCGATGAGCGCGAAGCTCTTCGTGCCCTGTGGGACATCGGACCAGCTCAGCGCAGGCGACACGTCGGAACCGTCACAGGTGTGTTTCTGCGGGACCGGTTGCGCGGAAGAAAAGGCGGAGCTTTCGAGTTTCATGACGCTCCTTGGCTGCGGCATAGGACTCGCGTGCGGGAAGAGGATGGAGGCGAGAAGCAACGCCACAGGCCACATGACAATATGCTACGCCCGATCGGGGATGCTGGTCGCTGGGTAAAGCAGATAACGAGTGCATACATGGTGTCTCGACTTGGACTTACGCCCGAATTCGGGATGACCGTTGCTGTCGGCGGCCGATGTGCCACAATAGGCGGCAAAAGGTTGGGGTCGTTTCCAGACATTTGAGTTGCGCGAAAATGGGCGCGCAGAGAGGGAGCCACGCTTGGTCCCAGAATTCGATTTGGTTGTGATCGGCAGCGGCCCGGCGGGACAGAAGGCCGCAATTTCCGCCGCCAAGCAGCGCAAGAAGGTCGCGGTCGTGGACCGGCTGACCATGGTCGGCGGAGTGTGCGTGCACACGGGCACGATTCCGAGCAAGGCGCTGCGCGAGGCGATCATCCACCTGACCTCGTTTCTGCAGCGGACCTCCTACGGGCAGAACTTCTCGCAGCGCATCAGCATCAAGGAACTTGCCTTCCGGGTGAACGACATCATCTCGAAAGAGACGCAGGTGATCCGCGCGCAACTGGGGCGCAACGGCGTGGAGATCTTCGAAGGCGCGGCGCGGTTTCTCGACCCGAACGTGCTGGAAGTGGCGAACGACCACGCCAGTCAATTGGTGCGCGGAAAGAACATCGTGATCGCCTGCGGCACGCGGCCGGCGCATGCGCCCAACATTCCCTTTGACGGCAAACGGATCATCGATACCGATCAGATGGCGACCCTCGATGAGGTGCCGCGCGAGGTGATCGTGGTCGGCGGCGGCGTGGTGGGACTGGAATGCGCGTCGTTCTTCGCCGCGCTGGGGGCGAAGGTCACGCTGATCGAGGCGCGAACGACCGTGCTCGACTTCGTGGACCACGAGATCATTGAGGCGCTGATGTTCTACCTGCGGCGGCTGGGCGTGGTGTTTCGCCTGGGCGAGAAAGTCGTGTCGGTGGGGAATGATGACAACGATCGTGTCTATGCCGAACTGGAGAGCGGCAAGCGCGCTCACGGCGACACCCTGCTGTACGCGGTGGGGCGGCAGGCGAACGGAGACATGCTGCAACTGGAGGCCGCGGGGTTGAAATGCGACGCGCGCGGCAAAGTGCAGGTGAATGAGTTCTTTCAGACGGCGGTGCCGAATATTTATGCCGCCGGAGACGTGATCGGATTTCCGGCGCTGGCGAGCACATCGATGGAGCAGGGCAGGCTGGCAAGCGTGCATATCTTCGGCGGAGAGAGGCGCCGCATGTCGGAGTTGCTGCCCTACGGTATTTATACGATCCCGGAGGTGTCGCTGGTGGGGCAGACCGAACAGACGCTGACCGCCAACAAGACGCCGTACGAGATCGGCATCGCGCGCTACGCCGAACTGGCCAAGAGCATGATGCTGGGCGACGACACCGGCATGCTGAAGATCCTGTTCGATCCGAAAACGCTCAAGGTGCTGGGCGTGCACGCGATCGGCGACCGCGCGACCGAGATCATCCACATCGGGCAGGCGGTGATCGCGTTCGGCGGGACGATCGAATACTTCCGCGATTCCGTCTTCAACTACCCGACCCTGGCGGAGGCCTATAAGGTCGCGGCGCTGGATGGATTTAATCGGCTGTGAACAGTTTCAGTTTCGAGTTTTAGTTTCAGCCGGACGATCCGAAACTGAAACTCGAATCCCTGATGCTTGACTGTGCGCGCCTCAGCGGAGTACTCCGGGCAGGGAGCAAACAGCAGAGCTGGCTTTCGCCTGTTTTGGCGCATCCTATTGGCGAAGGCCAGCCGTACAAGAGCAAATATTTACTCTGCCCGGGCGCTACACTACAATAAGTACACGGGTCGCTGGGCTCCGCAAAATGAGGTCGCTACTGATGTCGATGAGTTCGATCGTCCGCTCGCGTACGGTCTTTTTCCTGCTGCTGGTTTTGCTCGCAGTTTCAACCCTTTGTACCGCGCAGGAGACTCAAACGCAGTCACCGCAACCCGCTTCGAACCAGGTAGGTTCGGTGCAGTCCGCGCCGGATACCAGTTCGCAGGGGCAGAAGACCGGCAACACCGGCCTAAGTTCGAGCGATACCCCGGTAAAGTTACTGATCGGTCCCGGCGATCAGGGCGACATGTCGGTGTATGGGGTCCCGGAGCTGACCACACACTTCCGCGTCGGGGCTAATGGGGAAGTGGGGCTTCCGCTGGTCGGCAGCCTGAAAATCGGCGGGCTCACCGCGGAACAGGCCGAGGAAGAAATCACGAAAAAGTTCGTGGCCGGCGGCTTCCTGCGCTCTCCCCACGTGACCGTGATGATCCGGGATTACACCACGCAAGGCGTGTCGGTCATGGGCGAAGTAGCCCGCCCTGGCGTTTATTCGGCGCTGGCAGCGCGCCGGCTCTATGACCTGTTCCTGGCCGCCGGCGGTCTTTCTCAGCGCGCCGGACGCAACGTGACCATCCAGCATGCCGACAAGCGTCCCGCCGAGCAGATTACGCTCGGCTCCGACTTGATGGCCACGGCGGAAACAAACGTCGAGCTTAAGCCGGGAGACACGGTCATCGTTCCGCGCGCCGGTGTGGTGTACGTGATCGGCGAAGTGAACCGGCCGGGCGAATACGTCATCAGCGCAGGCACGAACATGACGGCACTTTCGGTCTTGGCGATGGCGGCAGGCCCGTCGCACAACGCCTCGCTCGGCAAGACGCGGCTGATGCGGAGGACTCCGCAAGGCATCCAGACCAGCGAAATCGATCTTAAGAAGATCATGGACGCGAAGAACAAGGATGTTGCACTGAACTCTGAGGACATCCTGTTCATCCCCGCCAGCAGGGGAAAGATGGCCGCCGAACGCGGAGCGTCCTCTGTCCTGGGCATGCTGACCTCGCTCGCTCTTTATCGCTTCTAGGATTTCAGATCGATTGAAGACACGCCTCGCGATGGCGTGTCTTTTCGTTTTATAGGAGCTACATGATCGCGCTGCCGCCGACGGCGCTGTCCCTCGGTTTAATCCTGATCTGCTTCTGTAACAACAGGTTGGCTTTTGGGACGAACGCCCAGGTTGCGGGTAGAACATCTTCATGCTCGTCTGGCCAAGACTGGTTTTGGACTCCATCCGGCGGGTCCTCCGCTCCCGCCGGGATCTTCTCCTCGAGAACTTGGTTATGCGTCAGCAATCTCGGTGCTAAAACGGCGCCGTCGAAGAGTGAGCCTCAACACGTCGGACAGGCTCTTCTGGGTTTTCGTTCGGCGGTGGTGGAGCGGCTGGCGTCAGTCGCCGGCCCTCGTCACATCTGAGACTGTGGCGGGCTGGCACAGAGCTGGCTTTCGCCTGTATTGGCGCTGGCGGTCGCGGCATCGAGATCCCGCGGATCGCAGGCCCACCAGAACGGAACTGCAGGAGTTGATTTTCCGAAATATTGTTGAGACGCATCCGGAGCTACACCGAGAACGCGAAGCTTTGCGGCGGTTGCGTTGCGATCATACGGATAATTTCTTGAAGGCCATCGCGCAGAGAAATTCGCGGCGCCCAACCGAGCGACCGCATGCGGCTGCTGTCCAGCAGCTTGCGGGGCGTCCCGTCAGGCTTGGTTTTGTCGAACCCAATTTTTCCCTGGAAGCCAGAGAGCTCGGCGATCCACTGCGCGAGTTCAGCAATGGTGACGTCCTTGCCATAGCCGATGTTGACGAGCGGCGGATGTTCCTCGCTTCGGGCGAGTGAATCGAGCTTGTCGTCCGGCAGCGTCATCAGCGTGAGACAGGCCTGCGCCAGGTCGTCGCTGTGAAGGAATTCGCGGCGCGGCGTGCCGGAGCCCCAAACGATCACCTCGGCAGCGCGGTCGCGGCACGCTTCAACGAATCTGCGTACCAAAGCTGGAATCACATGTGAGGTGTGCAGGTCGTAGTTGTCGCCGGGCCCGTAGAGGTTGGTCGGCATGGCGGCGACGTAGCGCGTGCCGTACTGCCGATTGAAAGCCCAGCACATTTCAATGCCAGCGATCTTTGCCACCGCATAAGGCCGGCTGGTCGGCTCGAGCGGGCCAGTAAGCAGAGCGGATTCCGGGATCGGCTGCAGCGCCAACTTCGGATAAATGCAACTGGAGCCGAGGAAGAGCATGCGCTCGATGCCTGTTTCGCGCGCGGCGTCAATCATGTTCAACTCGATGAGAAGATTGTCGCGGACAAAGTCGGCAGGGAAGTCGTTGTTCGCGGCGATGCCGCCCGCTTTCGCAGCGG
>Ga0097691_1000898_pt1 | contig 23665 bp, 17 predicted proteins | sample NGESurdeep072012_8_FD_72858 | JGI IMG/M metagenome (GOLD analysis project Ga0097691, IMG submission 72858) | Arctic peat soil microbial communities from Barrow, Alaska - NGEE Surface sample 210-1 deep-072012 | ecosystem: Environmental > Terrestrial > Soil > Wetlands > Peat ... | reverse complement strand
GGAGGCGGCGTCAGACTGGGACTTGTCCCAGCGGCTGCCTGTGAAGCGAGAACCCACCAAGGTGCCGCGTGAGTGGCACGGTAGGAATCCCGGTCATTCATGGCCGGGAGGATGTCAAGGTTCTTCGTCCTCCAGCCCCGCCGGATCCACTGGTGGGCCACCGCGGTGCAGCGCGTGGGGACCCTCTTGTTCAATATCAGCTGTGGCAACGCCCTGCGGGTGAACCTCGCCGCGCAAGCCGCCAGCACCTCTGGCGACCAGATGCCTACGGTTCCACCTGCTCTGGTCGCCAGCACGCTGGCCTGGTTCGAGGTCTGTCACGGCGGGGTCGCCTGGTGCCCCCGTTCCTGGGCATGGTGGATCACGTCGGCCAACCTGACCGGGTCGCCCGCCTTCGGCGTGTCCGCTGTCGCCGGGTACATCAACTCCTCGACCGGCCAGCTGAACACCGCCGACCGCTCGAGTGCCACCGCCTTCGTCGGGGCGGTCTGTCTTCTTGTCGGGCCCGAACGGACGGAGCCCGTGAGTACGGAGCCCGTGAGTACTGCGGAGCGCTGGGCCTTAGGCGTCGATGATCACGGGGATGATCAGCGGGCTGCGCCGGTAGGTGCGGTGGGCCCAGGTCGCCACGGCCTGGCTGACCAGCTCCTCGGTCTGCTCGATGTCGATGCCTTCCTTCGACGCCTTGGTCAGGACTCTTTGGATCACCGGCACCGCAGCGTCGAAGGTGGAGTCCTCCTGTTCGAAGCCGTGTGCCAGGAAATCGGGCTTCTCGACCATCTTGCCGGTGTCAGGGTTCACGATGGCAACGATCGTGACGACACCCTCCTCGGCCATGTTCCTGCGCACCTTCAAGGAGTGCTCGGTCGCGCCGCCAACGGTCATGGCGTCCACGTAGACCAGGCGGGCGGGGACCTTTCCGGTGATGGATGCGTGGCCCTTGACCAGGTCGATAACTGATCCGTCCTCGGCGATGATCACCTGGTCCGGATGGACTCCCGTACGGATCGCCAGGTCGGCGTTCGCACGCAGGTGGCGCCACTCCCCGTGGACGGGCAGGACGTTGGAGGGCCGAACGATGTTGTAGCAGTAGGCCAGTTCGCCGGCGCTGGCGTGTCCGGAGACGTGGACCTTGGCGTTGCCCTTGTGGATCACGTTCGCACCCCAGCGGGTCAGCTCGTTGATCACCCCGTAGATGGCGTTCTCGTTTCCGGGGATCAGTGAGCTGGCGAGCAGGACGGTATCGCCGTGGGTGATCCGGATGGGGTGATCGCGGTTGGCCATCCGCGAGAGCGCAGCCATCGGCTCACCCTGGGAACCCGTGCAGATGAGGGTGACCTTGTTGGCGGGCAGGTTGTCCAGGGCCTTGAGGTCGACAACGAGGCCCTTGGGAATGGTCAGATACCCCAGGTCACGGGCGATGCCCATGTTGCGGACCATGGAGCGGCCCACGAAGGCCACCTTGCGGTGGTGCTCGTGCGCGGCGTCCAGAACCTGCTGGATGCGGTGCACGTGACTGGCGAAGCTGGACACGATGACACGCCCGGGACAGGTGCGGAACACGGTCTCGATCGCGGGGGAGAGCTCGCGCTCGGATGTGGTGAACCCCGGGACCTCGGCGTTGGTGGAGTCGACCAGGAACAGGTCGACGCCCTCTTCGGCCAGTCGCGCGAACGAACCCAGGTCAGTGAGCCGTCCGTCCAGCGGGAACTGGTCCATCTTGAAGTCCCCGGTGTGCAGCACCAGCCCGGCCGCGGTGCGGATGGCCACGGCCAGCCCGTCGGGGATCGAGTGGTTGACCGCGATGAACTCGCAGTCGAACGGTCCGAACTTGTGTCGTTGTCCTTCGGCGACCTCGACGGTCTTGGGGGTGATGCGGTGTTCCTTAAGCTTGGCCTTGATGAAGGCCAGGGTCAGCTTCGAGCCGATCAACGGGATGTCCGGCCGCTCATTGAGCAGGTACGGGACGCCGCCGATGTGATCCTCGTGTCCGTGGGTGAGCACGATGGCGTCGATCTTGTCCAAGCGGTCCCGGATCCAGGTGAAGTCGGGCAGGATCACGTCGACCCCGGGCTGGTGCTCCTCGGGGAACAAGACCCCGCAATCAACGACCAGGAGCCGGCCGGCATGTTCGAAGACCGTCATGTTGCGACCGATCTCACCCACCCCGCCCAGGGGCACGACTCGCAGTCCATCTGCCGCCAAGGTGGGCAACGCGTCCTTGCGCTTGGGTGCGCGCCGACTCATCGGGTCACCGTCGATGCGGTGGCCGGGACGGCGCTGGTCTTGGGGTGGGTACTGCGAGTTCTCTGGTTCACGGTCAGCTTTCGTCGGTGTCGGGGTTGCTCTGGAGGGTGCTGGTCCAACGGATCCCAAGCTCTATGGTCGCGCACTTTCGCGGGACGCGGGCACGAACGGTGTCGCCGGGGGCCGCAAAGGGATGACCCGGTGGTCATCCGTTGGTCCAGACTCTGACAGAACTGGCCCAGACTCTGCCAGAACCAGGCTCGGGCTCCGGCCCCCGCTGCCATCTTGTCAGTGGTGCGCTGACCGTGCCAGGCCTTCGCGGGTTGGTCTTGGGAGTAGTTAAGAGGTTCGTCGAGGGCAGGTCTGGGATTCTGGCTGGTTGGCGTCGCCGGCTTCCGCTGGTGCTGGTTGCTGTCCTGGGGATGGGGTCGCCCCTGGCGATGGCTTCGAGCGCGCAGGCGGCGGCCACACCCAGTGCTTTCACGTCGCTGGCCCCCTACCGGTTGCTGGATACCCGGTACGGGGTGGGCGCGGCCAAGGTAGCGGTCGCCAAGGGTGGCACGGTGCACCTTCAGGTGGCCACCCGCGGGGGCGTGCCGGCCACGGGGGTCTCTGCAGTGGTGCTGAACGTGACGGTCACCGCGCCGACCAAGCCGGGGTATGTGACGGTGTACGGCGACGGCACCACCCGTCCGACCGCGTCCAACCTGAACTTCGTGGCGGGCCAGACCATACCCAACCTGGTGATCGCCCCGGTCGGGGCCAACGGCAAGGTCGCCCTGTACAACGGCACGGGCGGCACCATCCACCTGATAGCCGACGTCTCTGGGTACTACCGTTCCCGTGCCCGGACTGCGACCGGCGCGTTCGGGGCGCTGGCCCCCTACCGGTTGCTGGATACCCGCTACGGGCTGGGCGCGCCCAAGGTCGCGGTTGCCGCTGGCGGCATGGTGGCCTTGCAGGTCACCGGCCGCGGGGGTGTCCCGTCAGCGGGTGTCTCGGCCGTGGTGCTGAACGTCACCGCCACGGCACCGACGAGAGCCGGCTCCGTGACGGTGTTTGGGACGGGGAGCATCCGCCCGGCAGCCAACGACGTGAACTTCGTCGCCGGCCAGAGCGTGCCGAACCTGGTCACTGCTGCGGTCGGGACGGGCGGCAAGGTGTCCCTCTACAACGGGTCGGCCGGCACCGTCCACCTGATAGCCGACGTCTCGGGGTACTACGTTCCCAGTGTGGTCGGAGTGTTCGGGTCGCTGCCCCAGCCCCGGTTGCTGGATACCCGCACCGGGGTGGGCGCGGCCAAGCGCTCAGTTGCCGGGTACGCCACGGTGGGGTTGCAGGTCACCGGCCGCGGGGGTGTCCCGGCCACGGGTGTCTCCGCGGTGGTGCTGAACGTGATGGCTGCCTCACCCACCCGGGCCGGCTACGTGACCGTGTACGGCGCCGGGGCCCCCGCCCGACCGCGTCCAACCTGAACTTCGTGCCGGCCCAGACGACCTCGAACATGGTTGTTGTCCCGGTGGGCACCGGTGGCAAGATCGCCCTCTACAACGGCTCGGCCGGCACCGTCCAGCTCGTCGCCGACGTGTGGGGCTGGTACTCCAGCACCAACGCCGTGCCGGTACCGGTCAGCGGTGGGGGGGCGATCCCGTCGGTTACCTCGATCGCCTTGTCGTGGACCAACCCGGCATCGGAGGCCTTCACCGCGGTGATGATCCGGCGTACCCAGGGCGCGACGGCGCCGGAGTCGGCCACTGACGGAGTGGGCGTGACCGATGCCGCCTACCCGGCCACCTCGTTCAACGACACCGGACTGACCCAAGGGCTCCAGTACTCCTGTGCCCTGTTTGCCCACAACGCCACGGCGGCTTACGCGGCGGCTGCGACGGTCACGGCGACCACGACGGCAGCCGGGACCGGGGCCGTGTCCGGCCTGGTGACCGATGCCTCAGGTGCCCATGACGGGCTGGCGGGTGTCAACGTGCAGGTGCACTCGCCGTCGCTGCCTTTGCAGTCCTACGCCACGGTGACCGCCGCCGACGGCGGCTACACGGTGCCCGGGCTTCAACTTGAAAGCGACTATCAGGTGTGCTTGTCAGCCAACCTCGCCTTCGGCGGGCCCTCGGATGCGACCGGGTATGTCGACCAGTGCTGGCAGAACCAGCCGACCTCGGGCACGCCGACACCGGTGGCCATGACGTCGGTCGCGACCAGGACCGGGATCAATGCCGCCCTGGCCCACGGCGGGGCGATCTCGGGGACGGTGAGCGACGCAGGAGGTACTCATCTCGGCCTGGCCCACGTCAACGTTCAGGTGTCCTCCCCGTCCACCGGGACCCACGCGCTCGTCTCGACCGCCGCCGACGGCAGCTACTTGGTGCCAGGTTTCCCGGCAGGCACCGCATACGTGGTGTGCTTCCAGGCCTCTGGTGCCACCGGAGGGTCCTCTGACGCGGCCGGGTATGTGGACCAGTGCTGGAACAACCAGCCGGCGGCGGGCACCGCCACAGCGGCGAGCGTGACCGCAGGCCACACCACCCCTGGGATCAACGCCGCCCTTGCCGGGGCCGGGGCGGTCACCAACGTGACAGCGACCCCGGACACCACCTCCGTCGACCTGTCGTGGACCAACCCGACTGGAGGGTCGCTGACCGGGGTGGTGATCCGGCGTGCCCCGGGTGACATCGCGCCGGCCACAGCGACCGACGGGAGTCCGGTCGCCGTCCCTGAGGTGGCCAAACCTGGGACCACCTACACAGACACCGGCCTGACCTCTGGTGCGCGATACTCCGACGCGCTGTTCGCCCATTACGGAGCGTCGGCCTATGCCGCCGCGGCGACGGTAAGCACCACCACATTGATCAAGGCGACGATGATCTCGACCGGCTCCACCCATTCCTGCGCGGTCACCACTGCCGGTGGCATCAAGTGCTGGGGCTACAACGGGGCCGGTCGGCTGGGCAACGGGACTTTCGCCAGCTCCAACATCCCGGTTGACGTTGTCGGGCTCGGTTCGGGCTCGGGCGTGATTGCGGTCTCCGCCGGCGGGGCGCACTCCTGCGCGGTGGTCCGCGGTGGCGTCATCGGTGGAGCGGTTTGGTGCTGGGGCTTCAACGGTTCCGGCGAGCTGGGGAACGCGGACCCATTCTTGGCAAGCTCGAACGTCCCGGTTCAGGTCTCCGGGCTCGGTTCGGACTCGGGGGTGGTCGCGGTCTCCGCCGGCGACTCTCACGTCTGTGCCATGACCTCTGTTGGCGTGGTCTGGTGCTGGGGCTACAACGCGTCCGGCCAGCTGGGCGACGCAAGCACGACCGACTCCAACGTCCCGGTCCAGGTCTCGGGGCTCGGTTCGGGGGCGGTCGCCATCTCTGCCGGCTCTTCGTACTCGTGCGCGGTGATCACCGGTGGCACCGTCAAGTGCTGGGGCGACAACGGGTCCGGCCAGCTGGGCAACGGAAGCACCGGCGCCGGGTCCTCGTCCCCGGTGGACGTCGTGGGGCTTGGTGCGGGAGCGTCAGCGGTCTCGGCCGGCGGTGGCCATACCTGCGCCGTGACCACTGCCAGTGGCCTGCAGTGTTGGGGCGACAACGGGTACGGCCAGCTGGGCAATGGAAGCACCGGCGCCGGCTCCTCGTCGCCGGTCGGGGTCACCGGGCTCGGTGCCGGGGCGGTGACAGCAGTGGCCGCCGGCTCCTCGGGTCACTCCTGTGCGGTGAGCACTGGTGGCGCCATCAGCTGCTGGGGACACAACGCCAACGGCCAGCCGGGCAACGGGACCCTGACCGACTCTTGGACCCCGGTTGATGTCACCGGGCTCGGTGCGCTCGCCTCAGCCGTCTCCGCCGGCGACGCTCAGTCCTGCGCGTTGACCGCGGGCGGCGCGGTCAGGTGCTGGGGCGCCAACGAGTCCGGCCAGCTGGGCGACGGAACCACCAACCAGAGCGCCACCCCGGTTGACGTCTTTGGGCTGAAATAGGCCCGACGCCATCAGCTCAGGCGGTTGCGGTGCGCCGGATCCGCAGGCTCGGCAGCTCGGCCAGGGACTGGGCGACCACGCAGTAGCGCTCCGTCATCGCAGCGAGGCGCGCGAGGGCTTCGTCGCCGGCATCGGTGTCCAGCTCCACGTCTACTTGGATGTGGTGGGCGCCCACGGGCGCCTCGCGGGAGACGCCGAGGGTGCCGCGGGCGTCGAACTGGCCCTGCGCCTGGAACGTGGCGCTGCGGATGTCGATACCGAGCGCGGTCGCCACACTTCGCAAGGTGACCCCCGTGCAGGCCAGCAAGGCCTCCAGGAGCATGTCGCCGGAGCAGGCATCGCCGCCATCCCCGCCGGTGGCCGGGTGCAGCCCGGCGCGGACGGGGCCTGCCCAGGTCGCCGCGGTGCAGGTGATGCCGGGGTCGTCGAACCCAAACCCGGCGCTGGCGTGCAGGGGCGTGAGCGCACTGGTTGGCTCATCGCGGTATCGCTGTTTGAGGGGAGCCTGCGTCTCGCGCAAGGTGGTGCGATCCATGCCGACCTCTCACAGAGTCCTGACCCGCAACCGGGTCGAAGTAACGTTAGCCGAAGGACAGTGCGGGGGAGGGGACCCCGAACATCTGGTCGAGGTCCTCGGCGGGCAGCGGGTGGCCGAAGAGGAACCCCTGAGCCGTATCGCATCCCTGCTCGCGCAGTAGGGCTACCTGAGTCGGCCTCTCGACCCCTTCGGCGACCAGGGTCAGTCCCAGGGCGTGGCCCAACGTGATGATCGCACTGACGATGGCCGCCGAGGATGCATCCTGGTCCATTCGCGAGACGAAGGACTGGTCGATCTTCAAGATGTCGACATCGGTCTGCTGGAGCTGGGAGAGCGAGGAGTGCCCCGTCCCGAAGTCGTCGATGGACAGCTTCACGCCGAGCTCCCGAAGACGACGCAGGTTCTGCTTCGATACGCCGGTGCCGCTGAGCAGCGTGGTCTCGGTGATCTCCAGGGTGAGCTGACCCGGGGAGATGGTGCTCTGTTGCAGGGACTGGCTCAGCGCGCGGACCACATCGTCGTGCTGGAGCGTGCGCGCGGACAGGTTGACGGCGATGGTGCCACCGGCTTCGCACCACGGCGCGCCCCTTCGACAGGCCTCCTGCAGCACCCAGCAGTCCACCGTGGAGATGACGTGGCTCTCCTCGGCGATCGGGATGAACTTGTCGGGGGAGAGCAGTCCGAATCCGGGACGCTTCCAGCGGACCAGGGCTTCGACGCCGATCACCTTTTCGGAGGGCAGCGACACGATCGGTTGGTACAGGAGGCGAAGCTCGTGGCCGGTGACGGCCCGAGCCAGGGCGTTGCGCACCGAGAACCTGATGTCCACTGCCAGCTGCATCGAGCTGTCGAAGACGGTGGCACGGGCTTTGCCGCTGGTCTTCGCCTCGTACATGGCCAGGTCTGCCTGCCCCAGCAGGTCCTCGGCGGTGGTGACGGCGTCGGCTGTCGTGACGAGGCCGATGCTGGCGCTGACCACGGCCTCGTGATCCCCGATCGGGAAGGGCGCAGCGAGCTGGCTGCCGATCCGGGCGGCTATGGACGGGACGATCGTGCTGTCGGACACGTTCGGGCACACCACGACAAACTCGTCACTTCCCAGACGGGCGACCACGTCGTTCGGGCGCATGCACGCACGGATGCGTTGGCTGGCCAGTACGAGGAGCTCGTCGCCGACGGCGTGTCCGAGACTGTCGTTGACCTGTTTGAAACCGTCAAGGTCGACGAACAGAACAGCCAGGCCCTGACCGGCGCGGGCGCACGCCGCAAGCGACTGGTCGAGGTGGCAGATCAGGGCTGCCCGATTGGGCAGCCCGGTCAACGTATCTTGGAGGGCCTGTCGGCTCAGCGCCTCATGCAGAACGCCCATCTCGCGTGAGGACACCTCGATCGTCTGCTGGAGCGAGAAGTGCTCCTCGTCCCCCTCGGTGTACGTGGTACTGAGAAGGTCCAGGAACTCGCGCCAGGCGGCGTCCGACGGGCTCGACGCGGGATCGAGGTTGAGCCGCCTCAGGTGCCGGATCAGGGTGCGATGCAGGCCGGTCGTATCGCTCATGTGGCCCGCTGGTTGTCCAGGCCGGCGTGGGGCAGGGAGGCGCCGAGAAGACAGTGCGACCCTGTTCTGGTCATGACGGCCTCCGGTCAATGAACGTGACAACCCGATGGCAGTCCCATGAGGTTCCATCGAAGCACCATCAGCGCAGGTCCGCTCCTGGGCGTACCTGTGATTCAACTGTAGGGCGCGGACGCGTGGAATGTCCGACCTTCGCCGGATCTGCCCGATCTTCAGCATTCTGGACATCGACCCGCGGACGGGCACGGCTGTCGTCGATCCGGGGGTCGCGCTGAGCGACCTGACCAGCGCCACAGCAGCAGCCAGGGATCAGAACGCGGAAAGAAGGGCCGGCCCCACGTGTGTGGGGGCCGGCCCTTCCGACAGCTGTCCTCGGACCCTGCCGCCCGAGGACACCTGGACGCTGGGACTACTTGGTCAGCAGCGAGAGAACCGGGTCGTTCGCGTACGCCGCTGCAGCGTTGGCCTTGGTGACGATGACCGGGGGAAGCAGGAACGCTGGCACAACCTTGACGCCGTTGTTGTACGACTTGGTGTCGTTGGCCGGAGCCTTCTTGCCTGCCTGGAGGTCCTTGACCATCAAGATGGCCTGTGCCACGAGCAGACGGGTGTCCTTGTTGATCGTTGAGTACTGCTCGCCGGCCATGATGGACTTGACCGACTCGGGCTCGGAGTCCTGACCGCCGGCGACCGGGATCGGCTTGCCTGCGGCCTTCACCGACGTGAGGATCGCGCGTGCCAGGGTGTCGTTCGGGGACAGCACGCCGTCGATCGACTTTGAGCCGTAGGTGCTGGTCAGGAGCGCGTCCATGCGACTCTGGGCGTTCTCCGCCTTCCAGGCGGCGGTCGCGGTCTGCTTGATGTCGGTCTGGCCCGACCCCACCACCAGCGTGCCGTCAGCGATCTTCGGCTTCAGCACGCTCATCGCGCCGTCGAAGAACACCTTGGAGTTGGCGTCATCGGATGAACCTGAGAAGAGCTCGATGTTGTACGGGCCGGTGGCCTTCTTGGCCTTCAGCCCATCCAGCAGTGCCTGGCCCTGAAGCTTGCCGACCTTGAAGTTGTCGTAGGCGACGTAGTTGTTGACGTCCGCGGTGTTCAGGATGAGACGGTCGTAGGCGATCACGATTGCGCCCGCGTCGTGGGCGGCCTTCACGTGGGTGCTGAGCTGGCCGCCGTCAGCGGCACCGATGATGATGACCTTGGCGCCGTTGGTGACCATGGCCGAGATCTGGTCCTGCTGGTCCTTGACGGTGGTCGAGGCACCTGCGTACTGCACGTCCCCCTTGAAACCGGCCGCTTTGATCCCGGAAGGCGTGCATAAGTCCGAGCGCCATATGGTCGCTCGCGGCGAACACGGCAGAGAAATCCCGAGTTCGCAGGAGCTCGCGGCCCGCGAAGTAGCCGAACTCCGCGCTCCAGTCACCCAGGATCGGGGGGTACGTGTTGAGTTCCGCGTCGTCGATCTCCGCCAGGAACCCGCGCATCCTGGCCTCGGCCTCGATCCAGTCCTGCGGGCCCGCGAGGTGGATGATCTCGCGGTGGCCCAGGTCGATCAGATGACGGGTTGCCATCCGCGCACCCGCGACCTGGTCTGCGGGGACGAGAAGCTCGGCGCCACCGGTGGCCTGAAAGCTCACGTACGGCACGTCGATCGACATCCGGGCCAGGACGTCGAACACCCGCACCTGGGGCGCAATGACGACCAGGCCTTCGATCGCCTGTCCCATCAGGTGCTCGAGGGCCTCTGAGATGGACTCCGGGTCCGCGCTCGCCAGGTTGGCGATGTTGACGTAGTAGCCGGCAGCCCGGGCGGCATCCTCGATCGCGACGATGCTCCTGGCCGGTCCGTACTCGGCGCTCGCGGCCGACAGCACCCCGATCGTGCGGGAGTGGCGGGTAACCAGCATGCGCGCAGCGCGGTTGGGCCGATACTGAATCTCCTCCATAACCGCAGTCACCCGCGTCTTGGTCGTCTCACGGATGCTTGGATGGTGGTTGAGCACTCGTGAGACGGTCTGGTAGGAGACTCCTGCAAGACGCGCGACATCCCGGATGCTGGGTGCGCGGTCTTTGGGCAGCTGAGTTGTCACGGGAACCTTGCAGCGCGTGTGAACGGTCACAAGTGTGAGCCAGGTTCAATATGCACCCAGCGAGCCGCAACGCAGGCTACTGATTCGAAGCTGCCATCACGCGTATGCTGGCCGCGATTGGGGGGCGCGGCATGGCAGCGTCGGTAACCGATCCGGCACCCGAGGGCGTGTCGGGCGTCGACCCGCAGGAGTCCATCGAGCGGCTCCTGCGTGACCTGCGGACTCGCCGCGTGGGGCTCTCGGATCGCGATGCTGCCCGGCGGCTGTTGGTCTTCGGGCCGAACGAGCTGGTACGACGCCGCGGCCGGGGGTGGCTGCGCGACCTGGTGGCGCAGCTGGTGCATCCGCTGGCCCTGTTGCTGTGGCTGGCTGCCGGACTTGCGGCCCTCAGCGGTACCACGCCCCTGGCGATCGCCATCGTCATCGTGATCCTGATCAACGCGCTCTTTGCTTTCCTGCAGGAGCGGCACGCCGAGCAGGCGGTCGAGGCTCTCTCCGCGTATCTGCCTGTCACGGTGCACGTCGTTCGTGACGGGGCACCCAAGGAGATTGAGGTTCGCGAGCTCGTCCCGGGGGACGTGATCATGGTCCAAGAGGGCGATCGCGTCTCTGCGGACGCACGGCTGCTGTCCGGGTCGGTGGAGATGGACGTGTCCACGCTGACCGGGGAGTCGCTCCCGGTGCTGCGTGAGGCGGATCCGTTCGATACCCACGGGCCCATCCTGGAAGCGCGCGACCTGGTCTTCAGTGGCACGAACTGCACCGAAGGCGAAGCCACTGCCGTGGTCTTCAACACGGGGATGCACACCGAGCTGGGACGTATTGCGGCGTTGTCGCAACGGGTGGGCCATGACGAGAGCCCCCTGGAGAAGCAGGTCAAGCACGTTGCCCGGCTGATCGCCCTGGTGGCGGTCGGGATGGGTGTGGCCTTCATCCCGCTCGGCACGTTGCTGGCGGGCTTGTCCCTGGGCGACGCTGTGAACTTCGCGATCGGGCTCCTGGTGGCCAACGTGCCCGAGGGGCTGCTGCCCACCATCACGCTCGCGCTGGCCGTGGGCGTACGGGTCCTGGCCCGAAAAGGGGTCCTGGTGAAACGGATCTCAGCGGTGGAGACGCTCGGCTCCACCAGCGTGATCTGCACCGACAAGACCGGCACACTGACTCTGAACCGGATGCGGGTGGTCAGGGACTGGACCTCGCAGGGCGTTCTGCCCCTGCGCGCCCCGCTTCCCGAGGCCCGGCCGGAACCGGCGGAAACCCGAATCGCCCGCGCCGTCATGGCCTGCAACAACGCCCAGATCGAGCTCAGCGAACCAGACAACCGCCCGGGCAAGGAAATCGGTGACCCCACCGAGCTGGCCCTGCTGCACATGGCCAGGTCGCTGGGCGTCGACCTGGCCGCCGGCTCCGGGCAGCGGTTGGCCCAGTTCCACTTCGACCCCGCGCTGCGCCGGATGTCCACGGTCGACAAGGACCCGGACAAGGATGTCGACCGGGTCCGGGTGCACACCAAGGGCGCGCCGGAGGAGCTGCTGCCGCTGTGCACCCGCCTTGGCACCCAGGACGCTGCGGAGCGCCCGTTGACCCCGCAAGACCGAGAGGCATTCGGCCGGCTGGTCACCGGGTGGGCGCAGGAGGGGCTGCGCCTGCTCGCGGTGGCCGAGCGCGACATCGACCGAAGTGACCTGGCCGGGCTGACCCGAGAACAGGCCGAACGGGACCTCACGCTGCTGGGCGTGGTGGCGATGCTCGACCCGCCCCGGGCCGAGGTGGCCGGCGCAGTCGCCCGCTGCCACTCGGCCGGCATCCGGCTGATCGTGGTCACCGGCGACCACGGCCTGACCGCCCGGGGCATCGCGGAGTCGGTGGGTATCGGCCACCAAAGCCTGAGAATCATCACCGGCGCCGAGCTCGCGCAGATGCCAGAAGCCGACCTGGACGCCGTGCTGGCCACCGGTGATGAGCTCATCTTCGCGCGCAGCTCACCGGAGGACAAGCTGCGGATTGCCGATGCCCTGCATGACCAGGGATATGTCGTGGCGATGACCGGTGACGGCGTCAACGACGCCCCGGCGCTGCGGCGAGCAGACATCGGCGTGGCGATGGGCAAGTCAGGAACCGAGGTTGCCCGTGAGGCAGCCACGATGGTCCTGACCGACGACAACTTCGCCTCCATCGTGACGGCGGTCGAAGGGGGCCGACGGGTCTACGACAATGTCCGTAAGTTCATCGTCTACATCTTCGCCCACGCGACCCCCGAGGTCGTCCCGTTCCTGGTCTACGCCCTTTCCGGCGGCAAGATCCCGTTGCCCCTGACGGTCATGCAGATCCTGGCGATCGACCTCGGCACCGAGACCCTGCCCGCCCTGGCGCTCGGGCGGGAACCGGCCGAGCCAGGTCTGATGGAGCGACCACCGCGACAACGCCGTCAGAACGTCATCGACGCCCCGATGCTGGCCCGTGCCTGGGGACTGCTGGGTGGCGTCTCGGCGCTTCTGGTCATGCTGATCTTCCTGGTGACTCTCAGACACGGCGGCTGGCACCTCGGCGCCGACGTGAGCTCGGGCGGGCTCAACCATGTCTGGCAACAAGCCACGACGATGAGCTTCCTGGGGATCGTGGCCTGCCAGATCGGGACCGCCATGGCATCGCGTACCCAGCACGCATCGCTCTTTCAGGTGGGAGTCTTCACCAATACGTTGCTGCTGTGGGGAATCGTCTACGAGATCGTTTTTGCCGCCGTATTGGTGACCGTGCCATGGTTGCAGGCTGTGTTCGGCACTGCCACCCCTGACCTATGGCAGGTGCTGTTCATTCTGCCGTTCCCCGTCATCGTCTGGGGGGTCGACGAACTGTGGCGTTGGGACGTGAGGCGACGTGCCGCGCTACGGAGCCAGGCTCTCGGCCTCTAGGGCGATGTTGCGCTGCATGCCGCCGAAGACGAGCCCGTGGAAGGGGTAGATCATCGCCCAGTAGAGCCCCCCGGCCGGGCCTTGGGGGTGGAAGAGAGCACGCTGCCGGAACAGGGTCCGGCCCTGGTCGTCGGTTTCGATGATGAGCTCGAGCCAGGCCAGTCCGGGCAGTCGCATCTCGGCGCGCAGCCGCAGCAGGCGCGAGTCCTCGATGTCCTCGACCCGCCACCAGTCGAGGGCGTCCCCGACGGCGAGGTCGAAGGGGTCTCGGCGACCGCGGCGCAGCCCCGGACCGCCCAAGAGGCGGTCGAGCAGGCCACGGGCCCACCACCCCAGACGCCAGGAGTACCAGCCGTTATCGCCCCCGATGCTTTTGATGACGGCCCACAGCTGCTCAGGGGTGGCGTCGACGCGACACACTCGTTCGTCGACGAAGAGCGAGCCTCCGGCCCAGGCGGGATCGCCAGGGAGCGGGTCACTTGGTGCGCCGACGGTTGTGGCCGACGACCAGGAGGTGGTGACGCGGCGGTCGTGGACGCGCTGGAGAGCTAGCTCGGCGGCCCGGCAGAAGCTGATGAGCCCCTCATCCGGGTCCGAAACGTACGTTGCGATGTCATGTTCCTTGCAGATGACCTCGTTGATGAGGCTCTCCATCAGGGGCCGGGCAATGCTGTTGGGAACGGGCGTCACCAGGCCCACCCAGTGGCTCGACAGGGAGGGGGTCAGCAGCGGGAGCGCAAGTACGCGGCGCGATTTCAGGCCCGCGGTCCTGGCGTAGGCGGCCATCATCTGCCGGTAGCTCATGACGTCCGGTCCGCCGATGTCGAAGCCGCGGTTCACCTCTGGTGGCATGGTGGCTGATCCCACGAGGTATCGCAGGACGTCCCTGACCGCGATGGGCTGGATCTGGGACTCGACCCAGCGGGGGGTGATCATGATCGGCAGACGCTCGGTGAGGTAGCGAAGCATCTCGAATGACGCAGATCCAGAACCGATGATGGCGGCGGCGCGCAGCACCGTTGTGGGGACTCCGCTGACCAGCAGGATCTCGCCGACCTCCCTGCGGGACTCCAGATGGGGGCTCAGCTTCCCCTCCGCGGGGTACAGACCGCCGAGGTAGACGATCCGGCCTACACCGCAGGCACGAGCCGCGGCCGCGAAGTTCTGCGCGTTCAAACGGTCCAGGGACTGGAACTCAGCCCCAGTTCCCAGCGAATGGATGAGGTAGTAGGCGATGTCCACCTCGCTCAGGGCCCGGGTCACGCTGTCGGCGTCGGCTGCGTCGCCCTTGACGATGTCCACCTGGTCGTGCCATTCACGGTCGGCCAGGTTCCGGGGCTGACGCGCCATGACCCGGACGCGGAAGCCGGCCGCGAGCAGCTCGGGGACCAGGCGACCGCCGATGTATCCGGTGGGGCCGGTCACCAGGGCGAGCTGGCGGGTCGGCGGGGTGGGCTTGCTCGTCACGGGCCAATCCTCTCAGTCAGGTGAGCCCTCACCGTCGGGCCAGGGCGGCCGACATGGCGCTCTCGGCCTTGTTGCCCACACGGGTGACGGCAGGTTACATCAAGGGTGGGGTGAACGTGGTGATGCCCACCAACCCCGGCCGCGCCATCGGCCGCCCGCTCATCGATGCCATCGTGGATCTCCTGCTCACCGGCAGAACCTCACGACCGAGGGGCTTGGGCTGACGCTCGCTGCTTGTTGGATCGCTACTTCAACGGAAGCCCGAACGCGGTGGTCATCGACGGTGCCGAGGCCGCGCCGTACAGGTATGCCGTACCGGCCACCTCCTCGTAGAGGCGAGTCAGCGAGTAGTGGGTCAGCGCGGTGGTGACCACGTGTTCTCTCTGGCTGGGATGGATGACGACCGTGAGCACGGTGTTTCCCTCTGACTTGTCGTCCTCGTCCGCGGTGAGCACCACGGCGAGGTGTCCCGACTTCCAGTCCGGCCCCTGGAAGATCCTGGACATCCATGCCTCGAACCAGGTATCCGCGCTGTCCAGCGAGCAGTCGTGTGCGTCGTTGCACAGGTTGGGGATCACCATCCCCACGTTCGGCAGCCTCCCCGCGGTGATCGCCGCACCGAGCTGTTCAACCGGGACGTCGTACTTGCCGCACGCGCCGCGTTCGTTGATGAAGTACGCCCAGGGGTTGTGCTTGACCGCGTAGTCCGTGCCGCCGTCGCTGGTCGCGCAGTTCTGAGGCATCCCGTCGGCATATACGGCCGCAGTCTTGCCCGAGGCGACTGCCTGGCCGAACACGGACGTTCCGGCGACGGGGTTGGCCGACGGCGCGTCGTCGTTGGTGATCGCGTAGGTCTGGCCGCCGGCGATCGCGATGTAGTTCGGCAGGGATGGGTGCCGGACTGCCGTGTAGTGCGTGGCATAGCCGAACCGTCGGGCGAGGCCGAAGGTGTATGGCATCTCGGATTTCATCTCACTCACCGAGTGGTTCTCCGCCACGAACACCAGCACCTTGGTGACCGGGCCCGGGCGGGTGGGCGCCAGAGCCGTCTTCGACGTGGGCGCAGTCGTCTGCGATGTCGCCCCAGCCGTGTTCGGCCGGGCGCCTGAGGACGCGGGGACCGATGGCGACCTGCTCGCCGTGGAGCAGCCCGACGCTGCCAACGCGAGCACGCAAGCCACCGCGGCACCGTGGACGATTCGCGCGATATCCATGCCTCCAGTCAAGCGTATGGGTGACCAACGTCCCTACTGCCGAGCGCAAGCCGGGTGAGAACCTGAAGGCTGGGATCACTGAGGGCTGGGGACGGGTTGGAGGGAGGCGGGCCATGAGTGCGTCAGATTCCGGACGGGCGGGTGCGGTGGCCATACTCTGCCTGCCGCTCGCTGCGCTCAGCGTGTTCGCAGCGCTGGCCGGGATCGTCGCCGGCGGCGGCGGTGGTTGGCGCGCGGTGGCACCAGTGCGCGGGGCCGCCGTGAGGTTGTATGGCGAAGGACTCTATGAGTTCTGCCTCGTGGCCGTAGGTCTGCTGGCCGCCCTTTTCCGCTCCTTTGACGCCCACGAGTCAACTGATACCACCCGGACGGTTGCCCCCGCAGAAAGGTGAGAAGTGATGAAAGCTCTCGTCGTCTATGAGTCCTTGTTTGGTAACACCGAGCAAGTCGCCCAGGCGATCACCAACGGCTTGGCGCAGCATGGTGACGTCCAGATGGTCGAGGTGACAAAGGCGCCGACGGAGCTCACCGAACCGGTCGACCTGATCGTCATCGGCGGGCCGACCCACGCGTTCTCGATGAGCAGGGAGTCCACTCGGGAGGATGCCTTCAAGCAGGGCGCAAGCCAGGGGTCGAAGGACGTCGGGGTGCGTGAATGGCTCGAGCACCTGCACCGAGGCCGGCACGCCGAGCGTGTGGCCACCTTCGACACCAAGGTGGGCAAGGTCCGTCATCTGCCGGGTTCGGCTGCCAAAGGAGCAGCGCACGCCGCCCAGAAGCTCGGCTACAAAACCGCCGCGCAGCCGATGAGCTTCTACGTCCAGGGTGTCAGCGGCCCGCTGCTGGAGGGTGAGCTGGGCAGGGCCCAGGCCTGGGGTGAGCGACTGGGGGTGGCAGGGGGCTGACCTCGGCCGGGCAGGGCCACATGGAAAGCCCAGGCGTGTTGATCTTGTGAGCGGGCCCTGCGGCGGGCAGAGTCAGAGATGTCCTCGTCCCCACCGGGGTCCGGCCGAGCGGAGGTGGCGGTGAATGCGGTAGTGGAACTCTCCCGCACAGCCTTTGACGCCGTCGTCATGGACCTGGACGGCGTCGTGACGGACACCGCGTCCCTGCACGAGATGGCGTGGAAGCGGATGTTCGACGTGTTCCTGGCCGCCCGCCCGCCATCGCAGGGAGAGGACCACCGGCCATTTGAGAATGAGGACTACCGGCGCTTCGTGGACGGCATGCCTCGTTTTGACGGTGCGCTCGGCTTCCTGACCTCCCGGGGCATCACGCTGCCCCGAGATGAGGTCAGCGCCCTGGCAGCTCAGAAGGACGGCGCCTTCAAGGATCTCATAGTTCAGGAGGGCATCAAGCTCATCCCAGGCGTCCTGGTCTTGCTGACCGCGCTGCGCCGTGCCGGATTCCGGACCGCGATCGTGTCCGCGAGCCGCAACTGCAGCGCGGTTCTGAGCCGGGCCGGCCTGACCGACTTCTTCGACGCCAGTGTCGACGGTGTCATTGCCGGCGAGCTCGGTCTGCCGGGTAAGCCGGATCCGGCGGTCTACCTCGAGGCCGCGGGGAGGCTGAGGACACCACCAGAGCGGTCCGTGGTCGTCGAAGACGCGTTGGCTGGGGTGGAGGCCGGACACCGCGGCGGCTTCGGCCTGGTCGTTGGGGTGTCCGGTGCTGGTCATGGGCAGGAGCTGCTGGATCGGGGCGCAGACGTCATCGTCCCAGATCTCACGGGTGTCGAAGTGGCGCCGTCGCCGGCGACGGAAAGGCCCCGACCGTGAGCGAATGGGTTCTGGCCTACGAGGGATTCGACTCGGTGCACGAAGGTCTGCGTGAAGCCCTGTGCACCCTCGGTAACGGATACTTCGCCACCCGTGGGGCCGCACCGGAGTCGCAGGCGGACGGGGTTCACTACCCGGGCACCTACGTCGCGGGCTGCTGGAACCGGCTACGTGATGAGGTCGCGGGACAGTCCGTGGACAACGAGTCCATGGTGAACCTGCCCAACTGGCTTCCTGTCACCATCGCGGTGGACGGTGGCGACTGGCTCGACCTCGGGCAGGTGGAGGTGCTCACCCAGCGCCAGGAGCTGGACCTGCGGCGTGGGCTCCTGACCCGGTGGCTTCGTTTTCGTGACGCACAGGGGCGGCTCACGGGGTTGACCCAGCGGCGCTTCGTGCACATGGCGCGGGCGCACCTGGCCGGGCTGGAGACGACGGTCACCGCAGAGAACTGGTCAGGCCAGCTGCGCATTCGGACCAGCATTGACGGGACGGTGCAGAACGGCGGCGTGGACCGCTACCGAAAGCTGTCCAGCGATCACCTCCTGCCGATCGCCCAGGGATCCTTCAGTGCAGACACGGTGGTGCTGACCGTTGAGACGAGCCAGTCCCGGATCAGGATCGCCGAAGCAGCACGGACCCAGGTTCGGTGTCAAGGGGAGCCGTGTGCCGTAGAACGGCAGGTGCGGACCGAGCCGGGTCTGGTCGAGGAGGAGCTGACGGTAGCGGTAGAAGCTGGTCAGGAGGTGACGGTGGAAAAGGTGGTGGCCTTGCACACCGGTCGTGACTGGGCAGTTTCCGAGCCGGCCGAGGCAGTCGTTGCGGCGCTGGAACGCGCAGGGAGCTTCGATGACCTGCTCGATGGGCACGTGCTGGCCTGGGCGCAGCTGTGGGAACGATTCCACACCTCACTGGAGGAAGATGGCCAGGCCGGTGAGGAAGCCTCGCTCACCATCCGGCTGTATCTCTTCCACCTGCTGCAGACGTTGTCCGTTCACACTCTGGAGGCAGATGCCGGGGTCCCGGCCCGCGGGTTGCACGGTGAGGCCTACCGCGGGCACGTGTTCTGGGACGAGCTCTTCGTGCTCCCTGTACTGACCCTGAGGTCGCCCAGCCTCACGCGCTCGCTCTTGAGCTACCGGTACCGCCGGTTGCCGGCTGCCCGTGCCGCCGCACGGGCGTGTGGTCTGACCGGTGCGCTGTACCCCTGGCAGTCGGGCAGCGACGGTCGCGAGGTGAGTCAGCTGATTCACCTCAACCCCCTGTCCGGCCGGTGGCTGCCGGACGTCAGCCAGCTCCAGCGGCATGCGGGTCTGGCGGTGGCCTTCACCGCGTGGCACTACTTCGAGACAACCGGCGACCTTGGCTTCCTGCAGGATCAGGGCGCCGAGATGATCCTGGACATCGCGCGCTACTGGGCAGCGCTGGCCACCCATGACCCCGACCTGGATCGTTTCGTCATCCGCGGGGTGATGGGGCCCGACGAGTTCCATACCGGATACCCCGGGGCGGAGGACGCCGGACTAGACAACAACGCCTATACGAACATCATGGCGGTGTGGGTGCTGCGACGGGCGCTCGACGTCCTGGAGGCGCTGCCCGTCAGGCGGCGGGTGGAGCTCACCGAGAGCCTTGGGCTGCGGCGCAGCGAGGTGAAGCTGTGGCAAGAGATGGTTCGCAAGATGTTCGTGCCCTTCCACCTCGGCGTCATCAGCCAGTTCGAGGGGTATGGGGACCTTGAGGAGCTCGACTGGGAGTCATACCGGCAGCGGTACGGCAACATCCAGCGCCTCGACCGGATCCTGGAGGCAGAGGGACGTTCGGTCAACGGGTACCAGGCCTCCAAACAGCCCGACGTGCTGATGCTGTTCTACCTGCTCTCCTCCGATGAGCTGCGAGACCTGTTCGGCGAACTCGGCTACCCGCTGGAGCCTGAGATCATCCCCCGCACCATCGAGTACTACCTCAGCCGAACCTCACACGGCTCCACGCTCAGCGCGCTAGTCCACGCCTGGGTACTGGCCAGGGCTCACCGGGACCAGTCGCTGGAGTACTTCAAGCTCCTGCTGGAAAGTGACGTCGCCGACGTGCAGGGCGGGACGACCGCGGAGGGGATCCACCTGGCTGCCATGGCGGGCAGCGTCGACCTCCTGCAGCGATGCTTCACCGGGCTGGAGACGCGCGGCGGCGTGCTGCGCTTCAACCCTCAATGGCCCGAGAAGCTCGGCACCTTCACCTGCCGGCTGCGGTTCCGTCAGCACGACATCATCGTCCGGATCAGCAGCGGTCGGCTGCGGATCAGCGCCGTGTCCGGGGACGTCCCCGAAATCCAGGTTGTCTGCCTCGATCAGTGGCGCACCCTGAGGCCGGGTGAGTCGGTGGAGTTCGAGCTGCAGCCGGGATGAGTTTGGCAGTGGATCGGATCTGAACCAGCTGACCTTGCGTGGTGTCCGCGCGCGGGCGCCGCGCCCGGTAGGCAGCCAACCGGGTCAAATCCCTTTTAGGGATGGCGCAAGCCCTCGGGAAGGGCAATTATGAGCGCGGTGCTCGCCTCTGACGAGCACCACCTACGCGGCGTCGCCCCCATGCCGGGGGTGTCGGCCGAGCCACCGCTACACCGAGAGGACCCGAAATGACGACGCAGCAACCCGTCTGGATCATCGGCGGTTACCAGAGCGACTTCGCACGCAACTTCACCAAGGAGTCGCTGGAGATCGGTGATCTCGTCAGGGAGACGACTACCGGCACCCTGACGCACGCCGGGATCTCCACGGCGCAGGTCGAGGTCATCCACGTTGCCAACGCGATGGGGGAGTTCTACGTCAAGCAGGGCCATCTGGGTTCCATGGTGGCCAGTGTCGTCCCCGACCTCGCCGGCGTTCCGGCGACCAGGCATGAGGCTGCTTGCGCTTCGGGAGGCGTGGCGGTGATGGCGGCGATGGCCGATCTGGAGTCGGGCCGGTACGACGTCGCCCTGGTGCTCGGTGTCGAGATCGAGCGAAACGTCCCGGGGGCTGTCGGAGCCGGCTACCTCGCGTCCGCTGCCTGGGTCGGGCATGAGGGGCAGGGGCAGGACTTCGTCTGGCCCTACACGTTCTCCGAGATCGCGCATGAGTACGACCGGCGGTACGGCTTGCGTGATGAGCATCTGCGCTGCATCTCGGCTCAGAACTTTGCCAACGCCAAGACCAATCCCAGTGCGCAGACCCGTGCTTGGGCGACGCCGCCGGAGTGCTTCAGCGCCGATGACGACGCCAACCCGACGGTTGTCGGGCGGGTGCGGCGGTATGACTGCAGCCAGGTCACCGATGGTGGGGCCGGCATCGTGCTGGTCTCTGACCGTTGGTTGCGTGAGAACGGGGCCACCCTTGATGGGCCGGTTGCGCGGATCGCGGGCTGGGGGCACCGCAGCACGTCCCTGAGCCTGCAGGACAAGTTAGATGCCAGCGCCCACGCTGACTACGTCTTCCCGCACGTTCGGGACGCAATCAACGACGCCTTCTCCCGGGCCGGGATCGAGGACGTCTTCGCCCTTGACGGCATCGAGACCCATGACTGCTTCACCATCTCGCAGTACATGGCCATCGACCACTTCGGCCTCACCAAGCCCGGGTGCAGCGGCGACGCGGTCGACAGCGGCATCACCGCCCGGGACGGCGCCCTGCCGATGAACCCGAGCGGGGGTCTTATCGGTGTGGGTCACCCGGTCGGGGCGACCGGGGTGCGGATGCTGCTGGACAGCTACCTGCAGGTGACCGGCCAGGCTGACGGCTATCAGGTCGCGGGCGCCAGGCGCTTTGCGACCCTGAACATCGGAGGTAGTACCGCAACGGCGGTATGCACCGTGGTCGAAGCCGAATAAACCGGGTACGCCCCAGAAGGGGCGACGTTCAGCACATCTGCCCGGGCGATATCTCGTCAACGACCACTCAGCTGAAAGGTCTCGGATTTCCGGCGAACGGCCAGCCCACACATGCAGGATTGGGTGCTGTCGGTCATCGACCCGGCGAGCCCGGGCGGTGCGATATGACCCCAACCGCCCACCAGTCAGACGATCAGGGGGCAAAGACGTGGCTGGGTGGGGCGCTATGCCCGTCGGCAGGGTCGGTGCTCTGACCAGATTTCTGACCGAGACGTTGTGAGACGGGGCGGAAGATCTGGGGGCCCCGGAGACAGCCAGGCACGACCGTCGGAGGAGAACTGAGACGCACTGGACACACAGGCACGCTTTGGCTGTGGCCTTGTGTGCTCATAACCCGGAGGTCGCAGGTTCAAATCCTGCCCCCGCTACCAACGTCGTCGCAGGCCCTTTCCCATTGGGATAGGGCCTCTTGCGATGTATGGCCCGTGACCAGATCCGTGACCAGGGACGTCTCAGCCGTTGCGCTCCGTCTCATACCGAGACGTATCGCGACTGGTCGGGACATCTGAGATGCGATCGGGTCGGACCGGGTCGGTTGAGTTCGGCATCCGTGGACGCACCCCTTCGAGGTGTTCGCCGCTGCTGCAATCGGAGAGCGCGAGGATCAGGCGGCCAACTCCTCGCCAAGTTGACCCTGGGGGTGGGTGGACATCGCCCGCACTCGTGCCGCATCCTCGACGGATCTTGTGCACACTAGGTGCATGCCTGAATTCGGACGGACCTGGATGGTGCTGCTGCGCGACGTCTCTCATGCGGTGCACGTTGCCGGCGAGGACCGGGTAATGGCCGCCCTCGTGCTTCACGCGGAGACAGGTCTGGTGCTGGGCGTCTCGATCTCGGGTACGGCGGCCGAGGCTCTGGCTGGCGCTTTCGACGCTGCGCTGACCAATCAAACCGCTGATCTCCCGCCGGCATCGCCCGCCCGCGTCGTCAGCCTCGTCGAGGTCGCGCCGGAGGTGAGAAAGGCCATCGCGGCGGCCTCCTTCGGATCGCCGCAGCTGATCGAGGCAGGATCTCTTGCGGAGGCTGAGGACATCTTCGACAGCCTCGTCGGGCACATGGCCGGCCGGGCCCAGCCGACCGAGCCGCCTTCGCCAGAGGACTGGTCGCTGCTCGTCGGGCAGTCCCTCGCCTACCTCCGCGCAGAGCCCTGGGAGCGGTGGAGCGACGTCGTGCCACTGGGTCTCGAGTTCACGATCGACGGGACTGTGGCGAACTACGTTGCGATCGTCATGGGAAACGCAGGTGTTCAGCGTGGCCTGGCCCTTTACCCGGGTATGACACTGCCGCCGGGCCTGCGATCGCCAGGGCCAACGCCAGCGTTGGAGGCTACCCCGAGCGGCACTTTGCTCCTGATGCTCGATAGGCCGGGGGAAACACCGGACGAGTTCGCCGAGAAAGCGCGGCGCTACGGCTGGCCGGCTGACGCGGCATACCTCCCGACCTTGCTCGGCGTGGGCCCGGACGGACCCAGCGACCTCGCCGGCGCGGACGCCCAGCGGCTACAGGTGGCGCTGGCGGCTGTGGTCGCCCTCGACTCCCGAGGTCCGGTCCTGGCCGAGGTCGCCCAGGCGACGACGGGACGGGTGGCACTGGCCGACGGGGCCCATGGGGACTTCGTGATCACGCAGCGACCTGCGTCGCAATAGACCGGCTGTGGTCCACGCCGGTGATCGTCGTTGCCCATCAGCCGGGAAGGAGCTGGCTCACGGGTGGACCCGGGCTCCAGTCAGTGGACGCACGGGGCCGATGACGGAACGCTCGGGGGAGGTGCCGCGGGGTCGCCATCGCGGTCCGAAGCATCTGCTTGAATGACAGCACGTACTGCGGAGAGCGAATGGAGGGGTGTAGGGCGACGCTCTGGATGACCATGTGGACACCCAAAGGCGTCACTGTTGGTGACGATGGCCGACGCGGTCTCGATCCGTGGCGGGAGGAGTCCATC
>Ga0097691_1000897_pt1 | contig 23666 bp, 22 predicted proteins | sample NGESurdeep072012_8_FD_72858 | JGI IMG/M metagenome (GOLD analysis project Ga0097691, IMG submission 72858) | Arctic peat soil microbial communities from Barrow, Alaska - NGEE Surface sample 210-1 deep-072012 | ecosystem: Environmental > Terrestrial > Soil > Wetlands > Peat ... | reverse complement strand
GCTCCCGGCTCGACGCGGCGCACTCTCGGCTCACGATCTCCGACCACGACGGGCTCTCCCCACGGCCTGCCCAGTGAACCCCTGAACCACCGGTGCCGCCCCCGCGAGACCCGTCCGGTCCCGCGGGAGCCCCGGCGTCCAGTCGCTGTGGCTCAGCGCTTGATGACGACCTTCAAGGCGTTGTTCTTGCCGGCCTCGGCGAAGACGTCGTAAGCCCCCATGGTGTCCTGCAGGTTGAAGTCGTGGGTGCCGAACATCTCGGGCCTGATCTTGCCCTCCCGGACCAGCGCAAGCAGCATCGGGACCGTCGTACCGTCCACCAGCCCCATCGTGATGGTGACGTTCTTGATCCAAAGATCCTCGAGGTGCAGCGTTGCCGGCGCGCCATGGACGCCAACGTTGGCGACCACTCCCCCGGCCCGCACGATGCGGGTGCAGGTCTCGAAGGTCTGCGGGATGCCGACTGCCTCGATGGCCACGTCCGCGCCGCCATCGGTAAGCTCGGCAATCCGGGCGTCTACGTCGTGCGTGCTGCTGTTGATGGTGACGTCAGCCCCGAACTTGCGGGCATGCTCGAGGCGCGAGTCGGCCAGGTCGACGGCGATGATCCGACTGGCGCCAACCAGGTTGGCCGTCATGATCGCTGCAAGGCCGACCGGTCCAGCACCGATGACGGCCACGACGTCGCCCGGCTTCACCTGACCACTGCGGACGCCGACCTCGAAACCCGTCGGCAGGATGTCGGCCAGAAAGAGGACCTGCTCGTCGCTGACCCCGTCCGACACCTTGTGCACGCTGGTCTCAGCGAATGGCACTCGGACGTACTCCGCCTGCATCCCGTCGATGAGATGCCCGAAGATCCAACCGATCCCGCCGACCGCCTGGCAGTGACTTGGCATGGCCCGCTTGCAGTAGCTGCACCGACCACAGGACGTGATTGCCGGCACCAGCACCCGGTCGTCGTGCGACAGGGTGCTCACCGCGGACCCGACCTCGACGACCGTGCCGACAGCCTCGTGCCCGAGCACCCGGCCAGGCTTCACCGCCGGTACGTCGCCCTTGAGGATGTGCAGGTCCGTGCCGCAGATCGTCGTCGTGTCGACCCGCACGACGATGTCCGTGGGCTCGATCGGCTTGGGGTCGGCCACGGTCTCCCAGGACCGGTGCGCCGGGCCGTGATACACGAGTGCCTTCATCGTTCCCCTCCGGGGTTGGTCCGGTACAGCACCGGATCGAAGCGTCGGTGCGACCGCGTCCGGGTGGGCTGACACGGCAACTCACGGGCACCCGAGGGCCATCGTTCTAGCGCGCCCACCAGCCCCGGCACAAGGGTCCCTATCCCCTTGGGTTAACCCTCGCAAGCTGGTAAGCCTCATCCGGCGGCCCAGGCGCCCCGCGACCGCCGACTACCAGCTGCTGGATCCCGCAGCCCCGTGAAGCCGGGCCCGTCCGACGCCTCTACCCGCTGTCGGCATCGCCGCGGGCCGCGACTGTGAGTATGGATGAGCTGCCGCTGGTCGGGTCTGACCCTTGCCGCGACCGGCCGCTCTGTGCCTTTGGCGTGATCTGTCGGCTCGGCCGGCGGCAGTGATGAAGTCACCGGCCGGGCCAGGGCCTGACCTCATAGGAGCGTGGCCGCAGCCGGCCTCGTCACAGTCCTGTCCGCCCGGCCCGACCGGTGATGACCCACGTCCGCCTGAGGAGGAGGAGAAGGTCATGACCAGTCTGCCCGCCGATCCACCGGGTGTCATCGTCGGTGTCGACACCCATCAGGATGTGCATGTTGCGGTCGCGCTCGATGCATTGGGCCGCCGCCTCGGTGAGCTGCAGATCGCGGCCACGACCAGCGGCTACGGCCAGCTGGTCAGCTGGGTGCGCGAGTTGGGTCCGGCCGCGCGGTTCGGCGTCGAGGGCACCGGCAGCTACGGCGCCGGGCTGCACCGCTATCTGCGCCGCCACGGCCTGGCTGTCGTGGAGGTGAACCGGCCGGATCGCTCGACCCGGCATCGGCGCGGCAAGAGCGACCCGATCGACGCCGAAGCCGCGGCCCGCGCGGTGCTGGCCGGCACGGCGACCGGGATCCCGAAGGCCGGCGATGACCAGGTGGAGATGGTCCGGCTGCTGAAGCTGACCCGGGACTCCGCGGTCAAGTCCCGCACCCAGGCGATCAACCAGATCAAGGGTGTGCTGGTCACCGCTCCGGCCGAGCTCCGGGAGGCGCTCACGGGGCTGTCCGGCACCGCCCAGCTCGACCGCTGCGCCGCGCTGCGCCCCGGCCCGGTCACCACCCCGACCGCGGCCGCGAAGCAGGCCCTGCGCTCGCTGGCCCACCGGGCGATCGCGTTGGCGGCCGAGGCAGCCGCCCTCGGCACGCAGCTCGACGAGCTGACCACGGCCGTCGCGCCGGCGCTGCGCGCCCTGACCGGCATTGGCCCGGACGGCGCCGCCGCCCTGCTCACCGCAGCCGGGGACAACCCGGACCGCATCCACAGCGAGGCCGGTTTCGCCGCGTTGTGCGGCACCAACCCGATCCCGGCCTCCTCGGGCAAGACCACCCGGTACCGGCTCAACCGCGGCGGCAACCGGCAGGCCAATGCCGCCCTGCATCGGGCCGTGATCACCCGACTCCGCCACCACGAGCCGACCAAGGCCTACATGCAGCGCCGGCTCACCGAAGGCAAGTCCACCAAGGAGATCCTGCGCTGCCTCAAGCGCTACCTCGCCCGCGAGGTCTACCACCAGCTCAACCCCACCACCCCCAGTCGGAACCGCCCTAACGATCTTCCGGCCTCGGCTTGACGAACATAGGAGCATCACGCCGTACCGGCTGTGCCGTAGCCGGGTGAAGCTGGCCAGGCTCCCTTCCTGTCGTGCGACGATCCCCTACGAACTTCCGGCTCCGACCGGTCGCTACCGAAAGTTCGTGGGGGGTGACTGGCTGCCGCCCGGAAGTGCGTCAAGGGCACTTCGTCGCGGGTCTGCCGTCGCGATCGTGGTCGCTGGCCTGCCGTCGCGATCGTGGTGCGCTCAGTGCACGGTCGTGCGGCGTGATGCGGACACCAGCCGAACCACGATCACCACGGGGGCACCGGCGGACGCACCGGCGGGCGGCTGATTCCCACAATCGCCGCCAACGAGCGCAAATCGAGTCCCGTCTGGCCGCCTTCGAGCGGCGCGACAAACGCCACCGCGACCACCTTCGATTGGAGGTTCAACGCGCGCAGTTTCGTCCGGGCGGTCCGGCTCGCGGCTGGGCGGCTGACGTTCCGGACGGACAGCCGCGTCCAAGGCGAGCACAGCGAACACGGGCCGAACCACCGAACACGGGCCGAACCACGTAAGCGGGTTTGGCCGTGTTCGCCGGGCGACTCTCATCGGTGAGCGATGCGGTCGTGTTCGCGCTACCAGGAGGGTCGAGAGCAGCAGGTCGTCCGTGTGGTCTCCGGTAGGGATTGCCAGCCACCCGGGCGCCCGTGGTGGGCGCCCGGGTGGGGCGGTCAGAGGGGGAGGTTCCCGTGCTCCCCGCGCTCGGCCGGCGCCGCGGCGATGGCCGCAGCCAGCACACTTCGAGTATCGGCCGGTTCCATCAAGGCATTGAGCACCCCGACGTGGGCGGCTCGGTCCAGGCCGCCGGCCAGCCGCGCGTGCTCGGCGGCGAGCTCGGTCGTCAGCGCCGGGCGGTGTGTCCGGTCGGTACGGCGGCCAGCCGCTTGCGGTGCAGGATCTCCACCGCCGCGGACGCTCCCATGACCGCGATCTCCGCGCCCGGCCCAGGCGTAGACCGCGGCGGCGTCCGGCGGCCGCGAGGTCGGGTACCGCCGGCCCGAGCACCACCGGCCCCGGGCCGAACAGCGCCAGCAGCAGCCGGCCCGAGGCCAGCGGGTCGTGGCGGCCGCCGACTACGGCGATCAGCCGGTCGCCGTGGATGCCGGCGAGCAGGTCCAGGCTGTGGTGGCGGGCGGTCCAGTGTGCCCCGTGCAACACGTGTTCCGGCTCGCCGTCAGCCGGAGCGCCCACCGCAGCCACGTCTCCTCGCCGGGGGCCGCGAGCTTGGGCACCTGGGTCTCGACCAGCTCCACGGCCACCCGGACCAGTTCGACGACCTGCGGCAACGACACCGAGCGGGTCATCTCCCGCGGGCGGTGCGGAAGACCTCGCCGGTGATCTCGGCCGCCGATTCCGGCCGGCGCAGCCAGTCCACGAAACGAGACCGCCGGCCTGGGCCACCAGGCCTACCGCGGACCGCTCCTCGGCCGGCATGGCGGCCGGCATGGCGGCGAACCAGGGCAGCACCTCCCCCATCCGGGCGACGGCCTGGGTGGCCAGCCTGCCGCTGGCGCGTTCCATCCGCCGCAGCGATGCGGGCACGCGGCGACGGGCGGTCACGCAGGCGAGCTTGCCGCACCCATCGCGCGTACAGCGCGCAGTGGCGGGAATCCCGTCCCCGTGACCCCGGTCGAGGCGCTGCAACGGATCGCGTTCTTGCTGGAACGCGCGCACGAGCCGACGTACCGGGTGCGGGCGTTTCGGCGGGCGGCGGCCACCCTCGCGGCGCTGCCGGCCGGTGAGCTGGCCCGCCGGCAGGTCGAGGGCACCCTCACGGAGCTCGCCGGGGTCGGGGCGGTGACGGCCCAGGTGGTGACCGAGGCGCTCGGCGGCGAGGTGCCGGTGTACCTGCGGCGGTTGGAGGCCACCGGCGGCCGCCCGGTCGCCGAGGGTGGCGCGGAACTGCGGGCCGCCCTGCGGGGCGACTGCCACGTGCACTCCGACTGGTCTGACGGCGGCAGTTCGATCCGGGAGATGGCCGCGGCGGCCCGGGCGATCGGGCACGACTACATGGTGCTCACTGACCACTCACCGCGGCTGACGGTGGCCCGTGGGCTGTCGGCCCAACGGCTGAGCGAGCAGTTGGATGTCGTGGCCGCCCTGAACGCCCAGTTCGCTGAGGAGTTCGCTGAGGAGTCCGCCGCCGCCGCGGAAGCGACCGCCCTCGACCGGTCACCCTTTCGCATCCTGACCGGCATCGAGTGCGACATCCTCGATGACGGCGCCCTGGACCAGGAGCCCGAGCTGCTGGCCGAGCTCGACTTGGTGGTGGCTAGCGTGCACTCCAAGCTGCGGATGCCGGCGGCCGAGATGACGCCGCGGATGGTCGCCGCCATCGCCAACCCGCACACCGACGTACTGGGGCACTGCACCGGCCGTAACGTCAGCAACCAAGGCCGCGGCGGCAAGGTCCGGCCGGAGTCGGCGTTCGACGCCGACATCGTGTTTGCGGCCTGCCGGCGGTTCGACGTCGCGGTCGAGGTCAACTGCCGGCCGGAGCGGTTGGACCCGCCCAAGCGGCTGCTCCGGCTCGCCGTCGAGGCCGGGTGCAAGGTCGCCATCGACACCGATGCGCACGCGCCCGGACAGCTGGACTGGCAGCCCTATGGATGCGAGCGGGCCGCGGCCTGCGGCGTGCCGATCGAGCAGGTGATCAACGCCAGGGACGCCGCTCGGCTGTGCCACTGGACCGCCGAGCGGGTCAGGCCGCCCAGCGATGACCCGGAGCCAGCGCCGACAGCAGCGCCTTGAGCTCCGCGGCGGGTGGCCCCAGGTCGGGCTCGGTGTTGGAGTCCCACTCGGCCGGGCGCGTACGCCGGAGATCTCGGCCGCGTTCGGGTGCTCCTCCAAGGTCGCGATCGTGTGTTCCCGCCGCAGTCAACATCCCTGTATGACGAGGTACCCTGCGGGGTATGACAATGTTGAGTTTTCGAGTTGAGGCGACCGATGCGCGGTCGGCGCAGTTCTGGGCAGACCGTCTTGGCATCGACAAGTCCGAGCTGCTTCGGGAGGCGCTTCGTCAGCACCTGCTTCGGCTGGCCAGCGAGCGGGACGCCGAGGCCTGGGTACGGCAACCGCTAACCGAGGACGAGGGCGCCCTGATGGCCGTGGACACCTGGGCGCCAGCCGAGGAGTGGGCGGACTGGGCCGATGCAGCGAGGTGAGGTCTGGTTTGCCGCGACCCCGGGCGGTGACCGACCCGTACTTGTCTTGACGCGTGACCCGGTGGCGGACCGCATCGGCTCCGTCGTCGTCGCGGCGCTCACCAGGACTGTGCGCGGGCTGGTATCGGAGCTGGAGCTGACTCCCGAGCAAGACGGCGTGCCCACCCCATGCGTGGTCAACTTCGACAACGTGCACACGCTGCCGAAGGAGGTGTTTCGACGTCGAATCACCCGTCTTTCGCCAGCTCGGATGTTTCGCGCCTGTCAGGTGTTGGCCGCAGCCACCGGTTGCTGACCAGGAACCGGAGACCGGGAGCGCTCAGCCGGCCGGCACCGGGTCCTGGCTCTCCTGCTCCGGCTGGTCCGCACCAGCGGCGGCCTCGTCCAGCAGCCGGTAGCGCTCCAGCGCCTCCGCCGGCGCCTGCGTCTTGACCTCGCCGCGGCGGGCCAGCTCGGTCAGCACGGCCAGAGCGACGGACTCCGCGTCGGTGTGGAAGTGCCGACGCAGCGCTGCCCGGGTGTCCGACCGGCCGAAGCCGTCGGTACCCAGCGAGCTGTAGTCACCCGGCACCCAGCGGGCGATGAGGTCCGGGACCGCCCGCATCCAGTCGCTGACCGCGACCACCGGGCCGGGTGCCTCGGCCAGAGCCGACCTGACGTACGGCGTGCGCGCCGGCTCACCCGGGTGCAGCAAGTTCCACTCCTCGCAGGCGATGGCATCGCGGTGCAGCTCGTTCCAGGAGGTGACCGACCAGACGTCCGCGGCGACATCCCAGTCCTCGGCGAGCAGCTGCTGGGCTCGCAGTGCGGCCATCATGGAGACCCCGGAGGCGAGCACCTGGGCGCGCGGCCGCTCGCCGTTGCCGGTGCCCCTGGAGCCGTTGCCCGCGGCCGGCGCCGCGGCGTACCGGTAGATGCCCTTGAGCACGCCGGCCGGGTCAAGCTCGGCGGGCATCGCCGGCTGCTGGTAGGCCTCGTTGTAGATGGTCAGGTAGTAGAAGACATTCTCGCTGTCCTCCCCGTACATCCGACGCAGCGCGTCCTTGACGATGATCGCCACCTCGTAGGCCCAGGCCGGGTCGTAGGCGACGCAGGCTGGGTTGGTGGCGGCCAGCAGCAGCGAGTGGCCGTCCTGGTGCTGCAGCCCCTCGCCGTTCAGCGTGGTGCGCCCGGCGGTGGCGCCGAGCAGGAAGCCACGGCCCATTGAGTCGGCGTACGACCAGATCAGATCGCCCACCCGCTGGAAGCCGAACATCGAGTAGAAGATGAACACCGGGATCATGTGCTCGCCCTGGGTGGCGTAGGACGTACCGGCGGCGATCGTCGAGGCCATCGAGCCGGCCTCGCTGATGCCCTCGTGCAGGATCTGGCCCTGCTCGGACTCCTGGTAGGACAGCATCAGGTCCCGGTCGACCGCGTCGTAGCGCTGGCCGTGCGGGGAGTAGATCTTTGCCGTCGGGAACAGCGAGTCGATGCCGAACGTGCGCGCCTCGTCCGGAATCACCGGTACGAACCGGCGGCCGATCTCCTTGTCCTTCATCAGCTCCTTGAGCAGCCGGACGAAGGCCATCGTGGTGGCCACCTGCTGCTTGCCAGAGCCTTTCTTCAGCTGGGCGTAGTAGCGCTCGCCGGGCTGCGGCAGCGGCTTGGCCCGCACCACCCGGCGGGGCAGGTAGCCGCCGAGCGCCGCCCGCCGCTCGCGCATGTACTCGATCTCGTCGGAGTCCTCGCCCGGGTGGTAGTACGGCGGCAGCTCGCCTTCCAGCGCGGAGTCCGGGATCGGCAGGTAGAGCCGGTCGCGAAAGGTCTTCAGCTCCGCCTTGGTCAGCTTCTTCATCTGGTGGGTGGCGTTGCGGGCCTCGAAGTCCGGCCCCAGCGTCCATCCCTTGATCGTGTGCGCCAGGATGACCGTCGGCTGGCCCTCGTGCGTCGTGGCCGCCTTGAAGGCCGCGTAGATCTTGCGGTAGTCGTGGCCGCCGCGCGGCAGGTTGCGCAGCTCGTCGTCGGAGAGCTTCTCGACCATCTTGCGCAGCCGCCGGTCGGCGCCGAAGAAGTGCTCGCGGATGTACGCGCCGGACTCGACCGAATAGGTCTGGAACTGGCCGTCCGGGGTGGTGTTCATCTGGTTGACCAGCACGCCGTCGACGTCGCGGGCGAGCAGCGGGTCCCAGCCGCGACCCCAGATCACCTTGATCACGTTCCAGCCGGCGCCCCGGAAGATGCTCTCCAGCTCCTGAATGATCTTGCCGTTGCCGCGGACCGGACCGTCGAGGCGCTGCAGGTTGCAGTTGATCACGAAAGTGAGGTTGTCCAACTCCTCCCGGGCGGCCACCCCGATGGCACCGAGCGACTCGGGCTCGTCCATTTCGCCGTCGCCGAGGAAGCACCACACGTGGCTCGACGACGTGTCCTTGATCTGCCGGCGGAGCAGGTAGCGGTTGAACCGCGCCTGGTAGATCGCGTTGATCGGTCCCAGCCCCATCGAGACCGTCGGGAACTCCCAGAAGTCCGGCATCAGCCGGGGATGCGGGTACGACGGCAGACTGACCGGCCGCGACTCCTGTCGGAAGCCGTCCAGATGCTCGGTGGTCAGCCGGCCCTCCAGGTAGGCCCGGGCGTAGATGCCGGGGGAGCCGTGGCCCTGGATGTAGACTTGGTCGCCGGACTGGCCGTGGTCCTTGCCGCGGAAGAAGTGATTGAAGCCGACCTCGTAGAGCGCCGCCGAGCTGGCGTACGTCGCGATGTGTCCGCCGACGCCGATCTCCGGCCGGTTGGCGCGGGAAACCAGGATGGCGGCGTTCCAGCGGATGTAGGCCCGGATCCGACGCTCGACATGCTCGTCTCCGGGAAACCAAGGCTCGGCCTCGGCGGCGATTGTGTTGACGTAGTCGGTGCTGCGCAGCGCCGGCACGCCAACCGCCCGCTCCCGGGCCCGCTCCAGCAGCCGGAGCATGAGGTAGCGCGCCCGGCGGCGACCCTGCTCGTCCACCACGGCGTCCAGGGATTCGAGCCACTCCGCCGTCTCCTGCGGGTCGACGTCGGGCAGCTGGTTGGGCAGGCCGTCGGTGATGAGCGAGAAGCGGTTGGCCGGAGTGGGCTGGGTCACGCTAGGGTCCACGCTGGGGTCCTCGTCCTGTTCGGGTGCGACGGCCGTTTGCGGCGGCCATGCCGGGTTGCGGGGTTGTTAGCGGTGTGCGGTTGCGGGGCTGATGGCGGCGTGCAGTTCATCGTCGTACCGCTGGAGCGCCCCGTCACTTCTACTGGCGGGTAGCAAAGGCGCGTCGGACCCTGTACGGCGCGAGCCGTGCGCGGCAGGATGGGAGCCAGGACGCCGAGGTCTGCCGTTGAACGCGAGGGAGCCGTCGATGAAGGCCAGTGTGGGTGACCACCTCATGGTCAAGGGCGCGCATGTCGGCAATGCCAACCGCGAGGGGAAAGTGCTCGAGGTGCATGGCGAGGGCGGGGCGCCGCCGTATCTGGTGCGTTGGTCGGACGGGCACACGGCAGTGGTGTACCCCGGGGCCGACGCGGTGGTGACGCCGCCCGTGTCCAACTCGTCCTCCTAGCCGTCTCCGAGCTAGCCGTCTACTAGCCGGCAACCACGGGGGTGGACAGCGTCGAGCTGACGGTCCGGACCGGCCAGGCGCTGGTCGTCGACCTGACCGATCGGCTGAGTGAGTTCTGCCGCGGTCGCGGCGACGGGCTGGTCAACGTCTACCTGCCGCACGCCACCGCCGGGTTGGCGTTGATGGAGACCGGCTCGGGCAGTGAGCCCGATCTGACCGAGACCCTGGCTCGGTTGCTGCCGCGCGACGACAGGTACCGGCACCGGCACGGTTCCACCGGGCATGGTGCCGACCACCTGTTGCCGGCGTTCGTGGCGCCGACGCTCACCCTGCCGGTGTTTGCCGGCCGGCCCGCGCTGGGCGCCTGGCAGAGCCTGGTGCTCGTCGACAGCAACACCGACAACCCCACCCGCCGGGTGCGGCTGAGCTTCCTGCCGGGCTAGCCTGGCTGCCGCAAACCGCCGCGCCCGCGGTCAGGGTCCCGGGGTCGGCGTGGCCCCCACGGCCGCCGCATGCCGAGCGAGGACCACGACCCCGGCTGTCATCACCACCAGCGCGACGCCGGCGACGTACGGCTCGATGCCGTCCAGGGTTAGCGACTCGTGCAGCACCGCCGCGCCCACGGCGATGCTGACGACCGGGTCGACGACGGTCAGCGTCGCGAGCGGCGCGGCCAGGCTGCCGGTCTGGAAGGTGTTCTGGCTCAGCAGGTAGCCCGCGCCGCCGATGGCGATCAGCGCGTACAGCGGCCAGGTGGTGAGCAGCGCGAGCACGTCCGGCAACTCGGCTACGCAGACCTTGACCAGCGCGGCGCTGAGCCCGAACAGGATGCCGGTGGCCGTCGCCAGGAGTACGCCGGGCAGCGGCGGCCGCAAGATCCGGGCCGCGAGCACGCAGACTGCCGCGGCGAGTAGCCCGGTGACTCCGGGAGCGAGTGCGTGCCGCCAGGACAGCACGCTGACTCCGTTGGCGGGCTGGGCGGCGAACAGGAAGGCGGCAACGCCGGCCACGCACAGCACGGCGCCGGCCGCTTCGCTGCCATGGGGGCGACGGTGGGCCAGAGTCGCGGTCAGCACCACCGCGAACAGCAGCCCGGTGACCAGCAGCGGCTGCACGAGGGCCACCGGGCCGAAGCCCAGGGCCAGCGCCTGCATCGCCAGGCCGGCGCCGTCGGAGACGGTGCCCAGCAGCCAAACCGGGTGCCGGACCAGGTCGAGCATGAGCGCCGGGCTGAACGTGCCCCGAACCGGCACCTGGCCGGCCGCTCGGTGCTGGAGCACCGAGCAGAGCGCGTAGAAGAAGGCCGATGCCAGCCCGGCGCCGACCGCGATGATCACGGAGTTGGCGTGGCGAGGTTCGTGGGCAGACCGTGCTCACGGACCGGGCCGACACCGAGCCCCTGCGCCCGGCACAACTCGACGATGGTCGGCACCGCGTCCAGGGCGGAGCGCCAGGCGCCGGGGGCCGAGGTGCAGTCCGAGTCGTGCAGCAGCACGGTGCCGCCGCCGGCGAGACCACGCCGGACGGTGGCCAGCACCCGGTCCGGGGTGGCGCGCTGCTCCCAGTCCCGGCCCCAGGCCGTCCAGAGCACTGGCTGCAGCCCCAGCCGGCGAGCGGCCAGCAGCGACCCGGCCGACAGCACGCCGTACGGCGGGCGAAAGAACCGCGGCATCGCGCCGGTCAGATCGGCCACCAGGTCGCGAGTGCGCCGCAGGTCGGTGCTGATCGCCGGCGCGGTCCGGCGCAGGTGGTTGCGGTGCGCCCAGCCGTGCACGCCTACCTCGTGGCCGCGACTGGCCAGCTCCCGACCCAGCTCCGGGTGCTCGGCCAGCATCCTACCGAGCACGAAGAACGTCGCGAGCACGTCCAGCCGGTCGAGCTCGTCGAGAAACCGGGGGGTGGAGGCCGGGTCGGGACCGTCGTCGAAGGTCAGCGCCACATGGTCGCCGCGGCCGATCCCGGCCAGAGCCGGAAACATCCGGCGCCGTACGACGTCGATGCCGGTGACCACCGGCAGGGTGTGCACCGTCGCCGCCAGCAGGGGAACCGCCGCACCGGCAGCCGCCCATGACGGGATCCGGCCGGCCGGAGCGCTCACGAGCCGGTGGCCGTCAGCGCGGTCACCGGCTCGAACCGCAGCCCCTCAGCTTGGGCGGCGCCGACAACCGCGTCCAGCTCGGCGCTCACGGCCGCCGACGCCCGGGCCGGAACGTCGATCAGAACGACGTCCCCGCCGGTCAGCCGCGGCGGCGCCTGCCCGGTGTCCAGCAGGACGCCAGCGACCACGATCCGCGCGTCGGTGAAGTAGGACAGCCCCAGGTCGAGGGCATCCAGCCGGTGATCCGCGACATAGAGCCGGTGCCGCTCGCCGGTCAGTTGCCGCAGTCGTCGGGCGTTGGAGACCAGGTCCCGGGTGCTGCCGGCCGGGTCGTACCCGTGGTCGTGGGCGGTCCCTGCGTTGACGACCTCCAGGCCGGCGTCCACCACCGACCGAACCGCGTCCGGCTGCCGAGTGGCCAGCGTGTGGTCGACGGCGACCGCCGCGTTGAGGTGTTGCAGCTCGGCGGTCACCCCCGGGTCCAGCGGTCCGTCGCTCGACGGCCGGATGACGAGGTACACGCTGTCCGAGTGCGGCGTGCGCACCACCCCGACGCCGTGCGACGTCGCCACCGCCACGCCACCGGTCGCTGCCCAGGTCAGCCCGAGTACGCCGATCAGACTGGCCACCAGCCCGGAGTGGGCCAGCGGTCGCCGGGCGAGTTTCGAGCCGGGACGGCGGGCAGCCGCAACGGTGGGATCGGCGCCCACCGCCACCGGCAGGTCGGTCACCGCCACCGGCAGGTCGGTCACCGCCACCGGCAGGTCGGTCAGCCAGTCGTCGAGCACGTCGGCGGGGTCTTGCTGGAACGCGGCGGCGCCCTGCTGGCGCAGCCGTCGCCCCAGCGGACCGCTGGCACAGGCCCGCAGCGCGCCGGGCAGGTCGCCACTGTCCGGCACCCATCGAGCCACCCCGGCGGCGTCCATGGCGGCGGCGTTGGCCACGCCGTGACCGGGGATGCAGGCATGGCTGAGCACCGGCAGCCCGCCGGCGAAGGCCTCCATGCAGGTCAGGCCGCCGGCGTTTTGCACCAGTACGTCGCTGGCCGCCATCAGCGCCGGCATGTCGTCGACCCACCCGAGTGCCACACCTACCCCGCGGTGGCGCAACCGCTGGAGCAACGCGGTGTTCCGGCCGCAGACGATCACCGGCACCGCAGCCCCGGACGTAGTGATCCCGGCCGCCGTGTGCGCCACGTCGCCGACACCCCAGGACCCGGTCACCAACAGCGCAACCGTCGCATTCGCGGGCACGCCGAGCTCGGCCCGCTTGCGCGCCCGCACGGCGGCCCGCTCCCCGGGCGGGAGAGCGGCGAACCGCGGCGGGACAACTGGTCCGGTTACCACGGTGTACCCCGCGCCCAGTCGCTCGGCGGCGGCCGCGGTCACCGGGTGCGCCGCCAGGTGTAGGTCGACGTACGGCGAAACCCAGAGCCGGTGCACCGAGAAGTCCGTCAGGAAGGTGGCGAGCGGTGCCCGGATGTGGCCGTTGGCCTTGAGCTGGCCGAGCGCCTGGCTGGCCAGCGGGTAAGTGGAGATCACGGCCACGTCGTCGTCGCGGACCCATTGCCGCAGCCGGCGGCAGGCCCAGCCGGCGATCAGCCGGGCGATGGCGGCGATGACGGGAATGAGCTCGATGCCGCGGTAGAGCCAGTCATACGTCGGTGGCGCCACCTTGAGCTGGAACAGGTAGCTCGTCTTGACGATGCGGGCGACCAGTCGCGGCCAGGCCTGGAGGAAGTCGCGAACTTCGACGTCATAGCCGCGGGTGCGCAGCCGCCGCGCCAGCTCGAAGGCGGCGCCATCGTGTCCGCCACCCATGCTGGCGGACACGATGAGGACCCGTCGGCCGGTAGCCGACAGCGCGATCACCTCCGCAGGTTGGGCCGAGACAACAAAACAGGTCATGCCGGGACGGATTGCCGGGACAGGGTGAAAGACCAGACCCAGAATGCCACGGTAGTTCAGCACGGTATGCACCGCGGCCCGCGCGACGCGCCGCAACTTCGCCCGCGCCGGCGAGCAACCTGCACAATCGCACCGCCGAGCACTTGCGTCCCCGGCCCCCGCCGTGTGGACTACGGGACACGTGGCCACCATGGCCGCAGGCAGGTGGCCGCCAAGGCCGCTGGCACAGCGAGGCAACAGGTCCCCGACGGGAGGGGCAGCGTTGAGCACGACCGCGGACCACGCGGGACAACGGAGCCTGGCGGAGCGGCTCGGTGTACAACCCGGCATGGTCGTGCACGAGTTGGGCTACGACGACGACGTCGATGAGGAGCTGCGCCGCTCGGTGGTGGAGCGCTCCGGCGGGGAGCTCGTCGCCGAAGCTTCGGACGAGATCGTCGATGTCGTCCTGCTGTGGTGGCGAGAGGGCGACGGTGACCTGGTCGACACGCTTGTCGATGCTCTGACGCCACTGGCAGCTAACGGAGTGGTGTGGCTACTCACCCCGAAGGCGGGGCGCGAGGGCCACGTCGAGCCCAGCGACGTCAGCGAAGCGGCGCCGACCGCCGGGCTCAACCAGACCAGCTCAATCAGCGACGCGGCCGACTGGTCCGGGGCGCGCCTCGTTGCGCCGCGGTCGTCTCGGTCCGCTCGGCGGTAGTCCGCACCGGCACCGCTGGGCCACCGACAGCCAAAGCCCTCCCACCCCCTCCAACTCTCCCCGGAAGGAACACCGCCGCATGTCCGTCGAGACCAGCTCCGTCGAAGGGCACGTCGGGGAGGGGCAGGAGGCCCCCGACTTCGAGCTCGTCGACCAGAACCGGCAGCCGGTCCGGCTCTCGTCGTACCGGGACCGCAAGAACGTCGTACTGATCTTCTATCCGTTCTCCTTCACGCCCAAGTGCCAGGGTGAGCTGTGCCGAGTGCGCGACGAGCTGCCGACGTTCGCCAACGACGACGTCCAGACGATCGCGGTGTCCGTCGACACTGCTGCCGCGCACCGGGTGTGGGCGGATCAGCAGGGGTTCAACTTCCCGCTGCTGGCGGACTTCTGGCCGCACGGTGCGGTGGCCAAGCGCTACGGCGTCTTCGACGACAAGAGGGGCGCGGCGTTGCGCGCCACGTTCATCATCGACAAGGCAGGCATCGTGCGATACAAGGTCGTGAACGCGCTGTCGGACGCCCGCGACCAAGCGGAGTACGTCAAGGTGCTGGCTTCACTGTAGCCGGCGTCGAGGCGCGGTGATCGTCGCCACCTCATCAGGGATGGCCTGGATAGCCGCCATATCAGGGGGATAGATGCCCTGCGTCCGTTGCTCCGCCCGCCAGACTGACCCGGCCCGGGGGCCGTCACCGTGGAAGAGCGGGGTGCAGGCCGGCCGGCAGGTGTTGGTCTGCCCCGACTGCCAACGCAGCCGGGACTGGACGGCAGACCTCGACCGGTGCACCGCCTGTGGGTCAACGATGCTGGTACGCCGACTGGGCGAGACCTCGTGCCGCGCCTGTGGGTTCGTCGGACCGGGGGAGTCGGTCGTCGTACCGCCGGGTCTCGACGAGCCGGCTTCGCAGTGGCCCGACGTGCCCGGGTTGGCCGACGAGGTGGCGGCGGCGCTGGCGCGCGTGCTCGGGCGCTGACGTCCGAGCGCAGGGCGACGGGGCTGTGGTCGCGGTCGTTAGGCTGGTTTGGCCGGGGTCGCCCGGCGCGGACCCATAGCTCAGCTGGAAGAGCGGCGCCCTTACAAGGCGTAGGCCGCAGGTTCGAGCCCTGCTGGGTCCACCGCGAAGCCACGACCCCGAGCCGATCGGGTCCGCGGCCGGATCGGCTCGGCCATCGTGGCGGTGGCCGGGCTGGCGGTGCTGCTGTTCGCCGTGCCCTTCGGCGTGGGTCTCGCCGCGGTACCACGACGACGCGGTTACCCGGTTGGAGCGGGGAAGGCACCCGGGTCAGCGCGATCCTGCCTGACGACGTCCTGAGCGGGTCGGCGATCGACGTTCCCCGTCCGCTGGACGCCAGCACCCCAGTCGGCATCTACGGCCTGGGCGGCGTCCGGGTGGCCGGCGAGGGGCCGATCCGGGCTGGGCAGGCCGCCGCGGTGTCGCGAACGGCCGGGAACACGGCACCGTCCGGGCGCGCCAGATCGTTGTGGCGGCCCCACTGCGCACCGGGGAGGGACGGTTCGCGGCCGTGCGGGCGGTTGCCAGCAGCGAGGTCCGCAGCCGCATCGTGCGCAGTTGGCTGCTGATGGTCATTCTCGCCGCCTATCGTTGCCGCAGCGGTGGTGGCCCGCCGCCGCGCCGGTCAGATCGCAGCGCCACTGGAACGGCTGACCACCAGCGCGCGGGGGCTCGGCGAGGGCGACTTCAGCGCGCCGACCGACGCCTCGGGGATCCGGGCCAACCTCTCGCGTGCTCGAGACGCTGGTCTACCTGTTCCCCCTCACCGTGGCCTAGTGGACGCCGCGCGGTGCTGACCCACGGCTCGTGCGCCGGCTGCTCATCAGCCAATCCACGAACCTGCACAACATGAGCCGAGACCCGTTCCAAGTGCTCATCACCTCGGCTTCGGGATCGACAGCAGAACCACTGATTGGCAGCTCGTCGAAGGGTTCCTCCTCGGCATGGTCCCCACCGAACCGTGGCTCGGCACTGGCTGCTGGATGCGCACCTTCCCCGCTGGCCACGTCGACGCCACCCTGGCCACCGTCGGCGCCGCCACCGGCACCGGCACCGCCTCCGGCACCGGCGCCGGCATCGGCTACGCCACTGCCTACGGACTGCTCGACGACCGCGTCGCGCACGCGTCCGGTCGGCTATCGAAACGCCACAGGTCAGCAGGAGTTCCCTGGCCGAGGCGTCCCGATATCGGACGTCCGATTTGAATCTCGCTCAAGTGCGGCGGATTTCTGGCGGTCAGCGGGAAGAGCTCTGGCTGAGAAGTCGACGGCGCATAGTCAGACATCGCCACTGGTCGAGGCCGCGGGCTGGGCTGGGTCGTCCCCGCGGATGCGGCGAAGGCCACCGCTTCGTTCGGCGTCGGTCAGGATCGCGAACCCCAACCGCTCGAAGAAGGGCGCGCTCCAAGGGTCGTGGGCGTAGGTCGTGAGCGTCAGTGCCGTCAAGCCATGTTGCTGCGCCCAGTCGGTCGCGGTGTCAAGCAGCGCCTTGCCGAGTCCCTGGCGGGCATGACCGGGTGCATCGAGACCTGTTGCGCTGGTTGGACCTTCTACCCCGAGTGACGCTCTGCGGAGCCGCCCCCTCCCACGCTGATCATTCGCTGCACGTGGCCCTGGCCCGGCGCGCAACTCCGGCCGGGGGCAATCCAACTGCGCCGAGTGGCCCACTCTCCCTACGCCGAGGGAGTGCGCCGAGTCAGTGAACCTGGCTGATTCGGCGGCGACTCGGTGGCCAATGGCGATGCCCTCATGTAACACTCTGTATACGCCTCCACTACGGAGACGTAAACGGTGGCAATCAGCCATCGCAGGCAGGACGTTCAGCGAAGATCCGGGCGGTCCTCACCGGCACTGCAAGGTGCACGGAGAATATACGGTCGCCAGACCGTCCGGGGAGCTAGTGGCGAGACCGGAAAGTCCATGAGTAACGCACGGCTTCGGCGTGCGGTCATGGGGCTGTATTCATGCGAGTTGTTGCGACTGGTGCCGCTGGTTCTCTCGGCGCCCACCCTATGCGGTACCGGACCGGAGTCGTCCTAGCGGTTATCAGTGCGGCCTTGCTTGCACCTGCGGCTGCGCAGGCGGCCACGCCAGTGCAGGGTGTTGGGGCCAACGTCGTTCAGCCGCTGAGCACAGGCAGCTCTACGCCAGTGAGTGCTGGTGAAACGACAGTCACCTTTGAGATCGTGCCTGGTCCCCTGCAGCTATCTGTGGACGGTAGTGGCGTCGTGCTCGATCGGCGCGGCACCATAGATCGCTGGAGCCTTACGGTCACCACGATCGACGGCGTCCGCACCGTCTCGTTGGCCTAGATTGGCCCGTATCCACCGCTGATCTTCTGATGTGATCGCTGGCTGGCTTGGGCTGGTGCTCGCTGGCTGATTTCCGAATCCGGGCGAAGCGGCGTTGCCGGTCAGCCGGCTTCTCCCGGCTTTCGGTCGCGGGTGGACGGTGGGGCAACCGGTCAACGGCGGATCGGGATCGCAGCGATAGCCGCCAGTGCGGTGGCAAACGCCGCCTGCCAGGACCGGACCAGCGGCCGGGAAGTCTCAGGTGCAGCCGCCGGCCGGAGTGCACGAGTCGCCCAGGAACGCAGAACAGCCTGCGCTGCAGGTGTTCGCGGTGGGCGCTGCAGGTCGGGACCGGCGAGGATGCCGACCGCGCGGCCCAGGTTGTGGGCCATCACGGTCAAGGCCGCGGCGTTGGCCGAAAATTGGCTGGAGGGCACGTGGGCCAACCCTGCGGACTTCAGTTCGGCGATGGCCTGCTCGACGACGGCGTGCCGGCGGTGATCGACCTCGACCAGTGCCGCGGCCAAACACCTCCACGATCGTCGAGTCCAGGTCCAGGGTCAGCGGGGCGCACAGGTCGGTCGGACAGCGCCTATTGTCCAGAGCCGGGCCAGCAGCTCCGGCTGACCACATCGTGCTGCCGCACCTGGCCCAGAACGCGGAGCTGGACCGCTACCCGTTCTGGCGCCCCAGCGGACCGTGTCCAGCGGGAGACTGGAAATGGGCCTCGCCGGCGTCGAGCGCCCCGTTGACCAGCTCGGAGTCGCTGGCTTGGTTGCTGGCGACGAGGCGCGGCCGCGACCGGTGCGTACGCCGCAGCAACCGGGGGGCGGGCTTCGTGGTTGGCGCGGTCCGGTGCCCCCGGTTCGCCGGCAGCGACCGCGGCGTACCGATTCCGCTAGGCCACGGAATGGGTGAACGTGGCCGTGTAGACGCTGGGGGCGACGCCGCCGGGGACGTCCACGGTGATGGTCGGGTTCCAGGTGGCGGTGTTGGTGCCGTCGACGTGGCTCCCGGAGACCACGGCCGCCGCCGCTCCGGTCGCCAGGTCGGTCGAGTCGCGCGCCGAGGCGGTCACGGTGCCGACGGTGGTGACCGGCCCCGGGGTGTAGCTGACCGTGGCCTTCGTCAGGGTCGATCTGGCGGGTGAGGTGAACGGGGTCGCGACGACGCTCGCCGTCCACCCCGCCGCTCCGCCGCGCTTGTCGGTCACGGTGACCTGACCCAGACTGCCGTTGACCGTCCCGCGGCCGTCTGCGCTGGACCGGGTGCCGAGCGAGACCGGGTCGGTGGAGACGGCAATCGAGAGCACGCCGACGGTGATGGTGATGGAGGCCGGGGTCGCGCCGGGCGCCGCGGAGGCGGGGACCGCGGTGGCGAGCAGGAGCACCGCCGCGGGCACGGCGAGAGCGAACCTGGTCATGCGCATGCACTGCCTGCCTGAGCGAGGTGACGGCACCGGGGTCGGTGCGTGGGCGGTGTCATCGGCGGCCGTGCCGGTGCCGGCCGGCCGCCGTCACGGCGAGGTCGGTCGGCCCCTCTGGGACTCCCCGGGAGGACCGGTCGGTTGGGTCGGTCCACCGGAGGACGGTGACTGTGGCGACGGTGGTGGCAGGGCGACGGCCGGACGGTGCCGGCGGCGGCGGAGGAGCAACAGAAGCAGGGCGATCAGCAGGAGCAGGCCGAGTCCGATGGCCGCGGGCAGCAACCAGGACGGCAGACCGGCTGCCTTGGCCTTCACCGGAGCCGCCGCGCCGTGGTCCGGGAAGGTGATCGTGGCCTGGGCGCTGCGCTCCACCAGCCCGCTGTGCAGGGTGATCTTGGCGTCCCACGGGCCGGCGGGCAGTAGCTTGTCCAGCTTCACGGTGACCGGCTCGGTCTGCCCGGGCGCCAGCGTGGTGCCCAGGACGGCAGGGAACGGCCCGGCGCTGAGCCCGCCCGGCCCGGCCGACAGGCCCAGCGTGCCGCTCATGTCGACTGCGCGACCGCCGGTGTTGTGCACGCTGGCGGCCACCGTCGGGGAGCCGTCGGCCGCGCGCTGGGCGGTCAGCGTGTCGACCGCGAAGTCGGCTGCCGCCGGTATGTCGCCTAAGTCGCCTTGCGGCTATCGGCGTCGCCGTAGAGGTGGCCGACGAGGGCGCGGGGCTACGCGCCGCCGAGCCGGAGGCGGTCTCCGCCGGTCACCGACCGCGCGCTGGCACGGCGTCGGGCTGGCGCTGGCTCGGTCGATGGCGTAGGCCGAGGGAGGTCGCGCTTGGTGGTGGCCCGGGCCGGCCCTGGACTGGTGTTCGCCCTGTTGTTGCCCGCAGCTACCGCGCCGTCCGCAGCCACCGCGCCCAGCCGCCGCGCCGCCGCGCTGCGTGCAGGCACCGCGCCAACCGCCCACCTACCACCGGGTCGGTCCCCGGCGCGCGACAGCGGGCTACGGTGACCGCCGTGCCCAGCCTGCGCCAGGTCGTCGCTGCGCTCGACGCCCGCTACCAGCCCGGCTGGGCCGAACCGTGGGACGCCGTCGGCTTGGTGTGCGGCGATCCGGATGCGCCGGTCGGCCGCGTGCTGTTCGCCGTGGACCCGGTCGCCGCGGTGGCTGCGGAGGCGCACGCCATGGGCGCCGACCTACTCGTCACGCACCATCCGCTCTTCCTGCGCCCGGTCCACGGGATTGCCGAGACGGGCGCCAAGGGGCGGCTGGTGGTCGGACTCGTTCGGGCCGGGATCGCCTTGTTCGTGGCGCACACCAACGCCGACGTGGCCAGCCCCGGGGTGTCCGACGCGCTGGCCGAAGTACTGGGCCTGACCGACTGCCAGCCGCTGGTGCCGACGGCCCCGGACTCCCTCGACAAGGTCGTCACGTTCGTGCCGGTCGCCGATGCCGACCGGGTGGTGGACGCGCTGGCCGCCGCCGGCGCCGGGGAGATCGGCGACTACCGGCGGTGCGCGTGGACCGCGCAAGGCACCGGCACCTTCCTGCCGGGTGCCGGCGCTCGACCGGCCATCGGCCAGCCCGGGCAGGTCGAGACGGTTGCCGAGACCCGGGTGGAGATGGTGCTGCCGCGGCAGCGGCGGGCCGCCGTGGTCGCAGCCCTGCTGGTGGCGCATCCCTATGAAGAGCCGGCGTACGACGTGTTTGAGCTCGCGCTGCCGCCGAGCCAACGGGGCCTCGGCCGGGTCGGCGAGCTACCGGCTGCGGAACTGTTGCAGGCATTCGTCAACCGCGCGGCGACGGCGCTGCCGGCCACGGTCGGCGGGCTGCGGGCGCTGGGGCCGGCGGATGCCCCGGTACGTCGGGTCGCGGTCTGCGGTGGCTCCGGCGACAGCCTGTTCGCCGCCGCCCGGGCCGCCGGCGCAAATGTCCTGCTGACCGCGGACCTGCGGCACCATCCAGCCTCCGAGGCGGCCGAGGACGGCGGTCTGTGCCTGGTCGACGCCGCGCACTGGGCCACGGAGTGGCCGTGGCTGCGGGTGGCCGCGCGGACCTTGCGCGCCGATCTGAGCGCCGGAGCGACCGATACGGTGGAGGTCGCGGTTTCGTCTCAGGTTACTGACCCGTGGCGGCTGCACGCCCCGGCCTCGACTGGACGGGTCCCGACCGGACAGGAAGCTGCCGACATCCCGTGAACGCACCGCCCGCCGCCCAGCTGCGGCTGCTCGACCTGCAGGCACTCGACGCGACCCTGGATCGGCTGGCACACCGCCGGCGGGCGTTGCCCGAAGCTGCCGCCCTCGAGGTCCTGGCCGGTCGGCTCGCCACCACTCACGACGAGGTCGTGCGGGCCGAGACCGACGTGTCGGACCTGACCGGCGAGCAGGACCGGATCGAGACCGACGTACAGGTCGTCCGGACTCGGATGGCGCGCGACCAGGAGCGGCTGGACACCGGCCAGGTGGGCAACCCGCGCGAGCTGGAGAACCTGCAGTCGGAGGTCGTCTCCCTGCGGCGACGGCAAGGGGATCTGGAGGACAAGGAGCTGGAGGTGATGGAGCGGCGGGAGGAGTCGGAGCACCGGCTGGCCACGCTTCGGGCGCGCCACGCCGAGCTGCTGGCCGAGGAGGCCGACCTGCGCAGCCGCCGCGACCAGGCGTTCGCGGGCATCGACGCGGAGGCGAGTGCGGCGGCGGCCGAGCGGACGCCAGTGCGCGCCGAGGTCCCAGCCGACCTGCTGGCGCTCTACGACCGGATTCGGGCCTCGTCTGGCGGCGTCGGCGCGGCCGCCCTGCAGCACGGACGCTGCGAAGGGTGTCGGCTCTCGCTGTCCCCAGTCGCCCTGAACGCCATCCGGGCGGCTGCGCCGGATGCCGTGCTGCGCTGCGAGGAGTGCAGTCGAATTCTGGTCCGGGTTCCGGACTCCGGACTTTGACCGCAGGCTCCGCTCGCGCCACCGCTCGCGCCGAGGGCGGCCGTCGAGTCATTGTCGAGGCGGACGGGGGATCGCGTGGCAACCCCGGACCAGCCGGCTACGGCGCGGTGGTTCGGGACGCGGCCACCGGCGAGGTCCTGGCCGAGCGGGCCGCCGGGATCGGTCGGGCCACGAACAACGTGGCGGAGTACCGGGGCGTCATCGCCGGACTCGCCGCGGCGGTCGAGCTGGGAGCGGCGGCGGTCGACGTCCGGCTGGACTCCAAGCTGATTGTCGAGCAGATGAGTGGCCGCTGGAAGATCAAGCACCCGGACATCAAGCCGCTGGCCGCGGAGGTCACAGCGTTAGTGCGGCGGTTCGGATCGGCCTCGTTTCGGTGGGTGCCGCGCGAGCGCAACACCTACGCCGACCGGCTCGCCAACGAGGCCATGGACGCTGCGGCCCGTGGGCTGCAGTGGCGGCCCCCCGCGGCCGAGGTGCCGGAGCCGGAGCCACCTCCGGTGCGCAACCGGCTCTCGGGCTGGCAGGACGCGCCCGAACCACCGACGAGCATGCTGCTGCTGCGGCACGGGCAGACCCCGCTGTCGGTGGAGAAGCGCTTCAGCGGAGTGGGCGACCGCCCGCTCACCGAGGTCGGCCTGGCCCAGGCAGGCGCGGCCGCGCGCCGGCTGCGCGGCTGCGGTGCCGTAGCCGTCGTGGCCTCGCCACTGCGCCGGGCGGTCCAGACCGCCGACCTGGTGGCCGCCGAGGTCGGGGTCGCGGTCACTGTGGACGAGGGGCTGCGCGAGACCGACTTCGGTGACTGGGAGGGCTACACCTTCGCCGAGGTGCAGCAGCGTTGGCCGGACCAACTGTCCGCTTGGCTCGCCAGCCCCGATGTCGCTCCACCGGCTGGCGAGAGCTTCGCTGACACCGCGCGGCGGGTTCGCCAGGCCCGCGATCGGGTGCTGGCGGCGTACGGCGGGCGCACCGTGGTCGTGGTCAGCCACGTGACCCCGATCAAGACGCTGGTGCGGCTGGCTTTGGAGGCGCCTCCCGGGACGCTCTACCGGATGCACCTCGACCTGGTCTCGATCAGCGAGATCGACTGGTACGCCGACGGGCCGGCGGTCGTGCGTCGCCTGAACGACACCTGCCACGCTCCGCCGGACGGCTGATGCGGCGGAATGCCACCCAAGTCCCCCGTCGATCCGCAGATCGCGTCGCGGGCCGCGCGTCCTGCGGGTCGACGGCGCGATCCACGGCGTACGCTGGCCGTCACGGCGGACGAGCCGGCCGGACGGCCGCGTCGGTGCCCGGCAACGGGTGCCGCCGAGGAACGTCCGGGCTCTACAGGGCAGGGTGGTGGGTAACGCCCACCCGGGGTGACCCGCGGGACAGTGCCACAGAAAACAGACCGCCGGCGCCGACGCGAGTCGGCACCGGTAAGGGTGAAACGGTGCGGTAAGAGCGCACCAGCGCCCCGGGTGACCGGGGCGGCTCGGTAAACCCCACCCGGAGCAAGGTCAGAAGGTCGCCCAGTCCGCTGGGCGGCTGCGCAGGCGTTCGAGGGCGGCCCGCCCGAGCCTGCGGGTAGACCGCTGGAGGCCATCGGCAACGGTGGTCGGAGATGGATGGCCGTCGCTCGCGACCGCGCCGCAAGGCGCCGCGAGGCACAGAACCCGGCGTACAGGCCGACTCGTCCGTCGTACCCCCTCTGACCTGGGGTTTTGCAGTGATGCAGGGCTAGGTGGAGATCATATCC
>Ga0097691_1000896_pt1 | contig 23669 bp, 17 predicted proteins | sample NGESurdeep072012_8_FD_72858 | JGI IMG/M metagenome (GOLD analysis project Ga0097691, IMG submission 72858) | Arctic peat soil microbial communities from Barrow, Alaska - NGEE Surface sample 210-1 deep-072012 | ecosystem: Environmental > Terrestrial > Soil > Wetlands > Peat ... | reverse complement strand
TCTACCGAGAGCGGGAAGTCGAGCCCGCCGGCTGACCGATGCGGCTCGGGTGTGTCTGCTGGTCTGGTCGCGCATGTTCAACTGGCGGGAAGCTTTGATGATCGTCAAGCCGGAAACGCTGGTCGTATGGCATCGCAAGGGATTCCGGCTGTTCTGGAAGTGGAAATCAAAGGGAGGACGGCCGCGCCTGCCCCGGAACATCCGTCGTCTGATTGCAGAGATGGCTGCGGAGAACCCGACCTGGGGCGAGGAGCGGGTGGCCGACGAATTGGCACTGAAGCTCGGCATTTATGTCTCACCGCGGACGGTGCGGGCTTATTGGCCGGAGGAACCTTTGAGATCTGATCCTCGGAGCACACGTCCTCAGCATTGGCGCACCTTTGTCCGCAATCACGCGCGGGCGATCGTGGCCTGCGACTTTCTCATGGCGGTCACGGCGCGGTTTCAGTTGCTATACGTCCTGGTGGTGATGGAGATCGGCTCACGAAGGATCGTGCACTGCAACGTCACGCCCCACCCAACCGCAATTTGGACGATGCAGCAATTACGGGAAGCCATCCCCAGCGACCACGAATACAGGTTCCTGATTCACGACCGCGACAGCATCTTCTCGGCGGACCTGGACCGGCAGGTAGGGGCGCTGGCGTTGAGGGTGCTGCGAACGCCGGTACGTGCCCCGAAGTCCAATGCCTATTGCGAGCGGCTGGTGGGCACGATTCGACGGGAATGTCTGGATTATCTGATTCCTTTCAGCGAGCGGCACTTGCGCGCTCTGCTCCGCGAGTGGGTTTGTCATTACAACCAGGCCCGTCCTCATTCGGCGCTTGGACCGGGGATTCTAGACGGCGGCGATCGATTCTTTGCCCCAACCGGTCGGGGACACGCTCTGCCGGATGGCGCTCGAATCGACAAGAAGGCCGTGTTGGGCGGACTTCATCATGAGTACCGTTTGGAAAAGCTGGCCGGTTAAGGAAATGATATGAAGAGGCGCCGCACCCTGATCACCTCCCCGCTGGAATGGCAGATGACGGCAGAGCCTGTGCCTGCGCCTCGCTTCCCTGTGCTGGCGGAACGCGGCGGCACGCAACTGAAGACTCCCAAGCCAGTGCTGCCGGTGGACACGCGGGAGCAGAACCCGCTGGACTGTTCACGCTTTGCGGGGTGGTTTGCCGGAATCGAGAAAAGGGCGCTAAAACTCGGGGATTATTCCATCGCCGGGCTGGAGGATGTGTGCGTGGTCGAGCGGAAGAACCTGGCGGATCTGGTTCATTCCCTGACCGCCGATCGTTCCGTATTCATTTCTCGGCTTCGGCGGATGGCCGGCTACCCTCACCGCCTTCTGGTGATTACCACCGCCCTCAGCCAGGTGAAGTCGCCTTATAAGTTTTCTGCAGTCGATCCCAACCGAATCACACAATCGTTGATCGCGGTGCTGGCCGGAACAGGCGTGCCCTTTCTCTGCACTGAGACCCACGACTTGGCTGAGGAAGTTGTGGCCTCCTACTTGTACCAGGTTCATCTCTACCATTGGCTCGAAGCAAACGATCACGGCCGATTCCTGTCCGATAACGACCTGTAGAAAGACTGGCCACGGAAGAATTGTGGCGCAATTGCGTCCAGACGGAGTTTTTGCGGAGGACAGCTCGAAGAGTTCATGGAAGTTGATTCTGCTGGACGATGAGAGAAGGGAATCATGAGCGAATTAGTTACTCTGTTCTTTCTGTCCGATTCGCTTTTCCACGGCCTCAAGCAGGAGCGGCAGCGAGCCGTCCCAGAATGACCAGGTGTGAGCGCCGGGAGACTCGTGGTACTCGTACGCGATCTTCTGCGCAGCGAGGATCTCCACAAACCTGCGATTGGAAGGCAGCAGCAGGTCGGCGCTTCCGCATTCGAGCACAAGGTAAGGAAGACTTGTCGCAGAGGAAGCGGCCAGGGTGTAGACGTCATTCGCCGCCCGGCTAGGGTCTCCCATCGGCCCGTACGAAGAGAGAAGACTTGGCTGCAGTTGTGGAAGAACGGATTCGATTCTCACGGGTCCGTCGAATGCTCCGCTGATGCTTCCTGCCATTTGGAATAGATCCGGATGCTTGAGAGCGTAGAGCACGGCTCCATACCCACCCATCGACAAACCAGCGATCGCCCGGCGGTGGGGCGAAGCGATGGTACGGAGGCGTTGGTCCACCTCGCGCAGAAGATCGCGAATAATGTAATCCTCGACCCGCTCCTGCGGGTTGACATTGGAATTGATGTACCAGGAATTGCCGGCGTTGGGGGTGATGATGATGAACGGATACGGCTTCGCATCTGCGACGACGTTGGTCAGCTTCACCCAATTCGTGTAATCGCCGTTCCAGCCGTGGAGCAGATACAGAACCGGATAGTGCCTCGCGGATTCCGCATAACCCTGCGGAAGGATGGCCATGTACTTCATCTCGCGCCCGAGAGAGTCACTATGGAAGCTGAACTCCTGAACCGCGACGTGAGCGGCCTTCCGAGCGGCGGCGGGAGCCGGCGTTTTGACCGAGCGCTGCGCGTGTGCGCCGGAGGCGACGGCGAAGTTCACGACAAGAATGACGGCAAGAGTCCGAAGTCTTCGATTCATCCCGCATCTCCCCTGCGACATCCAGAGCTCAAGGATTCGAGCGAACGCTTGCCTTGATGGTCGCACATTCGGTTCCCTCAGCTTGGCCATACGGGCGAATCGTGTATGGACCGACCGCGGCAGGCACGATGAAGGTCTCTGCGTAGTGCACGACGAATGGCTCAAAGGCGTTCGTTGGGCTCTCTACGATCGCCTCACGGCCCTCGACAAGATTCAATACGTTGACGCCGCCGCCCGTGTCGTGCGCAACCTTCCCGGTGAACCAATGACGGCGCGTCTCGATGAACTCGCGTTCGTGCAGGCCCGTGCGCTCTTCGCGCCAGCCCAGTCCTTCCGCGATCTGGTCGACGGAGTTGACCAGATTGTCTTTCACCCAGGTGGTGGTACGGTCCCACTGGATGTTTCGGATCCCATGTTCAAGGTGTATGGGGCGCGGGCGGCCATCCAGTCCAAGACGCCCCCAATCCCACATCTTGAACGTGAAAATGTACGGCGTGGCGCTGATCTCCAGCACCATACTGTCGCGTCCCGAGCAATGAGGCGTACCGGCGGGGATGAGAAAGTGATCGTGCTTGCGCGCTGGAAACCTATTCACGTACTTCTCAGCCGGGAATTCCATGGCACCGGTCTGCGCCTCGTGAAGATCACGGATCATCGCTTCGCGGTCGATTCCTTCCTTCATCCCGAGATAGACGCATCCATCCTGCTTGGCGTCGAGAAGGTAATAGCTTTCATCCTGCGTGTAAGGAATGCCAAAGCGTTCCTGGATGTATTCGGTGAGCGGGTGGACCTGGAACGAGAGGTTGCCGCCGCCCATCGTGTCGAGAAAATCGAAGCGGATGGGAAACTCCGTTCCGAAGCGTCCGTGGACGGAGTCGCCTAGCAGTTCGCGTGGATGTTCGAAAACGAGATTGATGGATGGCAATTCTACGGTGCAGTCGCGGAAGCCGAGCAGCAGGCTGTTTTCTTCGGGGACGCAGTCGAAGCACCAGGCGTAGTTCGGAGCTTCCCGCGGAAGATCGCAAACCTCTTTCATCCACTGTCCGCCCCAGGGGCCAGGATCGAAGAAGGGAACCACGCGGAAAGGGCGTCGCACGGCCTGCCGCAGGCCCTGGAACATGGCGGACGCCGGAATCATCTTTGGAGTCGTTCGGGCGTTAGTGTCGAGGACGAAGTCGGCTCGTCGAAGGATCTTCTTCTTGAGCCGGTCGGCGGCGCGCCAATCGAAGAAATAGGCACGCTTGTACTTGAGGGAGGGACGTTCGGCGAAGTTCTCAAGGCCGAGGTTGGCGACTTCATTCTTTCGTTGCCGGAGTTGTATCTCCCATCGCGCCATGTCGGCGTAGATGAGGATATCGGCATTGGGAGCCAGTAACGATGCACCCGTGCCGATGACGAGAACCTTTCCGGAGGCACTCGCGACGTTCCCGGCCAACCGGGCAAGGGCCGAGGAATCCATGAAGTCCGCGATCTCGATGCCGGTCATGCGTCCGAACACAGGGTCGTCGGTGAGGTCGCACTCGGTCTCTGCCGTGATCTGTTTCGCAGGCTTGTAGGCGTCGCGCGCGTGGATGACAGTATCGAATCGCAGCCGTGTCGTGAGAGCTTCTTCTATCTCATGCTCGAAGGCACCGGGATAGATCTCTACGCAGGTTACGCGTTTGTCCGCGGCAAGAGATCCACGCAGGCGCGCAGCGATGGCATCCCAGCCGGCGTCGCAAACACCGTGGGCCGATTGGATCGAGATCACAGGGAACTTGTCGTAATTTGATTTCACTATATCGATCACTTCTGAGTGCTCAGCAACGGGACTGCTCCGAGGAGGCCGGCATGGTTTCCGAGTTCAGCGGCGACCACTTTCACGGTGCCCCAAGGTGTCCATGAATGATTCTTCACGTGCTCCTGGACGAATGGGATGATGACATCGGCGCTGCGCATGACGCCTCCGCCGATGATGATCATCTCAGGATCGTAAGCGTGGATGAGTCCCACGGCGCCGGTGGCCCAAACCCTCAGGCAGCGGTCCCGTATACCAAGCGCGACCTCATCGCCCTGTAGCGCCAACTCGAAAACCGCGCGGAAGTTGACGGAAGGCTCTTTGGCTAAACGGCTATCTTCGAAACCGGGCCACTCGCGGGCGATCAGTGGAAGAGCCCATCCGGAGGCTTCGGCCTCGGTGCAGCCGATCGCTCCGCAGGTGCACTTGCGGCCGGTGAAAAGCACCGGCAGATGTCCGCCAAGGCATCCGCCCTGCACGTGCTTACCACGAACGAGTTTACCGTTCATCATCGCGGCTCCGCCGATGCCTGTACCGAGCGTGATCATGACTGCATCGTCGGTGCCGCGAGCGGAGCCGGCGTACCACTCGCCCAGCAGCGCCATGCGTGCGTCATTCTCGATGGCGAAGGGAAGACCGAGATCGTCGTGAGACCACTTCGGAAGATCGATGGATGTTGCGTCATCGTACTTCTGGTTCGTTGAGACCACCCGGCCCGTGCGTGAGTCGGCAAGACCGCAAAAGCTCAGCGCAACACCAGAGATCGCGGAACGCTCAACGGCCAGCGAGGCGAGCAATTCCAGCGCCGCCTTGGTGAACAGAGGAAGCGCCGGAGCGAGTCCCTGCAAAGAATCGAGAGATATCTCGCGCGAAGCAAGAATGGTGCGGTCTTCAATGATTCCGATGGTGGCGTGTGTGCCGCCCAGATCGATTGCAATAGCCTTCATTCAGTTCACCCGTACTACAAAGTGGCGCGCGATAGCACCACGACAGCGACGACTAAGACAGCGACTCCAAAGAATTGAACGCGTAAAGGCCTCGGCCCCGCGCTCTTCCACTCTCCGGTCACCACTCCCAGCAGGCTGGCGACAATGACGATGAGCGACATGAAGAGCGGCCAACCAAGCACCGCTCCCAGTTCGCCGAGCTTTCCGCTGGCGACTCCGTATATGAGCGTGCTGCCAAACCAGAAGCATGCCATCAACAGGGCGAGCAACCAGTACGTGGAGGTGCCAGGCAGTGAAAAGTTGGAAGCCGTGCGGTTCTTGCGCAGCAGATACACGCAGTAAAGTAGATTCGGAACGGCGCCGGCGAGCATCAACGGCAACCAGATGCTGTTGATGGTCCAGTAAGGCCTGGTGCCAGAGTTGAGGGAGGCACGGATCAGCGGTCCGCCGAAAGCGACTCCGAAGTTCATCATCGATGCGCAGATCCCACTGGCGATGGCGATGCTCAATCCCTTGGCGTAGGAACGTTTGGTAGATCCGCCCTGCAACTGCGCGGCTTCGCGCATGCGACCGGCGATGGCGCAGATGGCGACTCCGGCGATGACCAGCACGACGCCGGTCAGCACCTGAATGCCCGCGTGGGAAAACAATTTATCGCGATGCAGCTCGATGAGCGGGATGAGGCTGCCCATGGCGGCTGAGAGTCCCAGGACGATGGAAAAAGTGAGTGCGATGCCGATGAGGTCCAGGGCGAGTCCAAAGAGAACCTGGGCGATTCCCCAGCCGGCGCCGAAGGCCGCGACCGCCAGGATGATGCCGCTTCCGGCCGACGAGTAGACCGTGCCGAGTGCAGGGACCGTCAGAAATGCGATGACCGCGGGAAGAATGATAAGTGCGAATACGGTCCAGGCGAGCCAGGTGTTCTCCCACGCCCACTTGCGGGTGAACTTCATGGGCAGTGAAAAGCTGGCGTTCATGATTCCAGCTGCGATCAGTAAAGCCAATCCTGCGGTTGTATTTTGCATCATCTCTCCGGTCAAAACGGTGCTTCTACTTCACTATCTCGATAACTTCGCCCGTGTCGCAAGTCAAGCGCAGCGCGGGATGGTGCCGATCGATGACGGTGATGGTGCGCGCCGATATTGGCACGTGTTCAAGGAATATCTCGTAACTAGTCGTGATGGTGGATCGAGCACCGAGTCTTAAGAATGTCGGTGTTTCAAATAGAGGCCCTGCCTCTTTCGCCTGCTGTAATCCGAGCGGCATGGGACTGGTGCCGAATTCAATGCCTAGTGCGCGAGCCGCGCCGTTCCAGGGCGCGTATTCGCGGGCGCGGTTTTCCTGCCAAAGAGCGATCCAAGGGAAGCGGGCACGCTCGAAAGCGTATCCAAAGATGAGTCCGTACCTCTGGTTGATGGCGGCGAGATACGAATCCTGCGCATTCGCGAGCTGCAATGCGGCGACAAACCCAGAATGATCCGCTGCAAATGGCTTTGAGAGGTCGAGGGTGCCGCTGCCAATGGCCGGAGCCATGGGCCATGTGAATTCACGATTGTCTATAAGCGCCGGCTTACCTTCGTATCCGAGGGCCCAGGTTTTGCCACGGCTTGCCGGGATAGAGAGCACCGCCTCGCCGGAGGCGAGGAAGGGTTCTCCCATTGTGAGGTGCTGCACCCATTGAAAATCTGTGTCCTGGCCAGTTAGGTTGCGGACCGACTCGGATACTCGGATCGCCGCGGCGCCCGCGGAGAGCGTCAGCCTCCGACTGAATTCCATACCATAGGCCGGAAGATCACAGGAGAGCACGAGTTCCGCTGCAGCCGGATTCACATCCGCGGATACGACATTCCAACGGCTGCTGCTTGCCTCTCCATGGAGAGGCAAGCAGTTGCCGGCTTCGGCGGGGGAGGGCATACCGAAGTATTCAATGGCAAGGGCATGGCCGGTGAAGCCGGAGAGGAACTGTCCGACGGCGCCTTCTCCGTAGAGAGCCGCGTGTTCCTTGTTCTGGAACTGATCGGGCTCGATCGTATCCCAGCTGGCTTCCCAGACAGCGTTGATCGATGAATCCGCGCGACGAAAGTCGGCGATGTGTCCTCCGACGAGCAGGATGGTGACCTCGAGCGTCCCATTGGAAAGAGTAAAGGCAGAACGGCCCTTCCATCGCGTCGCTCTGCACTGTAGTAGGGACATCAGAGAGAGAGTCCTCCATCGATGGCGAACGCGATGCCTGTAACAAACGCTGCCTCCGCTGAAACCAGGTAGAGAGCGGCCTCAGCAACTTCTTCAGCGGTGCCGAAGCGGCCCATCGGCTGGCGAGCGATGAAATTGGCGCGGGCCTCGTCGGGATTCGGGAAGCTTGACAATCGCTGCGCGAGAGAGGGCGTGTCGACGGTGCCCGGGCAAAGACAGTTGACGCGGATGTTCTCGCGAGCGTGGTCAAGTGCCATGCTCCGGCTGAGCGCGATCACGGCTCCCTTCGAGGCCGTGTAGCAGGCGCGGTCCGGTACTGCGCGCAAAGCCGTTGCCGAAGCGGTGTTCAGGATCACGCCTCCACCCAGCTTTCGAAAGATCGGAATCACGCCGTGCGAGAAAAGATAGGTGCTCTTGACGTTGATGTCCATCGCGCGATCCCATTCGTCTTCACTGGTCTGATCGACGGTGCCGCGCGGAACGATTCCCGCATTATTGAAAAGGATGTCGATCTTGCCGAAGCGTTCGATGGCGGCAACGATCACGCCCTCTACCTCATCGCGCTTGCTGACATCGGCAACCGCCGTCATGAACGCTCCGGGATACGCCGCGAGCGATTTGGAAAGCTCATCGAGCGACTGGCCATTGACATCGACGGCGACGATGCTTGCGCCCTCGCGAGCGAAAAGCAGCGCTGTGGCGCGGCCGATGCCTGCACCGGCTCCGGTGATGATCGCGACTTTTTGCTCGAGTCTCATCAGCGTGTCGCCGCTCCTGTTCCACCTTCCTGAAAGCCCATGCCTCCAGCGGGAACCAGCATTCCACCATCCACCAACAAAGCCGCTCCGGTGATGAACGAGGCAGCGGATGACGCCAGATACACGATCGCGTCGGCAACCTCCTCGGGCTTTCCAATCCTGCCCATGGCGTGCATGCGATTGCACGTCTCGATGACTTTCTCCGGATTTTTATCGAGGTTTGCGGCCCAGCGCAGCATCGGAGTGTCGATTGCGCCAGGACAGACGCAGTTGACGCGAATCCCCTTACTCGCGTAGTCGAGAGCCATCGCGCGAGTTAGCCCGAGCAGTCCGTGCTTCGCCGTCACATAAGCAACGCTGTTGGCGATGGCGGTCATGCTCTGCACGGAACCGACGATGACGATCGCTCCCTGGCCGCGCTTCAAGATGTGGGGAACCGCATACTTCGCGGCCAGGTAACAGCCTTTGAGATTGACGTCCATCAGGTGGTCCCACGCTTCTTCGGTGGTCGAGATGGCGTCACCATAATCCTGTATGCCGGCGCAGCTGACGAGCATGTCGATCGCGCCGAACTTTCCCACGGCGTCGGCCACGGCTTTTTCTACCGAGGAAGAAGAACTGACGTCACAGTGGAAGTAGGCGCACTTCGCACCGCTTGCTGCGATATCGCTGGCGGTGGTGTTGCCGATCTTGTCATTGATGTCGAAGATCGCGACGGTGGCGCCGTTGGCGGCGAACTTGCGTGCGGTGGCTTCACCGATACCCATGGCTCCGCCGGTGACGACCGCTACTCTGTCATGAAAATCGTGGTTCATCGTGTTTGCTCCCGATGCCGCACTACTGTCTGGACCCGGACCGTAACCACCTGGAAAGGTTTTAAGTGGATGGAAAGATCGCCCGATACCGCCGACACTTCGCGCTCATCGTCTTCCAGGATCGAAGTGACCCAAGCTTTTTCAAACCCGACGAAATCGCTATGCAGGGTGGCGGTCGCCGTCTTGCCGGCGGTTTCCTGCAATCGCAAGATTGTTCCGTGACCGTCTTCCGCGAGCTTCCACGTGAGCAGACTAACATCGGGAGCGCTTACCTGGAGCAGGCTCGCCTGGGTCGGCGGCAGCGTTGAAGCTTCGGTCGATCCCGCCACATCATCGTGTTCGAACTGCGTCAGCGCAGAGCGACCGAAGCGCGTCAGCGCCGCCGCATCGAAATCCGCCGAACTGGTGATCTCGTAACGGAAAGTGTAATCGCCACCCTGCCAGGCGGGGAAATTCGTCCCCCAGTAGTTGTTCATCAGCCACGAGAAGATCGAACTGCTCTTGGGCGCGAAGATCAACGGCCAGTTGCCGCGAACGATGTCTCCAAAGTTGACAAGGGGGGCATCGAGCGGAGTCACGGCAGCCGTCACCTGCTGATTGTGGACGGCCGCCCAATCGGTGGTGACGTACCATTCGCGACTGCCTCCAGCGAGTTCGTCGCGCGAGGGATCGATCCAGGCAGACTGCGACCCGTAGGCGAATTGCGCGGAATCTATGCTGAAAGGAAAGGCGATGTATGCGGCTTCGCGATCCAACACACGGTCTTTATGCAAGTGATAGGAGATGCCGATCTTCTTCTCGGAATCGAAAAGAGTAATCTCCACCTCGATGTGGGGTGTGTTGACGGAAGAGCACTCCAACTTCGCAACCGTTCCAAACGGCGTGTGGCGAAGCGAGATGAGTTTGCCGTGCTGCGCCGGATGCGGCGTGAGCACAGGCGCCTTCAACGACGAGCCATAGCGATAGAGACTGTTGTTCGGATATTCGTCTCCGCCGGTCACATATAAGTAGGATCCGAAGCGGTACGCGCTCTTCTGATCGATGAGTTCCTTGCGCAGTTGTTTGTCGATGATGCTGGCGATGGCGCCTGCGGAAGGGTCGAGGACGACCCGGTAATATTGATTCTCGAGGATGTTCCCGGGGATATCCTTTGTCGGCACCGAAGGCATTCCACTCTTCACGGTGTAGAGCTTGTATCCGACGGCAGGTACGTTGCTGGCCAGGAAGCGCACGCGGATGTTACTTCCGCCGAAGCCGGGCAGCGAGATCCCTTTACCTTTCCAAAGTGTCTCAAAACCTACCTCGTTGCCGGTGACGGCATCGACCAGCAGCGAACCCTCGGGCAGGTCCGCCTCTACCATCCCATTGCGCGCCCAGTTCAGGGAATTGAAGACGGCGATGGAATTGTCCTTGGGAACGACGACGGCTTCAAGTTGCGCCCAGCCTCGCTGGGTAGATTCACGAATGTCATTACGAGCGCGTTCGACTCGCGAACCCTTCAGCGCGATCTGGTCGACGCTCTGGTGATTCTCGGGCTGGATCGTCGCGCCGACGTAGGTCCACGTGTGTTCGTCGTAGAGCAACTCATTGCGCCACGCATCATCGAGAAGGGAAGCGTCGGGGTGGACTAGCGGGTCGAGCGAGGTGACGGCCGAGCCGAGGACCTCGGAGCTGGCGATGCGATGCTGATTCTCGCGATGGATGGCCGTGTGTGCGGCGTCCGAGCCATAGCCATCTTCCCAGTAGGGACCGAAATCTCCGCGAACGACGGGGATCTCGCCCTTCCACTCATGCTCGATCTGCTGCATGGCCGAGCTCACGGTGGCGAACTCGAGATGCGGCCAGGTGTACTCCTTCCGGAAGGTGCCGACAATCTCCGTCTGCTCTTTCGCCAGCGGAGTGTTTTCCAGTTGCGAGCCAAAAATGATCGCTGTGTCTGCCGTGTAGTCGGGTCGCGTGTAGGCCTGGAGGAAGACGGGCAGCGCGTCGCGAACGGATTCCATGCGCCAGGGGCTACCGAACAACGTGTGCATTTGCAGGTACGCGCGCGAATACCACATCAACACGCGTCCACCGTCCGGACCTTCCCAGTAGAAGGGCGACTTCTCATTCCAACGGCCGAACAGCATGATCGGGGCGCGCCAGCTATTGCTGGCTCCTACAAAATACTTGATGCCTGCGTCATGCAGCAGTGAGGCATAGGCCCAGGTGTAGGAAGGGACGTCCACGATCTGCGCCGCATCCTGGCGAGGCAGTTGGTACTCGCGCTCGAGACGGCGCGCGTCATAGAATGAGCGCGCCAGCGCCTCGAAAGACGCGTTTCCCGTGTGCTGGTTCGAGAATTCCGGAGGAATGACGATGCGACCCTGGCGAACGCTTTCTAGGAAGCGCTGTTGCGCCTCGGGCGAGCGCCCCGCAAGGTATTGCTCGGCCACCCAAGAGCCGTCGAGAGTCCAGCGGAAATCAGGATGCTTTGCGATGAGATCTATTGCTGCGTCAATGGATTGCGAGTGTAGTTCCGCGATCTTGGCCGGATAGTCAGTGAAGCCGACATCAAGATGTTCGTGTGGAACGATCGCGATCTTCCATTTCTTTGCCGGTGTGACGGTCGCGGCCGCCCTCGCAATCCCGCGGCGCACAACGGCCTCCGAGGCGCCGTTCCACTCCGGAACCGCAAACTCGAAGCGCTGTTCTCCAAAGTCCTGTTGCGACGCGAACGGCTGGGTCTGCGATCTTCCGTCAAGACTTAGCGTGACGGAACCTTTCTTCGGAATCGCGCCCGACGAGGTGAAGACCTCGACGACTTCCACGGCGTCGCGATAGAAGATCGTAGGCTCGACGCGGGCGCTGAAACGTCCTTCATATTTGCCAGTCGGCTCGTTCGTGAGTTCCAGGGCGTCGTAAACGACGCCGGTATGTCCGGGAGCAATTGCGCCGAGCGAAGTTTGCGCGGTCGCCGGGGAATCCAGCGCCGTGAGGACGATCTCATTCTCGCCCGCTTTCAGCCACGCGGCAGGGAACTCGATGGTCTTGGAATCCGTTGAGGTCTGGGGAACGAAGGTGCCTTCCCAATCGCCGGCGTTGTAGTCGAGCTTTGGATGAAAATAGAAGAGCCCGGAATGCTGGTTGATCTGGACTTGTAAATGCGAAAGCCGGGGCGTCTCGTACAACATCGCGATCTTCAATCGGAAGACGCCTTGCGCAGGGCGCGGCAGGGTGAACCGTATGGTGAATGGATGAAGACGCGCGCCGGTCATGCCATTCGCCGGCCCGGGCTGGAAACGGTACCAGTCCTCAGTTTTGCTCTTGCCGACGACGAAGACGGGATTTCTGCCCGCGCTCGAGTAATCGATATTCTGACTGCGAAACTCGTTAGAGGAGTCGTCGAACGAACCGATGTTCCAGATCTTCAGTTCCTGCGCGTGCGCAGCGCCGGCGAGCAGCGACGATACCAGCGCAAGCAAGCCCAGGGCCGCGCGGATCGTTCTTGCGATCTCTCGATTCATGTTCACCATTTTGGCTGGTGGGTGATCACGCCAGGGCGTTTCGGGTCTTCGATCCACGAGCCCATCTCCTTCTTATTCGAAAGCTCGTGATATTTAGCGAGCTTGTCGCGATCGAGTGTGACTCCGAGGCCAGGTCCCGTGGGCACTTTCATGCAGCCGTTGCGGAACTCCAGCTTTCCGCCTTCGATGACGTCGTCGGTCAGGTGATGATAATGCGAGTCTGGCGCCAGCGTGAGATTAGGGAGAGCCGCCGCGAGGTGGAGCATCGCCGCCTGCGAAATACCGAACTCAGCACCACTATGCATCCCGACATCCACGCCCATCGCTTCGCAGATCTGTCCCGCCAGCTTGGCACGATGGATGCCGCCGTACCAGTGGGGATCGAGCAGCACGACGTCGAGCACATCCGACATGACCGCCGGCGTTAGATCTTCCATGGCAAAGATCGACATGTTGGAAGCCAGCGTCACCCACGGTGCCTTGGCGTTCACGCGCTGCATTGCGCGGAAGCCCCAGACCGGGTCTTCGAGATATTCCAGGTCATAGTCGTGGAGTTTGCGGGCAACATGCACCGAAGTGGTCACGGTCCACGCGGCGTTGGGATCGATGCGCAGCCGATGTTTCGGGAACGCTTTGCGCAAGGCTATAAAAGTATCGATCTCCGCTTCCGGCGGCAAAACGCCATTTTTGTACTTTAAAGTCGTAAAGCCGTACCGGGAGACCAGCTCCTGCGCGAACTTCACCATCTGTTCGGCATTGGATATCTCGCCGTACCCGGCATCGTTCGGATAGCGGTAGAAGAGGTATCCGGCAAAAGACACTTCGTCGCGAATCTTGCCGCCGATGATGTCGCAGACGGGCCGGTTGAGCGCCTTGCCTTGGATATCGAGAAGTGCAAATTCAATCCCGGCAAAGCCCAGGGTGTGGCCGAAGAGCTTCAGCGAAGCCGGGGCGGCCAGTTTCCAGCGGATACGCTCCAGTTGCATCGGGTCCTCGCCGAGCAGGAGCGGTTTCATCTCGGCCAATTGCCCTTCGCGGCTCTTGCCGCCGTAACATTCGCCGATGCCGGTGATGCCTTCATCGGTCTCAACCTCGATGATGATGCGGGTAAAGCCGGGGTGCGATCCGAATGCGTAGCGAAGCGGCGCTTCGATGGGGATGAATGCTGGGGTCCAGCGGACGTTGGTGACTTTCATTATTTGTGTTCTCCCGCGACTCTCCGGCTAGAGCTGGTTCACAAGTGGCTGGCCCTTGATACCGGGCCGTGTGCGGCAGATGTGCCAGCGTCCGAGGTTCGCGAAGTACATCTCGTCGAGATTGTCGCCGCCAAAGGCGGCATTGGTTGGTCGCGCGATCATCGTTCCCTGGGGATCGTACGCGAACAGTGACACCGCCCCGCCGGGCGTGACCTTGTAAATATTGTCAGAGGCGTAACAGGTTACGTAGAGATTGCCACTGGCATCGAGCGCCGCGCCGTCGGGCACGCGATGCAAGCCACGGGCGAAAACTCGCGCCCGGCCTGATTTTGAACCACCATTGACCGGCAGTGCGAGCACATTGTCCTTCGTGCTTTGCACGATGTAAAGCGTGAGGTCGTCAGCGCTGAGGGAAAGGCCGTTCGGAAATGCCAGTGAATCCAGGAGGGTCTCGGTCGTACCGTTGGGCCTGAGTACAAACAAGTAGCCGTCGTTCTTGAGCCATTCTCCGGAATCGCTGAAATAGAGATTGCCCTCGCGGTCGAAGACGGAGAAATTCGGCGTACGAAGACGATAGCTGCCGGCGCGCTCCAACGATCGCAGCACGTTACCTTTGCGATCGAGATGGATGAGTGCGCCCTTCTTGAAGTTACAGACGAAGAGCTCCTGTTTGCGCGAGAAGGTGAGGCCAAGGTTGAAGCCGCCGAGCGTCGTCAGAAGCTTGGCCTTCCCATTATGGTCGATGCGGTAGATTTGCCCTTCTTCGCCACCGGCATAAAGGATGCCATCGGCGTCGAAGGCCAGTCCTTCGGGATGATCGAGGCCTTCGGCGAAAACCTCAAAGCGCTGCAACGGGATGGCCGGCCGCATCCTCGACCTCTCTTTTTTCTTGAAACTCATTTCTTTCTTGATTTGTCCGACAAACGAACATATATAATTAACGAGCCCGACAAGTCAAGGATTACTACCGCTAATTTCTTAAGGCCGGCCATGCGACTTGTGCAATTCGTTGATGCTCGCGAAATACGGCTCGGCGCCCTGGTAGGAGACTCGATCATCGATCTTCGCCGTGCCGCCTTTGCTGCCGGACACAATCCCGAGCCCTTCCGCAGTGTTAATACGCTGCTGCAGGCAGGCCCCAAGAAACTCAAGTTGGCGAGCACACTGACGGCGGCCAATGGCACGCCGCCCATCCCCCTCGCTCGTACCGAGCTGGTCGCGCCTCTCGCGCCGGGGAAGATCATCGCCATCGGCCTGAACTATCGGGACCACGCGCTGGAGACGGGCATGAAGATCCCCGAGCAACCGATTTGTTTCGCCAAGTTCACCTCCAGCGCCGCGGGGCCCTATCACGACATCGTCCTGCCGGCCGTGGATGCGCAAGTCGATTTCGAGGGTGAGCTCGGCGTGGTGATTGGTCAAGAGGCCCGTTGTATAAGCGAGTCCGAGGCGCTGCGGCACGTCGGCGGCTACGTCTGCTTCAACGACGTTTCGGCTCGTAAATGGCAGTTCGACGACGGCCAATGGACGCGCGGAAAATCGTGCGACACATTCGCTCCCTTTGGGCCCTGCCTGGTCACCGCCGACGAGATCCCCGATCCCGGTGAGCTCAATATCGCAACCCGGGTGAACGGCGAGACGCTGCAGAACTCCAACACCGATCAATTGATCTTCGGCGTGGCCCGCCTGATCGCCTGGCTGTCGCAGAGTTTCACCTTGCAGGTCGGCGACCTGATCGCGACCGGGACGCCGGCCGGCGTCGGCGTATTCCGCGATCCGCAGCGATTCCTGCAGGCCGGGGACGTGGTGGAAGTGGAGATTGAAAAGATCGGCGTGATCAGAAACCGCGTGGTGGCTGCATCCGTCGAGGGTAAAGCTGATTGTGCTTGACACTGGGTTGATTTGTCTTATTGTAGGACAAATCTCGGGGATACTTTGATGGCTCTTGGCAGACGCGAACGGACGATGGTGGAGATCGAGCCGATCCGCCGCGAAACAGTGATGGACACCGTGGCGCGTCGCATCGAGCAACTGGTGCGCAGTGGCCAATTAAAGTCCGGCGACCGGCTGCCTCCTGAGCCCGAGCTCGCCCGCCTGTTGAGGGTCAGTCGCAGCTCGCTTCGTGAGGCGTTGAAGGGCCTGATGTATCTAGGCCTCATCAAGTCACGAGCCGGGGATGGGACCTACATCCAGTCCTCGTTGAGCCGGGTCTTAAGCCAGCACTTCCAGTGGATGATCCTGCTCAAGGAAGTGCAGCACCTCGAAGTTTATGAATTACGGAAGATCATCGAGCCGGAAGTCGCTGCCTTAGCGGCCACGCGTGCTACGCCCGCCGACATCGATCGCCTTCAAGCGGCGCTGGAGGGCATGGCCGAGGGGCACAATGAGCCCCAGGTCCTGCACGCCTACGACATTCAATTCCACGAAGCCTTCGCACTTGCCTCCGGCAATGTGGCGATTCAGACCACGATGCGCATGCTCTACCATGCGACGGCGGAAGCGAGAAAGGCGGTTCTCCCGCTGATCGACAACGTCGATACGCACTGGAAACGACATGAACGGGTCTTCCGGGCGATCCGGGATCACCGGCCCGACATCGCGCGCGCGGCGGTCCTCGACGACCTGCAATACGCCGAAAGACTATTGAAGAAACATATGAAGCTGGTGAATGACCGTGTTGGCAGAACGGCAACCAGAGGCAACGATTCAGTGCCGGACCTGGCGGTGGTAAGGGCTGGCCGGAAAATGAAAAGAACCACCGCTTGATCAAAAACTTTGAGAGGTCGCAAATGCAGAACGTAAGTAAGTCGCAATGGATTTCGTGCAGCGTGCTTGCACTGCTGTTCATTCTTGGAACCGGCCAGAGCTGGGCACAGCTCGATACCGGCACCATCGTCGGTGAAGTGCACGACAGCACCGGAGCCGTCGTCTCGGGAGCCACGGTGACGATCACCAACACAAAGACCAACCAGAAGTGGACGGTCCATAGCAGCTCGGTTGGCAATTACAGCGTCCCGGGATTGCCGGTCGGACCGTACACGGTCCGAATCGAACAAAATGGTTTCAGGAGCGAAGTTGTCTCGAACGTGGTAGTGCACCCGGCCGAGAGTCCCCGCGCGGATGTTTCGCTCAGTGTCGGCGCTGCCGGTGACACTGTGACCGTGACCGCAGATGCCGAAAGCATCAACACGACGACCAGCGACAGCGGCGCCACCATCAACGCGGTCAGCGTCACGAACCTACCGTTGAATGGTCGTGATTTCACGGGCCTGATCGCCCTCGTCCCGGGTTCGGTGACCACGGGACAGTTCGGGCAGAACAGTCTTGGCGGCTTTGAAACCTCGCTTGCCGGCGTCAACATCCTGTTGGATGGCTCCGACGCAACCCGCATCGACGTCAACGCGACCAGCACCCAACTCGGACGGCAGGAGTCACGCATCAGCCGCGCCAGCGTCGATAGCATCCAGGAATTCAAGGTGCTCTCGGGCGTTTACTCGGCGGAATACGGCCGCTCGACCGGTGACGTGGTCAACGTCATCACCAAGTCCGGCGGCAATCAGATGCACGGCACGGTATTCGAATTCTTCCGCAACGATGCCATGGACGCGAAGAACTACTTCGCAATCAAGGCGACTCCGCTGAGTCTCAACCAGTTTGGCGGCAACCTGAGCGGACCGATCGCGAAGGACAAGCTTTTCTTCTTCGTCAACTACGAAGGCGTGCGGCAATCGGTGACGACGCCCGCCCCGCTGCAAATCGTTTACGCGAATTCTGAGCGCCTCAAATTCGTCCCTTCGATGAAGCCAGTGATCGACGCCGTTCCTGTCTCCAACAATTCAACGCCCGTCGTGGTCGCGGGAATCTCACGCCCCGATCTTGCATATTACGACGGTAATCTTCTCAACACGTTGCGCGAGGACACCGGATCCATCAAGCTCGACTACCTGGCGAGCAAGAACGACCAATTCGCCCTGCGTTATAACATCGCCGACTCCTATACGAGCACGCAGTATGGCGTGGCCGTGGGGCAGGTATCTCCTTCGACCAGCCGCAACCACCTCATCAAACTGACTTGGAACCATACATTCTCGGGCGCGCTGCTCAATCAGGCAGGCATTGCGCTCAACCGCCCGCAAACGGATTCTCTTGGCGGTGGCGGGAACTTCCCGGTCTTCCAGTGCAGCCCCTTCTGGGGTTGCAACGCGAGTAACGAATTTGGTGTAACCCCTGGTCCGGCGCTCTTCTCCAGCCGCCGTCCGCAGCACTCTCTCAGCTACACCGATACCGCGAGCTGGGTCAAGGGCCGGCACACCATGCACTTCGGATTCGACATCCGTCACGACGTTACTCATGACGCGCTCGATCCGCAGTATTTCCTGGCCTTTGACACGATCAGCGATCTTGAACAAAACGCCGGCCTCCAGGTGAGCACGCTCGGCCATACCATGGTCGGAGTTCAGAACACCAACTACGGGTACTTCTTCCAGGACGACATCCACTTCACACCGAGGCTGACCGTGAACCTCGGTCTCCGTTACGAATACAACTCGGTGTTGCAGGGAAGCCAACTCGGCAACTTCGACATCGCAACCCTGTCTCTGCAACCTAAGGGCGCGCAGCTTTACAAGCCCGACCATAACGACTTCGCTCCGCGCTTCGGTTTTGCGTGGGATGTGACGGGCAAGGGTAAGACCGTGGTTCGCGGCGGCGCTGGCATCTTCTACAGCCCGTTGCTGACGGGAGCGGCGCTTTCCCTGGCCGGCAACTATCAACAGAGCCTGAACTTCAATCTGTTCGATCTCTTATTCGGTACGCGCACTTGTAGCCCGGCTATCAATATCGCGTATCCGTTGCCGACGACCATCCCGACTTGCACCCCGGCACTTCCGGCGAGCGTCAATGCGCTCGATAAAAACATGCGTGACACCTACTCCGGTCACTGGAGTTTTGGTGTTCAGCAGGAAGTCCTTCGCAATACCGTGCTCGAGGTCAACTACGTCGGAAATCGCGGCGTAAAGCTTCCCGCGGGCGCTGCTTACGCGGGACTGGAATTGAATTACTCTCCGTTCGCGTTTGTGCCGAATCAGTTGAGCAACAACTTCGGCAACATTCGGCGACTGGGCAACTTCCTCGACTCCCACTACAACTCGTTACAGGTCAGCCTGCGGCGTCACGTGTCCAAGGGCTTGAACATCGACGCCAACTATACGTGGGCGCACGAGATCGATGACGCCGTCAACATTCTCCTCGGCGCGTATCAGAACTCACATAATCCGAAGGCGGATTACGCGAGTGGTGATATCGATGTCCGCCACAACTTCACGCTGGGCGCGGTGTACGATCTGCCCGGTTCGTCAAGGATGCACGGGTTCATCTCGGGCTGGCAGATCAGTCCGATGCTGCAGGTCCGTTCAGGCCTGCCCGTGAATATCGCGATGGACGCGCCGTTTTTCGGTATCGACCAGCTTCGTCCGAACCTCGTTTCCGGACAGTCGTTGAAGCCTAGTGGATACAGCGCTCCCTACAATCAGTTCAACAAGGCCGCATTTACCCCGGCCCCCTACCTGGCCTACGGAACCACGCCGCGCAATTACGGTCGCGGTCCAGGGTTCGCGCAACTCGATATGGCCTTGGCGAAGACCTTCAAGGTCAATGAGCGGGTGGGTGTGCAGTTCCGCGGAGAGATGTTCAACCTGTTCAATCATCCGAACTTCTCGAACCCGTCGGGAATTTACGACGATCCGAACTTCGGCAAGAGCTTGAGCACGATCTCGAACCACGTCGGTTCGGGTACCTCACGTCAAACGCAGCTGGCGGTTAAGGTGCTGTTCTAAGCGCCGGCTCGTGACGATCTCGGGGCTTCCTACGGGAGGCCCCGTTCTTTCTACTTGCGAGCTTTCTCGCAACCGTAATAGAGGAAACAAATGTTCTTCTCTTCCAAATGTGCAGCCTTCCTGCTTCTCGTCCTCCTCGCAATCTCCATTCCTGCGGCAGCTCAAAGCGGTCCGTCCGCCGGGTGCACGCCAAAGTTCGTTCCTGCGCAAGGCTGGCAGGGCGCCGATGCCGCCTACTCGATCCCGCTGCCGAGCGGCAAGGTCGTCTGGATCTTTGGCGACACCCTGTATGGCGAGCAACGCGTCGCTGAGGCTGGCAAGGATCCGCGCATGGTGCGCAACAGCATCGGCATCTCCACGTGCGACAAGAGCGAATGGAAACTCGATTACGTCATCCGTCATAACGCGGAAGGCAAGCAGCTCGACTTCTTTCCCTCGGCCGATCCCAAACACTGGTACTGGGCGCTCGATGGCGTGTACTACAACAAGGAACTCTGGGTGACGCTGCTGTGCGTTCGAAACACTGACAAGAGCGTTTTCGAGCTGGGCTTTGAAGTCTGTGGAGCGGACCTCGCGAGAGTCTCCGGCCTTGATCGCGACCCGCAGCAGTGGAAGGTGACCATCTCCAAGCTGGTGCCGGATGGCACGCGTTCCTACCCTTCGGCGAGTACGGTCATTTCCGGAAAGTATCTCTATATCTACTCGCTCGTGGAATTTGGAACACGGCCTGAGGCGCTCACCAGGATTCCTCTGAACAAGCTTTCTCAAGCGCAGGAGAATCTCGAATACCTGGCTGCGGATGGGACATGGAAGAAGGGATTTGATCCCAAGACGGCGAAGACCGTGATGGAGCCCGGTGCCAGCGAGATGTCAGTCCGCTATCACGCGGACCTGAAGAAGTGGGTCGCCGTCATGGTGGATCCGTTCATGTTTTCCGACAAGGTTTATTTCCGCACCGCCGGCCAGATGGAAGGTCCATGGACTCCCAGCGAGGTGATCTATCGCATCCCGGAGATGGATAAGAGCCGCGCCGGCTACGACAAGGATACCTACTGTTATGCCGGCAAGGAGCATCCTGAATTCGAAATGCCTGGAGAACTCATTTTCACCTACACCTGCAACACGATGAAGCCTGAGAAACTGCTCACCGAGCCCAACATCTACTTTCCACAAGTCGTGAAGATGCAGATGCCTGGGACGAGCAGCGCGGCACCCACGAAATAGCCGCTCCTTCTTCAGCGCCGCTACGGATATGCTCCGCGCACGGTTTCCCCGAAAGACGAAAAAGGAGATGCATCATGAAGAACTCACCGCATGTGGGGCGCGCGGCGCTGCTCGCTGCGCTGGTGTTAGTTTTCGCTGCCGCGACGGTAATGGCACAGGACCCGGTGAAAGTGGCGCCGAACAATTTCAAGGTACTCCTGGAGAATGATCAAGTACGGGTGCTTGATTTTCACAGCAAGTCTGGCGAGAAGATCGGGATGCATTCGCACCCAAATTCCGCCTACTACTACATCTCCGGCACCAAGACAAAATTCACTTCCCCCGATGGCAAGGTCGCGGAGCGCGAGAGCAAAGCTGGCCAGGCAGCCTGGCGCGACGCAGAAACCCACGCCAGCGAGTACATCGGGACCGGCGAATCTCACGTTGTGCTGGTGGAATTGAAAGACAAAGCAGCCAAAGCAGCTTCCAAAGCGGCCCCGAAGAAGAAATAGAGCAGCGGTCTTGACCGCAACAGCCTAAATGCCACACAAAGCCCCAGTCCTCCCCGGGGCTTTTTCATCGCCGCCAAAGGCAGGTCGAAGAACTCGCCAAAAGGCAGGCTCAACCAACGCAAAGCCGCGCCAAAAGCAGGTTCTCCTTGCATCCCCGTCACTGTTCGGCTCTAATGCACTGCCAAACAAAACTGGAAATGTACGGAGGCAGATATGAGCCCCAAACGTAAGACCGCCGGGAAAAAGGGCGCAGCGACACGGAAGCGTAGCGCGGCGGCCAAGAAAGCCGCGGCAACCCGCAAGCATCGCGCAGCAGGCAAGAAAGCTGCGGCAACCCGCAAACGCCGGGCTGCAGCCAAGAAAGCAGCAGCGACCCGCGCGCGGAAGAAGCAAGAAGCTGTCGCCCCGCCGGCGACCACGCCTCGAGTGCCGAGCGCAGTCGACAGGACCGAGGAACTGCCAGCACCGCAGGCTTGGCGGCGGCGATGACGGAGCCCAGCTCGTCGGTGTAAACCGAAATCCGGCACGGCAACACAGTGGAAATTTCCATGTTCGCGCGCCGGGCCTCCGAAGCAGCCTGCGGGTTGCAGACGTCGTAGACGCGGCAGTCCGCTTCGAGATCAATACCTTTGTTCTTCAGGATCGCGCGGAGGTCCTGGACGTTGAGAATTCCAAAATGATGTCGCTGTGCTGCCTTGCGGAGTCGGACATCGAGGGTGTCGGGCGATTGGACGACGTTTCAGCGCGTAATCGTATCGCGCTCAATCACCATCAATGCGAACGATCCCGGAAGTACTGGCCCTCTCCTGCCTCCTGCTGGAACTGGGCCAAACTTCGCGGAGACAACGAACATGCGATGGTTCGTGGGGTCCAGGCCCATGTTGCGCGAGCCCTGTGGCGTCTGCACGCTGTCGACAACTTTATATTGGTCCGGAGAATCCTGATGAATCACGGTCAGCGTCCCGTCCGCATTCGAAGCGAACGCGTTGCCGGAAGCAGCATCGTACCCGGCGCCGTCGACGCCGGCGTTATTCGATACGACGGTGAGATTACGAACACCGGAATCGTGCAGCGCGCTAATCAGCCGCTCGGGAATACCGCACAATCCGAATCCGCCGCACATCAGCGTGATCCCGTCCTTGATCACGCCGCGCAAGGCGCTCGGCGCATCGGGAAACACTTTGGAACTCGAAGTTATGTCCATCCGCCGCCCTTAGCCTCTCTCGCTTCGCCACAATGGGTTTAATCGACTGATACGGTGCGGCCTAGTACCGGTACTGATCCGCCTTGTAGGGCCCCTGCTTCGATACTCCGATGTACCTCGCCTGCACGTCGGTGAGCTCGGTGAGTTCGGCGCCGAGCTTGGAGAGCTGCAGGCGCGCCACCTTTTCATCGAGGTGCTTCGGCAGCACGTACACGCCCACCGGATACTTTGCCGTTTGGGTGAACAACTCGATTTGCGCCAGCACCTGATTGGCGAACGAGGAACTCATGACGTACGAGGGATGTCCCGTGCCGCAGCCCAAATTCACCAGCCGGCCTTCGGCGAGCAAAATGATCCGCTTGCCGTCGGGGAAGATGATGTGATCGACCTGCGGCTTGATGTTGTCCCAGGTGTACTGCCGGAGCGCCGCGACCTCGATTTCATTGTCGAAATGCCCGATGTTGCACACGATCGCCTGATCCTTCATGCGCTTCATGTGCTCGTGCGTGATGACGTGAAAGTTGCCGGTGGCCGAGACGAAGATATCCGCCTTGTCCGCCGCGTAGTCCATGGTGACGACGCGATAACCCTCCATGGCGGCCTGGAGCGCGCAAATCGGGTCGATCTCGGTGACCCATACTTGCGCCGACAGCGCCCGCAACGCTTGTGCGGACCCTTTGCCGACATCGCCGTAACCGGCGACCACGGCCACCTTGCCGGCGATCATCACGTCGGTGGCGCGCTTGGTGGCGTCCACCAGCGACTCGCGGCAGCCGTACAAATTGTCGAATTTTGACTTGGTGACCGAATCGTTCACGTTGAACGCCGGAAACGCCAAGCGGCCCTCCTTCGCCATGTGATACAGGCGTTTGACGCCGGTGGTGGTCTCTTCGGTCACGCCCCGGATCTTGGCGAGGCGCGTCGAATACCACTTCGGGTCGGCCTTGAGCTTGGCCTTGATGGCGGCGAACAGGCACTCCTCTTCTTCGTTGGCGGGTGCACCGATGAGCGATGCATCCTGCTCCGCCTTGGCGCCCAAGTGCAGCAGCAGCGTCGCATCGCCGCCGTCGTCCAAGATCATGTTCGCGTGTCCGCCGTCCGCCCATTCGAAAATGCGATGGG
>Ga0097691_1000894_pt1 | contig 23702 bp, 26 predicted proteins | sample NGESurdeep072012_8_FD_72858 | JGI IMG/M metagenome (GOLD analysis project Ga0097691, IMG submission 72858) | Arctic peat soil microbial communities from Barrow, Alaska - NGEE Surface sample 210-1 deep-072012 | ecosystem: Environmental > Terrestrial > Soil > Wetlands > Peat ... | reverse complement strand
CCTTATCGTTGTCGAGAAAGAGAACTTCGCAACCCGTACCGCCGCCCTCATTATCCCATCGGTCGGCAACAATCGGTTGCGCCCTGTCGGACTCCGTAACGGCAGTAACCGAGTACAAGTCTGCCTTTGGCACATTTGAGAAATCGAGAAGCCTCAGCCAAATGTCCGCTTCCGCAGGTAAGGGGATCGTTGTCGGCGGCAGCGAACCAAGGGCGTAGCGCGGACCGGCCGACGCAAAGACGCACCTGGCCGCTCACTTTGGATAAATCTCATTACCGAGCTTAAGTACAGGAGTGCAGGCCTCTTTCATTTCAAAGCAACCGTGCAATTTCGCTGTTGGCGGACATGCCACCAGGAGCAGTCCGCGAGGTTAACCCCGCGTTAACGCGGCGCATCAAATGGTCACTATGGGAACAACCGCCTTGGAGAACTCGCGATGCTGCCAGAACACCGCATACTTCTTGAGGACGAGCCCTGTCCTGTCTCCGATGAAATGCTCGGCGAGATGTATCGCACTAGCGTGCATGGGCTGCATGAACTCATTGAGACGATTCCGCCGACAACAAGAGCGTTGCTCGCAGTGTATTGCTACCGCCGCGCTCACCTTGCATCGATCGGAATGGCGATAGCGGCAACCTGCGAGAAAGACGACCTCAGCTCGTTTGGGGGTAATGCGGGTGTCGTTTTGTTCGAGCGATCCCGGGAATCTCCAAAGTCATCGTCGGCTGAAACGCACGCATCTGGCCGAAGGAAAATTACTTTAGCCACAGGGCCACTTCGTCAGGTAAGCCCAATCGAAGACGAAGCGAATTCTCCTTCACCGCTGAAGAAATTGATCCAAGCTTTATCGCGCCGCCGCTAAGGCGTCGTGACACCACGCGCCACAAGCGACGCATAGGCGGCCACGCCAGATCAGGCCGCGCCGCTATGGCTAGAGGCACAGGCGCGAGCGGCTGCATTTCTAGGCTAGACGAATACCCTAACGACCGCGATCAGCAACAGGGCAGCGAGCCCGACTATGGCGATCCTTAGGTGCGCGGTGCGGTCTGTGGTGAATATTGACCTGTTCATGGCGTCCGTCTCGAATCGATTCCGGCGTTGCCAGTGTATTTTCAGCTCTGCTGTAGTCTACGAATAAGGGGCCAAGCCGCCTGATTTGGGCTAGACTGTTGCTCAGCCGCCTCAGTACCCGCATGATAGCGGCTACGCGGCGACGCGCTTTGTGCCAAAAACTAGACAGTCATCATTGGACAACTGGGGGCGCGCGAGCAACCTGAGGCACTCGTCGTTATTGGCTCCGTTTGAACAAAGCAGTCAATTAGGCTTGCCTACGCGACATCGAGGGCCATATTCGATGGATGAGCGATATTTTAGATAATGCCCCCACGACCCACGAAGGCCCCGCATTGATCTTCAGAAAGGCCCCTCATGGCCCTGTGTGGTCGGTCTGGGCCATGCTTGAAGGCACCCACTCCGAGGAAATCTTTGAAGCATCCTCAGAGGAAGAGGCATCGAATTGGATCAATACCGACGGCCAAACATGGCTTGAAGAACGCAGGCAAAAACGCAATTCCTGACCATCGCAATCGCCTATCTGCCCTTCGCATTTCCTGAACGCGGCTCGGAATCACGGCCAACTCAGGAAATAAAACCCTTCTTTTAGCGAGTCCGAGTTTGAGTTCGGCTGAGGCGACTGAGTTCCGCAGCGCATGAATTAATTCCGCCATGACGGCGAATAAAGTGCTCTAACGGCTCATCGGGCGATTTATATTCCGCCGCAAACATCAAAGCCCGCCCCCATTTGCTGCGGGCTTTTGCATCGACTTTCTTCCGTGGGCTGGTGCAACTGATGACCGCCGCAAACGGCTCGATATTCTTCCCACCGTCCCGGCCCTTCAACCGCAACGCTCGTTTTGCCCGGTCAACCGCCCGATTTTCCTTTTCCCACACCATCACCAAATCAAACACCGCCGACAAATATTGATAGACGGAGTATCGATCATGCCGTCGTTGCGATTCACGCCAAGCCTCATGCACTCGAGTCAGATCGCACTGAAGAGCACTGTTCGGATATGGAAGTTGTGGTTCGGACCGGTCTCGCCGGTTTGCATTTACGCCTGGAATCAACATCTCAATTCTCCTAACATTGTCTTGGGTTCTGACGTGCCTTGCCGCCACTAAGGATGACGTACTCCTTCCGCAATTTATCTTTCGTTTTTATATTCAGCCTCGACCTCCGCTTCAGCATCAGCCAACCGGTCCAACATTTGCGGGCTCGCCTTCCAAACGACCTTGCCGCGACGATTTAAAGACCGCATCGCTTCACCGCACGCTTCGAACTCCTGCAAAATTGCTGCTACTTCTTTGTCATCGGCCTTCCGTAAATCTTGGTATTCAGTTTCGACCTCGACCCAGAATCGTAGGGTTTTGCTCATTCGAAATGGCATTGCAGATTCTTCCAGATTGTTCGTGGATAATTCGACAAATGCACCGACAGACATTCAGTCGCAGCATTAATCACGCAAGAAATTAGCGTTCCAATAGATGCAATTTTTGCCGCCTAAACGGCGAAAAATAACCCGTTCGCCCGAACCGATGACACCCTGACGGACTATTTTATGGAATCAATAATGGCTTGAGAGTTTTGAGCTTCACAATGTGATTATCAATAATCAGCGGAACACGTATTTAAATGTCCGATCAAGTTGCCGCATTATTCGACGCATTAAATTGACTTTATTTAAGGACTGACAATTTGCGGAATTCAGGTAGAAAATCTGAGTTCGCACGAGACGATCACCGAACGATTCGCAACTTTTATCTCTTTCTTTTTCAAAAAGCGCGAGCTGCGCCCCATACCCAAACACCAAAATAAATTGGTTCGACATAGCGCAGCAAAAGCAGCTAAATTCTCTGCTATGAAATGGATGCTTGATCGCATACGGCATTTGATCGCCGCATATTTGCAAAAACCTGCGTCAGGTCACGAACCGATTACACCCACTGACCCGTATCGGACGGACTTAGCGCCAAGTTCGGAGCCTCGACGCTCATCAAACCATGTTGAGGCGAATCTTGATGCTAGGCGAAAGGAGCTTGACGTTGAAGACGGACTCAAGGAAATTCCAGGCGTAACGCCGCGAATGCTCGTCGCCTTTGCTGAACACGGCATAAAGTCTGTCGAAGATCTTGCTGATTGTGCGACCGACGATCTTCATGGCTGGCGCGAATCTAAAGACGGAAAGACCATCAGGCATGCAGGTATCCTCAGTCGCTTAAGGGTGTCGCGTAAAGCCTGCGAGGCAATCATCATGAACGCTCGCACCAAGGCTGGATGGTTCAAGTGATCAAAAATGCCGCGCTTGCCGGGCTTTATTTAGAGACCGGGAATTTGACGAATTCAGGTAAAATTCTGAGTTCGCCCGAGACGACGGCTTATTCCACGGTATCGGCCCTTACATCAAACCGCGTTCTGAAAAAACTCGGTAATTCGCCCTATTACCAATCAAAGGGTTAGCGACAGTTTTAGAATAGGCCGCTCTCTCCGTCTGAGTCGCGATTATATCTTTCGGGGTGGGCTAACCGGGCCTTCTCCGGGCATGTCCTGGCCTCCACTCGGTCGACGTATTTCGGTTGCCTCAAACTCGCTGACAACCATAACGCCAGGAACCGGCTCCTCGATCACATCCACGACGACGGTTTCAACAGTTGGAGCCATAGATTTCGCTACAGCCCGCTTCTTGGTCTTGGTCGTCCTCTTTTTTGACTTCGCCTTGGCACCCTTGCGTCTCGCTGGCTTTCCTCGCATGGATTTAACAGGCCTGCGTGTCGCCTTACCTCTGCGTGCCGCCGCTCGTTTTTTGCGCTTAGCCATGACTGTCGCCTTGTTCTGGTGGAGCGCCCGTCAGCCGGGTCGCGGGGGTCGTTTCAGGTGAATCAATAAACGAACACGTGGATGGCAAATGCAAGCACGACCGCAGTTAGAGCCAAGGCAAGAACGATGGGGTTATTCATGGCATCGTTCAGCATTTAGCAACCTACGCCCATAACAGCACACATGATCAAACACATAGCATGACTCCGTATTCTAGACCGCACCAATAATTTTCGAAATGGGCTTCATTTAATGACCGAGAATTTGACGCATTCAGGTATAAAATCTGAGTTCGCCCGAGACGATACCTCTAGGGGCCCTCTGCCACTGTTGCTGAAACAATATGCATAGTGGGCTTTATATTTATATGACTGATTTAGAGGTAAACCGCTTCCTGCCGTCGGCGTATGTTGGATCAAAGAGACAGACTTTCCTGCCTAAGCGTGGGCGAGCCGGGTTACTATTTTACGACGCGGCGGCAGAAAAAAGGGTGAAGCCGTGAAGCAACCAATGGAAGCCGACTTTGACGTTCAGGTCCGTGAAGGACACGTAGAGGTAATCTTCAGGCCCACTGAGAGCCACATATCGTTTGGTATTTTGGTCGATCCTAAGGATATCGCTCGGCTAGGCCGTCTCTCTCGATCAGCGAACGTTCGACATGCCAAGACAGGCGATACCGGCGATTACTCCGCAAGCGAGGTGGAAGCTGTGGCCTTTCGGCTGGCTTCCGCTGCCATCAGCGACCGCTAACATACCAACCGGTAATAAATCCGGGTTCGTCCGGGACGACGGCCCCTGATCCGTTTTGAAATTCGATCGTAAGTGTTTGATAAATAACAGGCGCGTTACGACCCATTTTGAAAAAAAGCTATGCGAAATCAGATCGGAAGCATGGACTCTGACTCCGAGAATCTTGGTTCGAATCCAGGTCCCCCAGCCATTTCTTCCGATTTTCACCAAACGAAACCACCGCTCCATCGCGAATGTGCCGCCGTGGTGAAATTGGGCTAGGCAACGTTCCGATTGTGGATCATTCTGACGGGGTGCCTCATAAGCACAAATTATAAACGGGATAGGGGGAAACACCGTGGCTCAAACAATTGAGGGATTCGTCGGTAACGCGTTGGACAACGCGAAAATAACGCCGCTCCACGTCAAGGTGATCGCGCTGATCGCCGCCGGTTACTTCTTCGACGTCATCGATGTCATCGTGTTCGGCTCGCTGATCCCGGACATGATTCAATCCAAGTTCGCAACCGGGCCCGAAGCCGCCATGATCGGCAGCGCGACGGTCTTTGGAATGTTCATCGGCACTGCCGGTCAGGGCGAATTCAGCGACCGCTGGGGCCGCAAGACCATTTATCAATTCAACCTGCTGCTGTTTGGCGCGTTCACGATCCTGGGCGCGCTGGCCCCGACCGTCATATGGCTCGTGGCGGCACGCTTCATCGCGGGGATCGGCATCGGCGCCGAACAGCCGCTCGCCTTCTCCTATGCCGGCGAATATTCGCCCAAGCGCATCCGCGGCCGCATCCTGGCGATCGTGCATTTCATCGGCGGCGCCTGCGTGTGGCCGATCGCTGCGCTGTTTACCCTCGCGTTCCGGGACTCGATCGGCTGGCGCGGCGTATGGATCGTCATCGGCATCGGCGCGCTCATCGTCTGGGTTTTCCGCTTCTGGCTCCCGGAATCGCCGCGTTATCTGGCAACCCACGGCCGCGGCAAGGAAGCGCTCGACGTTCTCGGACGCATGGGCATAGCCGGGCCGAAGGAGCCGCTGACGAAAGACGCCGCGAGCGACACCAAGAGCGACCCGTTCGCCGTCGTGTTCACGATGTTCCCGATGCGCGTCATCGCCGGCATGATCTGCTTCTCGGCGTTCTTCGGCGTCGCCATCGGGCTGGGCACCTGGCTGCCCAACATCATGACTTCCAAGGGCTTCACCATCACCAAGTCGCTCACCTACACCTTCGGCATGACGCTGGCGGTGCCGTGCGCGAGCTTGTTCATGATGTATGCGCTTGACAAGTTCGGCCGCAAGATCACATCGGTGTGCGCGTTCATTTGCGCAGGTTTGATGGCCATCGTGTTCGCCAATGCCGCGAGCGACATGCAACTCCTGGTCGCCGGCTTCGTGATGATCTTCTTCATCCAGGTCGCCGGCAACTCGATGCAGATCTTCGCGTCGGAAGTGTTCCCGACCAACGCGCGCGCATCCGGGTTCGGCTGGGCCGCGGGCGTCGGGCGTCTCGCCACCGCCTTCATCGTTCCGACCATCCTGTGGGTCCAGACCGGCTACGGGCTCACCACGGTGTTCGTGTGCTTGGCCATCGTGCTGGTGATCGCAGCGGGCGCGGTCACCCAGTTGGGCCCGGAAGCCAAGCAAAAGGGCCTCGACGAAATCGCCCCGCCGACGGGCTGATACGCGTCCGGTGCAAAGCTGCGGGGCCCGGTTCGGCGCGATGCCGGACCGGGCCTCGCCAATTTAGACCGACAATTTGATAGTCTGACCCGCATGCCCACTCTCGTTCCCGGCGCGAGCGCCAAAAATATCCGCTTCGTGTCGCGTTGCGACCAGGGCGGGCGGCCGGACGGCGTGCAGGTCATCTTGCACAAGGGTCACGCCTTTATCGGGCATATGTTCAGCGACGGTTATTCCGTCGTGGACGTGCGCGATCCGCTGCAACCAAAGACGGTCGCGTTCGTCGCGGCGCCGAAAAATACCCGCTCACACCATCTGCAAATCCATGGCGACGTTCTGCTCGCGGTCAATGGCCCGAATATCTGGGCGATGCAGCAATATGCCAGCCAGCAAGACTACTACGGCAAGTCGCTCATAGACTCGGTTAAGACCGAACAGCCGTTCGCGGCCGGGCTGCGCGTCTTCGACATTTCGAAACCTGCAAGCCCGCGCGAAATCGCGTTCCTCGACATGCCCGGCTTCGGCGCGCATCGCATCTGGTGGGTCGGCGGCCGTTACGCCTATGTATCGGTGCATTTCGAAGGGTTCATCGATCACGCCTTGGCGGTGATCGATGTGTCTGACCCCAGCAAGCCGACGCTGGCCGGGCGCTGGTGGCTGCCCGGGATGAACCGCGCCGGCGGCGAGACGCCGCCTGCGTCGTTCGGCAAGCGAACCGCGCTCCATCATCTCATCAGCGCGGGAAACCTTGGCTTTGCCGCATGGCGCGACGGCGGCTTTACGATCCATGACATCAGCGATCCGCCCAATCCGAAATTAATCAGCCACCGCAACTTTGCACCGCCTTTCGGCGGCGGCGCGCATACGCCGTTGCCGCTGCCGGGACGTAAACTGCTCGTGCTCGCCGACGAAGCAACCTCGGCGAATTGCGCCAATGGGCTGGCTTACACCTGGCTGATCGACGTGCGTGAACCGTCGAACCCGATTTCGATTGCGACGCTGCCGACGCCGGCAGAAGAGGATTTCTGTGCCAAGGGCGCTAAATTCGGGCCGCACAATCTGCATGAAAACCGGCCAGGCTCGATGCAGACCGAAGATCTGATCTTCGCCACCTATCACAATGCCGGCTTGCGGATTTATGATATTCGAGATGCGTTCCAACCAAAGCAAATCGGCTATTTCGTGCCACCAGCGCCGGAAAAAATCGTCGACCAGCGGCCGAACCCCGCCAAGGTGATCCAATCATGCGACGTCTACGTCGATAAAGAAGGACTGATGTATCTCACCGACACCAATGCCGGCCTGTATATTTTACAATACGAAGGACATTGATCGATCATGAGTGAGAAGTTCGGGCGCCTCGCTTTGCATATGTGGACCATCGACACCACGCCGCTCGCCACCGCGCTCGATGCGGCAAAACAAGGCGGCTTCGACGCGGTCGAACTGCGCCGCACCGATTTCAAGCGTTGCTTCGATGCCGGCATGAGCAACGCGCAGGTGCTCGACCTGATCCGCAAGAGCGGAATTCCCTGCGGCGTGCTGGGCGTCGAATATGGCTGGCTGTTCGCCACCGGCGAGGAGAGCAAGCGGCTGTTCAAGGTGTTCCGCGAGAGCTGCGAGAATGCGGTCGCGCTCGGCTGCAATATGTTGATGAGCGCGCCGGGGCAGGTGCAGGGCCCGATCAAGGACGCCATCAAATATTTACGCGAGGCCGGCGACATCGCCGCCGAATACAAACTGCGGCTCGCCATCGAATTCAATTCGCAGCACGACGTGCTCAACAGCCTCGGCGTGCTGACCGAACTGATCGAGGGCGCCAACAAGCCGAATTGCGGCTATCTGATCGATGCCTATCATTTCACGCGCAGCGGCGCCGGCGGCCGCGGCTTCGAGAGCGTGCCGGCCGACAAGATTTACTGCTTCCAGTACAGCGATCTGTCGCCCAATCCGGTGACCGGCGTACGCCGGCCGACCGACCGGCTGCCGCCGGGCAAGGGCATCGTCAAATGGCGCGAGATGCTCGGCCTGTTGGCGGAAAAGGGTTACACCGGCTATCTGAGCTACGAGGCGCCCAACCCCGAGCAATGGGCGCGCTCGCCCTACGATGTCGCGCGCGAGGGCGTCGAACTCACGAAGCAATTATTGCGGGACGCCGTCCCGGGTTACGTTAGTTGAGGGTTTGATCATGGCAGAAGAACTCCCGCTCTTTCTAGGACTGAACGACAAGACTGTTACCGCCATCCCCAAGACGGTCGAGAAACAGCGCTATATGACCAGCGTGGCGCCCAAGGCCGCCAATCCGGGCAAATGGATCGAGCAGCCGCGCATGCCGATCCCGACCGGCGAACATGCGGTGATCGAATGCCAGGGCAAAATTCACTCGATCGCCGGCTACGCAAAACATCGCGTCGATCAGAATTTCCACCAGGTGTTCGATCCGAAAGCCGGCACCTGGTCGTTGAAGGCGCCCTTCCCGCTGCCGTGCAATCACGTGGCGGGCGTCTCGATCGGGTCGAAAATCTACACCTTCGGCGGCTTCATCGAGCAGAACCGCTGCCCGCATTCCAAGTGCTTCGTCTACGACGCCACCACCGACCAGTGGGCTCCGATTGCCGGACTGGCGCGGCCGCGCGGTGCGATCTCCGCGATCGTGCTCGACGGCAAGATCCACCTGCTCGGCGGACGCGACGTGCGCTCGGTGGAGTGGCATGAGATTTACGATCCGGCGACCGACAAATATACCATCCTTGGCGGCATGCGCGGCTCGACCGGCACCCAGCCCTTCGTCGGCCAGCGCGACCATATGGGCGTCGCCGTGGTCGATGGAAAAATCCACGCCATCGCCGGCCGCATGGATAGCTACGATTTCAACACCAGCCTGAATGCCGTCTACGATCCGAAGACCGATGGCTGGAGCTTCCGCGCGCCGCTGCCGACGGCACGCAGCGGGCCCTCCTGCGTCTATATCGGCGGCAAGATCGTGGTGTTCGGCGGCGAGGCCACCGGCAAGGTGTTCGGCACCAACGAGGCCTACGATCCCAAGACCGATAGCTGGGAAGCGCTCATGCCGATGGCGATCCCGCGCCACGGACTGCATGGCGCGACCTGCGCGGTGATCGGCAACATGGTGCACGTGCCGGGCGGTGGCCCGGTGCCCGGCGGCCAGGTGCAGGGCGCCTATCACGACGCCTTCACCTTCGGTTGAAACTACGCGACGAATATAACAACGGCCGCCCTCGCAACGAGGGCGGCCGCACAAACACAACGCTACGCTACGAAAAACTACCGTGCCGGCCGCAATTCAAGTCCGGCGACACCGACCGCGAGATTGAGGCCGGCCTGCCCCTGCACCGATACCGGCTGCAGGCTCACGGTGCGGTTCGAGCCGCCGACCAGGACGTTGGCCCCGACACCGGCGCCGACCGTCGCTTCGGCGCTCGCGCCGACGTAGCGGCCGGCCAGCGCGCCGAACCGGCGATTGGTCGGCGCATAGACTGCCCAGACCATCTCGCCGCCCGTAGTGGCGCCGAGATCGAGGCCGAATTTGGTGATCGATCCGGTGTAGACCTCACGCGGTCCCGGCTGGGACGGCGTGAACATGCAGGTCAACTCTTTCTTCGATGTGATGATGAGACCGATGCCAGCCGAAATATCGCAGGTCAAACTGCCGACCTTGGTCCGCTCCCGACCTTGGGCGATGGACGGTGCCGGCAATGCCAACGCCGCGACGACCGCCAGGGCGGCGAGAGCGCTGAGACGCCTATGCATGTCTCAAACTCCCATTTGATTGAGATTATTCAATAACGTGAGGCGCCGTGAAAGGTTCCGCGCACGCCCGACCGCACAGTTTTTTATCCCGCCAGCGGATGCGCCATTTCTGCAACGCAGCGGCCGGAGACATTGGCGCGCGCCGACGCCGATAACCGGCTGAACGGCGGATCGCATCCGATCATTATCGGCGATGGCGGCTCCGGCGTCTGCTGCTCGCCGACGGAGGCCGGCAGACTCAAGCGGTCGCCTTTATGGGTCCGGTCGACGAATTGCGTTGTCGCACTACGCTCCGTCACGGGCGTTGCGCGAACCGCCAAGCCGAGCCCCACCGGCGGCGCGACAAAATCCATCGCCATCACCACCAGGGTGCCTGCCATGAGATAGGTAGCGATGCCGCGCATCGGCGTACTCCATCGCCCCTCGCGGCGTGGGTGTTGTAGCGACGAGTCTTGCAAGGGACGAATAGAAACGGCCGAAGGCGATTAATGTTCCGGCCGCGCTCAGCGCGCTGAGCAACCAACGCAATATGCAGATCGCCATGCTCATAGAAGCGGTGATGCTCGGCTATGCTCTGGCCCGTAAAGGCGGCCGAGTAAGCTAGCTCGCCTTGCGCTCGCGCCGTTTGGCGTTGCGCTCGAAGAACAAAGCCTGGCTGAGCACCGCCGACACCGTCGCCGGCTGGAACGGCTTGGCGATCAGAAACGCCGGTTCCGGCCGCTCGCCGGTGAGAAAGCGTTCCGGATAGGCGGTGATGAAGATCACCGGCACCTCGAACGAGCGCAGCATCTCGTTGACCGCATCGAGCCCCGAGCTGCCGTCCGCCAACTGAATGTCGGCGAGAATAATCCCCGGCCGCTTGACCTTGGCTAACGCAATCGCCTCTTTATGGGTGCGCGCGACGCCGAGCACCTTGTGACCGAGCCCTTCCACCAGACCCTCGAGGTCGAGCGCGATGAAGGTTTCGTCCTCGATGATCAGCACGTCGGTGGCGATCTCGGCGGCGAGTTCGCGTCCGGAATCCTCCACCAATTCGCGCAGCTTCGGCACGTCGATATCCAGCACCTTGGCGGCGTCGTCTTCCGATAGCCCTTCCAGCGCGACCAGCAAAAACGCCTGGCGCGGCATCGGCGCGATCTGCGCGAGATGCTTTTCGACCGGTTGGTTGGACTCAGGCGTGCCGGACTTGCTGTTGAGTGCGACCGAATTCCAGATTTTGGTGAACAGCCGGTAGAGCGCGATCCGGGTCGAGGCGGTGGAATCCAGGACCTTGGGGTCCTGGATCAGGGCCTCCAAGGTCGCCGCTACATAGGCATCGCCCGAAGCCTGGCTGCCCGACAGCGCCCGGGCGTACCGGCGGAGATAGGGTAGATGCTGCGCAACTGTTTGAGATGTCGACAAGAATCCCTCCGAACCAATGCGCCCTGGGTTGATTGGGCACTGCCCCCCGAAAATCCGCTCAAGCCTACTTAGCTCTCTTAACGTGGTCATTGTAAAAAAGTTCCCTACTTATGGAACCATCGGCCAATTCGTGGGTTTTAAATAAACGTAGACGGGGGACCCTACGCCCAGCCGGGCACGGGAATTGGGGTTGAACGATGAACGAACGCAAACCCGTGGGACAACTAATACCAATGGAAACCGCGGAAACCCGCAACCGGAAAGCCAGCCCCAAGCCGGGAAAACTTGGCCGCGAGGTGCAAGCCCGTCTCGGCCAGCAACTTCGCGCCATGTACGACGACGTGGTGAACCAAGGCGTACCGGATCGGTTTGCCGACCTGCTCAATCGTATCGACGGCAATGGGAACAAGGACAAGCACTGATGCCCATGGACGAGTCGGTCCGCAAAGCCGTTCTCGGCGCGGTGCCCAGCCTGCGCGCATTCGCGATCTCGCTCTGCGGGAACGTGGATCGCGCGGACGACTTGGTGCAGGAAACGCTGCTGCGCGCGCTCGCCAATATCGATTCTTTCCAGCCCGGCACCAACATGTCGGCCTGGCTGTTCACCATCCTGCGCAATCATTTTCGCTCCGAATATCGCAAGCGCCGGCGCGAGGTCGAGGACGGCGAAGGCCGTTATGCCGAGACGCTGAAAACGCAGCCCGAGCAATACGGCCACGTCGAGTTTCGCGAATTCCGCGAGGCGCTGGTGAAATTGCCGGCGGACCAGCGCGAGGCGCTCGTCCTGGTCGGCGCTTCGGGATTTTCCTATGAGGAGGCCGCCCATATCTGCGAATGCGCGGTCGGTACCATCAAGTCGCGCGTCAATCGGGCGCGCACCCGGCTGGCCGAGCTGATGTCGATCGCCGGTGCCGACGATTTCGGGCCGGACGAGCAGACGCGGGCGGTGATGGCCGGCGGCGGGGAGTAAGGCATTTAGATTATTTTTTGCGGTCCGGTATTTTTCCTATTCCACTCTCAGAGTTCTTAGCTAGGACCCGCCCGCGACAGGGATAGCTATCGACGTTCGCCCGCCGCAAGTTAGAATTCCGCAATGACAAACAGCAAAACCGAGGTCGCGATCATCGGCGGCGGCGCGGCCGGCATCGCGGCCGGCCGGCGCCTGCGCGCGGCGGGCACCGATTGCCTGGTGATCGAGGCGCGGCCGCGGCTGGGCGGGCGGGCCTGGACTGTTACCGACCAATCTGGTTTCGCGCTCGATCTCGGGTGCGGCTGGCTGCATTCGGCCGACCGCAATCCGTGGCTGAAAGTTGCCGAAGGCCAAGGCCGCACCATTGACAGTACGCCGCCGCCCTGGACGAAGCCCACGCTACCGATCGGTTTTTCGTTGGCCGAGCAGCACGACTTCAGCAACGCCATGGAGGGATTTCATGAGCGTGTCGAGGCGGCCGCAAAAGGCCCCGACGTCGCGGCCGCAACGCTGCTCGCGCCGGATGACCGCTGGAACAACCTGATCGTCGCGGTCGGTACTTACATCAGCGGCGCTGAGTTCAATGATATTTCCGCCCACGATTTCGCCAACTACGCCGACAACGGCGTGAACTGGCGCGTGGTCGAAGGCTATGGCGCGACCATTGCCGCCGCCGGCGACGATTTACCGGTCGCGCTCGACTGTCCGGTGCGCCGGATCGACCACAGCGGACAACGATTGAAGGTCGAAACGGCGAAAGGCGTCATCACGGCCGATCAGGCGATCGTGACATTGCCGAGCGCGGTTCTCGCCGAAAACGAGCGCCTGTTCACGCCGTTGCTGCCGGAGAAGACGCAGGCCGCACGCGGCCTGCCGCTCGGCCTGGCCGACAAACTGTTCCTGTCGCTTGACCGCGCGGAGGAATTCGACCCAGACATCCGCCTGTTCGGCGCCAACGATCGCGTCGCGACGGCCGCTTATCACCTGCGGCCGTTCGGGCGGCCGCAGATCGAGGCTTATTTCGGCGGCAGCCATGCCGCCGCATTGGAAGCCGAGGGCGAGCGCGCCTTCTTCGATTTCGCCGTGTCCGAACTGGTCAGTCTGCTCGGCAGCGCTTTCGCGCGCCGGGTGAAACCAATTCATATGCATCGCTGGGGCGCCGATCCGTTTGCGCGCGGCTCATATTCGTATGCGCTGCCGGGCATGGCGGATTGCCGTGCCGCGTTGGCTGCGCCGGTGGACGGCCGCCTGTTCTTCGCCGGCGAAGCCTGCTCGCGCGGCGACTTCTCGACCGCGCATGGCGGCTGGATCACCGGGGTTTCAGCCGCCGAGCAGGTGATTGCCGTGCGGCAAGGCAAACATGTCTGATATGCCGCCGGTAAACGTTTGACTTAGCTCAACAACCCCCGCGTGGATTCATGCAAGGTCACGCTCGCCGCGAAGCTACCGTCGTCATCAGCCGCTGGACCGCGCATAGCGCTAAGCTCCATGAAATCATGGCGCATCCGCTAACGCTTCGCCATGGACCTGCTAGCTGATCGCTTGTCTTTATAAGTGCCTTGATTTTGCTGGGGTAATTTCCATGAACAGGCTCAACCGGGCGACCGCTCCGTCGAGCGATACCGATCACCCGCATGGGATGGCGCTGTTGCGCGATCCGCTTCTCAATAAGGGCACGGCCTTCACCGAGCAGGAGCGCGACGCGCTTGGATTGCGCGGTCTGTTGCCGGCGCATGTGCTTTCCATGCAAGCGCAGGCCGAGCGCGTGATGACCAATCTGCGCCGCCTGCCGAACGACCTGGAAAAATACGTGGCGCTGAACGGGCTGCACGACCGCAACGAGGCGCTGTTCTTCCGTGTCGTGGCCGACAACATCGATGAAATCCAGCCGCTGATTTACACCCCGACGGTCGGCCTTGCGTGCCAAAGGTTCGGTCATATTTTTCAGCGGCCGCGCGGCCTCTTCATCAGCGCCAACGATCGCGGACGCATTGCCGAATTGCTGCACAATTGGCCTTATGTGGCGAAGCTCATCGTCGTCACCGACGGCGAGCGCATCTTGGGTCTCGGCGATCTCGGCGCCAACGGCATGGGCATTCCGGTCGGCAAGCTCTCGCTCTATGCCGCCTGCGCCGGCATTCATCCCAAGCTCTGCCTGCCGGTGATGCTCGATGTCGGCACCAACAATCAGACGCTGCTCGACGATCCTTACTATGTCGGCTTGCGCCAGAAACGGCTTAGCGGCGCGGCCTATGACCAATTCGTCGATGAGTTCGTGACCGCTGCGCGCGCCGCTTTTTCCGGCGTGCTGATTCAATTCGAGGATTTCGCCAATCATTCGGCTTTTCAACTGCTGCACAAATATCGCGACAAGATTCCCACCTTCAACGACGACATCCAGGGTACGGCTTCGGTGGCGCTTGCGGGCTTGTTCTCGGCTTTGCGTGTGACCGGCGGCAAGCTTTCCGAGCAGAAGGTGCTCTTTCTCGGCGCCGGCGAGGCGGCAACCGGCATCGCCGACCTAGTGGTTTCGGCCATAAAGGCGGAAGGGGCGAGCGAAGCCGAGGCGCGCTTGCGCACCTGGCTGGTGGATTCGCGCGGCCTGGTCGTAAAAAGCCGCTCTGGCCTGACCGAGCACAAGCTTGCCTATGCCCACGAGCACCCGCCGATCGACGACTTCCTGACGGCGATCCGCACGCTCAAGCCGACCGCGATTATCGGCGTTGCGGCGGTTGGCGGCACTTTCACGCCCGAGGTGCTGCAGACGATGGCGAAGATCAACAAGCGGCCGATCATATTTGCCCTCTCCAACCCGACATCGAAGGCCGAATGTTCCGCCGAAGAGGCCTACCGGCACACCGGTGGACGCGCGCTGTTCGCATGCGGCAGTCCCTATGATCCGGTAAAGCTGGACGGCAAGACGTTCGTGCCGCGCCAGGGCAACAATTCCTACATCTTCCCCGGTGTCGGACTCGGCGCCATCGCGAGCGGGACGCGGCTGATAACCGACGAGATGTTCATGGCCGCCGCCCACACGCTGGCGCAGCTCGTCAGCGAAGCGGACCTCGATCAGGGCAGCCTCTACCCCGCGCTCCCGCGCATCCGCGAGGTTTCAGCCCGCATCGCCGCGGCGGTTGCCGAAGTTGCTTACCAACGCGGTCTTGCCGCCGGGCAGCCGCCGAAGGACTTGCTCGCATACGTGCAGTCGCAAATGTACGACCCGCGCTATTGAACGATCGCGGAAAATAAGCGAGGCCCCGCGCGACCGCAGTCGCACGGGGCCATTTTCGGCCGATGTCGAGTTGGCTGTAAGAAATCCGGGCCAATCGTTGCGGGGGACAAACGGCACCGTGGCGCCAAACAAAACACCTAAGCGGGCGCCGTCGAACGCGGCCCAGGCCGTGATCGGGAATGTGCGGCTTAGCCATCCCGACCGCGTCTATTGGGAAGACGCCGGCGTCAGCAAGCGCGATCTTGCCGAGTTCTATACGCATATTTGGAAGTGGATGCGCCCGCATGTCACCGGGCGCCCGATCGCGCTGCTGCGCTGCCCGGAGGGCGCGGCCGGGCAATGCTTTTTCCAGAAGCATGCCGCCGCCGGCATCGCCACCGAGCACCTGCATCTGGTCTCCGAAAAGGGCGACAAGATCATCTCGCTCGACGATCTCGCCGGCTTGATCGCGCTGGTGCAGGCGGGCGTCCTGGAAATCCACACGCGCGGCACCACCAGCGGCGACCGCGAGCGCGCCGATCGGCTGGTGTTCGATCTCGATCCCGGGCCGGGCACCGGCTGGAGCGACGTGGTCGCCGCCGCGCGCGAGGTGCGCGAGCGGCTCGCGCGCCTGAAGCTCAAGAGCTTCGTCAAAACGTCCGGCGGCAAGGGCCTGCATGTGGTGCTGCCGATCAAGCCGACGCCCTGGGATGAAGCCAAGGATTTCGCCCACGCCATCGCCAACCGCATGGCGACGGATGAGCCAGCGCGCTACACGGCGACCGCCACCAAGAGCAAACGCAACAAGCGTATTTTCGTCGACTACTTGCGCAATAGCCGCGAGGCGACGGCCGTGGCGCCCTACTCCACCCGCGCGCGGCCGGGCGCGCCGGTTTCCACGCCGATCGAATGGTCCGAACTCGGCGCACTCAAGGGCGCCAACCAATATACCGTGCTCAATCTGCCGGCGCGGCTTGGCCGCCTGCGCAAGGATCCTTGGGCCAATATCGGGCGCTTCAAGCAGGTGCTGCCGAAGTTCGCGTAATGGAACTCCGGAACCGGCCCGCGCTTTGAGAAGCGTACGCATTCGCGCATCGTGCCGAAAATTCTTAACCGCGCGGCGACCGGAACCATTGTTCAACGACGCGGTTAACGAAGCAGCGGATTTCAAGACCGCTTTCAAGACTTCATGATCGGATCGGCTCATGCCCCGCGCGATGTGGGTGGCGGCAGGCTTGGCGCTTGCGTGCAGCGTCGTGGGCGGGGACGCCTCGGCGCAGGACTCGCAACAACTTTTAGGCGTCGCCTCCTATTACAGCGAGAATTATACCGGCGCTGTGGCATCCGGCCCGCTCTACGATCCGAAACAATTCACCGCCGCGCACCGCACCCTGCCGTTTGGCACCCGATTGCGCGTCACCGACTCCATGACTCATCTCAGCGTGGACGTGGTCGTTACCGATCGCGGACCGTTTATCGACGGCCGCATGCTCGATCTGTCGTTCGCCGCCGCCGCTGAATTGCACATGATCGAGCGCGGGCTAATCGACGTGACGGTGGCGGTGCAGTAGTCTAGCGCCGGGGCTTGTAGCGTCTGTTAGATTCAACACGTAAGGCCCCCGATCTTTGCTTTTAACCTTGCTCTTAAGAGTTCGTGATCGGGTAAACTCATGACTTGGCGAATTGGCGCGGCAGCAGGCTTGGTATTCATCTGCGGCTTGGCGAGCGGAGAAGCATCCGCGCAGAGCCAAAAAACTATTTCCGGTGTCGCCGCCTATTACAGCAAAGACTATCAGGGAACGACCGCGTCCGGCGAGCATTACGATCCGAATAAATTCACCGCCGCGCACCGCACTTTGCCGTTCGGCACCCGCGTCCTCGTCACCGACCCCCGGACCAGCCGCAGCGTCGTGGTTACCGTCAACGACCGCGGACCGTTCAACAAAGGCCGTATGATCGATCTGTCACTTGCCGCCGCCAAGGCGCTGCACATGACCGATCGCGGTCTGATGAAAGTGACGGTGGCGGTGCAGTAGCCCGGCGGGTTACGACCGCGGCAATACCACCAGTGAACTGACTGACGGCGAACAGCGCACCCAGGTTTCCGGCGTGGACGTTTGCTCACCCAGCCGCAGATGCACGGTATTCTCATCGGCCAGCGCCATGAAGATCGTTTGTCCGGCGCCCGGCTCCGGCGCCGGCGCCGTGTAGGTGAACCAGTGCCGGCTGTAATTGCCTTCCATGCGCTTGCCGCCGGGCGTGACGATTTTCGGTCCGCGGATAGTAAAACGGCGGCCGTCGCTGTGGCACCAGTTGCCGTCTATCGCATCGGCGAAGGCGGGGCGCGCGAGCATCGTCAGTCCCAGCGCGGCGGTGAGTATTTTAAGTCGATGGCCAACCATGGTGTGCCCCCCGCGCGCTGTGAATGTTAAACCCGCTTTGCGCTATACTACTCAAAGCTTGCGTCCCCCGTCATGTCCTACCGCTTCCGCCGCCCTGCCTCACAAGGAAAATCCCATGCCCGCCAAGCGCCCGGCGCCCCGCCTTGTCCTGATCGACGAAGCGCACATGAACGATGCCCAGCGCGCGCTGCTGGAGGCGATCCGCTCCGGGCCGCGCGGCAAATCGATCACCCCGCGCGGGCCGTTCGCGGTCTGGCTGCACGCGCCGGAGTTCGGCCATTTGGCGCAGGCGCTCGGGGGCCATTGCCGCTACCGGACCGGGCTGCCGCCGCGGCTTTCGGAGTTCGCCATTCTTTGCACGGCGCGGCTGTGGCGCGCGCAGTACGAGTGGTTCGCACATGCGCCGATGGCGGAAAAAGCCGGCGTGAAGACAAAAACGATCGCGGCTTTGCGCGCCGGGCGCGAACCGACGTCCGCGCCCAAGGACGAGCGCGCGATCCATGCCTTCATCCGCGAGCTCTACAAGACCAACCGCGTGAGCGATCGCGCTTACAAGCGCGTGCACGCCTTCCTTGGCGATGCCGCCATGGTCGAGCTGGTCGGCATCCTCGGTTATTACGTGATGATCTCGATGACGCTCAACGTGTTCCGCATGATGCCGCCGGCGGACGCCGAATTAGCGTTCGCCGAGTCGAAGTGACGGTCGTCACTTCATCTGCATGCCGCCCATCCCCGGCATGGAGTGGTCATGGTCGCCGCCGCCGATCTGGGCGCCAATGCCCTCGATGGTGAAGTCGACGTCGACCTTGCCGGCCTTGGCGAATTCAAGCGTCGCTTTGAAGCGCTCGCCTTGCACGAGTTGCTTCTTCAGGTCGACGAACATCACATGATATCCGCTCGGGTCGAACGTGACGGTCTGCCCCGGCTTGATCTCGAGGCCGCCGGCCACCGGCCGCATTCTCATCACGCCGCCGTCCATTTTCATCTCGTGCACTTCAAAGCTGCCGGAGATGCCCGTGGAGCCGCCGACCAGGCGGTCGGGCGCGGTTCCGCTATTGGTGATCTTCATATAGCCGCCGCCGACGCTGGCGCCTTTCGGAGTGGCGCGCGCCCAGGGATGGTCAATCTTCAAACTGCCGACGGTATAATCGTGAGCGAGCGCCGGCGACGTCGCCAAAGCGGCGCTCAGCGCGGCGATGATCAAAGCAGTGCGGTTCATCGTAGTCTTGCTCCTGACATGGCGGGCGAGCGCCTGGATCAAGCGCGGCCTGCGAATTGATGATGCGATTGCGAATGGCGTCAGGCGGCGGGCGGCCCGCGCGGTAACTGCGGGCCGCGAATGACCGGTCGGATGGCGGCCTCGATCGACGGCAGCGGCGCAATGACGCTGCATCCGGTATGCAGATAAGCGACAGTAACTTGTGGCGGGCCTACATACGTCTGCACGCAGCATTGCGTCCCGCAGCCGGCGGCGCAGGGGCAGCCACTGTCGTGGCCGGCCGGTGACGACGCGTGATCGACCGGCGCGGCCGCGGCGCACAGGCTTGACTCGAACGGGCCGCCGGCCGCCACCGACAGCGGCAACAGCAAGGCCTGCAACGCGACCACATAGGCCGCGGCCAGCGCGATAACTCGCCGGGTTCGGGCGGATTCGCTCATGGCCGCCAGTCTAGGCGGATGGCGTATGAGCGTCTACGTAAGCAACCGCGCGCCATGACCCGGTCGAACAGCCGTGAGCGCCGTGATAGACTTATCCGTCATGACCGGGGATGGATCTTCTTCGTCCGAGAGCGAGCCGCGGGTGGTGAAGTTCCCCCATGGCCGGGCCGGCGCACGCACGCCGGCGACGGTTCCGCCGCCAGTGGACGATCTTGCCAAATTCGAGCGCGGCGGTGGCGCCGACGACTATCGCCACCGCATGACCGTCAACATCGCTGTCTTCGTGTTTGTGATCGCCTTGATCGGCGCCGGCCTTTGGCTGGCCGACACCATGGCGCAGATGCGCAAGAACCAGGATTGCGTGTTGTCGGGGCGGCGCGGTTGCTCGCCGGTGGAGGTGACCAAGGACCGCTGGTGAGGCCCGTGCACGGGCAAAGCGGTGCAAGTCGGCAAGGCGTTTTGGCCGTTTGCCTCATTTTCCGTCAAATGCCGCCGCCATTGAACTTAACCCGGCGCTTCGCTATACGGGCTGCCAACCGTATGTCAGTGAATGGCCGTGCCGGGGGGATAGCGCGCAGGACCGGGCACCTTGGCCGTCCGATCGCTAGAACCCCAAATCAATCAGAGAGTTACCGATGTCTTCGACATTTGAAACCATCGCCAATATTATCGCCGAGACCTGCGATATTCCGCGCGACTCCATCACGCCCGAGAGCCACGCCATCAACGATCTTGGCATCGACAGCCTGGATTTCCTCGATATCGCCTTTGCCATAGACAAGGCGTTCGGGATCAAGCTGCCGCTCGAGCAGTGGACGCAGGAAGTCAACGACGGCAAGGCCACCACCGAGCAGTATTTCGTGCTCAAAAACCTGAGCGCCCGCATCGACGAGCTCGTCGCTGCCAAGGGGGCCTAAACCGCGCTATAGCCAAATGCGTATCGAGTATTTTCAGCTGATCGACCGGATCGTCGACCTCAATCTCGCCGATCGCAAGATCAGCAGCGAGGCGACGGTTCCGGCGGCAAGCACGATATTCGAAGGCCATTTCCCCGGCTATCCGCTGATGCCGGGCGTGCTGCTGATCGAGGCGATGGCGCAGACTTCGGGCTGGCTGGTGGTGGCGCTGAACCGCTTCCAGCGCATGCCGTTCCTCGCCGCGGTGAAAGAGGCGAAGCTGCGCACCTTCGTCAAGCCCGGCGAGCTGCTGTCGATCGACGCCCGTCTGGAACATGACGGGTCCGGCTACGCGATCGTCGAGGCGAAAATCAGGGTCGAGCGCAAATTGATTTGCGACGCCACGCTGACGCTGCGCGTGCTCGATTTCCCCAATGCGGAAATGGAACGGGAGATGCGCGACAGGGCGGCAACGATAGGACTTACCGTCGAGGCGCCCGCTGATGGCTGAGGCTGCCCGCGAAGCCTGGATCACCGGCGTCGGCATTGTCTCGTGCCTCGGCGAAGGGTCGCAAGCGCATTGGCAGAAGCTGATGGAGGCGCATCCGGGCGCCGACACCGCAACCTTCGCGCCGTTCATCGTGCATCCGCTGGCGCCGATCAATTTCGACGGGCAGATTCCCAAGAAAGAACAGCGCCAGATGGAGAACTGGCAGCGCATCGGTACTTACGCCGCCGGCCTGGCGCTCGATTCCGCCGGTGTCAAAGGCAAGCCCGAGATTCTCTCGCACATGGACATGATCGTCGCCGCCGGCGGCGGCGAGCGCGACCTCGCGGTGGACTCCACGATCCTGTCCGGCATGCCGCACGCGGCCAACCCGGCGGCCTTTCTCAACGAGCGCCTGATGAGCGACCTGCGGCCGACGCTGTTCCTGGCGCAGCTCTCCAACCTTCTGGCCGGCAACATCTCGATCGTGCACGGCGTGACCGGCTCCTCGCGCACCTTCATGGGCGAGGAATCGTCCGGCGTCGACGCCGTGCGCATCGCGCTTTCGCGCATCGTCGCCGGACAAAGCGATATCGCGCTGGTGGGCGGGTCACAAAATGCCGAGCGGCCCGACCTGCTGATCATCTATCAATTCGGCGGCATCAACTTGAAAGACCACTATGCGCCGGTCTGGGAGCGTGGCGGCAATGGCGCTATGGCGCTTGGATCGATGGGCGCCTTCCTGGTGATCGAGGCGCGCGAGCACGCCGAGAAGCGCGGCGCCAAACCGCTGGCGCGATTGTCGGCCGTGGTATCCGGCCGCGCCAACCGGCAGCCCGGCACCGTCGCGGCAAGCCTCAGGGGGCTTTGGGACAAGATCAAAGACAAGGTCAAAAGCGGCCACGCCGCGGTGCTGTCCGGCGCCACCGGTGTGAACCCCGCGACCGCCGAGGAGCGGGAATTTCTCAGCCAGCATGGCGACCTTGCCGTGCGCGCCACCGGTTCCTATCTCGGTCATGGACTGGAGCCGCAATTCCCGATGAATGTAGCGCTGGCAGCGGTCGCGGTCGGGCATGGTAGTCTGTTTCCACCCTGCGACTCGACCGGGCTGGAGCGACCGATGAGCGGGGACTTGAGCCAAGGCTTATTGGAACAAGTCCTGGTGACCAGTGTCGGACATTGGCGAGGCGAAGCCCTCGCTTTGGTCGAACGGGTCGGCTGAGGGAGGGCACAGATGTCATCGACAAAAGACAAAATGGGACGGCCGATCGTGGTGGTGACCGGTCTTGGCGTGGTCACCTCGCTTGGCGCCGGCAAGACCGACAATTGGGCCAAGCTGACCGCCGGCGAGTCCGGCATCCGCGCCATCACCCGTTTCCCGACCGACGGCCTCAAGACCCGCATCGCGGGCACCATCGATTATCTGCCGCCGCAGCCCTGCGCGGCCGCGCTGACCGAATGCTTCGCCGACCTCGCCGCCGAAGAAGCGATCGCCGAATCCGGCATCGGCGCCCGCGGCGAATTCCCAGGACCGTTGTTCCTTGCGGTGCCGCCGATTGAAGTAGACTGGCCGCAGCGGCTCGAAGTCAGCGCCAAGTCCGGCGCCAATGACAAGGTGACCTATAGCGACCTGCTGCGCGCGAGCTCGCAGTTTCCGGCCTATCATCAGCGCTTTCTGTTGGGATCGGTGGCCGACCATCTGGCGGAAAAATTCGGCACACAGGGCTCGCCGATCTCGCTGTCCACCGCCTGCGCCTCGGGCGCCAGCGCGATTCAGCTCGGCGTCGAGGCGATCCGGCGCGGCGAGACGGATGCCGCGCTCTGCATGGGCACCGACGGCTCGATCAATCCCGAAGCATTGGTTCGCTTCTCGCTGCTTTCCGCGCTGTCGACCAGCAACGACAACCCGAAATCGGCCTCTAAGCCCTTCTCGAAAAACCGCGACGGTTTCATCATGGCGGAAGGCGCCGGCGCCTTGGTGCTGGAAAGTTATGAGGCGGCCAAGGCGCGCGGCGCCAAGATCCTGGGCGTGCTGGAAGGCTGCGGCGAGATGACCGACGCGTTCCACCGCACCCGCTCGAGCCCGGACGGCAAGCCGATCATCGGCTGCATGGCCAATGCGATCAAGGACGCCGGGCTCGTGCCCGACGACATCGACTACGTCAACGCGCACGGCACCAGCACGCCGGAAAACGACAAGATGGAGTATCTCGGCGTCTCCACCGTGTTCGGCGAGCGCATGAAGCGCGTGCCGATCTCCTCCAACAAATCCATGATCGGTCATACGCTGTCGGCGGCCGGCGCGGTCGAGGCGGTGATCTCGCTGCTCACGCTGCAGCACCAGCGCATTCCGCCCACCATCAATTACGACATTCCGGATCCGGCCATCCCGCTCGATGTGGTGCCCAACAAGGCGCGCGACGCGAAGGTGACGCACGCCATTTCGAATTCGTTCGGTTTCGGCGGGCAGAACGTCTCGCTGGTGATGGGGCGCGAGCCGGCGGCGTAAAGCCGCCCTCGCCTAGTCCGCCATGCGCTCCTTACGACTTATCGCCGATCGCAAGCTTGAACTTGCCGACGTGCCGGCCCCGCCGCCGCCCGGCGATGGC
>Ga0097691_1000893_pt1 | contig 23735 bp, 25 predicted proteins | sample NGESurdeep072012_8_FD_72858 | JGI IMG/M metagenome (GOLD analysis project Ga0097691, IMG submission 72858) | Arctic peat soil microbial communities from Barrow, Alaska - NGEE Surface sample 210-1 deep-072012 | ecosystem: Environmental > Terrestrial > Soil > Wetlands > Peat ... | reverse complement strand
CGCCATCGCTACGTAGCCGCGCGCCACGTCCAGACGCAGCACATAGCTGGCAATCGCCACCAGAGCGAAGAGCTGGAACGAGGCGGTGGCGACGACCTTGTACTCCTCTGGCCCGTGCCCCAGGAGGCGGCGGTCGTAGGCACCGTGCAGGCGCAGCATGAGCACCCAGGTGCCGATAAGCAGCAGGGTGAATGCGGTGTACTTCAGATCGGGGAAGGTTGTCGTATCTGCCGGCGCCCTCGTGTCCGAAAGGATGGCTCCGACTGGGTCCGCTCCGAAGCGGATCAGCTGCGCGCCCAGGACCGCCCAGATGATCACCAGAAGGTCGGTGACGGCAATCCGACGCATGACGCCGGACAGAGAGCCTTGCCTGTGTGCGGTGAAGTGATCAGGACGAGAGGGGGCAGCCAGAGTCACGGTGCCATGACCGAACTGACCATCTCTGCGACGGCGGCTGGCCTGAGCCTGCCCTTCGGAACGCCAAGGTCCTGCCGGAGTCGCTTGAGGACTCGACGCGTGTGCCACAGCTGGAGGTTGGCCCAGATGAGAGCCAGCACCGCAATGCCGATCCACACGCCGAATTCCACACCCTGATCCACCACGAGCCCCCACCCTGTTCTGCTCCGTTGCTCTGCTCTGCTGACAGCGCGTGGTCCCGAACCACACGTGTTGATTTGTCCGACCGAAACGATGGTGGGCAGGTTTGGTGCCACCGAGCCCCGACTGTGATTCATCTCACCACCTGAATTGAGCCCCTCTTGATGGAAAGCAGGCCCGTCAGTACGCACCCGAAGAACGCAAAACAGCTCGTCCGGTGCGCCAGAGGATGATCAGGTCCGACATGACCGACCAGTTCTCCACGTAGTACAGGTCGAAGCGGACCGCGTCATCCCAATTCAGATCGCTGCGCCCGTTGATCTGCCACAAGCCGGTCATACCGGGCTTGACCAGCAGCCGCCGGCGAACATCGTGACCGTAGGTCTCGACCTCGCAGGGCAACGGTGGACGCGGACCGACCAGGCTCATCTGACCGCGCAAAACGTTGACCAACTGAGGAAGCTCATCGAGGCTGTACCGCCTCAGCTTGGCCCCGATCTGAGTGATCCTCGGATCATCGCGCAGCTTGAACAGCGGTCCCTGACCCTCGCTTCGGTGCTGCAACGAGGGCAGCATCGCCTCGGCTCCGACCTGCATGGTCCGGAACTTGAGCATCGGGAACGACGTGCCGTCTTTGCCGATGCGCTCCTGCCGGAAGAACACGGGGCCTTTGTGGTCGCGGCGGATCAGAACGGAGACCACGGCGAACAGCGGTGACAGGACGATCAGCAGAACTGCGGCGCCGATTCGATCGATGGCGGTCTTGACCGCAAGTTGTGGGCCCGCGAACACGGGTGCTTCCACGTGGAGCAAGGACAAGCCGGCCACCGGGCGGGTGAGCACCCGCGGACCGGCGACATCGGTCAGTCCGGGCACGACCACCAGGTCGACATCGCTGCCTTCAAGGGCCCAGCCGAGGCGCCGGAGACCCCCGGAGTCAAACCCGGCGGACGAGGTGCAGGCCACGGTGTTGGCGCCGATCCGCTGTGCGACCTCGGCAGCCTCTGACTCGTCCCCCAGCACCGGGACCTGACCGATGCAGCCGTCATGGGCATCGCTGCAGCAGGCAGCCACAACGCGGTAGCCGGCCTCGGGAACCGAGTTCAACACCCGGATGAGGCCCGTCAGGTGCTCGCGATCACCAACGACCAGGACTGAGTCTGACATCAGGCCCTGCTCACGGTACATCGCGAGCCACTTGCGCCAGAGCCACCGCGCCAAGAGGAGGTCAAGAATGCCGGCTGGCATCGCCATCGCTACGTAGCCGCGCGCCACGTCCAGACGCAGCACATAGCTGGCAATCGCCACCAGAGCGAAGAGCTGGAACGAGGCGGTGGCGACGACCTTGTACTCCTCTGGCCCGTGCCCCAGAATGCGATGGTCGTAGGCACCGTGCACGCGCAGCATGAGCAACCAGGTGACGATCAGCCCCGCGCTGAACACGGTGTATTTCGACTCAAAAGGGGTCATCGCAGTCGGGGACAGCATGGCTTTGAAGGAGTCCGGTCCGAAGCGGAGCAGCTGTGCGCTCAAAACCGCCCAGCAGATGACCAGGAAGTCGGTGATGGCGACCCGACGGATGAACCCGGACAAAACGTCCTTCTTGCGCCGGGCGGCTCGATGAATACGGAGGCGAGCGGCCAAAGTCATGAGTATTTACCCCCTCCCCAACCGTATGGAGGGTACTCCCCCGACACCCGTTTGAGCCCCTCCGTCGCCAGCATTTCGCCACGACACCTCATGGTGCGATCTGTCGCAGTTGTCAGGTTTGCGCCTGAAATGGGTCGACGCCAACCCAGCGGGTGGAGCCAGGGCACACTATCCTTAGCCAACACACGCGAACACACTCACTGTGGACGAGAGAATCGAGACGTTTGTGGAACTCAAGGACTACATCCGCGTCATCCGGAAGCGGTGGCAGATCATCGTGGCCGTCATGCTCGTGGTTGTGGCGGGCGCCGCGTTGGCGACCGCCCTCAGCCCCAACGTCTACCAGGCGCAGACCCAGCTCTTCGTCTCGACGTCAGGCGGTAGTGACAGCAGCGCCCTCCTGTCAGGCAGCAACTTCACCCAGCAACGCGTCCTGTCCTATGCCAACGTCATCACGACCCCCAAGGTCCTGGACCCCGTCATCGAGGCGCTCCAGCTGAAGACGACCGCGGCAACGCTCGGAGGCCAGATCACCGCTACGGTCCCGCTGAACACCGTTCTGATCGAGGTCGACGTCACGAACGCCGACCCACGGGTGGCCGCGCAGATCGCCGATGCTGTCGGCAAGCAGTTCACCAAGACCGTTGCCGACCTTGAAAGCGTCACAACAGGCCAGTCCAGCCCGGTCAAGGTGACCATCGTGAGCGTCCCCACCGTCCCGACCGCGCCGATCAGCCCCAAGCCAACACGCAACCTGGCCCTCGGCGTCGTGCTCGGTCTGCTGCTCGGCCTGGGCCTGGCGCTCCTGCGGGATCTGCTCGACACGACGATCAAGAGCGAGAAGGACTGCGCCGAAGTCACCGACGCGACTGTCATCGGAAGCATCGGCTTCGACCCCGAAGCCGCCAAGAATCCGCTGATCGTGGAGGTTGGCCCACACAGCCCTCGCGCCGAGGCGTTCCGCACGCTGCGAACCAACCTGCAGTTCGTCGACGCCGCCAACCACCCGCGCTCGATCGTCTTCACCTCGTCCGTCCCCACTGAGGGCAAGACAACGACCACGGCAAACCTCGCGATCACCATGGCCGCAGCCGGTGCTCGGATCTGCGTCGTCGAGGGCGACCTGCGACGCCCACGACTGCTGGAGTACATGGGGATGGACGGATCCGTGGGCCTGACCAACGTCCTGATCGGCCAGGCCGAGCTAGGCGACGTGCTGCAGCAGTTCGCCGACAGCAGCCTTTATGTCCTCGGCGCTGGCGCGATTCCGCCCAACCCCAGCGAGCTGCTCGGCTCGGCCTCGATGATCGCGACCCTGAAAGAGCTGGAGTCCCGCTTCGACGTTGTGATCATCGACACGCCTCCCTTGCTGCCCGTGACCGACGCTGCCGTCCTGAGCACCATCGCCGGCGGGACCGTCGTGATAGTCGGGGCAGGGCGGGTGGACCGTGACCACCTGTCCAGATCGCTACAGTCCCTGGAAACCGTGCAGGCTCGCGTCCTCGGACTTGTCCTCAACATGATCCCGACGCAGGGCCCCGACGGCTACTACTACTACCGCCAGGGCTATGCCCCGGAGTCGCCACGCGAACGCGCCAAGGAGCGCGAACGGGCCGCTTCCTGACAGCAACCCCGGGTGACTCGACTGGCTCGGGTCTAGGGCTGGACGATCTCCTGCCGGCGCTGAGCCCGGCCGCCATGCATACGGCATTCAGGCAGATGTTGCGCTTGATGACGGCCAGGGCGATCGGACCCAGCTCATGGTGACGGGCCACCGACGTCAGGCGGCCGACGACCCTGCCATCAGACTCAACCTCAGCGCCGCGCGCGGACAGGGTGTGGTGTGAGCCATCGAGGTGCAGAACACCAGCCGTCGCGGCGGCCGGCCAAGATTGTGAGCCCGCGCGACGGTCTCCTGCCCGCGATCGCACCCCTTGTGCAGATGAACCGCCGCGGGCAGCCAGTCGACCTCTTGAAGGATCGTGTGGTTGTTAGTCTCAAAACCCGCACGCGGACGCCACGCGGCCACACGTAGGGTTTCGGGTGCCCACATGCCGCCAACGGCCGGTCCCCCACCGCCGCCTCGAGCTGGTCTGGGGGGACGATCAGCTCACGCCAGGGGCGCTCGCTTCGCGGGTGCGTGCCCGGGTCGACCACCGCGCCGTACGCCGCGCTGTCGCCGACCAGGAGCGGGGCACGGGTCACTCCAGGCCAAGGGCTCCTCCGGCATGGGTCTCGGCCCGCATAGGTTCGCCGATCACGGCGTAGCCGGCGCTGACGTCGCGGACTTCGACTGGCAGCATGAAGCGCATCGAGTCCAGCCAGGTCGCGGGCGCGCCTGCCGTTCCGGGCTCGACGGTGACACACGTGGTCTCGTCGTATACGAGGTGCAAGTCATGCTCGATGGGTCCCTTGGGACTGAGGACCAGCGTCTTTGCGGAGGTGCGCGGAGCCAGCCCGGTCAGCATCTGGGGTGGTGATCGAGTGCAGCCAGGACACACGCTCCGGCCCTCCCGATTGTGAGAAACCTACCCACGAGCGCGACCAAGTCACGCTGGCCAACACCTTCGCTACTGGCCATGTCCCGGACCCTAGTCAGAACTTGACCCAAACCAGCGGCGCACACTGCACTAAAGACGCGCCCGCGTGCTGGCACGTGGTCCGGGGCGCGTGCCCCGGCCAGCTTCCACGCCCGCGCCCGACCCGAGGCCCGGGCTGTGTCGATCGAAGCCCACACCGCTGGGGCGTCGCCGGCCGGCGCGGCGATCGTCCGCGAGACCGTCGCGTCACAGGCCACACATCCGTACAGGCCCGGCTCGCCGCGCAGCAACGCGATGTCGGCCAGGCAGTCCCCACCGAGGGCCAACGTGACCGCCAGATCACAGGACGACCTTGGCTGGGTCATGGACCGCCAACGGTTTACGCCAGCCGGACAGCGCCGCTGACCATCGCCGGTCCCAAACCCGCCGCGGCGATCGCCTTCTCGGTCAACAGCACCCCACCGGCCTGCCCAACCGCCCCAGAGCGTGTCGTGTCGATCTGGAGATGCGGATAGGACCTCGATAATCCATATCTTCGCAGGTCAAAGGCACCTTTCAGCTGTTCAACGCCCACTCACACAGCCCCGCCACCAAATTTCGAGGCGAACTATGTACGCGAGGTCGCCACCTCTGCTATCTTCTGAATGTCGGGTTCCGACAGCCTTCAATCTCGGGGAGATCTCATGTCAACCAAAAGGCGACTTGGCGCGCCACTCATATTGATGTTCGGAGTGATCATCGCATTAGTGGCCTTCGCGGCGCCGGCAAATGCCGGCGACTACGCCCACCATCGGAGGGTCTCGGTGAGTAACGAGACGCCGACAGCAGGGTCCAGCGTGCAGTTCTGCGGCATCGGCTTCCAGTCGCTCAAGACAGTGACCATCGGGTGGGACAACGGCACCACCTCTCCGTCGGCGGTCGCTGATTCCAGCGGCAACTTCTGCTCGATCATTGTCCTGGGGGCCGATCTCACCGGAACCCACACCATCACGGCCAGGGAAGCGACCTCGGGAGCCACTGCGACCTCGGGAGCCACTGCGACCTCGGGAGCCACTGCGACCTCGGGAGCCACTGCCAGTGCCACGATCGTGGTCCCTGGAGTGTCCGCGAACGCTAGCCCCCCCGCAGCTGCTGGCAGTGCCACGATCGTGGTCCCTGGAGTGTCCGCGAACGCTAGCCCCCCCGCAGCTGCTGGGTTGGCGTTCACCGGCGCTGCCGTCCTCGGTATCGGCTCGCTCGGCGCACTGCTCCTGGTCGGCGGTGCCGCGTTGACGCTCGCCGGTAGGCGTCGCAAGGTCGACGCCTGACACCAGTTCCATGCAGGGAGAAGGGCCGGTCCGTCTCACGTGACCGGCCCTTCTCGCTGCGCAGCTGATGACTGAACGGCAGTCACGGTTCAACCGAGACCATGATTGAAACGAAGCCATGATGGGGAAAACAGATCGTGACTGAAGACGTCACCATGACTGAGCAGCCGCGGGTCAGCGCTTCGGACCGCAGGTGGCGTCGGCGCCGGCGGATCGGCATCGCGATGCTCACGACAGGCGGGCTGCTGCTCCTCGCCGGCCTCTGGCTGGCCGCCACAGCCCTGTTGGCCCGCAGCCAGCTCAACCAGGTACGCGCCGATGTCCACACGCTGGGTGCCAAGATCTCGGCCAGTGACTGGTCCGCAGCCCGGGCCACCGCCACCGACCTGGCCACGCACGCGCATCGCGCCGACCAGCTGACCTCCGGGCCGGTCTGGGCCCTGGCCGCCGCACTACCCTCCGGCGGCGAGCCACTGCGAACCATCCGCGGCATCACCGCGGGAGTGGACACCCTTGGACGTGAGGCACTCCCGCAGCTCGTCAGCGCCAGCCAGAGGCTCAACCCACGCACCCTGCGCCGACCCGACGGCAGCATCGACCTGTCACGCATCGCGGCCGTCGCCCCCGCCCTCAACTCCGCATCGACAGCCGTATCCCAGACCACCAAAACCATCAGCGGCCTTCCACGACACACGTGGCTCAGTACCATCGATGCCTCATACGTGGACGCGCTCAGCCAGATCACCGCCCTTGACGACAGCCTGAAATCGGCAGACCTCGCCGTGCGGATCCTGCCGACGATGCTCGGGCAGGACGGCCCCAAGCGTTACTTCCTCGCGTTCCAGAACGAGGCAGAGGCCCGTGGCACCGGCGGACTGCCAGGTGCCTTCGCGATCGTGGAAGCCAACCACGGCAAGGTGCGTTTCACCCGCATGGCAAGCGACGGCACGCTCAGCGGCATCGCGGCCACCGTGAATTTCGGGCCCGACTACCACCAGCTCTATGACGGGGCCGGCACGACCAGCCTGTACGTCAACGGCAACATCAGTCCGCACTTCCCCTACGCGGCGCAGACCTGGGCGTCCATGTGGCAGAGGTACAGCGGCGTGAAGGTCGACGGTGTCATCGCCGTCGACCCCACCGCGCTCGGCTACTTGCTCGCCGTGACCGGCCCGGCCACGCTGCCGGACAAGTCACAGATCAGCGGAGCCAACGCCGTCGCGCTCACCCAGAGCACCGCCTACGCCAAGTTCGGCGCCCTGAGCTCCGCTGCGCAGGCACAACGGCGGGCCTACCTGCTCGATATCGCCACCGCCGTCAGCAAGAAGATCCTCGACGCACGCGGCGACCCTGCGGCCCTGATGCGAGCCGCAGGCAAAGCAGCCGGTGAGCGACGGATCCTGGTCTGGAGCGCCGCCCCAGCTGTGCAGGCAGACCTGGCGCAAACCTCCGTGTCCGGCAGCATCCCCGCCACGAAGGCGCCCTACGTCGGGCTGTCCATCGTCAACGACGGCGGCAACAAGCTCGACTACTACCTGGATCGGTCACTGACCTGGCAGCGCACCGGCTGCGAAGTCACCCGGCGGACAAGGGTGACGATCACCCTCACCAACAACGCACCGGCCAGCGGCCTGTCCCCCTACGTGACCGGCCGCAGCGACAGCCACTCCTACCCGGTCAAACCCGGAGACAACCGGCTGGAAGTGAGCTACTTCGCCACCCAGGGGGCACTCATGGAAGGGGTGACCGTCGGGGGCCACCCGGGCACGGCCTCCATTGGCGCCGAACGCGGGCATCCCGTGTACACCGTCGACCTCGAGCTGCCTCGCGGCACGTCGCGCACGATAGTCCTCCAGCTGAGCGAACCCGCCTCAGGGGACACACCAATCGTGCTGCGCCAGCCCCTCGTGCGCCCGCTGCGGGTCACCCTCAACGACACCGCCTGTAGCTGATCTACTGAGCTCGAACACCCTGGCCCGACACCCACCAGAAAAGCAAGTCCCCGCGTCGACTCATCATCAAAGGCGCGCGCGTAGAGCGTGCCTACTGTTGTGGAGCGACCGGTAGGTCTCGGTGATGGGACTGACGATGAGCCAGCGACAGGCAGCGACCAAGGCGATCGCGGTGCGTGATGAGCGGGCCAGCCGGGTGGGGGAGGGGGCGATCCTGGATGAGTTGTGTGCCACGACGGGCTGGCATCGCCATCATGCCCGTAAGGCGCTGGGGCAGGGGCTGGTTCCGAGGGTCGTGCGGCCGCGCCGGCCGCGGGTTCCCCAGTAGGGGCAGGACGTCGTAGATGGGCTGCGGTTCTGTTGGGCGGTGCTGGGGGCGCCGATGGGTAAGGGGCTCGCGCCGGTGATGGGCGAGCTGGTGGCGAGGTTGCGGCGCTTTGGTGAGCTGGACGTCAGCGACGAGGGTGGCCGCCGCACTGACGGTGATGTCCGCGGCCACGATGGACCGGCGACTGGCTCCGGACAGGGCTGGGCTGACGTTGCGTGGCCGCACCACACCAAGCCTGGTTCGCTGCTGAAGGACGCCATCGCGATCCGGACCTGGGCGCAGTGGGATGACGTGGTGCCCAGTTTCGTGGAGATCGACCTGGTCGCTCATGAGGGCGGCAATGCGATCGGGGAGCACGCCTACACCCTGACCCGTTACCGATAACGCCACAGTGCTCGGTAACCCACGATGCTGTGTGAGCGGGGCCTGGCCTGCCAGAGGCGCGGGCACCTACATACCGTCTGGACGGGGCAGCCTGGCTGGTCATTGACGTCTGCTCCGCGACCTCTGAGAGAAGTCCCCCCGGGCGGGAACGAGTCCGCCGGCGCCGCGGTGATGATCAGCTGCGAGGAATCGGCGCTGTTGGGCTAAGGCCCGACTGGTTGTCTGCAACCACGCGACTGCGGATCTCAGGTCGTCCTGCAGCGGTAAGGCGGTTGGGGGCACACGTGCCAGTGCCCGCAATCGCGGGTTCTTCCACATTCCTCTCTCACTGGTGTCTTTGCAGGCCAGAGCCCGTGCCCCCTGGTGGGCACGCGGTGTTGGGGCGGGAGTGGGCACGGATCCGGTGACGTGGTCTTCGGATGGTGAGTCCTTCAGTGACCCTCCCCCGGAAGGACTTTCGTGATGTCGTCGATACAACATCTTGCTTTGACCTGGCCCGCCTTGACCGAGCGCCTCGAGAGATCTGGTCGTTGGCCGTCATGGGTTGCCGCCGAGCCAGCCCTGGCATCGCTGCGCGGGCTGCAGGAAGTGGCGGCGACCGTGGGGGACAGGGCCCAACCGAGGCGCGCGGACGAGCTGTTGGCAGCGCTGGTTCGCCTCGCTGCGGTGGACGGGGGTAACGACCAGGAAGCGGCCGCCGCCGTCTTCCTGCTGTTGGCCAACGGGGCCGGCCGCCTCGCAGGGCAGCTGAGGAGCCTCTCGAACGACATCGACCAGATGGTCGCCGGGCAGGTGTGGCTGCAGATCCGGGAGTTCCCGTGGCGCAGGCGCCGGCGGGCGATCGCCGCCAACATCCTGATGGATGCCCGTCGGGCGCTGCTGCGGGATCTGGGCGTGGACACCCGTAGCAGCAGCCGGGGGGTCGTCGTGATGCTGGTGGATACCACGCGGGATTCGGAGGCCATCTACGTCGGCTCGCGCTCCCTGGTCGACCAGGACCAGCACGAGGGGCCCGCGGACGAGCACACCCTGGTGGGCGTCCTGGAATGGGCCACCGGCAACGGTGTGGTCACCGCCGCCGACGCCGCGATTCTGCTGGAGCTGGCCAGCTGTGATGTGGCCGGCGCCGTTCGCGGGCTGAGCTCTGCGGCAGGGATCAACGCCGTCGCGACCCACCTCGGGGTGAACGAGAAGACGGTGCGCCGTTGCCGTGATCGCGCGGTGAGGGCGCTGGCCGGCGCGCGGCAGGCATACCTGCGGGAGTGCGCGTAGGCCGCCGCCGGTGACTGTCCACGGGCGTGGGTACCGGTCGCTTAAGCAGACGAGAGCAGAAGCTCGTAGCAGGCACCAGAAAGGGGTTACCGCGGTGGACGCGAGGTTTGCAGGCAACTGCCCGGCCCGGCCGAAACCGTCGGCCGAACAGGTCGCCGCGATGCTCGGTTTGGTGGCAGCAGGCGGTTTCGAGGCCACCATCAAGGCCCAGGAAATACTGCTCGCACACCTTCTCCCGGCCCTGGCGGCTCGAGAAGAGCTCCTGGGGCGCGTGTCTGACGGCGCGCCCCCGGTGCGGGTGTCTACCGGCGCGCTGCCGGCGCAACTGGGTCCGCGCCGACCGGTGGGGCCGGCGTGAGCATCAGCGCCGCCCCGGTCACCGTCGCGCCGGTCGGTGTCGCGCAGGTCAGTGTCACAGAGCTGCAGGCAGCGCTGCGGGCCGCGTGGGCAGGGCAGTTCCGAGCCGGCAGCCGGCGAGCGGGGACGCCCACCCGCCCGCCGGCGGGGCGGCCCGGCGTGGCACTGCCGGGCCGTGTGGTCATGGTGGTGGGATGCCACGGCGGCGCCGGGGCGTCAACGGTCGCGCTGGCGGTCGCGCAGGCAGCGGGGGAGTCAGGTCGTTCGGTGCGGCTGCTCGACTGTGCCAGTGCGGAACGCTCGGGTTTGCTGACTGCCGTCGACGCCGAGCTCGGGGTCGAGCCCAGCGGCTGGCGCCGCGGCCGGCGCGGGCGGCTGCTCATCGACCGGGTCGCCGAGGTGATGACATCGGCTGCTGACGTGCCAGCCCCAACAGATGAGCCAATCGCTCGGGCCGAGGTCAGCGTGCTGGACACCGGGTGGGGTGCCACCGGCGTCCTGTCCGGCGGGTCCTGGCTGGCCCGGGCGGCCGAGTCGGCGGCGATCGTTCTGGTGGCTCGCGCCACGATCCCGGCGCTTCGCCAGCTCGAGCAGGTGCTGGCGACCTGTCCTGGTGACCCCGTTGTGGCGGTGCAGGGGCCCATCCGATGGGACCGATCGGTGCGCGCAACGGCGGGCCGGTTGCTGTTAGCCGCCGAAACCGCAGCGCGGGTGGTACGCGTCCCCAGCGACCGGCACCTGGCCGCCTGCGGGATCACCACCGCACCGCTGCCCAGGGCCGTGCTGGAAGCCGGCCGGCAGGTCTACACGCGCGCAGTGGCCGCCTACCCGCAGACGCCGGCGGCCCAAGACCGTCCGGGCTCGTTTTGACCGACCAACACGGAAATGGACTCTGGACATGATCACTGCATTCATTGACCGCGCACTGACTGACCGCGCTGTGCTGGCCGCCCTGTCGGGTGTGTGCCCGCAGGCACCCCCGGGGATGCAGCACTACCAGGACCAGCTCGTGGGGTGGGTCAAGTGGGCAGTCATCGGGCTACTCTCCCTGGGAGCCCTGATCTCACTTGCCGGCATCCTGGTGGGCCGACTGTTCAGCCAACCCCACGCCTCGCGGGCCGGGGCGATGGGGCTGGCCGTGGTGGTGGTCTGCGCCATCTTGTTCGTGACGATCCTCGGAGTTATCAACGGCATCGTCGGCTCGGGCTGCTGATGACCAACGGCGACCGAAGGCCCAGCGCCGCACCGGTGGGTTCCTGGGGCAGAGCGAAGGTGTTGGCGCTGCTGGTAGCCGGCGCTATGGCGGGCCTACTGCTCCTGGTCGGTCTGGGGTTGGCGCTCTACTACGGCCTCGATCCGTCGCCGGCGCCCGGAAAGCCGGCCTCGAGCGTCCCGCCGCAGAAAGTGGCAGCGGGCCCCCGCCGTCCCGGTGACCGGCAGGTGGCCCGGCGAGACGATCTTGCCGCGGCCCCTATGCCGCCGGGCTCGGCGACCGACGCGCAGCCGTCGGTGTTGTCGACCCGGGACCCGGGCTCCATCTCGCTGCCGCGAGCCGCCGGCGCCGGTCCGGCCGGGGTGCCGGCCGGGTTCGCCCACACCCCGGCGGGGGCGCTGGCGCAGCTGTCCGGCATCGACAAGGCCGCCTTGGAGTCCGCCAGCGTGGGTGGGGCCCGCGACGTCATCAGGGGTTGGGCGGCCCCCGGCGGGCCCACCGCCGCGACCTGGTCGGGGGTGCGGGCCATGGCCGACTTCCTGAGCGCTGCGGGTCTGTCGGCTGGGAAGACCCCCGACCTTGCCCTGAGCGCCACACCCCTCATGGGGCTGGTCAAGGCCACCGACGGAGGCGACTGGGTGGTGGCCTGCGTGGACTTCGAGGTCGACGCCACCCTGGCACGGACCGCCCGGGTCGCCGTGGCCGACTGCCAGCGCATGGCCTGGGCGGCGGGCCGCTGGGTGATCGGGCCCGGCGCTGAGCCGGCCCCGGCGCCGTCCATCTGGCCAGGCACCGACGCAGCCATCGACGCCGGATACAAGGAGCTCCGAAGTGAGTAACCCCGCCCTGCAACCAGCGACACTGCACGGCCTGACACTGATGGCCGCGCCGCCCGCATTCGGCATCGACCTGGGCAACTTCAGCCCCATGAGCTGGCTCGGCGACGCCGCCGCCGTCGCTACGGCCGACGGGTGGAAGGGCGCCATGGTCGCGTTGTGGTCGGCGTCCATGTGGGCGCTGGCGGTTGCCTTCCGGATCATCGACGCGTTCAGCGACCCGGACCTGTCCGCCAGTGGCCCGCTGCGCGCGATCCTTCCGTACACGTTCGGCATCGGCGCCTTCGTGGCGGTGTTGATGGTGCTGCTGCAGCTGGGGGCGATCGCCTGGAGCAGGGATGGCCAGTCCCTGGCCAGGGTCCTGGTCGGCACCGCCCAGTTCGGCGCCGTGTGGACCCTCGGGCTGAGCGCGGCAGCCGCGATCACCGCCGCCTGCTCGGGCCTGACCCGGGCGCTGCTGCGGGCGCTGCTGCACGTCGACTCGTTCGCCGCCGTCGCCTCTTCGCTCACGGGGCCCCGGCAGGTCACCGACACCGTCGCGGCAACCGTCTTGGGCATCACGGGTCTGCTGGTGGTCCTGCCCGCTGCACTGGGGTACGTGTTCATCCAGCTGGCCCGGTGCGCTGCCCTGATGATCTTGGCCACCACCTCGGCGATCTCCGCGGCCGGGCTGACCGCTGAGATCGGGCGCACCTGGTTCTGGAAGTCCTGCCGCTGGTTCATCTCCGCCTCGCTGATCTCGCCGCTGGCCGCCCTCGTGCTGGGCATCGGCGTCAAGATCAGCCAGGGGGTGGTCTCAGGTAGCGGCGACAAGAACGCGGCCGCGGTTGGCATGGCGCTGGTGTCGGCCATGCTGATCCTGATCGGGGCAGTGTGTCCGCTGGTCGTGTTCCGGATGTTGGCATTCGTAGACCCCGGCACCTCCTCGGGGGCGGCGGTGCGGTCCTCGTTTGCCGCCTCTGGGGGAGTCGCATCCCTGCTCGGCGGCAAGGGCGGCGGGCCCGGCGCAGGAAGCTCGGCCGGGACCGCACAGGACGCCGGTGGCCGCTCGATGGGTGAGTCGGATGCCGACTCCCAGACACGGGGCCGGTTCGCGCAGTCGATGAACCAGCTCGGCGGCGCCCTGACCACGGCCGGCAACACGATGGCGGCCGGGGTGTCCGGGGCGTCCAACATCGGCGCCGACGTTCTCGGCGCTGCCGGGGTAGGGCACCAAGCCCCCTACCTTGGTCAGAGCGAGCGCGGTTCGAGCGGGCCGGCGGCGGGCTCCCAAAACCCTGCCAGCGCTGGGCTGGGCGCCGACGAGTCGTCGCCGGCCACCGGCGGCCAAGGGGTCACCGATGGTGGCTCCGGCCAGTTCCCGACGCCGCCGCCACCGCCGATGCAGCCGCCCCCGGTCCAGCCACCCCAGATGCAGATGCCGGCCGGGGTATCCCAGGGTTCACCAGGGGCTGCCGGCGGCGCCGGCGCAGATCCCGGACCGGGCGCAGGAACCGCCGGTGGAGCCGCCGGGGCGGCCGAAGCGATCCCAGTCGTGCCGCTCTGATCCACGCACAGGCGGCGGTCACCCTTGAGGCGTAACTGCGCTGCCGGCCCACCACCGAACTCGGCTGGCCGGCCCATGCATGGACATCCCGCAAGCCATGGGCGAGTTCAATCGGGACGTTTGGTCAACCACCCAAGAACGACCGGACATGGGATGAGCGCGCGATGCTGCATGGCAGTTTCCTGTGCGAGTCTTGGGCCATGACCGTGGCTGCCGCTCCGGGCTGCTGGCGCAGCGACATGGTCGACGCGCGGGCGTCGAGTGTTGCGCGTCAGAGCCTGTTCCCCACCGCCGCCAATACCTCTGGCGTCATGGTGTTGATGAACGGTTGGTCGACAGGCAACGCGTCGCCACTTCGTTTGGTATCCGTTGTTCAACCCACTGACAGTGCAAGCGGGGCACCGTTGGTGGTCGAGGAGAAGAGAGCATCATGAGCACCGCCAAGGAACGTGCCGATGCCCGCCATGAACTGCCACGACAGCGCGAACGAGAACTGGTCGAAGTTGTGAAGGCGGCACAGGACGCCGCTGACGCCACCACCGACGCCGAGTTGACCCGCAGCCCTTGGGCCGCGCCCTCGAACTCGCCCTGGCCGCCCTCGGCCTTCGGATGCCCGAAGGCAACGGACAAGGAGCTGACAACTGAAAATGGGCAGGCGATTCACCAAGTGCTGGTGAGCCGGGCAGACCTGGGGTTCCTGCATCCGCTGTTCGAGTCGGCGGGGCAGCCGGCCGATGACGACGACCGCGCCGACACGTCCCTCGGGGAGCCGCCGACACTGTCTTCGCCGGTTCTCTGGGGACTTCGGCCCATGCCGCGGACATCGCGGGCGGTGTCGCCTCAACGACCCTTGCCAGCTTTGTCGACAGCCTTGTCGACGTCGGGCAGGGCGCTATCTGCGCCGAGCACAGGTTCGATCGCCTTCCGGCTCGACGGGCTGATGTCGACCAGGGCAGTCAACAACGATTCTGTGCGGGTCCCTGAACATCGGTACGCGGCGCGGGAGTCGGCAACAGGTTGGCGCGCAGCCGGCCGCCAAGGGCCGGCGGTTTGGCCGGTAGGCTGCATCCCCCGAGGCAGACAAAGGTGTCCGTGGACCATGGCGAACCCCGCAGCGAGAACGTGTTCGCCGGCATCCAACGTTGGGGGTTTGGACAAGTCAGTCAGGGCTGCCTTGCGAACCCGCGGACCAGTCGATGACAGCGCGTCTCCAGAGCGGGTCGACGGGACAACGCCTCCCGCCTCCGGCTCACATAGTCTGCGGTCCGGGCCACCTTCTGCTGACTGCCCGATAGATCGCCGACCTGACGTCCCGGGAGCGGAACCGGTGGAAGCGGGTGCGGAGCCCAGCCTGAGGTGACATCCTGAAATCGACCGGCGCTGCGATGCACCGGGTCACAACGACCGATTGCATCCCAGCTCGTACGATGAGACACCTGACGGGATGGGTCCATTCAGAGGAGCCGGTGCGTGATAGCGGCCACGACAAACCCGACGCCAGCCGATGGCGTCGACCTCACGCGCCTGCTCGGGAACCTGGCCGAGCTTGTCAGGCTGCTCGCTGAAGTCTCGACCCTGGAAGAGCTCCTGGAGACGGCCGCGGAGCACGTGCGTGCCGGCCTGGGTTCGGCAACGGTTTCGTTTACGCGCATCGAGCTGGGCACCGGCACGTTGCGGACCCTGATCAACGTCGGCGACCTGGGCCCCTTTGAGCAGCGCTGGCCCCAGGATGAGACGTACAGCCTGCAGAACTTCAGGGAGCTGCGAGAAATCATGTCCAACCCGCAGACGTGGCGGCACATGTGGACAGTGACCTGCGACGACGCCCAAGCCGATAAGGCTGGGCTGGCCCTGCTGGCCGAACTCGGCAAGCAGGCGGCGACTTGCGTGCCATTGGTTGTGAATAACGCACTGTGGGGCGAGCTGTACGTCACCTACGCCCGCGCCGAGGATGCTCATCGAGCCGACGACCGCGCCTATCTCCAGGTGTATCTGGCGATCGTGGAGAGCGCGCTGGCAAAGGTGGCGCAGATCCAGTCCCTGGAGCGTCTGGCCTATCTCGACCCGATGACCGGGCTCGCCAACCGCCGGGCGCTGGACGAGGCGGCTGCCGCGGCCTTCGGCAAGCTCGGTAGCCCGGACATGACGTGCATGACGTTGGTGGCCTTCGATCTCAACGGTCTCAAACAAGTAAACGACCGCCTCGGCCACGCCGACGGCGATCGCCTCATCATCAGCGCCGCCGCGCTGGTTCAGGCCCACTTCAACGGCCTTCCTGGTTCGCTCGCCGCACGGGTGGGCGGCGACGAGTTCATCGTCCTGGTGCCAAGCCACAGCCCCGAGTCAGTGGCATCCTCGGCCCAGACCGCTTGCTCCGCCGTCGCTGACCTGTCCCTTGGGGCGGGTGCCTCCTGCGGAATTGCGACCTCGGATGGCACCCAGGGAGACTCATGTGTAGGTGACCTGTTCCGCCGTGCCGACGCAGCCCTGTATCGCTCGAAACGGGCGGGACCGGCAGTCACCCTCGACACGGCGGGATTCGCAAGACTGTAGGTCGAGCACAGTGCACGTCGATCACAGTGCCCTGAGCCGGCAGGCCCACCGCCGGTACCGGGGGCCGCCCTGACCGCACGCCGCAGCCGGCGGCGGGTTCGGCCAATCCTGTGATCCCCGCACGGACCAAACGGTTCAGGGTGCTGGCACGCACCTGCTCGACAGTCTTGCTGCCCAAGGGCCGTGTCAACGTTCGCAAGTAGCCAACAACAGTGCACCTGGGTGTTCGGCACGCCACCTGTTGCGCAACGGCGCGTATCGGGCGCGGACCTCAGACGGCGGGTGTGGGAACCGACCAGGCTCGGCGATCGGGTAAGGCTGCCGGGCCCGTTCGAGGGTGATGGGGGCCGCTGCGCGGCTCGCCATCACCCTCGGGACCGCCGACGTCTTTGTGGCGAAACGGGTTCATTTCTTTGCGGCGTGCTTTTGAACGCCGCAGGTGAGCTCAAGGTTGCGGGCTTGCCTTCGCCGGCTGCCCGACTCGGTGAACATGCAGCGCCGGCTTGCACTGCCGCATGGGCACCTCGCCTGCCGGGTCCTGGCCAGCCTCGGGCCTCGACGTCGAGATGGTGTCGAGGTCAAAAGCTTGGTGAGCTTCCTCCGGCTCCGCCGAGATCACCTTCGACTGCGCCTCACCGCTTCGCGCGGCCCGCTACCGGGCCAGCGGTTCCGCGCGGGGTGTCGTGTCAGGCCTGAGCCGGAGCGTCGGGGGAGGAGAGGAAGAAGTTGACCTGGCCCTCCTCCAGCTGGGCGTCCAAGGTCTGCTCATCGAGCAGCTCGGCAGCCTGGGGTTCGACGAAGACCCGCACACCGCCGTCATCGATGAGGGCGTCGCCGGGCGCCGGCTCGGCCACGAGCGTGAGCTCGAGTCCCTCTTCGCCGGGGGCGATGCGCAGTCCGGCGTTCTCGGGGGTCTGGGGATCCTGGATCATGGTGCGGACGGCGCTCTGGGCTTGGTCGGTCAAGGTAAGCAAGGTGGCTCCTGTCTGGTTCGTGGTCCTTCGGAAGCGTTCCACTCTGTGCCGGGTCGCCAACCATGTCAAACCGCCCAGCACGGACGTCGGCGTGTCGCGGCCGCAGGACCGGGGTGCAACGCGACGACCAAGATCATGTCGCGCGACGTCGGCGCAGCCTGTGCGGGTGCCTGTAGCCGCCTGTGTCCTACCGGCGATTCCACCGACCGGCTACGGGCGCAGGTGATCCCTGGTGTCGACGGTCCACTGGTCGACGTTGACCATCGCGATGCAGCCCTGGGCTGGACACTTGGCAAGCCGCGCAGGGCTACCGTTGGCGACCTGGTAGACGCGGCCGGTCTGCACCGCGCGAAGCAATGTGCCGTCGCCAGGGTAGGCCCGCAGGTGGTCGAGGGTGTCGACGGTCCGCTGGTTGAGGTTGACCAGCCCGGCGCATCGGTCGACGCAGGAGCTGAGCCACAGCGGCGCACCGCCGGCAACGCGATAGACGCGGCGGGTTTCGACTGCGCGCAGGAAGGCGCCGCCCGCGGGGTGGGCGCGCAGGTGGTCGAGGGTGTCGACGGTCCGCTGGTTGACGTTGACCAGCCCGGCGCATCGGTCGACGCAGGAGCTGAGCCACAGCGGCGCACCGCCGACAACCCGATACACGCGACCTGTCTCGGCTGCTCGAAGGAACGTCCCGTCGGTCGGCACTTTGGGTAGTGCGTTGATCACCGACTGAGTCGTGTTTGTCAGCCCCACGCACCCGTCGACGCAGGAGCTGAGCTACAACGGTGCGCGGCCGACCATCCGATAGACGCGTCCGTTCTCAGCCGCTCGCACGAACGAGCCGTTGGCGAAGTTCGGTGCCGCTGCGATCACCGCTGAGGCGACGCCCTGGACGACGACGTCACCGGGGCGGGTGGTGCGGATCGTGGTGACGACAGTCTGGTAGTCCGTCGAGATGCAGCCGGCAGTGGTGGCGCCCGTGGAGACGTGGAAGAAGATGGCGGACCCGTAACCCGCTCGAATCGGCTTCGTGTTGTAGTTGATGAGCAGGCCCTGCTGATAGGCCGTGTTGACGTACTTGTACATGGATTCGTCGGCGGGCGCGCAAGCGCCGGTGAAGTAACGGTTGTAGCTGGCGGCGCCTACCGTTGATCCCCAACACGAGTTGGGGACCAGCTTGATGTATCCGTTCGGGGCGCCAGGGTTGCTTCTTCCGAAGGCGGTCCCGAAGGTGAACACTCCGGTCGGCGTCTTCCCGTCACCTTCGCGTTTGGCCCCAACCCCCCGCGAAACCCCGGTAGCCGATGCGGCCAGCCGATTGCCACAACTGCGAGTACGCGCCGGTGCTGGTCTTGGAGCACTGCGTGATGGAGACGCTGGTGGAACCGTATGACGATGCCAACGTCAGCATCACGTGGGCCGGCCGCGAGGCGAGCCCACGGACTGCCCCGGCCGCGATGGCTCCGCAGACCGAGGACGCGGCATGGGCAGGTGTGGCGACCAGGGGCAGGGGTATTGCCGTCACGCTCATCACCAGGGCGATTGCGAGGACGCGTCCGCCGTATTTGACCATCGGCGATACCTCATCTCGTCATCGGTAGTTGCTGGCGTGGGCGCGACCGTACCAACGACGCTACGGCAACTCCCGTGAAGCAGAGGGGTACTTGCCCCCGGTCCAGTCGGCCCGGACCTGCCGCCTCGTGGGTCTAGTGCCTCGCGGGTCACAACGTGCGGCCGGGTTGTGGCCATGGACGCCAGGGCATGCGCCACCGATGGGCTCGCTTCGGGGCGGGGGCGCGAGGCCGGCCGGCGCCGGCGTCTTCGGCAATCACCTGGTGGCGCGCACCATCTTCTTGTCGCTGGACTACCAGGAGAACCCCGAGCAGATGCCCAAGATGCTGGACCGGGACCGCGTAGGCTCGGATGGGCGGCCTGGACGGGTACCCGGCAGGGCCAAAGTCGTTGGGTGGGACATCGACGCCCGGCGCAGCCCCGGATGTCGAGCCCCGGATGTCGAGCCCCGGATGTCGAGCGCTGTGTCACGAGCCGGGCCTTGGCTATCGGCACTGCGCCTTTCACCGTTGCCAGTGGTTGTTGGCGCCGGTTGCAGGACCCTCACCGGGATGGGCCGCACCCCGCTGGCCGCGGGTAGGTGTTGGGCGGTGGCAGCCCGGGACGTCCAGCTCCCAGCGCCGCTCGCGTTCCCCGTCCTCAGCCTCAGCGGCCTGCACCGGAGAGGCCGGCTCCTTGCCGGGTCGGCGATCCGCAGGATGCTCACCGAGTCGAGTCTGGCCGGACGTGGTCGAGGCTGCCGAACTGCGGGCAGGTCTGCACGCGGCGACTCGATCCGGCGACCCGGCGCGCGCAGGATGTCAACGCCGGGTCACGCCGGCGGGCGGGCCCAGCCACCCGGATAGTCTGCCTGCGTGCATCCGGGGTTGATCTGCGTCGGCGCCGCGTCGGCGCTGGCCGCGCTGGTCTGGATTCTGTCGCTGCTCACACACGAGTACTCCTGGACCGACCGGATCTGGTCGCTCGCGCCCATCGGCTACGCCTGGGTCTTCGCCGGTGCCGCGCATCTGGGCGATGCGCGCCTGGATGTCGTGGCCGTCCTGATCACCCTCTGGGGGGCTCGGCTGACGTTCAACTTCGCGCGCAAAGGCGGCTACGCCGCAGGGGGACAGGACTACCGCTGGGGTGTGCTGCGGGCACGGATGAAGCCCTGGCAGTTCGCGATCTTCAACCTCGCCTTCATCGCGATCTACCAGAATGTGATCATCGCGGCGATCACGGCGCCGATGTGGGCCATGTATGACCATCGTGGTCGATTCGGGCGATGGGAGGTTATCCTCTCGGTCCTGACGCTGCTGGCCATCGCGGGGGAGGCGGTGGCTGATGAACAGCAGTGGCGCTTTCAGCAGCAGAAGAAGGCCGTGTTGGCTACTGGTGGGCAGCCGGAAACCGGTTTCCTGCGCACCGGGATGTTCGGCTACTGCCGCCATCCGAACTTCTTCTGCGAGCTGAGCATCTGGTGGCTGGTGTTCCTCTTCGCCGTCTGCGCGGCACCCGCCGCGGCGCTGCCCACGATCGCCGGATCCATACTGCTGACACTGCTGTTCGTCGGATCGGTCCGACTCACCGAGGCCATCTCGGTGAGTCGATACCCCGCCTACGCCCGATACCAGCAGGAGAGGTCGGCCGTCGTCCCGTGGCTGCCCAAGACGGGCCGTGGCTAACCCAAGTCGAAGGCCCGTTGCCCGGTTTCCTCCCGACACCTGGCCCCTGCGGCGCCGCTTTCACCACCGGGCTGGTTTGCAGATAGGGCGCCCCTGCCCTTAGCGTTCAGGGCCACATCAGCACCCGTTAACCGTCCAGTGGGCACCTTGCCACCCGTCGGCGCAGCGCCCACCACCGGCGCCTTCGCCGGCGCGGGGCGTATGACGGGGCATGACGATTGGACCCACGATTACCACCAGCGTGCGCGGCAGCAGCAACAGACCCAACGGGCATCTGTCCAGGGACGTCGGCTTCTGGGGACTGATGTTCGTCTCGCTCGGGTCGATCATCGGCTCGGGCTGGCTGCTGGGTGCCCTCACCGCAGCGACACTGGCAGGACCTGCCTCCCTGATCTCGTGGGTGCTAGCCGCGTTCATGCTGGCGCTGCTCGCGCTGGTGCACGCCGAGCTCGGCGCCGCATACCCGGCAGCCGGAGGCACCGCGCGCTTCCCGCGATTCGTCTTCGGGCCACTGGCGGGCTTCACCGCGGGCTGGATGGCGTGGCTGCAGGCGGTCACCATCGCCCCCATCGAGGTGGAGGCGACGCTGTCGTATGTCGACCACATCTCCTGGGTGAAGTCACATGTCGCCATCCTGCGGGTCGACGGCACGCTGACGCTGTCGGGGCTGCTGATCGCCGCCCTGTTCATGCTCGCGTTCACCGTGATCAACCTGGTGGGCGTCAAGGCGATGGCCGAGACCAACGGGGTCACGGTGGTCTGGAAGACCGCCGTCCCGCTGCTGACCGTGGTCGTTCTGGTGCTCCTGGCGTTCCACCCGTCCAACTTCACCGCCGGAGGCGGGTTCATGCCCTTCGGCATGCACGGGGTGTTCGCGGCGCTACCGGCCGGGGTGGTGTTCGCGCTCCAGGGCTTCGAGCAGGCCATCCAGATGGCTGGCGAGGCCCGGCATCCCCAGCGCGACGTGTCCCGCGCCGTGATCGCATCTATGGCGGTCGGCACCATCGTCTACCTGCTGCTCGAAGTCGCCTTCATCGGCGCCCTCGACCCCGGCAACCTCGTGCACGGCTGGGCCAACCCGGTGGGCAAGGGTGACTTCGGCCCGTACGCCACCCTGGCGGTGGCGGCCGGCGCCGGCTGGCTGGCGGTCATGCTCTACATCGACGCCGTCGTCTCGCCCGCCGGCACGGGACTGGTCTACGTCGCCACGTCCTCGCGGCTCTCCTACGCCCTCGGGCGGGAGAAGGAGCTGCCGCCCTCGCTGGCCAGGGTGAACGTGCGCGGCGTGCCGGTGCACTCGATCCTGCTGGCGTTCGTCGTGGGTCTGATCGCCTTCCTGCCGTTCCCCAGCTGGCAGTCGCTGGTGGGGCTGGTGACCTCGGCGACGGCCCTCATGTACGCGTTCGCCCCGGTGTCGCTGTACGCGCTGAGGCAGCGTGACCCCGACCGCCCCCGGCCCTACCGGCTGCCGGCGTACCGCATCTTGGCTCCCGCGGCGTTCATCTCGGCGAACCTCATCATGTACTGGTCGAGCTTCGAGGCGATCTGGAAGCTGTGCCTGGCGCTGGTGCTGGGTCTGGTCATCTTCTCGGTCACCCGGATGCGGCTGCCCGCCGCCGAGCGTGGTCCGCTAGACGCGCGTTCGGCGCTGTGGATCGTGCCGTGGCTGCTCGGACACATCGCCATCGGCTACTTCGGCCGCTATGGCGGCACCAATGCGATCCCCAACTGGTGGGACCTGCTGCTGGTGGCCGTGTTCGCGATGGTCATCTACGAGGTCGCCGAGAAGCTGGCCCTGGACGGCGAGCAGGTGCGTGAGCTCATCACGGCCGAGGCCGACGACATGTCGACCGATGACCAGGCTCCGGTGGGCGCCGCGGGGAACTGACGGCCCGGCGATCCCAAGGCTGGGCGGGTCCACGGCGAAGGGACCGCAGGCAGTGCTGTCGCACATTACCAAGGTGTGCGCGGCCCCGGTCGAAGGGGGGGACAACGACCAGGGCCTGGACCGGGAGTCACCTCAGGGTTGCGCCCCCGACCGTAGGTACATCATGCACACCGAGGTATGGGATTAGTCAAGGCATGTTCAAGAATGCACCAATTGCGACGGATCTGAAGCGGAGTGTCAACCAGCCCAGCCGCAGTGATGCAGACCTCGTTGACGCTCGCGCCGTGACGATCCACGCACATCCTCGCCGCGAGAAAACCAAACTGGCCCTGTCTGAGCGTACGTACGTCTGCACGCAGTGCGGGCTCGTCCTTGACCGGGACGTGAACGCGGCACGGAACCTCGCAGCGTTGGGTGAGGCCATGGTGGGGTAGTTACGAAACCCTAAAGACGCAGGTCAGGGGCGCGCCGGACCCAAGATTTAGATGTTGACCACACATGCTTTGCCGTTTTGACCACACACTTTCAGGGTCCTCGGCTGGTGCTGGGTGTACTGAGGCCCCCCTCGGATTGCCCACTGCGGCAACACGTGTTGCCCGCCGTTTGACATGTGGGGGACAGCTCTGCTGGCGGCACCGCGGCCTGGCGAATCCAGTAGTTAGACCCCCTCGGATCTTGGTAGTTAGACATCCGGTGCTGTGGTATTTTCGCCAACCTCGTCGTCTCGGCGAGGCGGCGGGTTGCCCGACATCGCTGAGCACTTGACTCCCAGGATGCTCCCCGGCGGCGGCTGGCCGGGCCCGCGCGCCGAACCTCCGTGCGTACTGAAACTAGAACAGCACTTATCTGGGGTAACTGCTACTCTAGTTTCAGGAGGTGACCGAATGGATGAGATGTCCAGGACCGAGCGGCCCGCCCGCGCCCGCCCGTACTCGAGCCCGGCCAGGGCCGGCGTGCGGCTGCTGGGTGCGGAGATCGCACGGGAGCGCAAGCGGGCCCGCGTGACGGCCGCCGACCTGGCCGAGCGCGCCCGGATCAGCCTGGTGACCTTGCGCAAGGTCGAGCGTGGCGAGCCTTCGGTGGCGATCGGGACCGTGTTCGAGGTCGCCGTCCT
>Ga0097691_1000892_pt1 | contig 23750 bp, 23 predicted proteins | sample NGESurdeep072012_8_FD_72858 | JGI IMG/M metagenome (GOLD analysis project Ga0097691, IMG submission 72858) | Arctic peat soil microbial communities from Barrow, Alaska - NGEE Surface sample 210-1 deep-072012 | ecosystem: Environmental > Terrestrial > Soil > Wetlands > Peat ... | reverse complement strand
ACGGGGGTGAGACCACGAACGACTCCGCCAGCACCCGTAGCATGGGCTACACGGTGTCACCGGGCACCGACAACGCCCGCAACAACAACAACACCCGGGCCCACACGAGGGCATGGCCGACTAAAGCTCTGTACTGCTCTCTAAAGTGCACACGACTGGCAACTGTTTGCAGCCCTCGCCCGGCTCGACGGAGACGAGTTCGCCATGCTCCTCGAATCCGGTCCGATGCCCCAAACCGCCGAAGACATCGCCGTGCGGATCGCCGCGATGCTGGCCACACCATTCCAGCTCGGTACCACCGAGGTGACCATAAGTACCAGCATCGGCATTTCCGTTGCCCTACAGTCGCAGAGCACCTGTGAAGAACTGCTGCGCGAAGCAGATCTGGCCATGTACCTGGCCAAGCAGAACGGCAAAAGCCGCTTCGAGATCATTCGCTCGGGCATGCAGGACGACGCATTCAAGCACCTCGCTCTCATCACCGACCTGCGACACGCACTGGACGGCAACGAGTTCGAGGTCTTCTATCAGCCCATCGTCAGTGTCCGCGACGCGATGCCCGTTGGCGCCGAAGCCCTGGTCCGCTGGCACAGTCCCCAACGCGGACTGGTCGCCCCAGCTGAGTTCGTCGGCGCTGCCGAGTCCACCGGACTGATCGTCGCGATCGGGGACTGGGTCCTCAACGAGGCGTGTCGCCAAGCGCAAGCCTGGCGGCAGGCCCGGACGACCGACGACGCCTTCTATGTCAGCGTCAACCTGTCTCCCCGCCAACTCGCCGAGCCGAACGGCCGGAGCCCGACGCGGCCGAGAACTCGTCCAATGATCCGTGCGAGCTGCCATCTCAGACCCGAGTTCACCATGGCGACACCGTAGTCTCGTCCTATGAGCGTCGAGGTCATGAGCCGGGTGCTCTCGGTGAACCTGGCTCGCGTCCAGCCGAATCCGCACCAACGCGGGGAGGCGCTCACCGGCATCGAGAAGATCCCGACGTCCGATCCGGTCCTCGTGCGAGCCCCCGGCACCAAACGTGACGGGCTGGGCGGGGGTCTGGTCGGCGACACGGTCTGTGACCGGCGCCACCATGGGGGCGACACGCAGGCGGTGTATGCGTATGCCAGGGAGGATCTCGATCACTGGGAGTCCGTCCTGGGCCGGAACCTGCCCGGCGGTGTGTTTGGTGAGAACCTCACCACGACGGGAGTTGACGTCAACGCAGCGGTGATCGGTGAGCGATGGCGGATCGGGGACGAGCTCGAGCTGGCTGTCACGGTCCCGCGAATACCGTGTGGCACCTTCCGCGGCTGGATGGCCGAGCAAGGCTGGTTGCGCACCTTCGCGCGAGCAGCCATGCCGGGCACCTACCTGAGCGTGGTCAGCCCTGGGCAGGTCCGTGCCGGCGATCCGGTCACCGTGCTCCACCGTCCGGCACACGGGGTCACCGTCGCCCAGGTGTTCCGGGCGGTCACCCTTGAGCCGGCTCTGCTCCCGTCGATCCTGGCCGCCGAAGGCCTCGATGAGGAGACCAAGGAGATGGCTCGCCAAAGAAGGACTTTCGCGCTGGGTTGATCAAATGAGTCTTCTCTGTCTGGGTTGATCTGACGCCTCGATGCGTAACGAGTGTTGACTGGGCTGAAGACCCCCGCTGACCCGTTCGACGGAAGGGTTTGACATGTGCACAAACTTCCGACGGCACTCCCGCCAGGAAGGAGTCGTAGTCGGTGCGCGCGCCATGTTTTGTAGACCTCGTGAAGCTTCAGCTCGTCGTGGCGGTTTCGCTGCAACCGCTCGAGTGGCCACGCAATGACAATCTCGGCTTCCTCGTCCATGGCTTTGACCATCGCCTCGAAGCCGGGTCGACGTCGCCCAGTGAATGAGGACAGGTCGTTGTCGGCGCGCTCGGCAACGATGGTCCAGCCACGCTCACCGGCCGCCAGAAGGAAGGATCCCTCCAGTTGGAGTGGACGGGCATCACTTGATGACTCCAGGTCATTGGCGGGGCCGCCGGCATGTGGCATTCTCTGCCGCCGGTGCCTGGGCGCGGGGTGGTTGCAGCGGTACTTTGCCTCCAGCAAGCTCTTGTCACGCTATGCACAGAGCGATCAGAGCGAGCACATAGGGGGCGATGGTCCTGGCGTAGCGCGGGTGGCCGCCACCGTGGGCGATGCCACCGGGTCAGCGGCCCCACGGAGCCGCTGAATGCCACACGTCCCGGCGACCGTCCCTCGTTAGCAACCCACCACACGATGAGGGTCACGCGGATCCCGCCGCCCGGGTGAGCCGGGAGGTCGGCTCGGGTTTCGCAGGGTCAGCGGGGTTCATGCGGCCTCAGCCTGCCTGAGTGCTTCCGATGCATTGGCTTCTGCCCCATCGTGCGTCCGCCCGTTCGTACTTCTGATTCAGATGGCATCTCATGCGATTTCGGCATACCCGGTCCGACTGCAAGCATTGACCAGTGACTCAGCAGTGACCGAAGCCTCCATCGTGCAGGACATCGATCTTGTCGACGTCGAGGTCCCGGCGTCCAACCAGCATGTCAACCTCGCGATCTTCGCGCTCGCGATCGGTGGATTCGCCATCGGCACAACCGAGTTCGTCACCATGGGCCTGCTCCCGCAGATCGCCAGCGGCGTTGGCATCACGATACCTGCGGCGGGCCACGTCGTCTCGGCGTACGCCCTCGGAGTCGTTGTGGGCGCCCCCCTGATTGCGACGCTGGCCGCACGGATGCAACGCAAGTCGGTCCTGGTCTGGCTCATGGTCGCCTTCGCGGCCGGCAATATCGCCTCCTCGATGGCGGCCAGCTATCCGCAGCTGATGCTCGCGCGGTTCCTGTCGGGTATGCCGCATGGGGCGTTCTTCGGCATCGGCGCCGTGGTCGCAGCCTCCCTGGTTCCGATTCACCGGCGGACCTGGGCCGTCTCGATGATGTTGGCTGGGTTGACCGTGGCCAACATCATCGGCGTGCCCTTGACGACGTGGGTCGGCCAGCACTTCGGCTGGCAGTGGCCCTACGCGCTGGTCGGGGTCATCGCCCTGGCCACGGTGGCAGCGATCTGGGCCTGGGTGCCGCACCGACCCGCTGCCGGCGACGCCTCCATGCGAGCCGAGTTGCGCTCGCTCAGACGCCTCCAGGTGTGGCTCGCGTTGCTCATCGGCACCGTCGGGTTCGGTGGGATGTTCGCGACCTATGCCTACATAGCCCCGACGATGACCGAGCTCACCGGCTATCCCTCGGCCGCGGTCCCGGTCATCCTGGCGATCTACGGGATCGGGATGACCACCGGGGCGTTCTTGTCCGGGCGCGTCGCGGCACACGGGCTCATGCGGGGGATCTTCTTGTGCCTGGCAATGATCGCAGTCATTCTGGCGCTGTTCGGCTACGCAGCCCACAACAAGGTGACGGCGGTCCTTGTGGTGTTCCTTCTGGGCATGGTGCCGACGATTCTTGTACCGATGCTGCAGACCAGGCTCATGGACGTAGCCCACGAGGGGCAGTCACTGGCCGCAGCGCTCAACCACTCCACGCTCAACATGGCCAACGCTCTGGGCGCCTGGCTGGGCAGCGTTGTGCTGGAAGCGGGATACGGATACGAGTGGCCGTCTCGGGTTGGCGTCGTGCTCGCCCTTGCCTCCATGGGCATCGCCGCGATCTCGGTGCTCGTCGGCCGGCGTCAGATGAGCGCTGCCTGAGGTGACCGACGCCAGACAGAGGCTGCCTGAGGTGACCGACATCGAGGGCGCCGGCGCCAAAGACCTTCGCGGCACACGGTCATTGCTGGCGGTCGCAGGCCTGTTCGCGGTGAACGGTCTTCTCATCGGTGGCATCGGGGGCACGCTGCCGGCCATGCGCCAGCGGCTGGGTGTCGATGCGGGCGGGCTCGCGGTGCTGCTCGTCTCGCTGGCCGTCGCGGCTGTGGTGTCCATGCAGATGGGGGGGCGACTGGCCGACAGTCGTGGCGCGAGGAACGTGGCACTGCCGGCCTGTGCCCTGCTGATCGCGGGCGTCGCGGCCTTGGCCTTCGCCCCGACCTTGCCGCTTGCCGCTTGCGCCATGGCGTTGGCGGGGCTTGGTAACGGGGCCATGGATGTCTCCATGAACGCCCTCGGTGTCCGGGTCGAGCAGGCTCGCGCCAAGCCCGTCATGAGCAGGCTGCACGCCTGTTTCAGCATCGGCAACCTGGCCGGTGCCGCGACCGTGATCCTCATCGCCCGGATCGGCGGTGATGGCCAAGGAGTGGTCACTGCGGCGCTTGTCACGCTCGCCCTGGTCGCCGTGGTTGCCGGTGTGGCGATCTTGGCTTCGATCCCGCAGACGAAACCTGTCGCTGTCGTCCAACGGCGCGCCGGCGGGTCACGCGTGCCGGCGGGCGCCTTGTGGCTCGGGGCCATGGCGTTCTGCTTCGGTCTGGCGGAGGGCACTGCCATCGACTGGTCATCGGTCCACGTCACTGACGTGGCCCGGGTCGCGCCGTCGACGGGGGCACTGGGGCTGGTGGCAGTCAGTTCGTTCATGGTCCTGATCAGGTTGTCCGGTGATCGGGCCGTCGCCATATTCGGTCGGGTCAATGTCGTGCGCTTCGGCGCGCTGGTGGCCGCTGCCGGCTATCTCGTGGCGATCCTGGGCCAGCCGCTGCCGGTTCTGCTGGCGGGCTGGGCGCTGGTCGGTCTCGGGGTCGGCCTGATCGCTCCACAGGTCTACGCCGCCGCCGGTCACATGGGTGGCGGGCGCATGCTCGCAGTTGTCGTGACGTTTGGATACGGCGCCTTCCTCATCGGTCCGGCGATCATCGGAGCACTGATCGGGCAGGTGGGCATTCGCCACGCCATGGCCTTCCCCCTGGTTCTGAGCGTGGTCCTGGTGGCTGTCTCACGCGTGCTGTCACGCTCAGAGCCCGCTGTCGGGGCACGCAGAGCGCGTTGAGCCGCGGGCGCGGCCCGTCCGCGGCCGTGGCATGGCCGTGGGAGGATAGAAAGGCCCGCGTCCGGGGCGTCCCCGTGTTGTCGAGAATCCTGAGGTAGCTCGCCCGTGTCACCCATGGCCCGTACCGCCCTTGAGCCGCATGCGACGCCGCCTGACCTCATCCGCAACTTCTGCATCATCGCCCACATCGACCATGGCAAGTCGACCCTGGCTGACCGGATGCTGCAGATCACTGGGGTCGTGGACCCCCGCGCGATGCGCGCGCAATACCTCGACCGGATGGACATCGAGCGCGAGCGGGGCATCACCATCAAGTCCCAGGCGGTGCGCATGCCGTGGGAGGTCGACGACATCACATACTGCCTGAACATGATCGACACCCCTGGGCACGTGGACTTCACCTATGAGGTATCGCGCTCCCTGGCTGCCTGCGAGGGGGCGGTTCTGCTCGTGGACGCAGCCCAGGGCATCGAGGCCCAGACGTTGGCGAACCTGTATCTGGCGATGGAGAACGACCTCACGATCATCCCCGTCCTGAACAAGATCGACCTGCCCGCTGCCCAGCCGGAGAAGTATGCCGAGGAGCTCGCCAAGCTGATCGGCTGCCGGCCCGAGGACTGCCTGCGGGTGTCGGGCAAGTCGGGGCTCGGCGTCGAACCGCTGCTGAACCAGATCGTCCGCGACCTGCCGGCACCGGAGGGCGACCCGAACGCTCCGGCGAGGGCGATGATCTTCGACTCGGTCTATGACACCTACCGCGGCGTCGTGACGTACGTGCGTGTCGTTGACGGCAACCTCAACCCGCGCGAGAGGATCGTGATGATGTCGACCAAGGCAACCCACGAGCTCCTCGAGATCGGTGTCATCTCTCCGGAGCCCGTGGTCTGCAAGGGGCTCGGCGTCGGCGAGGTGGGCTACCTCATCACCGGGGTGAAGGACGTGCGGCAGTCGCGCGTCGGCGACACGGTCACCAACGCGTCCAAGCCGGCCACCCAGGACCTCGGCGGTTACAGCGACCCCAAGCCGATGGTGTTCTCCGGTCTCTATCCCATCGACGGTTCGGACTACCCGGACCTGCGCGATGCCCTGGACCGGCTCAAGCTCAACGATGCCGCCCTGGTCTACGAGCCCGAGACGTCGGTCGCACTCGGTTTCGGCTTCCGGGTCGGCTTCCTGGGCATGCTGCACCTGGAGATCGTGCGGGAGCGGCTCGAGCGTGAGTTCGACCTCGACCTGATCTCGACGCTGCCCAACGTCGTCTACGAGGTCAACCTGGACGACGGCAAGGTCATCACCGTGACCAACCCCAGCGAGTTCCCCAGCGGCAAGATCGGCGACATCAAGGAGCCAGTCGTGCGCGCGACGATTTTGGCGCCGAGCGAGTTCATCGGCGCCGTCATGGAGCTCTGTCAGGCCCGGCGCGGCACCTTGCTTGGCATGGACTACCTCTCCGAGGAACGCGTCGAGATGCGCTACACGCTGCCTCTGGCCGAGATCGTGTTCGACTTCTTCGACGCCCTGAAGTCCAAGACGCGTGGGTATGCCTCTCTGGACTATGAGCCTGCCGGCGACCAGATCGCAGACCTGGTCAAGGTCGACATCCTTCTGCAAGGTGAGGCCGTCGATGCCTTCAGCTCGATCGTTCACAAGGACAAGGCGTACGCCTACGGCCTCATGATGGCGTCCAGGTTGCGCGAGCTGATCCCGCGCCAGCAGTTCGAGGTGCCGATCCAGGCCGCCATCGGTGCGCGCATCATCGCCCGCGAGACCATCCGCGCCATGCGTAAAGACGTCCTGGCCAAGTGCTACGGCGGTGACATCTCCCGCAAGCGCAAGCTGTTGGAGAAGCAGAAGGTGGGCAAGAAGCGGATGAAGATGGTCGGTCGGGTCGAAGTGCCCCAGGAGGCCTTCATCGCCGCGCTGTCCAACGACGCCGCGTCCGGTGGGGACCGGACCAAGAAGTAGCCCCCGTCATGCAGGGCCAGCCCACCGAGCGGTTCCAGCGCGGGACGGTCTCCTTCGTCCGGCGTGACAACCGGCTGCGCCCCCGGCTGCAGCGGACCTGGGACGCACACCACCAGAGGTGGGTGCTGGACGTGCCCAGAGTGCAGGCCTCCATGTCGGTGGCTCCGGGCTATCTCCTTGACCCGGTGCGTGACTTCGGCCGGGTGGCTCCTCTGGTTGTCGAGATCGGTTCGGGCACCGGCGACGCCATCGTCCAGGGGGCCCTGGCCAGACCGGGCACGAACTTTCTTGCCGTGGAGGTCTATCGCCCGGGTCTGGCGCTCACCGTGGCCAAGATCGTCCGCCACGACCTGACCAACATCCGGCTGGTACACGCCGACGCCCTGCAGGTCCTGGAGCACATGTTGGGGTGGGGGAGCGCTGCGGAGGTCTGGGTCTTCTTCGCCGACCCGTGGCACAAGAACCGTCACCACAAGCGGCGCCTGGTCAATCCGGGCTTTGCCGAGCTGACGGCCTCTCGTCTCGCGCTGGGCGGAATGCTGCGGCTGGCGACCGACTGGGCGGACTATGCCAGGCAGATGCGTGACGTGCTGGCGGCGTGTGGGTCGCTGTCCAATCCTTATGCCGAGCTGACACCACCTTCGCCCGGTGGCGCCGTCTCGGTTGACCTTGAGACGGGTTTTGCCCCGCGGTTCGAGGGTCGGGTCATGACGCGGTTCGAGCAGAAGGCCTTGGCGTCGGGGCGCACCATCTATGACCTTGAGTTGCGTCGGGCCTAGGGACCTGCGGCGCCGACTGTGCGATGACACCGAGCCAAGGCTGGGCGGGGCTGTATCACTCGATATCGACGATGGTCAGCGCGCCGAGCATCCCAGCTGTCACCGACCTGCGGGTGGACTCCTGAGCATGGCGTAGGCCCCGGAACGTATGAGGTTCCGGGGCCTACGGCTGATCGTCGACGGTGAGGACCGACAATCTCACAGTGGTCCGCTGGTTCCCTCCGCACGCATCACCCGGCGGTCCAGCAGGCAAAGCCTGGCTGGGCAAGAACCTCGATCTCCAACCGATCCCGCTCCCGTTGCCGGGGCGTAGACAGATTTCTACGTGTTCATGGGGCCGCCCGCAAGGGTTCTGGCACAACAACTTTTCTCGCGTCGGCGTGTCGCGCCGACACGCCGACGTGGCGGTGTTTCAGGTACTTGCCTGGGCACTTCCCGCCTTCCGAACTCGACCAATGACTCAGGACCTTTGACTCGGTGATCCAGTCAAACTATTTTGACGTCTAAATACTTTGCGAGGGGATGATGAATGACCACAGGTGGTGATCTCAGCCAACATCGTGACCACGCCCAAGGTCCGCGCACGCCCAGGGGAATCCCCGTCGACCCGAACCTGCGGATCATGGCCATGTCCACCCTGGTCAACACCTTCGGCAATGGCGCGCTGATGACGACGTTCGCGCTCTACTTCACCCGAGTGGTGGGCCTGAGGCCGACCCAGGTCGGTCTGGCCCTTTCGGCGGGAGCTTTGGCCGGACTGCTGGTCCAGGTCCCTGCGGGACACGTCGCGGACGTGCGCGGGCCCCGAAGAGTGTTTCAGATACTCACCTTTGGAGCTGGCTTCGCCATGCTCGGTCTCCTCTTCGCCCGGTCAGTATGGGCGCTGGTGGCCGTCATGGCGCTCATCGAGGTCTTCGACCGCGGCGCGGGAGCCGTTCGCAACGGTTACGTCGCCCGTCTGGCTGAGGGAGGGCAGGGAGTTCAGTTCAAGGCCTACCTGCGGGCGATGACCAACGTCGGCATCTCCTTGGGGGCCATGCTCGGCGGGCTGGCGCTGTGGGTGGATCAGGGCTGGGCCTACCTGGCTGTGTTCGTCCTGGACGCGGCAACGTGCATCGTGACCGCGATCTGGCTCGGCCGCCTGCCCCACATCGCGCCTGCACCGGCCCGCCAGCGCGGTGAGCCTCGGATGGCGGTGCTGCGCGACCTGCCGTTCGTCGTCGTCACGGTGCTCAGCGGAGTCGCTTCCATGCACTTCGTCGTCATCGAGCTGGCGTTGCCGCTATGGATCGCGCTGTATACCTCGGCACCAAAGTCCCTGGTGGCGATCACCTTGATGATCAACACCGTGTGCGTGGCCCTGCTGCAGGTACGCCTGACCCGCAACATCGACAGGGTCGGCCCGTCGGCGCGAGCCATGGCGCGATCGGGGTTCTGGATCGCCGGAGGATTCGCGTTGATCGCCTTCGCCAGCGCTCAGCCGGCGTGGCTGGCGATCGCCCTTCTGTGTGCCGGCAGCTTGGTGCACGTGGTCGGGGAGATGATCGGCTCCGGAGGGCAGTGGGGTGTGCAGCTGGGTCTGGCTCCGCGGGAGCGTCAGGGACAGTACCAAGGCTTCGCAGGCATGGGATTCTCGCTGCCGCAGATGATCGCACCCACACTCATCACGTTGCTGTGCATCGAATGGGGGCGACCCGGCTGGTTCGTCCTGGGTGCGGTGATCGCCCTGGCCAGCGTTCTGATGGTGCCGGCCGCCGACTGGGCCCTGCGCAGCCGCGAACGCTACGGAGTGCTCACCCACACAGGCTGACCCGGCCGGGACCCTGAAGGAAACGGTGGCCGGGTCAGCACGGATCCCTGCGAGGATGGGTGCATGCCAAGTGCCTTGCCCGAGGGCGAACCTGCTCCGCCGTCTGGGGAGCTTCCCCGGTATGCGCGCAACGCATTGGGGTCGGGGCCGTTTGGTGTCTACATCCACGTGCCGTTCTGTACGGTGCGGTGCGGCTACTGCGACTTCAACACCTACACGTTGACCGAGCTCGGCGTTGACGGCGCCAGCGTCGGGACCTACGCCGACGTTGCCCTGCGCGAGCTCGAGCTGGCCACCCGGGTGCTGGGCCCCGCCGCTCCCGTCGTCGAGACGGTGTTCTTCGGTGGGGGCACCCCCACAATGCTGGCGGCCAGCGACCTGGTGAAGGTGCTGGACGGAATACGGACCCGATTTGGTCTGGCCGAACGAGTTGAGGTGACCACGGAGGCCAACCCGGACTCGGTCACGCCAGTCTCGTTGCAGACTCTGGCTGACGGCGGGTTCACCAGGGTCAGCATCGGCATGCAGTCGGCCGTGCCTCACGTGCTGGCCACGCTGGAACGCACCCACGACCCGGTCAACGTGGCCAAAGCGATCCAGGCTGCCAAGTCCGCTGGTCTCAAGGTCAGCCTCGACCTGATCTACGGCACGCCGGGGGAGTCGCTGATGGACTGGCGTACGAGCCTGGATGCGGCGATCGACCTCGAGCCCGACCACATCTCGGCCTACGCCCTCGTCGTCGAAGAGGGCACCAAGCTGGGCGCCCAGGTGCGGCGGGGTCAGGTGCCGGCACCGGAGGACGACGACGAGGCTGCCAAGTACGAGCTGGCTGACGAGGTTCTGGGCACCGCTGGATACGGCTGGTACGAAGTGAGCAACTGGGCGCGAACGGAGGCCGATAGGTGCCGGCACAACGAGGGCTACTGGTCTAACGGGCACTGGTGGGGTGTGGGACCTGGCGCGCACAGCCACGTGGGCGGTGTCAGGTGGTGGAACGTCAAGCACCCCAACGCCTATGCGACCCGACTCAACGCCGGACTCTCGCCGGCCGCCGGTCGCGAACTGCTCACAGACGCGCAGCGCTACGACGAGCGGGTGCTGCTCGGGATCCGTCTGGTGGACGGGCTGCCGATCGACGACCTGCGAACCGAGGGCGCCTCGGCGGTCACTGGCCTGATCGCCGATGGGCTGGTCGACGGGCCGAGCGCACTGCGGCCGCGCCGGATCGTCCTGACCCTGCGCGGCCGCCTGCTCGCGGACACTGTCGTGCGGCGGCTACTGGGTTTCTAGGTGCCGGGTTTGCAGGTGTTGGGTCTCAGGTGATCATCTGAGGGATGAGCGGGTAGTCGTACGGCTCGCCCTTGTTCGCGGCGATTGCGCCCATGATCGGGAAGATGATCCAGCAGATAAATACCGCCAGCCCAGTCGCGAAGCCAATGATGACGATAGTCAATAGCCCCGAGATCACGGCGCCGATCACCACCATGATCTGGAAGTTCAGCGCCTGTGCTGCGTGGCGACGGATGAAGGGGTCGCGGTCCTTGTAGATCAGGTAGACCACCAGTGGCGCGATGAAGTAGAAGAGAAAGCCGCCGAGGTTGGCGATCAACGCCCACATGCGGGCGTCACTGGGGGAGACCGGCGCCTGGCCGTATGCCGGTTGGCCGTATGCCGGTTGGCCGTATGCCGGCGCCTGGCCGTATGCCGGTGGGCCGTATGCCGGCGGCTGGGCAGGGGGCGGCGGCTGGGCAGGGGGCGGTGGGGGCGGCTGCCCGGAGTACTGCTGGTGCCCACCCTCAGTGGGTTGGTCCTGTGGGTTTTCAGTCATGACAATCCCATCCAAAACGTCGGGCACTGAACGTGGGTCTTTCAAAAAATCTATCGCTCCGAGGGCATTCAGTCGAGATTTGTCACACTGTGTCTTTGATCGTCATTTGTGCGTCACGGGGCACGTTCCTTGTCACTCGCGGGTGGTGGCACTGACTTCTTGTCCGTCGCTGGTGACGAAGTCAATCAGCTCCTCGACACTGGCCAGCAGAGTCGGCTCGAGGTCGGCATAGGTGCGCACCGTGGCCAGGATGCGCTTCCATGCGTGGGCGATGTCGGTCTGGGTGTCGTGGGGCCAGCCCAGCGCGGCGACGATGCCGTGTTTCCAGGACTGTCCGCGGGGGATGACCGGCCACCTGTCCAGACCCAGTCGTTCGGGTCGCACCGACTGCCAGACGTCGACATACGGATGCCCAAGGATCGTGACGTACGGCGCGTAGCGGCGAAGTGCGCGCGCCTCCTGAACCAGCTTGCTCTCCTTCGTGCCGGGCACGAGGTGGTCGACCAGAACCCCGAGACGCCGCCCGGGTTCCGGCTGGAAATCACGAATGACGGCAGCGAGATCGTCGACCCCGTCCAGCATCTCGACGACCACTCCCTCGATCCGCAGATCGTCGCCCCAGACCTTCTCGACGAGCTCGGCGTCGTGCTTGCCCTCCACGAAGATGCGCGACCCTGAGGCGACCCTAGCCCGGACGCCCTCGACGGCCCTGGAGCCACTGGCGGTCCGAGAGGTGGCGGCCCTGGCCTGCTGGGCGGACGCGTGGGCAGCCGCGGTCGGCTGGGTCAGGATGACCGGTGCACCATCCAGCAGGAACCCAGGCCCCAGCGGGAAGCCCTTGCTGCGCCCGGCGCGGTCCTCAAGATGGACAACCCGCATGCCCCCGGCCTTCTCCACCCGCACGACCGCGCCACACCAGCCGGTCTCGACATCCTCGACCACAAGCCCCGACTCGGCCTCGACTTCACGGGCCCGTCCGTTCTTGGGGACGTGCCAGTCACCGGAAAGGACATCGGCTCCGTATCGGTTGTCCACCGTGGCATCGTAGACTTAGCACTCCCGAATGCGGAGTGCCAACGCGCCGTTGGACGACATCGGGCGCCTTGGACACGACAGACATGACCGGTTATTGGGACAGGAGGTGGACGGATGCCCGACGAACGCAGGCTGGCGGTGCTGGATGCCATCGTCAAGGACTATGTGAAGACCTCCGAACCGGTCGGCTCCAAGGCACTGCTGGAGCGCCACCGTCTCGGTGTCTCTGCGGCGACCGTGCGCAACGACATGGCGGCCCTTGAGGACGAGGGCCTGATCTCGGCTCCGCACACGAGTGCTGGGCGGGTTCCCACCGATGCCGGCTACCGGATGTTCGTCGACCGGCTCGACGAGCTGAAACCGATGAGCGGCCCGGAACGCACCGCAATCTCGGCGTTTCTGGCAGGGGCGGTGGACCTCGATGATGTGGTGGATCGCACCGTCCGGTTACTGGCCTCGCTGACCCATCAGGTGGCAGTCATGCAGTATCCGTCGCTGACCAGATCCGCGGTGCGTCACGTCGAGCTGTTGGCGACGGGCGCCAGCCGCCTCATGGTCGTGCTCATTCTCAACACAGGCCGGGTCGAACAACGGGTCATCGAGTCGTCCCGTGACCTGTTGGCGGCCGACGGAGAGCAGTTCATCGCCGACCTGCGGTCGCGGCTCAACGCGGAGACCAGCGGACATCAGCTCGTCGAGGCGGCCTCCCGGCTGCAGTCCCTGCCCGACAACTTCGCCCCCGCCGACCGTGACCTCGTGCGCGCGGTCATCCACTCGCTGGAGGATGCACTGGTCGAGGAGCGCGAGGAGCGTGTGGTCCTGGCCGGTACGTCCAATCTGATGCGCTTCGGCACCGACTTCCCGCTCACCATCGGACCGGTGCTCGAGGCCCTCGAGGAGCACGTCGTGCTGCTGAAGCTTCTTGCCACCATGAGCAATGAGGGTGATGTGGTGGCGGTCCGGATCGGGCACGAGAACTCGCACGCCGGGTTGAGTGCCACGTCCGTGGTCAGCACCGGCTACGGCGCCGGCACAGAAGTTGTGGCTGGGCTGGGGGTGCTCGGACCGACCCGCATGGACTATCCGACGACGATGGCCTCGGTGCGAGCGGTGGCCCGTTACGTCTCAGAAATACTCGCCCCATGACTGCCACGACAAGACTTCGACGACGACATGACTGCGGCAACGACATGACTCGGGCCGACTCCACGATCAACTGGCGCAAGGACACTCTTTGAACAACTACTACGAGGATCTGGGCGTCGTACGTGACGCCAGCACCGAGGACATCAAGCGCGCCTACCACCGGCTCGCGCGAAAGATGCACCCCGATGTCAATACCCATGATGGAGCCGAGGAGCAGTTCAAGAAGGTCTCCCAGGCGTATGACGTGCTGTCCGACCCCGAGAAGCGCCGAGCCTACGACGCCGGCTCGGACCCGTACGGCGGCGCGAATGCGAACTTCGGCCAGGGCTTCTCGTTCAGCGATGTGATGGACGCCTTTTTCGGCCAGGCGGCCAGCGGCGCCGGACGGGGGCCGCGCTCGCGCCAGCGCCGGGGCCAGGACGCCCTGATCCAAATCGAGATCGACCTCGCTCAGGCCGTCTTCGGTGCCGAACGCGAGCTGACGATGGACACCGCGGTTGTCTGCGGCACCTGTAAGGGCAGCGGATCGCGGCCGGGCACCAGTACGCGTACCTGTGACGTGTGTAGCGGCAGAGGCGAGATTCATCAGGTCCAGAGGTCCTTCCTCGGCCAGGTGATGACCTCCCGCACGTGCACCGCCTGTCAGGGCGCCGGCACCGTCATCGCCGACCCCTGCTTCGAGTGCTCGGGCGAGGGTCGGGTGCGCACCCGTCGAAACCTCAAGCTCCGGGTCCCGGCCGGTGTCGACACGGGTACCCGGATCCAGCTCCCGGGGGAGGGCGAGGTCGGTTCGGGCGGGGGACCAGCGGGCGACCTGTATGTCGAGGTGGTCGTCACCGCGCACGAGACCTACCAGCGTCGAGGCGATGACCTGCACTGTTCGATCGAGCTGCCGATGACCGCAGCGGCCCTGGGCGCGACCATCAAGCTCGACACCTTCGACGGGATGACCGACCTGGAGATCAAGCCGGGGACTCAGCCGGGCGACATCATGACTCTCAAGGGCAAGGGCGTCACCCACCTGAGGGGGACCGGGCGCGGCGATCTTCTGGCCCATGCAGCAATCCAGACGCCGACCAAGCTCACGCCCGAGCAGGAGGAGATGCTGCGCCAGTTCGCGGCCCTGCGCGGCGAAGAGCGTCCCGAGGGCCGGCTCACTCTGGCCTCGCAGGGTCTGTTCGGCAAGCTGCGCGACGCGTTCCTGGGCAAGTAGCCCCACGTCGTGACGGCCCCGCTGTTCTTCGTATCTGCGGACCAGCTGGCGGGAGCCGCAGTGGGTTCTGAGCTCCTCCTGGATGGTCCTGAGGGACGCCATGGCGCGACGGTGAAACGGATCGGCGTCGGCGAGCAGGTTCTGCTAACAGACGGGGTCGGCCATCGGGCCGACGCCGTTGTCGAGGGCGTCGGCGTGGGGACGCTGCGACTGCGCCTGCAGGCGATTACCCTTGAGCAGCAACCAGATTCGCGCTTTATACTCATTCAGGCGCTGGCCAAGGGCGACCGTGACGAACTTGCCATCGAGGCCGCCACCGAGCTGGGGGTCGACGAGGTGGTTGCCTGGCAGGCCGCCCGCAGCATTGTGATCTGGCGCGGCGAGCGGGCCGTCAGGTCGCTGCGCAAATGGCAGTCGATCGTCCTCGCTGCGACCAAACAGTCGCGGCGCACTCGCATCCCCTTGGTGAGCGGGCCCGCAGACCAGGTGGCAGTCATGGCGCGGATCGAGGCGGCGGCACTGGCGCTCGTCCTGCACGAGGACGCACAGGTGGCTCTGGCCGGACTGGCACTGCCCCAGTCAGGTGACGTGTTGGTCATCGTCGGCCCCGAGGGCGGGGTCGCTGCGGACGAGCTGAGCGCCTTCGTCGCAGCGGGAGCGGTGGCGGTGCGGCTGGGGCCCCACGTCCTGCGCTCATCCAGTGCCGGGCCGGCGGCACTCGCGGTGATGAGTGCGGCCGGTCGCTGGCGCTGACATCCGCTTGCCGGCGTCTGCCTCACAGTGACTGCCTGACATCTACCTGACGGTGAAGGGCTTTGACGTCTCGGCGATGACCTGGCCGTTCGCCATGCTCACCTCGTACATCCGCAGGGTGTAGCTGCCAGCGGCAAGCACGCCCAGCTTCACCTGCCAGGTACCTCGCGTCGGGCATCCGCTGGAGGCCGTGGCCACACCGGACCGCAGCGTCGACCCGTTCTGCCGAAGCTGCCACTGCGTCGTGCCCTCGAAGGAGCAGGACTGGCCCGCGGCCACTACGGGGGCACCGGTTGGGAACAGCTGGTTTCGCACCGGGGAGGTGATCCAGATGGGTGCGAGCACCTGGTACTGCAGGTCTGGCGCCGGGCGGTTGTAGGTCTGGTCGGTCGGGTAGGTCCCGAACAGCGTCCCAGAGCCGTTCGCCACGATGAACTTCACCGGGATGGTTCCTTGGCCGACGGCCGCCTGGGCGGTCCAGACGAGCTCCTGCACCGCGAGGCTGGTCTGTGCGGCGGTGAAGCCGCTCGCGCCCGGGCCACTGAGCGTGATGGTGATCAGGCTCGGCGTCACCGTGACGTTGGTGACCGAGGTGGCGGACCAGGGTTGCAGGTAGGGCTCGTAGTTGGTCAACGGCTGGGCGTTCATCGCCGCGGCGACAGCGGCCTGGGCTTGCTGTGCCGGGGTGGCGCCCACCGGAACCGCGGCCTGGACGAACTCCCGGTAGAGGCCGAACTTGTCGCCGGCGGGGGAGTTGGCGCCGACGAAGTATGCGGGCAGCGCCTTCTGGGTGGTGGCACCGGCCACACTCCCGGTCGAGGTTGTGGCCGGCGACGGGTTGGGCACTGGCACTGTGGCCGGCCGCGTCGCCGGTGATGGCCCGGTTGTCGGCGTCGCGGTCGTCGACGTGATGGCGCGGGTCACCGCAGGGGTGGCCGGCTGGCTGCCGCCACTGTTGGACACGCCCCAGACGATGGCGCCGATGAGTGCCACCGAGGCCGCTGCGGCGACCGGGATGAGCCAGCGCTTTTCGGGTCCGACAGTCTGTGTCTCGTCGTGGGCCATGGCCAGGATCTCCGTTCTTCGTTCGCGTGGTGTGATTCGTTCAGCTTCTCGGTGCAGGGCTTCACGCAGCCTGCGTTCCAGTTCGTCGTTCATGCCATGGCCTCCACATCGGATCGCAGGGCGGCCAGGCCCCGGTGGGCATGGGCTTTGACCGAGCCGGCCGAGATACCCAGAGCGTCGGCGATCTGGGCCTCGCTCAGGTCCAGGTAGTAGCGCAGGGTGAGCACTTCCCTCTGACGTCTGGGCAGGCGCCCCAGCTTGGCCAGCAGCTGCGCGCCTGTGGCGTGCTGCAGGGCGCGGCTCTCTGCGCTGGGCTCGTCGGTGATGCCCGCGGCGGTTATGGCCCGGGTCTGCGAGCTCAGATAGCGGTCCTCGACCAAGCGGTGGCGCAAGACCGAGCGAGAGCTGTTGACCACACAGCGGCGCAGGTAGGCCAGGGCCAGATCCTGGTTCCTGAGCTGGGACCACCGGGAGTGCATAGCCACGAAAGCATCCTGGACCGTCTCCTCGGCCAGCTGCTGGTCTCTGACCAGAAGCCAGGAGAGGCGCACCAGCGAGTGCCAGTGGGCGGCGTACAGCTCGGTGAGGGCCCGATCGGCGGCCCATGTCATGCCAGTCGGTCCGACCTCTTCGCGTTCGGCCATGGTCAACGTTCTCACTTCAATATGACGCGCGGCGCCACCGTGCGGTTGACGCGCCGTACGCTCATCCCATGAGCACCGACCATGCGCCTTCTGCGAGCGACTGCCTGTTCTGCAAGATCATCGCGCGCCAGATCCCGGCTGACATCGTTCACGAAACGCCGACGACTCTGGCGTTTCGCGACATCAAGGCGCAGGCGCCGACCCATGTGCTGGTGATTCCCAAGGAGCATCAGCCGAACGTTGTGGCGTTGGGTGCCTCTTCGCCGCAGGCGGTGGTGGAGCTGTTCGAGGCGGTCGGGGCTGTGGCACGTCTGGAGGGCCTTGAGGCTGGGTACCGCAGTGTGTTCAACACCGGCGCACTGGCCCAGCAGGAGGTCTTTCATGCTCACGTTCATGTGCTGGGTGGTCGGGCCATGACGTGGCCGCCCGGCTGAGAACCCACGTAGACTTAACTCAAGATGACTGAAGAGGGACCGCCCACGCACATCATCGTTCTTCCGCCCGAGCTGTCCATGGTGACATTGCTCGGGCCGCGGGACGAGTTGTTACGCGCCATGGAGACGTCCTTCCCCCACCTGGATCTGCTGGTCCGCGGCAACGAGTTCCACGTGTCGGGTGCCGGACCTGACGTGGCGCTGCTTGAGCGCACGATCGACGAGCTTCTGGTCGTCCTGGGGACCGGCCAGGCGCTGAACCGCGATGCCGTCGAGCGTTCCGTCTCGATGCTGCGTGCCCATACCAAGGAGCGCCCCGCGGACGTTCTCACGATGAACATCCTGTCAAACCGCGGCCGGACGATTCGGCCCAAGACCCTGGGCCAGAAGCGTTACGTGGACGCGATCGACAAGAACACCATCGTGTTCGGCATTGGGCCTGCGGGCACCGGCAAGACCTACCTGGCGATGGCCAAGGCTGTCGCCGCGTTGCAGACCAAGAAGGTCAGCCGGATCATCCTGACCCGTCCGGCGGTCGAGGCCGGCGAGCGGCTCGGTTTCCTGCCGGGCACGCTCAGCGACAAGATCGACCCCTACCTGCGGCCGCTGTATGACGCCTTGCACGACATGGTCGACTCGGAGTCGATTCCGAGACTGCTGGCTGCCGCCACCATCGAGGTGGCTCCGCTGGGCTATATGCGAGGCCGCACCCTCAACGACGCCTTCATCATCCTGGACGAGGCACAGAACACCTCACCGGAGCAGATGAAGATGTTCCTGACCCGGCTGGGCTTCGGCTCAAAGATGGTTGTGACCGGCGATGTGACCCAGATCGATCTGCCGTCGGGGACACCATCCGGGTTGAAGGTGGTCCAGGAGATTCTTGACGGCGTGGAGGACGTGCACTTCGCCCAGCTGAACGCTCACGACGTGGTGCGTCACGCCCTGGTGGGGTCCATCGTGGAGGCCTACGGGCGCTGGGACGAGCTGACCAGTGCGCCTGCGCGGACCGCGTCATCAAGAACCGTGTCATCGCGGACCAGGGGGTGAGCGGCCGTGAGTATTGATGTTCTCAACGAAAGCGACTTCTCCCTGGACGAGATGGAGCTTGTTGCCTGCGCGAAGTACGTCATGGGCGAGATGAGGGTGCACCCGCAGGCCGACCTGTGCATCAAGCTCGTCGACGAACCGGCGATGGAGGTCCTGCACAAGCAATGGATGGACCTGCCTGGTCCAACCGATGTCATGAGCTTCCCGATGGACGAGCTTCGTCCCGGCCGCGATGAGCAGGAGCCCGCCGAGGGCGTTCTCGGCGACATCGTGATGTGCCCGTCGGTGGCTGCGCGCCAAGCGGTTGAGGCGGGTCATGCGACCGAGGAGGAGCTGCTGCTGCTGCTGACCCACGGCATCCTGCACCTGCTTGGCTACGACCATGAACAGCCAGAGGCAGAGCGCGAGATGTTTGAGCTCCAGCGCACCCTGCTCCTGACCTTCCTCGCCGGTCGCGGCCGCCGCGTGGGTCGCTGACCCCGCCCACGGACTCAGTGAACAGCCATGGTTATCAAGCTCATTGCGGCGTTCGCCGCCATAGTGGTCGCCTTCGTGATGGCTGCCGCGGAGTCGTCCCAGTCGCGTCTGTCTCGCCACCGCGCGGCTGAGCTCGTCGAAGAGGGCCACAGAGGCGCGTCGGCTCTGGCCATCATCGTGGCTGACAGCGCGCCCTACCTCTCGGCGGCGGCCTTCGTAAGAGTCCTGGCTGAGTCGGCGGCTGCTGTGCTCATCACGCTGACCGTGGTGAGCTGGGTCAACGACTTCTGGCCGGCACTGCTGATCTCCATCGGGGTCATGGCGGTGGTCTCCTTTGTTCTGGTTGGGGTATCACCACGGACTCTGGGTCGCCAGCACTCTGAAGGGGTGTCGTTGCTGACCGCACCGATCCTGGTTCTGGTGGCCAGGGTGCTCGGCCCGGTGGCGCGACTGCTCGTGACGCTCGGCAACGCGGTGACCCCTGGGCGCGGTTTTCGGGACGGGCCGTTCGACTCTGAGGCCGAGCTACGCGATCTGGTCGACATGGCCGAGGAGGCATTGCTGATCGAGGCCGGGGAACGCCAGATGATCCACTCGGTCTTCGAGCTTGGCGACACCGTGGTCCGGGAGGTCATGGTGCCACGCACGGACATGGTGACGATGGACCAGGACAAGACACTGCGTCAGGCGATGTCGTTGTTCCTGCGATCGGGGTTCTCGCGTATCCCGGTTGTCGGCGATGGGCCCGACGATGTTCTCGGACTGCTCTACTTCAAGGACGTCGCCCGCCGGGTCTACGGCGACGCCAAGGCCGCCAAGGCCGCCAACGCCGCCAAGGCGCCGGTGCATCAGCAGATGCGCCCCGCGCGCTACAGCCCCGAGAGCAAACCGATCGACGACCTGTTGCGGGAGATGCAGCGTGACCAGAACCACTTTGCCATCGTCATCGACGAATATGGTGGAACCGCGGGCCTGGTCACGCTCGAGGACATCCTCGAGGAGATCGTTGGGGAGATAGAAGACGAGTACGACCGGGAGGCTCCCGGAGTTGAAGAGCTCGAGGACGGCTCAACCCGCGTGCCCGCCACGATGCACGTCGACGACCTGGCTGAGCTCTTTGAGGTGACACTGGAGGATGACGAGGTCGATACGGTCGGTGGCCTGCTCGGCAAGACGATTGGCCTGGTCCCGATCCCGGGTTCCTGCGGTGAGGTCGCCGGACTGTCGCTGACGGCCGAACGGATGGCCGGGCGTCGCCACCGGATAGACACCGTGATCGTGCGACGCTTGGCTGAGACAAAGCAACCCAAGACTATGCGGGAGGAAGCGTCGTGACCCAGGACTTCAAGGCCGGTTTCGCCTGTCTGGTGGGCCGTCCCAATGCCGGAAAGTCCACGCTGACAAACGCAATGGTCGGTCAGAAGGTCGCGATCACGTCGAGCAAGCCGCAGACCACCCGGCACACCATCAGGGGGATCGTGACCTCCGAGACAGGACAGCTGATCCTTGTCGACACCCCCGGCCTGCACAAGCCTCGAACGCTGCTGGGTCAGCGCCTGAACGACATGGTCCGCGAAACCCTGCTGGAGGTTGACGTGATCGGCTTCTGCCTGCCCGCCGACCAGCGGATCGGTCCCGGCGACGCGTACATCGCCAGGGAGCTCAGCGAGCTCATGGCGGCCAAGCACACTCCGGTCGTGGCGCTCGCCACCAAAAGCGACCGGGTCGACAAACAGCGTCTGGCCGAGCACCTTATCGCTATCGACCAGCTCGGCGAGTGGGCCGCCATCATTCCGTGTTCGGCCGTGCGCGGCGACCAGGTCGGCGAGGTCACCTCGCTGCTCGCGTCCTACCTGCCCCGTTCGCCGATGTTGTATCCCGATGGTGTGCTGACCGATGAGCCGGAGATCATCATGATCGCCGAGCTCGTCCGCGAGGCTGCCCTCGAGGGCCTTGACGACGAGATGCCGCACAGCCTGGCCGTCGTCGTCGAGGAGATGTTGCCCCGGCAGGGTCGGCCGGAGATCTCCCCGATGCTCGACGTCAGGGTCAACGTCTTCGTCGAACGGTCCAGCCAGAAGGCCATCATCATCGGCAAGGGCGGATCGCGCCTTCGTGATGTCGGCACCACCGCGCGCAAGGGGATCGAGGCGCTGCTGGGCCAGCGGATCTATCTCGACCTGCACGTCAAGGTCGCCAAAGACTGGCAGCGCGATCCCAAACAGCTCCAGCGGCTCGGCTTCTGACATCGTCCACCATGCGGGACCGATGTTCGATTCGTGGACGGCGCGCCCGTGCACGGCATAGAGTGGCAGTGTGCGCATGGTGTTCGGAGCTCTGCTCCTGCTTCGTTGCCGCGGCGAGGCCCTCTGATACGGCCGCCCTCGTCGCGGAGTTTGAGTTGCCCGGCCTTACCGAACGCAACCAGACGTTAGAGGCGAGAACATGATTCACCCCCAGAAACCCAGCGGTATGCCGGTTGGCAAGTATCTGCCCTTCGATCAACAGATCGCGGTGGAGCTGCCCGATCGCAGCTGGCCCGCCAAGCGCATGACACAGGCCCCCCGCTGGTGCGCGGTCGATCTGCGCGACGGCAACCAGGCCCTGATCGACCCGATGAGCCCTGAGCGCAAGATGCGGATGTTCGATCTGCTGGTGCGCCTGGGGTACAAGGAGATTGAGGTCGGTTTCCCGTCCGCGAGCCAGACGGACTTCGACTTCGTGCGGATGCTGATCGAGGGCGGGCACATTCCCGACGACGTGACCATCCAGGTGCTGACACAGGCACGTGACCATCTGATCGAACGCACCTATGACTCGATCCGCGGTGCCAAGCAGGCAATAGTCCATCTGTACAACTCCACATCGGTGCTGCAACGGCGAGTTGTCTTCGGCCTTGACCAGGACGGCATCGTCGACGTCGCGCTCGAGGGCGCGCGCCTGTGCCGCAAGTTCGAGGAGACCATCCCCGAGACGACCGTGTACTACGAGTATTCACCGGAGTCATTCACCGGCACCGAGCTGGATTTCGCGGCGCGGATCTGCAACGAGGTCACTGACGTCTTCGACGCGAGGCCCGATCGCAAGGTGATCATCAACCTGCCGGGGACGGTCGAGATGAGCACGCCCAATGTCTACGCAGACTCGATCGAGTGGATGTCGCGTCATCTGGCCCGCCGTGAGTCGATCGTGCTCTCGCTGCACCCGCACAATGACCGTGGAACCGCGGTCGCAGCAGCCGAGCTGGCCTTTCTGGCCGGCGCCGACCGGATCGAGGGCTGCCTTTTCGGCAACGGCGAGCGCACGGGCAACGTGTGCCTGGTGACGCTGGGCATGAACCTCTTCAGCCAGGGCATCGACCCGCAGATCGACTTCTCGGACATTGACGAGATCCGGCGCACGGTTGAGTACTGCACGCAGCTGCCGGTCCACGAGCGTCATCCCTATGGCGGGGACCTCGTCTTCACGGCCTTCTCCGGGTCGCACCAGGACGCGATCAAGAAGGGGTTCGACTCCAGGGAGAAGGATCTCGCTGCGGACCCCTCGGCAGTGTCCATGGATGACGTCGTCTGGGAGGTGCCGTACCTGCCGATCGACCCGCACGACATCGGCCGGTCCTACGAGGCCGTCGTGCGCGTCAACAGCCAGTCCGGCAAAGGTGGTGTGGCTTACATCCTCAAGAGCGAGCACCAGCTCGATCTGCCGCGCCGGCTTCAGATCGAGTTCAGCGGGGTTGTCCAGAAACGGACCGACTCCAGCGGCGGCGAGATCTCCTCGGCAGAGCTGTGGTCGGCATTCCACGATGAGTACCTGCCGGTCAGCCGGGCAGACGCCGCTGCGGCCGATGGCCGCCAATGGGGCCGGTTCTCCCTGCTCAGCATGCGTTCGGACTCGACAGTGGAGGGCGCCGACACGATCTCGGTGACGCTGACCGACAAGGGTCAGGAGATCACGGTCCAGGGGATCGGCAACGGTCCGATCGCGGCTTTCGTCTCGGCGCTGTCGACCCTTGATGTCGACGTGCGAGTCCTGGACTATGCCGAGCACGCGCTCTCTTCCGGTGGCGACGCCACGGCAGCTTCCTACGTGGAGTGCGCGCTCGGGGAGCGGGTGCTGTGGGGAGTGGGCCTTGACGCCAACATTGTGATCGCCTCGCTCAAGGCGGTCATCTCCGCGGTCAACCGTTCGGAGCGCGACGGGGTCCCCGCGCAGGACTGACGACGGTTGCAGCTGGGCTGTCACGACTCGGGACTGACGGACCGTAGGTCAGTCCATGTCGCGGGCGATGATCTCGTCGAGGCGGCCAAGGACCAGAGGGTCCCCAGCGCGCTCGACCTGGCCCACACTCGGCCGATGCCATATCCAGCAGTCGAGGTCGGCGGCGGTCCCGCTCAGGGTGGCGACCGCCGGGCCGCCGGCATCTGACATGGCGCCACCGGAGGCAACCACCGCGAGGTCGGGCTCGTCGTGGGCGTTGCCCATACCCGCAGCGTACCCCCGAATTCGAACATACGTATCAAGTACAGGTCGCGTGCAGGCGTGTTGGCGATGCAGCACCTGGCCGGTGAGCGGCACGGCATACCAGTGTTAGGGGGCTGGCATAGGACAATGAGCCCATGGCCCTGTATCG
>Ga0097691_1000891_pt1 | contig 23757 bp, 23 predicted proteins | sample NGESurdeep072012_8_FD_72858 | JGI IMG/M metagenome (GOLD analysis project Ga0097691, IMG submission 72858) | Arctic peat soil microbial communities from Barrow, Alaska - NGEE Surface sample 210-1 deep-072012 | ecosystem: Environmental > Terrestrial > Soil > Wetlands > Peat ... | reverse complement strand
CTGGCAGAACGCAATACGCCGCACATCACGCGCCGCGGCTTATCCCGTCGACTGTGGGAAAAGACCTATTCTTTCCGGCACCCGTCTGATGCAATTCCTGAGAGTCCCAGTACACCCCGGTGGACTCCATGGCTACGTCGGTCACACCCAGACCACGAAGCCAGTCGACCAACTCAAGCAGGTCAGGGTGGTCGTGCCGTAGTTGGCGATCAGCTCCGCCGGGCCGCCGGTGACCGCGTCCGGGACCCGGACACAGACCATTGACTCGGCCTGCCCCACGTCGATGCCCGCGCACCGTGCAATCAGTTGTTCCATGACGCCTCCTGAGCGAGTATTGGACGTAGGTGAACCGTCACTCGATCGGAGGCTGTCCTGGGTTCAGCGATTCTGCTCGTCGTGCTCGAAGGCAACAGTTCAGGGTGCCGGCGCAGCCTCACGTCAGACTGACTCGCGGGCTCCTGGCACCAAGGGGTGGCCGACGTCGCCACGAGTGACGGTCCACCCCCATCTTCATCCTTCGGGGTGGCGGCGCAGCCGCCATGGGTGACTACCTACAAACCGCGACGGGTCTAGCCAGAATGTGACCGTCACAACCGATCAAAATCAACGGATGAACACCGCCTGGGAGGCACCTCATGAACGACATCAGCCCAACCATTCTCGAACAGTCCACCGGAGTAGTCGGTAAGAAGCTCGCGGGTCGAGTTGCCCTGGTCACCGGGGGGACCCGCGGTATCGGCGCGGCGATCTGCAGGAGCCTGGCCAGCCAAGGTGCTTCGGTTGCTGCCGGATACAGCGGAGACCGGGATAGCGCAGTGCAGTTCGTAACGGAGTTCGAGCGCGACTTCGACGGCCCCGGGCGAGCGACCGTCCACCAGGGCAACGTCTCCAAACCTGAAGACTGCCGCCGGGTGGTCCAGGAGGTGCTCGACGAGCACGGCCGGATCGACATCCTGGTCAACAACGCCGGTATCACCATGGACAAGATGGCCTTGAAGATGACTCCAGAGGAATGGAACGCCGTCATCGCGGTGAACCTGTCGGGCTCGTTCTACATGGCTCAGCCGGCATTGGAGCACATGGTTGAGCGAGGGACCGGTCGCATCATCTTCGTCTCCTCGGTCATCGGCGAGACCGGGGGAATCGGCCAGGCCAACTACGCCGCGTCCAAGGCCGGCATGCTGGGACTGACCAAGACCCTCGCCCTGGAGACGTCCTTCCTTCTCGGGAGAGCGGGCAGGCTTGAGGAGAACGGCGTCGGCATCACCGTGAACACGGTGACACCCGGTTACGTAGCGACCGAGATGCTCGAGAACGTCCCCGAAAAGGTCCTGGACAAGATCCGGCTGACGATTCCGGTCGGCCGGTTGTGCCACCCCGAAGAGATCGCGAGGGTGGTCCACTTCCTGGCCGCAGACGCCTCGGCGTACATCACCGGCCAGGTCTGGGGCGTCAACGGCGGCCTGGACATGTAGCCCGAACCCCCAAGGAAGACCAAGGAACGCAACTGTCCTGTGGGCGCCGGCCCAAACCCGTACCCCAGGCCCCGTCAACTGACGAGCCCCAAGAAAAGGATGTGGCACATGCGGCCATTTGTTGTTAACCGTCACGACCGGATTGTGTTTCCCTCCAACTTCGTTCCGGAGCTGGACCTGTCTGTCATACACAGTCTCGCGCAGCTTGACAGCGTGATCCGGCGCGACTTCGAGGTCAAGGCGCCGACCGGCACCGACATCTTGGCGCGGGTGGAGGAGGGCGCCTACGGCAGCCGGTACGAGCTGATGCGCGACCTGGCGCTGAACCTCTTCTGGACCAACCGGTTCTCGATGACGTTGTACGAGAAGCGGCCCACCCGCTGGGCGGACGTTCCGCGCCACCGCACAGACGTCTACATGCCGCTGGTCACGCCGTGGGAGGACGGGGACAAGAAGGTCGCCGCCGTGCTGGGTGCCTACGAGGCGCTGGAGCCGACCTGGAACCGCGAGGTGGAGGACGGCATCTTCGCGACCCTCTTCGACGTGTTCGGGCACCGCAAGCACCACGCCACCGATCTGCCCACCATCAAGCCCACGGTGGCGCAGATCCTCTCCGATCCCACCAACCTGACCTTCCGTCTGACCAGCTTCGACCCTGACTTCCCGGTCTTCGAGCTGACCGACATCATCGACACCTCCGAGGAGGCCCCCGAGCTCGAGGCTCTGAGCCGTTGGGCCAAGGTGCTGCACAACCAGTACCCGTGGGACCGCGCGCAGTCCGAGCTTGTTGAGGTCGGCCAGCTGCGCGATGGCGACTACGTCGTGGTCCTGTACCCGCGTGATCAGGAGGTGCGCAGCTTCCTGCGCCGCGTCGAGTCCGACGCGGTGCCTGCGGTCGCTTCGAAGGCCCCGGAGGCCGCCCAGCCGGTGCGGCCCTACCCGCCGGTGAACGTGCGGAGCCAGTTCTCGGTGATGCCGCGGATCGAGGCCCTGGCCGTGGCTCACGGCGAGCTGCTCTGTAGCAACGACGACCTGATCCGCAACTCGGCGTACAACTGGTCGCCGATGAGCTCGGACGAGATCCTGCAGAAGACCGGCATCAAGTCGCGGCGCTACACGGAACTCAGTCTGGAGGAGCTCGCGCTCAAGGCCGCGAAGGCTGCCCTGGCCCGCTCGGGTCGCGGTCCCGAGGAGATCGGTGCGGTGCTGGTCACCACCTGCACGAGCACCCGGATCATCCCGTCGGTGGCGACCTGGATCTCCGGGCAGCTGGGCATCTACCAGACCCACGCATCCTGCGACATCATCGCGGCCTGTGCCGGGATGGCCTACGGTCTCTCGGATGCGACGCGGATCCTCCAGGAGGTCCAGCGCCCGGTGCTGGTCGTGTGCGTGGAGAAGTTCTCGGACAAGATCGGCAACGTCCGGCCATCCCGGATGATCTTCGGCGACGGGGCCGCCGCGTTCGTGATCGGCGTTGCCCCGCAGGGCGAGCCGCCGGACATCGAGTTCATGCAGACCTACGCCAGCGGTCCGGCGACCCAGGTGAACTCGATCATCTGGCCCAACCCCGCCTTCGACAACAACATCACTGTCTACGGGCCGGAGGTCAAGAAGCTTGCTGGCCGCTACCTCGAGCAGATGATCGGCGAGCTCCAGGTGCTGCCTGACCCGGACGGGGTGAAGGCCTCGCTTCTGGAGAGCATCGACCTGGTCGTCCCGCACCAGGCCAACAAGACGATGGTGATCGACCTGGCACTGAAGGCGGGGCTGACCGAGGACAGTCTCTACTTCAACGTCGAGACCGTCGGCAACGCCTCGTCGGCCAGCATCGGGCTGGCGATTCACGACGCGGTCCGGGACGGAGTCATCAACGAGCCCACCCGGGTCTTTGCGCCGGGCTTTGGTGCGGGCGCCGTGGCAGGGTACTGCGTGATGCGCATCGACCCGACGGTGGTGGCCATCTCGACCGACGTGCTGCCGGCGGGTCACAAACGCCCCTCATCACCGATGCAGCAGCCCCGGTCGACGTCCCCGGATGACACCCAGCTGGCGTTCGGGTAGACCCAACGTCGCTTCATGTCTGTGGCTCCACGGTCCAGTTTCCTCAACAACGGGCCTTGTCGCTGCGCCCCAGAGTGCCCTTGGAAATCGCAAGGGCACCGAAGAGTTGACCTGCACGGATGCCCCGGTCTCCTGACACACTCAGAGACCCGACTGCCAGATCCCAGATGCGCCATCGCCGAGTGCCTACAGGCACGCGTAGTCGTTTGCGTCGTCCGCTCGGCCGCGGGATTCGCGCTGTATGGCCGCTACCTGGGATCCAAGGGAAGACTGACTGACAGTTTGAACATTTCTTTACCAAACGCACGGAGCTTGTTTACCAAAGGTTGCGAGAATGACTTGGTCTTCGAGGGTCTTCCGTCGACGATCGCCCGCGACATGACCGCGGCAAGGCAGGCCTTCGAGGCCGCTCGGTCCATGATCGAGTCGAGCCTCAGACCTCCTCGGGTAGGGGTTCTGTAGGGCTGTGACCTGCGGTTTGCCGTTGGGTTGGGGTCTGCAGAATAGTTGAGAGTTGGGTTGCTGTTTTGGGGTGTTCCCGGCCCGGCGTGTCCCTGCATAATCTGTTGAAACTTGATAGGTTTGGGTGGTGGGGATCACCGTTGCGGTACAGGCCATGCTGGGGGGTATGCCGGAGCCCAGCGACCTGCAGTGCCTCGAGGTCGATGGGCGGGTCCTGATTGCGGTCGGGTCCAGGGTGCTGTTCGACTATGCGGCCGGTGATGCGGGGTTGCGCAACATCGCGGCGGTCACGCTGCCGGCGTTGGGTTTCACGAACCGGCTGGTTGCTTCGTTGCTCGGGATCACCGAGGAGTACGTCTGCATGCTCAAGGGCCGGGCCAGGCGGGAAGGGTCCGCGGCGCTGACCCGGCCCCGTGGCCGGCCGAGCGGCTTGACAGCTGCCGACCTGGACCGGGCCCGGGCCTGGCGGGCGGCGGGGGACAGTGACACCACGATCGGGGCCCGCCTGAAGGTGCACCCCACCACGATCGGCCGAGCGTTGACCGGCGTGCCGCGTGGCGTGTGTCCCGACCACACAGCACTGCCTGCTGAGCCGGTAGCCCTGGCCGGTGCGGTGGGCAGCGCTGAGCAGACCGAGCTGGAGCTCACCGGGCCGGACGGCACACTCCAGGGCGAGCCCGGAGCTGGCGGCGAGCCCGAGGCCGAACTGACCCAGCCTGGGGTCGAGGCTGATCTGGGCACGGGTTCGTCCCGGATCACGCAAGGGGCCTTCGCGTGCCGGTACGCCGGCGCGATGCTGCTGCACCCCTACCTGGATCTGGTTGGTGCGGAGCAGATCTTCGCCTCAGTGACCGGCGGGCCGGCCCGCCGGTATGACGACCTGGCGGTCCTGAGCACCGCGACGGTCGGGTTCGCCCTCGGTATCGACACCGTCGAGGGCAGTAAGCACCTGCGCCGGGCTGAGGCCGGCCCGGCGGTCGGGATCAGCGCTGTCCCGCAGCTGGGTACGTTGCGTGCTCGGCTGGCCGCGCTGGCCGACGGCACCGATCCACTCGGGCTGCAACGGGCCTTCGCCGCCGGGATGCTCAGGTGCGACCCGGCCGCTGATCCGGTCTACTTCGTGGACGACCACTTCGTCCCCTACAGCGGCGCCCAGCCGGTCGGCAAGGGCTGGAACACCAAACGCCGCCATGCCCAACCCGGCCAGGACGACACGATGCTGGTCGATGCCCGCGGCCGCGCGGTGGTCTTCGGCACCGGCGAACCGTCCGGCCTGGTGTCGACCCTGCCCGGGGTCCTCGCTCAGTTGCGCCAGGTGCTCGGGCCGGACCCCAAGATCCTGCTCGGGTTCGACCGCGGTGGCGCCTTCCCGAAAGCGTTGCGGGCCTGCCGGGCGGCCGGCGCGGACTGGGTCACCTACCGGCGGGCCCCACTGGTCGAGGCGACCATCGCGCCGCGCCGGTCCTGGACCGTGCGGGACGGCAAACGGATCAGCGTGATGCTGGCCGATGAGATCGTCGAGCTCAAGGATTACGGCAGCGCCCGGCAGCTCACCTTGTTCGAGGACGGCACCCCGATCCTGCAGGTCCTGACCAGCGACCTGACCGCGACCGGCGCGTCGTTGCTGTGCTGGCTACGGGCCCGCTGGCGGATCGAAAACATGTTCAAATACGCCGTCGAGCACAACGGGATCGACCGCCTCGCCGACTACGGCATGGACCTCAGCGCGGACACCCGTAAGGTCCCCAACCCCGCCCGGGTCGCAGCCCGCAAAACCGTCGCGGCGGCCCAGGCCGCCCTGATCGCGGCCGAACGCGCCCTCCCGCAGATGCTCGCCGGGCCAGGATCGCCCAAGCAGATGAACGCCGCACTGCCCAAGCTGCACCGGCAGATCCAGACCGCCACCAGGGCACTGGAACAGGCCAAGACCGACCTGCGTCCGATCCCCGCCAAGATCGCCGCCACCGACCTGGACCCCGGCGCCCAACGAGCCCACCCACAACTGGAACGACGCGGCCTGCAAATGGTGCTGCGGCTCCTCGCGTTCAACGCCGAAGCGTGGCTCGCCGAACACTTCAACGCCTACCTGACCGACCCGAACGAGTACCGCGCGATCCTGCGCCACCTACTCCGCCTCGGCGGCCAGATCGACTACACCACAACCGCAATCACCATCACCCTGGACCGGCCCGACAGCCCCCGAGTCGCCCGCGCCCTCACCCTGCTCGCCGAGGAACTCACCGTCCTAGGCGCATCGCTACCCGGCGACCGCCGCCCACTGACCTACCAGCTCACCGCCGCATAAGTTTCAACCACACGCAGAGGCCTACCCGAGGAGGTCTGAGCCTCTCGACGAAGCACCTGCCCCGAACTTGGACAAAGCCAGCCACGACGGAGGCGTGGATCACCCGCAACCGACGGAGACCACAGCGGCGTTCGCTTCTATCGCAGGCCACTTGGTAGGCCCCCATCTGGATGCCATGGTTAAGAACATAGTGGCGCCATCCGTCAAGTTCCTGGCCGATGACGTGGCCAACAGCGTGGCCAAGAACCTGACCCGGCTGCTTTTGCCGGAAATCGACCTCGCTCCGTTGTACAAAGCGACCGGTCCGCAGGCTTCGAAGGCCCTGCTTGAGTTTCTGAGGATGAGCGACTTCGTGACCCCTGAGGTCACACGCTCGCTGGCCCTTTCTGTCACTGCCGATCTGAGTAAGGCGCTTACATCGGGCAGTGCGCTCTCATCCTGGCGCTTGGCCCTCACCTCCGAAAACCGGATCGAGCAACTGATCCAGGGCATGACGCTCAACCTCTCCGCAGTGCAACTAGGCATGGTTGGCGATCTTCGCCTGACGTCGGGACTTACAACTCGGATGTCCGAGATGCTGGCTGTGGCCAACCCGTCGCACAAGGCGTTCGTCATGCCCGCCCTTCTTGCCTATCGGGTCTACGCAGATGAGTTCGAGGTCGGCTCGGAGCAGCAGCTCACCATGCTGCAGTATGCGGGCCGTAGCGTGAGCGGGCTGAGCGCGACTGATCTGCTCCTGGACGATGGAGAGCGCGGACTGCGCGGTCGTGCCGTAGCCGAGGTTAGGCAGGATCTGGTGGAGCCGTGGGTGTCGGGGCCGCGTGAAATGCGTGAAGCACTTTTTGATCGGCTCATGGAGCTGGATCCGCTTGTCCCAGATCTACTGCGAAACGCTTGGCACGATGTCCTCAAGGGTGGCCCAGCGAAGCTCGTCACGATCGCTGCCTGCGCAGTTGAGGCTATCGACCGGTCTCTCCGATCAGCGGCACCCGACGTGACGGTTAAGGAGTGGGCGGAGAATAGCGCCAGGCCCCGCAAGATGCTGTTCGACTCCCGCAGCGGCCGGTTGACGCGTGCCGCAAGGATTGGCTTCATCCTTCGGGAACGACCCGGTGACCGCGAGCTTCTTGACGCCGAAGAGAAGGTTCTTGTCGCTGGACTCGCCGTGGTGAGGGGCAGACTTGAAGCTGCCAAACACGCTTCAGAGGGCGGCATCGTGGGCGTCCAGGGACACCTCATGGCAGCAGAAGCAATGCTGATCCAACTCTTCCTGGTTTGACCACAGCTTCGAGTGCGTGATTTGGCACCTGCGACGCGCGTTGCCAGGTGCATGGACTGGGGTGGCAATAGTCACGTGTTCAGGGTCGCGCCCTTCACCTTTGAGCGCTTACGTCCAGCCGACCCCGGCCGGCTTCGCGTGGGCGTATTTTGGGCATACATGACTTCTATCTGGTCATGTTGACTGACCTGAGTTGCCTTGGTTGACGCGGCAGAGGCCGGCAAGTTGAGTGCTTTTGGCGTATGTAACTCCCTCGTAATGAATAGGTCATCGGTTCGATTCCGATAGGCGGCTCCGGAGAAAGCGCAGGTCAGCGACCTGCGCTTTCTGCTGTCGGTAGCACGATCGGCGCATCAGTACACATTGAGTACACGCGAGCGCCTGCGTCCAGTCGCTCAGCGACTCCGTCGAGGTCGTCCTCGAAGAGACCTGAGTACACGTCCAGGGTCATGGCGGCAGATGCGTGACCGAGCATTCTCTGGACCGCTTTCACGTTGGCCCCCGCACTGACCGCAAGCGAAGCCGCCGTATGCCGCAGCTCGTGCGGGGTCAGCCCGTCCAGCCCGACTGCGGTTGCCGCAGGGTCGAAGACGTCGCGCCGGAAGTTCAGGTTCCGAAGGACCGCTCCGCGCCTGGAGACGAAGATGAGTGCGTCGGGGGCTTTGCCGGCCATGGCGACCGTGAGGTCGTCGACTAGGAAACCAGGGATCGGCACCGACCTCGCCTGATGAGATTTTGGTGTTCCCCAGATCAGCTTGCCGCGAACCTCGCTGACAGCCTCGGCAACGCTCAGTCGATGCCGCGGCAGATCGACCCGGCTGACCTTCAGCGCCGCCAGCTCGCCCCACCGGAGACCGCAGTACGACAGCAGCAAGACGGCGACTCGGTAGTCACCGGACGCCTGGGCCAGAGCACTCACTTCCTGATGGCTCAGGAACCTCTTCTCTGCTATTTGGACCCTCGGTAGGCGTACGCCAGCAGCTGGGTTCCGGGGGATCCGGCTGGACCTCACCGCGAGGTCCAGCAGCAGCGAGAACACTCGATGCACATATCGCACGGTCGCTGGAGAGAGACCGGATTCGAGGAGGCCGGAGACCCAGACCGCGACGTCTTCGTGTGCCACCTTCGACAGTGGAGTCGATCCCCAGCGGGGGAATACATGCTTGCCGAGGATGCTCTCGTAGGTGGCCCGGGTCGACTTCAGATGACCCTGGGCTGTCATCCACTTCGCGGCGAAGTCCTTGATCTTGACGTACCCCAGGCTCGGGTCAACGTAGGTGCGCGTCTGGATGGCCGCGTCGATGTTCCGCAGATAATTGTCCGCGAAGTCCTTCTGTGTGAACGTTTTCGCCTTCTGCCTGCCGCCTGGGTCCCGCCACCGCGCCCGCCAGCGATCAGTCCCCAGCTGCTCAACGCTCGACATCGTTGTCTCCCCGATAGGCCGTACAGAGCTCGAGGCTAGGCAGGGCGTTGGATCGACTAGGTCCGAGTAGTCCAGCTGCGTTGGGAACGTAGAAAAGCGCGGGTCGTGCATCGATGTCGATCATCTTGTCCTCCGTCTCGAGACATGTATTACTCACGGTCGCTGTTGCGGTTCAGGATCGGCGAAACGCCCGAGCCACATGGCTTCTGCTCTCGAATACCCTTTTGGAGGTACAGCATTGGCCGATTTCGGTGCCGCCTCCCAGCTGAGAGACGCAGCTGGTCCGGGGCCGGGCCACCCACTTGGTGACTGCTGTCAAGAGTCGCGTGGAACTGGGTGCCGCAGCATTGCTGTATTCGATGACTGGACGTACAATGGCCGTACATGCCGAGGAGGTTGACTGATGCAGACAAAGTCGCGGCGCCGTAGCCGGCGCATGGAGCTACGAACCACACCTGAGGAGCGAGACCTCATTGACCGTGCCGTCGCCACCACCGGTGCCGACCTCACTGACTTCGTCGTCACGCAGGCCTGCGACGCCGCCCGTAGGGTTCTTGCCGACCGTGAACGCTTCGAGCTCGACGAGGCGGCTCTTATCGCATGGGAAGCGCTCAACGCTCGCCCTGCCCGTGACCTGCCCGGTCTGCGTCGACTTATGCGACGTGCCTCGCCGTTCAGCGAGTGAGCAGTCTGTACCAGCTGCCGGAGGCTCTTTCCGGGCGCCACGATCTGGGCAGTTTCCGGTGTCGGTCGACCGAGCAGACCGAGTGGTTGCATCGCCACGCACGTCAGTCGGCCAGCATGGGGACTACCCGGGTCTTCGTCGTCACTGAGCACGCGGAAAACCAGGTTGTCGCCTACTACGCGTGGTGCATGGCGCAGGTCCAGCCTGACAAGGTAACGGAACGTCTTCGCAAAGGCGCCGGGCGGTATCCCCAACCCGTCGCTCTGCTTGCACGGCTCGGCGTCGACACCGAGCACGAAGGGAGAGGATTAGGAGTCGGGCTACTCCAAGATGTGTTCGCTCGGCTCTTCGAGCTCTCTGCTGATATTGGCTGCCGTGGCCTGATCGTTCACGCAGAGTCGGCCGAGGCTCGCGAGTTCTACCTCCACCTCGTCCCCGAGTTCGAGCCGAGCCCCACCGACGACTTCCACCTGCTGCTGCTCATGAAGGATATCCGTCGGGCACTTCGTAGCTGAGCAACGCGCGGTGAGCCATCGGGGCCGTCACCGCTCACACATGAACTCCGTGAGCGGTGAATCTCGCGGCGCCCGCATGGCAGCCTTTGCCGAGATCAGCAGTCTCGATACAGCTCGGCATCTGCGGGTGACCGGCGAGGGCTCCATGAGGGCTTCATCACCCGGTGGATCCAGGAGGGAGTACGTGTCCGAGCCGGGTCAGTGCGGTGCGGAAGGCGGCTTCGTGTTCGGCGCCGATGGCGAGGTGCCGCTCGCCGATGAGTTCGCATAGCCGGCGCGTCCTGCGGTCCCCGGCGATGAGCTTGGCTGTTGATGCGTCGGCGCACTCCACCAGGCGCACCATGCCCCGGTCGGTCAGCGCCGCGGCTCGTGTGGTCATGTCCGAGATCAGCGTGCGTACGGTCGAGGGCAGTGCTTGGTCGCTGGAGCGGTCGAGGACGTGGAGCAGTTCGTCGATGCGGCGGCCGTTTGCGATGGCGGCCAGCAGGCTGCCCGCCGTCAGCTGCCAAACCCGGTCGGAGCTTTGGTCGGCGAACGCGGACAGGGTCATCTGGTCACCGAGGGGGAGCTCGCCAAGCGCGACGACGTCGTGGTTGGGCAACACCTTGATCGACTGCGCGGACGCGGCCGCCTCCGGCGGCATATGCTCGGCGAGCCCAAGGACGAAGGCACCCAGGGCGTTGACCCGGATGGCACGCAGGCCGTCGTAGCGGCTCAGAGAGTCCAGATCCTCGGTACCCCAGTTTTGACGGAAGTCGTCGCGCGCCCCGGCGGGGTCGGTGTAGGCGACGTCGATCAGCCCCAACGTGGCGGCGTACTCGAACAGCACCGCGAGGGTGTAGCGGCCCTCGATCAGGGTCGCGTTGTGGTAGCCGGCGTAGCCGAGGCTGCCGTAGTGGGAGTCGCTGATGTACAGCCTCCAGAGGCTGCTTTCGTTGCGTGCCACCGTCGGGTTGAGGCCGTCCGTCTCCATCTGAGCCAGCAGCTCGTCGATGCTGACCCATTGGCCCGCCGGACACTCACCGAGGGCTTCGGCGACACTTTGGCGTCGAGTCTTGACGGAAGTCAGGACGTTCGCCGATCTCTGGCCCTTGATCGTCTCGACCCGGCTGAGCTCGTCAATCACGCCGTGAGCGACCCATCGTCGCCACAGGGCACGGATCGTGGTCGGTGGCGAGGCGCTCAGGGCGGCGCGTCCGCGGGTGGTCAACTGGAGGCGGGTGCCAGCCAGCTCGGCCAGATTGCCCGCCTGGACGAGCAACGGCCATGCGTAAGCCTCGATCGTCTCTCGGGGGTAGAAGTCACCGACGGCGAGCAGGAACGCGAGGCTGGCCACCGACGCTGCGCTCGGACGCCGCGTTTTCTCCGAGCACCTCAGCGTCCCGGACGCGCACAGCTCGAGCACAATGCGCAGGTTCGAGATGGCTTCGGGTTCGGTAAGCCGAACGGTGATAGCAGGGTCGTCGACGATAGTGCTCACCGGTTGACCCTACGGGGTCGCGGCCTAAATCCCAGGCCCGCCAAAACCAATAGGTGTGGGCATCCTGGCAGCCCCCCTTTGAACCGCATCTGTTGAGTCGACGAGGGAGCCTTTGACGTGGGCGTATTTTGGGCATACATGACCTCGATCCAGCCATGCTGACCGAGCTGAATTGCCTTGGTTGAGGCGGCAGATGTCGGCCAGCGGAGTGGTTTGCGGTCGTGTAACTCCCTCGTAATGAATAGGTCATCGGTTCGATTCCGATAGGCGGCTCCACGGCATCACCGCAGGTCAACGGGGGTTTACGCCCTCGATCACATGGCCCGATCCGACCCAGGATCGGGCCTCATGGTCATACAAATGGACTGTCCGGAAGCGATCGCGGTGATGCACGTGCGGTTTGGCTGGATGTTGACGTCGCTGACTAACATGCTGATTGTCCTTCGCGTCCACCAGGCGGGCTGATCCCGCCGACGCAATGACTACCTGCGGTGCGGTACACCATGCGCTCGCGGCATGTCCGCAGCATGCTTCCCCGTCGTGACCCGGCCAGCCGTGTGTGCGATGTGCGGCATGCTGGCCAGTGTCCTCGGTGCTGGCGCGGTCGCGTGCTGCCGGCGATGTCACCCTCACGACGCGGGTGTTGATCTCGATCGAGAGCGCGGCCAGGCGGTCACGGACTCGTGCCCATGCCGTGCGTCCGCCGCGGTGCTCAAAGTGCTTGAGGCTCTCAGCCACGGGGGCAGCGAGCAGTTGCACGTTGTCGGAGACGCTCTCTAGCGCCACGCCGGCGGTGACGAAGTCCCGTTCCCGTCCCCGTTCCGCGACCACGCCCAGGGGCCTCGCTTACTGTGCAGGTTTGTCGGCGGGGTGGAGCCATGCGTCAGCAAACCTCCCATCTTGACGACAACTCACGGAAGATTCGATCGCCCAGGCAGGGGGTGCGGGAAATAGTCGTTCTCGCCCGACCCTTTTGAGGAACCCCGCACTTCATTAATACACCCCCAGACAGGGCGCGTCAGCGGCGCAGGACCGTTCGTCCGTGAGATCCCAATACTCGTCTGAAGGGTCTGGGTCCGCCGTGGCCCGTGGATCGGTCCTCTGCGGGTTGCTGGTGTTGGGACACCCTCCCTGCGCCCCCCAACCACCCGAACGGAGGCCGATGTCTGTCTCAGGCGTCGTGCAGCTGTGCAGCTGCAGAACTGTGGTGGCCGTCGTCGGGTTGGTGCTCTGGGCCCGCTCAGACGGGCCAGGTCTCCTGGCGCCAGGCCGCGTCCCAGAACATCCACTCGTAGCGCGAGGCCGTCGCGAACGCCTGGTGCATATGCTCGACCATCGCCGGATCCGCTTGTGCCGCAAGGCGATCGAGGATCTGCTTCGCCTGTTCGGTCGATGCGGCGAACTCCGGGTCACCGTACGCACTGATCCAGTCGGCATACGGGTGTCCAGTGAGGTCGCCCACGCGGTCCTTGAGGCGACGACCCACATCCTCGTAGATCCAGAAGCAGGGCAAGATCCCAGCGGCCAGGGCCGGGTAGCGGCCGGCGGCTGCCAGGGAGAACAGATACGACGTGTATGCCGTACATGTGGGCGACTTGGTGCTCGCCGCGAAGTCGGCCACGTGCGCGGCGTGGAGCTCGCGCTCGACGATGACGGTCGTGTGGGCGCTGCGGGCCCAGAAGAGCAGCTCGTCGGCGTCGGTCGTCTGGCTTGCCGCCGCGGCCAGGACCCGGCCGTAGTCGGCGAGGTAGTGCGCGTCTTGGGCTATGTAGTAGACGAACGTGTCGCGGGGCAGAGTGCCGTTCTCCATGCCCGTCAGGAGGGGAAGCTCGTCAATGGCCTTGCGGATGGGGGCGATCGCCTCCCAGGCGTCCTTCGAGAACGACATCAGTGGTCCCAGATCTCGTGGAAATGGTGGACCGGTCCGTGGCCCTGGCCGATCTCGAGAACGTCGGCTGCGGCCAGCGCCTCGGTGAGCCAGCTCTTGGCGTCCAGCGCTGCCTCGAGCCAGGAGTCTCTTTGGGGACGCAGGGCCGCCAGGGCCGAGGACAGGGTGCAGCCGGTGCCATGGGTGTTGAGGGTGTCGACTCGTGGCGCCCGCAGCAGCGTCTCGCCGTCGACGTCGAGCAGCAGGTCCACGGCCTCGGCCCCTTCGTCTTGGTGGCCGCCCTTGATGAGCACGCGGGGGGCGCCGAGCTCTCGCAGGGCCATCGCCTGACATCGCATGTCTGGCAGGGTGCGTGCGGGTCGGGTGTCGAGCAGGGCTGCGGCCTCGGCGAGGTTCGGAGTGACCAGTGAGGCGAGGGGCATCAGTTCACGTACCGCCTGGATGGCATCGTCGTCGAGCAGGCGGTCACCGCTGGTGGCGACCATGACCGGGTCGAGGACGACAAAGTCATGGGGGTGGCGGCGCAGGAAGTCCCCGACGGCACCGACGATGCCGGCGTTGGCGAGCATGCCGATCTTGATTGCGTCGAGACGGACATCGGCGATCAGGGTCTCGAGCTGCTGGGTGACGAACTCCGTTGGTACCACGTGCACTCCGGTCACGCCCTGGGTGCTCTGTGCGGTGAGGGCCGTGACCACGGACGTGCCGTAGACGCCCAACGCCGAGAAGGTCTTGAGGTCGGCCTGGATGCCGGCACCGCCGGAGGGGTCGCTGCCTGCGATGGTCAGCCCGACCGGTGGGCGGCTCATCTGGATGCTCCGTCCCAGGCGGCGCGCAGCGCGCGGGTGGCCGCCGCCACGTCAGGCTGGCCGCAGATGGCGCTGACGACTGCCGCACCGGCGGCCCCTGCCCGGCGGACCCGGGGCAGGCGCTGCCGGTTGATGCCGCCGATGGCCACACACGGCCAAGGGCTCGCGGACGTGACCTGGTGCAGTCGTTCCAGGCCCCCCGGTGCCGCTGCGTCGAGCTTGGTCGCCGTCCCCCAGACGGGCCCCACGCCGAGATAGTCCACCGTCCCGTCGGCATGTTCGCGGGCGGCCGCGACGTGTTCCACGGTCTGTGCCGACAACCCCAGGTATGCCGCCGGGCCGAGCAACGCCCGCGCCGGCCCGATCCCCAGGTCGCACTGCCCCACGTGCCCGCCGTGGGCTCCCATGGCATCGACGAGGTGAACGCGGTCGTTGACGATCAAGGCCACGTCCGTGCCGTTCAGAACCGCCATGACCTGACGGCCCAGGCTGACCAGCTCGTCGTCCGTGGCGTCCGTATCGCGCAGCTGTACTACGGTGGCCCCGGCGCCCACGGCCGCTGAAACCGTTGCCACGACCCCGAACTGACCGCACATGAGCGTGTCGGTCACCAGATAGATCGACAGGTCCAGTGGTGGTCGGCGCATCCTCAGCTGATCCTCACCCGTTCGGCCAGGTCGGCTGGCTCGATCAGGGCGAGCTTGTCCAGCAGTGCCACCGCGAAGCTGCCCGGTCCGCGACCCTGATCTGCCGCTGAGTCAGCAGCCACGGTCAGCGTCGCGGTCGCCGCCGCGACCACGGCATCTGGCACCACGGCGGCGAAGGCGGCCATCAGCGCACCGAGGGCACAACCGACACCGGTGACGCGGGTCAACCAGGGATGGCCGTTGGAGAGCCGGATCATTCGTGTGCCGTCGGTGATGTGGTCGGTAGGACCGCTGACGGCGATGACCGACTGCTGGTGATCGGCCAGGAGTCTTGCGACCTGTGCTGCCGCCTCGGGGGAGTCCACTGACTCGACCCCCGGGCCGCCGGTGCCGCCGGCCAGCGCCAGGATCTCCGAGGCATTACCGCGAATGATGGTCGGTCGGGCCTCGCCGAGCAGCTGCTGGGCCAGGGCGGTCCGCCATCCCAAGGCTCCTGCGGCGACGGGGTCGAGCACCCGGGGGTTCCCGCCAGCGCGGCGCCAGCGATGGCCAGGTGCATCGCGGCAGCGGTGTCGTCATAGGGCGTGCCGAGGTTGACCAGCACGCCCCCTGCGATGGCAGCGAACTCGCCGGCCTCGTGGGGGTTGTCGACCATGGCCGGAGCGGCGCCGACGGCGAGCAGGACGTTGGCGGTCCACCCCGCCACGACGATGTTGGTCAGGCACTGGACCAGGGGGGGCCTGTCGCGCAGCGCGGTCAGGGCATCGCCCAGGTCCTGAGGGGTCACGGTAGAAGTCGCACCCACGGTGCTGACGTCCCTTCGCTAGTACGAGCTAGATCAGGTTCGACGGGTGTGTTCTCAGCCGTTGCCAGGTTCCTGAGCAGTAGCACCCCGCGTCACGGCCGACTGTAGCCGACGGTCGATCTGGGCCACATCACGGCGTTGTTGCCCGAAGCGTTGAGATACCAGCTGCGGCACAGGGTCAGCCACACGGTCGACCGGCTGCACGTCCGCAGCTCGGCGTTGTAGCGATCCTGCGCCTCCTCTGGTAGCGATCGAGGTTGCACACCGCCGCTCGTGTTCCTACAGGGCCTGGATCACGAGCCGACCTGGGCGGCTTGGCCTGGATCTGCACGAGAGAACTGCTCGGTTTCGCGCGAATGGAGATAGGGGTTGCGCGAACCGTTGCTGGGCACAGGCTGGGGAGGTCCTTGGGCGGGCGCGGTTGCCGCGGCTGATCATCCGTCCGCGCTGTCGCCCATGCCGCCACACGGCCCACGCAACTCGGCCACCCAGCGAAGCCCCTAGCAGAGACTTCCCGCAGGTTGATCTCAGCCCTGGCAGCGACGTCGTCCTCCGAGCCACCTCGTGCCGAGACGGAAGTCACACAGGTTCTCGCTGCTGGGTCGCGACGGTGAGTTGGTTGACGGGCAGGTAGACCTGGGCTCCGGCGGAGGTGAACTCGGCGGCCTTGTGGTGCATGCCGGCTGCGAGCACGCTCTGCTCATCCAGCCCGTGCTCGGCGGCGTAGCGGCGGACGTCCTGGGTGATCTGCATGGAGCAGAATTTGGGCCCGCACATGGAGCAGAAGTGCGCGGTCTTGGCCGCCTCGGCGGGCAGTGTCTCGTCGTGGAACGAGCGTGCGGTGTCGGGGTCGAGGCAGAGGTTGAACTGGTCGTTCCATCGGAACTCGAACCGCGCCTTGGACAGCGTGTCGTCCCAGAGCCGGGCGCCGGGGTGGCCCTTGGCGACGTCCGCGGCGTGCGCGGCCAGCTTGTAGGTGATGACCCCTGTCTTGACGTCGTCGCGGTTGGGCAGGCCGAGGTGTTCCTTGGGGGTGACGTAGCACAGCATCGCGGTTCCGTGCATCGCGATCGTGGTCGCTCCGATGGCGGAGGTGATGTGGTCGTAGCCGGGGGCGACGTCGGTGACCAGCGGGCCGAGCGTGTAGAACGGCGCTCCGTCGCACAACTCCTGCTGCAGCCGCACGTTCTCCTCAACCAGGTGCAGTGGCACGTGCCCGGGCCCCTCGACCATGACCTGCACGTCGTACTGCCAGGCCCGTTTGGTCAGCTCGGCCAGGGTGCGCAGCTCGGACAGCTGCGCCGCGTCGTTCGCGTCGGCCACGCACCCCGGACGCAGGCCGTCCCCCAGGCTGAACGCCACGTCATACTGCGCGAAGATCTCGCAGAGCTCGTCGAAGTGGGTGTAGAGGAAGCTCTCCTGGTGGTGGGCCAAACACCAGCCGGCCATGATCGACCCGCCACGACTGACGATCCCGGTGATCCGCCAGGCGGTCATCGGGACGTAGCGCAGCAGCACGCCGGCGTGGATCGTCATGTAGTCCACGCCCTGCTCGCACTGTTCGATCACGGTGTCGCGGAAGATCTCCCAGCTGAGCTTGCTCGCATCACCGTCGACCTTCTCCAATGCCTGGTATATCGGGACGGTGCCGATCGGGACGGGGGAGTTGCGCAGGATCCACTCTCGGGTGGCGTGGATGTCATCGCCGGTGGACAGGTCCATCACCGTGTCGGCGCCCCAGGTGGTGGCCCAGGTCAGCTTGTCGACCTCCTCGGCTATGGAGCTCGTTACCGACGAGTTACCGATGTTGGCGTTGACCTTAACCAGAAACGCCCGGCCGATGATCATCGGCTCACTCTCGGGGTGGTTGATGTTGGCCGCGATGATGGCCCGGCCCGCTGCGACCTCGGTGCGAACGAGCTCGACGTCGCAGCCCTCGCGGATCGCGACGAACTCCATCTCGGGCGTGACCTGGCCCTGCCGGGCGTAGTGCATCTGCGTGACCCGACGGCCGGCCTTGGCGCGCAACGGGTTTGCCCGCCGGCCCTGCCACTCCCGCGTGGCCGTGCCGCGGCGCTGGGCAGAGCGGCCGTCATCGGCCAGGCTGTGCGCGCGACCCGAATACGGCTCAACGTCGCGCCGACCCTGCACCCAGGCCGCACGCAGCGCCGGCAAGCCCTGCTCTGAAACGCTGCCCGGGCCGGAGGTGTCGTACAGGCGCAACGGTGCGTTGGGCTGGGGGCCAGTCGGGCCTGGGGAGTCGTTCAGGTGCACCTGCGTGAATGGCACCCGTATGTCGGGGCGCTCGCCCTCCGAGTAGACCTTTGCGCGGGCGTGGTTGACATCGGTCATGAGGTTCTCCTGGTGAAGGGTGGCTGGGGTGGTGGGTTGGCTGGTAGTACAGGTGTCTGACCGGCCCGCGGCCTCGGCCTAGGCGAGTTGGGCGCCACGTGTGGCGTGGTCGCGTGGCCGATTACGTGGCGACCACCGCAGACGCCGCGGCCGCGACTTTGGCCAGGAGGGCAGCGACGGTCTGTGCCGGGTCGGGTGAGCTCATGACCGAACCCATCACGGCCACGCCGTGGGCGCCGGCCTGAAGGAACGATGCGGCGTTGTGTTCGTCGACACCACCGAGGGCGAAGACGGCCGGCAGCGGCCTGCGGACACGACGAGCCTGGGCCAGCACGCTGCCGAAACCTGCCGCGCCGAGCGACGGCCCGTACCCGGGCTTGGATCGGGTCGGGGCGACCGGCGACAGGGTGAGGTAGTCGCAGCCTTCGGCGGCTGCGTGGAGCACCTCGTCGGCCGAATGTGTCGAACGCCCCAGCAAGGCAGGCCTCGTAGCCGGGATCGGGTCGGCGCTGCGCAGGTGCAGCCCGGCCGGTCGGGAGGTCGCCTCTGGTGGTGCAGCTGATGCGAGGAGCAGGACGCCGCCCACGGGTGAGAGCAGCGCCTGCACCTGGTCGGCGAGGCGGGCCCGGACGGGGGTGGGCAGGTCGCGTTCTCGCAGCACGACGGCCCGGGCGCCGCCCTCGACTGCAGCACGCAGGGTGCTGGTCAGGTCTCGGCCGTCAGGCAGCATCGCGGCGTCGGTCAGCACGAGAAGCCGTGGCAGCAGCTGGGCCGAGCTGCCGTCGGTCGGGGTCATCCCACGACCACACCCTCGGTCGGTGAGGATGCGCGGGCGAGCCGGCGCACCGGGATACGGCCGGATGTGCGTGCGAGGCGACCGGCGATCACGGCGTGCTTCATTGCGGTGGCCATCGCGGCGGGGTTCTCGGCGCGGGTGACCGCGCTGGCGATGAGGACGGCGTCACAACCCAGTTCCATGGCCAGCGCGGCGTCGGACGCGGTGCCGATCCCGGCGTCTAGGACCACAGGCACGTCGACGGCGTCGCAGATCATCTCGATTGCGTGGGGGTTACGGATGCCCAGGCCGCTGCCGATAGGTGAGCCCAGCGGCATAATCGCCGCGCAGCCGAGGCCGGCCAGCCGGCGGGCGAGCACCGGGTCGTCATTCGTGTAGGGCAGGACCGTGAACCCGTCATCCACGAGACGCTCTGCCGCATCCAGCAGCTCGATCGCGTCGGGCAGGAGCGTCTTATCGTCGGCGATGACCTCGAGCTTGACCCAGGTCGTTCCGAGCGCCTCTCTGGCCAGCTTGGCCGTGAGCACCGCCTCCCGTGCTGTGTAACAGCCGGCGGTGTTGGGCAGCAGCCGCACCCTGGCGCGGTTCAGGACGGCCAGGACGCTGTCGCCCGCGGTCAGCGAGACCCGTCGGATCGCGACCGTGACCAGCGCCGACCCCGACGCGCGCACGGCACTCTCCAGGGTCGTCAGGCTGGTCGCCCCGCCGGTGCCCAGCAAGAGCCGCGAGGACAGCTCCTCCCCGGCGATGACGAACGGGTCCGGCACCGAACTCACCACCGGTGCAACGGAACTCATGTCGGTGACGGTCATCTCAGCCACCCTGAAAGGCGGTGACGACCTCGACCCGCGCATCGAGAAGGACCCGCGTGCTCGCCCACACCGACCGAGGGACGACCTCGCTGTTCATCGCCAGCGCGACCCCCCGCTCGGGTAATGAGAAGACCGTGACGAGCTGGTCGAGTGTGGTCCCGTCCGCGATCTCGTGGGGGGAGCCGTTGAGCGTGATGGTCATGCGATGCCCTCCGTGACGTCGTGAGCTGAGCGTGAGAAACGCTGTGGCGCAAAAGGTTCGATGACCCCAGACATCGGGAGATCCGAGACGAGGCGATGGAGGGCGTCGCTCGTCGTTGGAGCGAGCAGCACGCCGCCGCGGCCATGCCCTGTTGCCACAAGCAGACCCGGCAGCGGCGTGTAACCGATCAGCGGCCCGTTGTCGGGGGTGCCGGGTCGGCACCGGGCGAGCGCCTCGACCAGCTCGAGCTCGGCGACCTCGGGCACGACCTCGATCGCGGTGCGCAACAAATGGTGAACGGCACCGGCCGTCACGGTGAGGTCGGCCCCGACCTCTTCCATGGTTGCTCCCACAACCACCTCACCGTTGCCGCGGGGAACGAGGTAGACCTTCTCCCCGTGAACCGTCGCGCGGACCGTGCGCTCCAGCAGCCCGGTAGCTCCTGCCAGCCGCAGGATCTGGCCCTTAACCGGGCGGACCGGGTAACGCGCGCAATCCGGGAGCCCGGGAACGTGAGCCGAGCCGTCGCCCGCGGCCAGGACGACGAGGTCGGCCTCGTGGACCGGCGCCATCGCAGAGTTCAGATCGCCGACATCGACGCGGCGGACCCCGACCGCTCGCCCGTCGACGGTGACCAGACCGACACGCTGGCGATGGATCCGCACACCGGCGCGCTCGGCTGCAGCGAGCAGTGCTCGCACGACCTGGCGGTTGTCGACGCTGTGGTCACCCGGGACTTGCAGCGCCGAACTTGTTCGGGGCGAGAGCGCGGGCTCCAGCGCGCGCGCCTCACGGGAGCTCAGTCTGCGGTGCTGCAGGTCGTGACGGGCGAGCAGGTCGGCGACCCGCCCCAGGCCGATCGCGTCGTCCGTGTCGAAGCCGACGGACAGCGAGCCCTCCTCGCGCAACCCGACATCGACGCCCGATGCCTGGGTCAGCCGGGCCGCGAACTCGGGCCATGCCTGCACCGAAGCCAGGCCGAGGGCCAGGAGCGCCGGTTCCTCATACGCCGCCTCGCACACCGGGGCGAGCATGCCGGCGGCGGCATATGAAGCCCCTAAACCCGGCTGGTCGTCGTGGACCTCGACGGCGCATCCGTCCTGCGCCAGGGCCCAGGCGATGCTGAGCCCGATCACCCCGCCGCCGATGACCGCGACCCGGACATCGGACCGCTCGCCGGGCGTGTGGACCTTGGTGCGGGCTCGCTGGGCATCGGTCATGAGGTTCTCCTGGTTCTGGGTGCTGGGTGGCGGGTTGGTTGGTGGTACACGTGCCTGACGGGTCCTCGGCTTCGGCCTCGGCGATGCTGAGCTCCACGGGCGACATGGTCGCGTGGCCGATCGCGTGGCCACCACCGCACGTCCCGCGGCCGCGACTTTGGCCAGGAGCGAGGTGCGCAACGTGTGCGCCCGCGACGACGGCAACATCGATGCAGGCGTCCACGAGGACCAAAGCGTCGAACGGTGCAGCGAGAGGCAACGTCAGGCGGGTCAGGCTGCGCCGGGCGCAGTCGCTGGCGTGCTTGTCCCCCACCTGGATGGCGCGGGCCTTCCGTTGACGGGGTCCCGCACACGTCGTCGAGCGGGTCACGGCCGCCGCGAGTGTCCTTGACGATGTGCAGCCGCGGGACGGAGCCGTGTGGTGGCAGCCTCTGCGTGAAACCGGCCGTCGTGTCAGGGGCGAAGACGTTCTGGACGCTGGCGGCGCCGGCCGGAGATGACATCGGACTCCCGAAACTCCCTGCGCCGGCATGATCCGGATCAGGTATGGACGGTCGGGGCTGCGTCAGCCCCCTCTCAGCCCGGTGCGCCGGACTCCCGTGAAGGACATCCCCACCATAACGGCAACTACCCGGGAAGTGGCAACGTCGATCAACCCAGGAGACGGATGTGTCACAGGAGGAACCCGCTACGGGCACGCGTGGAGGCTGCGCCGACTTGGCATTGGCATTGTCTTGCTCGTCCCGTAGCGGGATCCACGACCGGGCGAGCTCGGCGCTTCAGTCTGGGTCCGCGTGACCGCCGACTGAAAGCGGTTATGCGGTCGCTCAGCCCTCCTGTAACGCCCGGCGCACCCACCCGACCTCCGGATTGGTACGCACTGTGTTCTCAGCGACGACGGTCGGGACCGTCTCGTTGCCGTCATTCACTCCGCGGACGAAGGCAGCCGCATCCTCGTCGGCCCAGATATCGACCCAGGTAGCACGTCGGGCCAGCCGGCCGAGCGACCAGCGCAGCCGCAGGCAGTACATACAGCCGGGACGCCAGTAGACGACGATGCCGCCTCCGGCTCCTGCGGGCTCGTCTACCACCCGCCCCGAGGGTGAACGCGGGAACGCCGCCGGCGACACGACCCAGGCGATGAGCCCGAGAACCGCGATCGCCAGCACGGGCGGCAGTGGCCGCCCCTGTGCGGAAAACAGGATTCCCTCGACCAGTCCCACACCGCCCACGGCAGCCGAGAGCAGCCATGCCCCGAGTAGCCTGCGCGGCATAAACCCTCCGGTCATCCGGTGTCGAGAATCACGGATCGCTACCAAGGTTCGACCATACCGTCGACCCGCGTCCCGTGGGAGCGCCCGACTCGGCGCCGGCAGTCGTAAGTCAGCCCGACCGTGCCGGCGAACCGCAAGAGGATCGTCCCGCGGACACCGAGGCTTAGGCTCCGAGGCGTCCGGTCATCGTTCGTCCAGTGCGAACAACTCAGTCGTCTTGCGGAAGTCGGCCAGGTACTTACTCTCACTTGATCGGAACCAGGCCATCAGTGCCTGTCTTGCGCTGGGTTTCCTCGAGGCCGTTAAGGATCAGATCTAGCCCGAACTCGAACTCGTCCGCGTAGTCGTAGCCGGGCTTGATTGCGTGCTCGGTGATCATCTCGGCCAGATGCGGGTACTCGTCGGCGGGGATCTGCTGGAGGATGCTCTCCGCTACCTGCGCGGCCTCCTCTGAGGTGTTGTAGGTCAAGTTCTGCTGCTGCTGGGCAAAGCCATAGATGTAGCTGTCGATCACCGAGAAGGCGTGAGCGGCCATCTCGATCGTGAAGCCTGCCTCCCGAAGGGTTCCGATCACCGAGTCGTGGTGTCGCAAGGTTGCGGGACCGGGATTGGTCCGCGACTGCATCAGGCTGCGCGCCCAGGGGTGGCGCAGGAGAGCGCTGCGGGCCGAGATCGCTCGAAGACGCATGGCGATCTTCCAGTCAGCTCGGTCGGACGGCACGGCGATCTCGCTGAACACGAGATCCGCGATGCCGTCGAGGATGTCTTCCTTGTCTGTGACGTGGTTGTACAGCGACATCGCCTCGACCCGGAGGTCCTGTCCGAGCCGGCGCATGGTGAGTGACTCGATCCCGCCCCTGTCCGCAAGAACCATGGCGGCTCTCAACACACGCTCCCTGCTCAACGGGCTCCGACGCTTGGTGCTCAGGTCGGACGGGGTGGCCATCTTCATCCTCCACGGGTGACGTCTGCAGACAAGGTAGGTGCGGCTCCGGGGCCTCTTGACAAACTTACAACGTAAGTGTCACGCTGGCAAAAGCGAGACTTACACCGTAAGTCGCAGAAGCTCCCGGGACTCGCTCGGGGCGCCGGCCCACCGAAGGAGAGACCACCATGAACTCACCCAAGCGCCTGGCAAGAATCGCGGGCGTCCTCTACCTGCTTGTCGGCATCTTCGGCGGCTTTGCCGAAGGATTTGTGGAACCCAAGATGTATGTCGCCGGCAACGCGGCGGCCACAGCTGGGAACGTTGTCGCGAACTCCG
>Ga0097691_1000889_pt1 | contig 23780 bp, 12 predicted proteins | sample NGESurdeep072012_8_FD_72858 | JGI IMG/M metagenome (GOLD analysis project Ga0097691, IMG submission 72858) | Arctic peat soil microbial communities from Barrow, Alaska - NGEE Surface sample 210-1 deep-072012 | ecosystem: Environmental > Terrestrial > Soil > Wetlands > Peat ... | reverse complement strand
TGGCGGGCTGTGTGCGTGGGTACCGGGTGAGCGGTCACCTTTGCCCCCACACAGCGCATGCGATTGAGGCTTTCGCTCCGCGGCGGCGCGCACGGGACCCGCCCGGCGTACATTTGACGAGAAACCGCTGGCGCATGCGGTCGGCGGACCACCGTGTGTGTCTTTCATGCTTGAACTCTCGGCATCGGTCGGCTGTCCAGGGCCGGGAAGCTCCCGCAGCGGCGCAGCGCACTGCGCGTGCAAGATGCCCTTCCGCAAGGGCGCTCGCAACTCGGCTACGAGCGAGCGTTTCGTCGGGGACGGCCGCCTGCGTCTTAGTGGGCGGAATGACGCTCGCAGTACCGCGTGCCGCGGGATTCGTGGCACTCGCGCAACGCGCTCTCATCAAGCAGAGTCGGACGTTGAGACCCGAGTCCGGTGACGCCACAGCGGACCGTGTCTCAGTTCTTGTCTCAATCGTTGTCGTCCATGGGGGTTCGGTGACACCCGCGGCCGGGCGTGTTGAGCACGGGGCGAACGCGGGCGATCGTGTCTAAACGTGGGTTCGCAGAACTCGAAAGCGTGTAACGGGGTAACGCGTTCGTGGGTTCAAATCCCACCGCCGCTGCTCGTGGTTATCCGCGACCGTCCGCGGCAAGGGCGGTCCGGACGGCATCACACACTATTGACGAGCTCGCGCCCGCCGTGGTCCGTGGCGCAAGAGTGGCCATCTGAAGTGTCAACACCCTGTGACGGTTCGGGACGCGGTCGGGTCTGCCGGAGGCACGATGATGCTTGATGGGCGAACGTCGGCCGGCTGATCTTCGACACGACCAAGACGGGCGAGGAGCGAACGGTCCCGCTCCCCCGGTTCCTGGCCGAGCAGATCACCGCGCCCTTTGCCGGGAAGGGTCCCGATGATCTGGTGTTCCAAGGCACCCGCGGCGGCGTGCTGCGCAAAGGCAACTTCAACCGGCGCACCCTTCGAGCCCGCGGCCACCACCATCGGTGAGCCGCGGCTGACACCGCATGGCCTACGGCATACGGCGGCGTCCTTGGCGATCGCGGCCGGAGGCAACGTCAAGGTTGTTCAGCAGATGCTTGGACACGCCACGGCGAGCATGACACTCGACCTGTAGGGGCACCTGTTCCCCGCCCAGCTCGACGACGTCGCGGACCGTCTGGACGCCATCGGCCGAGCGGCCGCGGACAATTCTGCGGACTACTTGCGGACTAGACGTCCTGTGGACCCTCTAGACCGGAGGGCCTTGATAGGCCTCTGACTGCGGTGACATACGTGGGCCCGGCCGGGCTCGAACCGACGACCACGGCGGGAACACCGCTGCTGTCACCCACCCGCGCAACATCAGTACCACGACGAAATACCGCACCACCACGATCCACCGTCCAGCCGGGTTGTGTAACACCTTTCGTGCTCAGCCACCAACATAGTTGGCGCTGCGGGAAGCTCGAGACGAAGAGGCCGCAGGTTCAAATCCTCTCACCCCGACTGGTATTCCCGCAGGCCAGAGGCTCGCACCGATTTGGTGGGAGCCTCTGCTGCTGGAAGTACAGCAGCAAAATGCCTGTGCAGTCCCGTTTCACAGCAAGAACAAGACATTTGGGCCTTCCGCATCGGCCCGCCTCTTCGCCAACCACTATCGGCGGGCGACGAGCACAGAGCCACCCGACCCCTCGCTCAAGACGATGCTGCTGGACTTGTTTGAGCATCCGTCCGCTCATCATCGGCGGTGGTCCTAAGTGAGCCTCATGTCACCGGCGCGAGCAGATCAGGAAGGGCCTTCGTCGTCCTGCGCAGCCACGGAGGCGAGCACGCGCCTCAGATCATCGGTGAAGCCAGGCAGCCGCTCCTGCGCCGTCGCATGGACGACGTCCAGGTCGATGGACCAGTAGCCATGCACGATCCGGTTGCGCAAACGGGCCGGCTGGCGCCACGCGACGCTAGCGAACTCTTGCTTCAGCTCATCCGACAGCTGTGCAGCGGCTTCGCCGAGCACGGTGAAGTTCCACAGCAGCGCGTCGCGACGGATGCGATCTGCAGCCAGGTCCTCGACCGCGACACCCTCAACCAACGCCACGGCCTGGACAGCCGCCTGGATCATCTCCTCCAGGAGCAGGACGTCACGCCGCATACAGGGGCTGAGCCTCCGCCAGTACCGCTGCGCGTAAACGCTCGTGCAGCGCCGCCCGCGACACCAGGTCGACCGGCCGTCCGAACAACTCCGACAACTCGTCCGACAGGTCCTCGATCTCCCAGCCGAGCCGCCGACCGGGCTGGAGCTCATACAGGACGTCCACGTCACTCGACGGTTCGGCCGTCCCACGTGCCACCGAACCGAAGATCATCAGTCGGGCCACGCCATACCGCGCGCAGACGGCAGCCAGCCGCGCCTCGTCCACCGTCACACCCGCCACGATCACCCTCCAAGGGATTCCCCAGCTCGCACCCCAGGGCGGCCTGCCGCCGGGGCAGGATGTGAACCTGACCCCGCCACCGCCGCGGAATCAGCGGTGCCTGAGGCTGCCAAGGAGGTAGTGGCTGCCGATCCGACTACCGAGCCGAGCGCCCATCTGGTCACCGACCTCGTCGGAGGTCCGGAAGTGGATGCCGGCCCAGATACGAGCACCGATGCCTTCGGCTCGCAGCTGTGCTCCCGTCTCGTAGTGGCGAGTGGTGCCGGTGACCGTGGAAGGCAGGTTCAGGTCAAGGCTGCTTGTGCCCTCGAGCGTGCTCAGCGCTTTGGTGACCGTACCCATGACGACGGTGTGAGCGCTGACGTAGTCCGGGAACGGCGGTGCGGGCAGCAGCGACGTCCAGCCTGGGTCGGAGGTGGTGCCGGCGTTTCCGTCGGTATCAGCGAGACGGATCGCCGTCACTGGCCGCCAGAACGAATAGTGAAGTTTGGCGTCCCAGGAGCTGATGACCGCATCGGACTGGGCGAGGTTCCCGACGACGAGGTAGAGCGCGGCCTCGCCGGCGTCGAGATGGTGTCGGCTGATGTGGTCGCGGTACCCGGCCTGGAGCTGGGCGGTCAGGTTGCCCCCAAAGAAGAGCGCGATCTCGGTCTGCTCCGCCGTCCGGGTGGTGCCGGTCGCCGATCCCACCGCCGCGACCTCGCGGACTCCGCAGAAGGGCACCTCATGTTACCGACGGGTTCGAAATTTGGTGGTGAACCAGACGATGCTCACGGCCACCCGGGGGCGCGGTCGCGCATTGGTCGCGTGTAACGTCTCGGTACGGGCAAACCCACGCATGGCGCTCACCCGCCCCGCGCCAGGTAGTGAATGGCAGGCAGCATGCGGATCGTCGTCTTGGTGAAGCACGTCCCCGAACCGGCAGCCGTGTGGCCGTTCGCGCCCGACCAGACGCTCGACCGCGGCGCTGTCGCGGGACGGCTCTCCGAACTCGACGAGTACGCCGTCGAACAGGCCGTGCGCCTCGTCGAGGGTGGGATCGACGCCGAGATCACATACCTCACCGTCGGACCCCAGACCGCGAAGGACGGACTGCTCAAGGCGCTCGCGATCGGCGGCGACAGGGGTGTCCACGTCCTGGACGAAGCCATCCACGGGTCGGACTCCCTTGCCACCTCGCTGGTGCTCGCCAAGGCGCTCGAGCACCTCGGATTCGACCTCGTCCTCGCCGGGATGTCGTCGACCGACGCCGCGATGTCGGTCGTCCCCTCGATGGTCGCCGAACGCCTCGGCGTCAGCCAGGCCACTTTCGCTGGGTCGTTGTCCGTGGACGGCACGACAGTTTCGATCACCCGAGAGAGCGACACCGCGACCGAGCACGTGCGCGTCGAACTGCCTGCAGTCGTGTCGATCACCGACCAGACCGACGAGGCCCGTTACCCCGCCTTCCGGGCGATCATGTTGGCGAAGAAGAAGCCGATCGAGACCCTCTCGCTCGCGGACATCGGGGTCGACCCCCGTGCGGTCGGACTCGCGGCGGCCGCCACACGCGTCGTCGCCGTGTCCTCCGCGCCCGCCAAGGCCGCGGGCACCGTCGTCGTCGACGACGGCACCGGCGCGGCTCAGCTCGCCGACTTCCTCGTCGCCCGCGGCGCCCTGTGACGATGAGTCGCCCGCGACGGCCTCTGACGATGAGTCACCTGCGGCGGCCTGTGACGATGAGCCGGACCGCCTCGGCGCCAGCACCTCGTCCAGCACCGTGGTGCGTCGCGTCCACCGCATCCACCTTCGTGCCCGACCACTGGTAGGAGACCACCGTGTCCGAGATCCTCGTCCTCGCCGAGCTAACCCCGACCGGAGTCCGCAAGGCCACCCTCGAGCTGCTCACCATCGCCCGCCGCCTCGGCGAGCCCAGCGCGCTCGTCTGCGGCGACGCCACCGAGGACGTGGTCGCGCGACTCGGCACGTACGGCGCCACGACGGTGTATGCCGTGTCCGCACCGGAGATCGAGCAGTTCCTCTCCCTCCCCAAGGTCGAGGTCGTCGTCACGCTCGCCGAGCGGGTCCGGCCCGCCGCCATCCTCATTACCTCAGGCCCGGAGGGCAAGGACGTTGCCGCGCGGGTCGCCGTCCGCCTCGACAGCGGCCTGATCACCGACGCCGTCGACGTGACCGCCGGGGGCGCCACGATCACGACGACCCAGTCGGTCTTCGCCGGAGCCTTCCACGTCCGCTCCGAGGTCGTGCGCGGCACCCCGGTGATCACCGTCATGCCCAACGCCGTCACCGCCGAGGCCGCGCCGGCGCAGCCGAGGGTCGAGAGCGTCGACGTCGCGTTCAGCGACCGGGCCAAGGGGGCCGTGGTGACCAGCCGCACCCCGAAGGGCTCGAGCGCCCGTCCCGACCTCGCGGACGCGGCCGTCATCGTGGCTGGTGGCCGCGGGGTCGGCTCCGAAGCCGGCCTGGGCGTCATCGAGCAGCTCGCTGACGCCCTCGGTGGAGCCGTGGGGGTCACCCGTGCGGTGAGCGACCTGCACTGGGCCCCCCACGACCTGCAGATCGGGCAGACCGGCAAGACCGTCGCCCCAGGCCTGTACGTCGCCGCCGGCGTCTCCGGGGCGATCCAGCACCGCGCCGGCATGCAGTCGAGCAAGACGATCGTCGCGGTGAACAAGGACCCGAAGGCCCCCATCTTCTCGATCGCCGACTTCGGGGTCGTCGGCGACCTGCACACCGTCCTCCCCGCCCTCGTCGACGAGATCGGCAAACGCCGGACCTGACCCCGCGCCCCCGACGGGCGCACCGCACGCACAGGAGCGTGACCGATGGCAACCTTCAAGCTGCTTCTGGGCTTGGGCATGACAGTCGTGCTGCTCGGGATCGCCGGCGCTCGCCTGGGGTTCCTCTACCGCGTCGGCGCCTCCGCCCAGCGGGTGGAGCCGGGTCGCGTCGGCAGGACCGGTGACATCGCCCGCGCCGAGGTCGTCGAGGTGGCGGCGCAGAAGAAGCTGTTGAGGTGGACCGCCCCCGGGCTGGCACACTTCGCCGTCTTCTGGGGTTTCCTGGTCCTCGTCCTGACCATCATCGAGGGGTATGGGGCGCTGTTCTTGCCGACGTTCCACATCCCCGTCATCGGGATGTGGCCCGCCCTCGGCTTCTTCGAGGACCTGTTCGCCGTCATCTGCCTGCTCGCCGTCGCCGCGTTCACGGTGATCCGGCTCCGCGAGTCGCCCAGGAAGCACGGGATCAACCTCAACCGCACCGACGAGGCCCTCGCGCTCTCCCCCGACCTGGTCACCGCGGCCTGCCCGTTCTGCGTGACCATGCTCACCGACGGCGTCGCGCAGCGCCGGATGGAGGGCGCGGCGGACGACTCGGTCGAGGTGCTCGACATCGCCGAGGTGCTCCTGCGCTCGGTTCGACCCGACCTCGACGACGCCTCGTCGTCCGGCGCCACCACCGCACCCACGTCCGAACAGTGAGGACCACCATGACCGACACCGTCACGACCACCGCAGAGCCGGCCGGCCACTTCGGCGGAGCCGGGCTCGATCTGGCGAGCCTGAACCTTATGCTCGAGGCGCTGACCGACTTCGTCGACGCCGCGCTCTCACCCGACCTCCAGCTGCAGCTCGACCACGAGGACCGCTGCCCCGAGGACATCGTGCGGGCCATGTCCGACCCGATGACCCTCGGCGTCCAGCTCGTCTTCATCCCCGAGCAGTACGGCGGGATGGACGGCGGCGCCTTCGACTCCTACCGGGTCTGCGAGGTCCTGGCCCGTAAGGACATCGGTCTCGCGACGGCCGTGTTCGCGACCTTCCTCGGCTCGGACCCCATCGTCGTCGGGGCGACCGAGGAGCAGAAGCAGGAGTGGCTCGGGGCCATCGCCGAGCAGGGCGTCGTCTTCGCCTACGGCGCCACCGAGCCGGACGCCGGCTCCGACCTCGGCGCCATGACGACGACAGCCACCCCGGTCACCGACGACGACGGCACGGTCACGGCCTACCGGCTCAACGGCCGCAAGCAGTGGATCTCCAACGGCTCCATCGCCGACTACTCCACCATCCTCGCCGCGACCCCCGAGGGCCCGACGTGGTTCGTCGTCGCCAAGGACACCCCCGGGTTCACTGTCGGCACCCCCGAGGACAAGCACGGGCTACGGCTGTCCAACACCGCGTCGCTCTTCCTCGACGATGTCGAGGTCCCCGCCGGCAACCTCGTCGGCACCCGCGGCGGCCTCGGGCTGGTCCAGGCCCAGCAGGTCTTCGGGTACACCCGGCTCATGGTCGCCGCATTCGGCCTGGGGGGCGGCTGGGAGGCCCTCGACCGTGCCATCGCCTACTCGATGCAGCGCGAGCAGGGTGGCGGCCCGCTCAGCGAGAAGCAGGGCTTCACGCACAAGCTCATCGTCCCGCACGCCGTGCGCCTAGAGGCGGCCCGCGCGTTCATGGAGGACACGGCGGACCGGCTCGACCGCGGCCTCGGCGACAACGGCGCGATGAACACCGAGGGCGCCATCGCCAAGTACATGGCCACCGAGGCGGGAAACGCCGCCGCCGACGCCGCGATCCAGGCCCACGGCGGGTACGGCTACACCCGGCCCTACGTCGTGGAGAAGATCCGCCGCGACGTGCGGATCACGACGATCTACGAGGGCACCTCCGAGATCATGGAGATGACCATCGCCCGGGGACGTTGGCAGGCCCATCTGAAGTCCGGTGGCCGCCACTACCTCGATGTGGCGACCGAGATGGCGTCGCTGCACGCCCGCAACCCGCTCGTCGGCGCCGACTCCGCCTCGCTCGCGGCGCGGTCCCTCGCCGTCGTCCTCGACTGCTGCCGCGTGGGACGGCTGACCCGCAACCAGCACGTCCTCTTCCGGATCGGCGAGCTCGTCGCCACCACCGAGACCGCCGTGGTATTCGCTCACGCGGCGGACCAGGCGATGGCCGGCCGCCGCTTCCAGAAGTCCCCGACCCGCTTCACCGGGGACGCCCTCGCCGCCATGTCCCGGGTCTTCGCCCGGGAGTCCGCCCACAAGGTCGCCCTCGACGGATCCCGGTGGGTCGCTGGCGCGCTGGAACCCGACAGCCCGGTCCTCGCCGGTCTCGACGGCATCCCCGCCGACGCCATCCGCGCCGCCCAGGGCGGCCTGGTCGCCGACATGGACCGCGTCGCCGACGTGCTGTACGGCCGCACCCCCGCCTGACGCCTTCCCGCCGACCCCTCAGCATCGCGACCCCACCCGACCTCGAACCGCAACCACACCGATTCGGACCCCACCATGACGCATCACGAGAGCCACCCAGTCGCCGTCGTCGGCATGTCGGCGATCATGCCCGACGCACCCAGCGCGGATGCGTTCTGGCACAACATCACCGCCGGCAGGTACTCCATCTCGCCGACCCCGGGAGACCGCTGGGACCAGGCCCTCTACTACGACGAGGACCACAGGGTCCCCGACAAGACGTACAGCGTGATCGGCGGCTGGGTGCGCGAGTTCGACTGGAACCCGGTCGCCTGGCGGCTGCCGCTCCCACCGATGGTCGCGGCACAGATGGACGAGAGCCAGCGCTGGGCGATCTCCGCCGCCCGGGCGGCCCTCACCGACGCCGGCTGGCCCGGCTGGCCGGTCGACAGCGACCGGGTCGCGGTGATCCTGGGCAACGCCCTCGGCGGCGAGAAGCACTACCAGTCGAGCATGCGGATCAGGTTCCCGGAGATGCTCAGGCGGCTCGAGCAGTCGGCCACGCTCGCCACCCTCGCCCCCGACACCCGCGAGCACATCATCGAGGAGACGCGGCGCGGCTACCTCGACAACGTCTTCGCGATCACCGAGGACACCATGCCCGGTGAGCTCGCGAACGTCATCGCCGGCAGGGTCGCGAACCTGTTCAACCTGCGCGGGATGAACTTCACCACGGATGCCGCGTGCGCCTCGGGTCTGGCCGCTCTGAACTCCGCCGTCACCGGCCTCGTCGACCACCAGTTCGACGCCGTCGTCACCGGCGGCATCGACCGCAACATGGGCGTGGACGCGTTCGTGAAGTTCTGCAAGATCGGTGCCCTCTCGGCCACCGGTACCCGGCCGTTCGACGCCGGGGCCGATGGTTTCGTCATGGGTGAGGGCGCGGCCTTGTTCGTGCTCAAGCGGCTCGAGGACGCCGAACGCGACGGGGACCGCGTCTACGCCGTCGTCCTCGGCATCGGCGGCTCGTCCGACGGCAAGGGCAAGGGCATCACGGCGCCGAACCCCGTCGGCCAGCAGCTCGCCGTCCAGCGCGCCTGGGAGCGCGCCGGTGTCGACCCCTCGACGGCCGGGGCCGTCGAGGCCCACGGCACCTCCACCCGTGTCGGAGACGCCTCGGAGCTGACCAGCCTCACCGCCGTCTTCGGCGCCTCCGGTGCCGCCCCGGGCTCGATCGCCCTCGGGTCGGTGAAGTCGAACATCGGCCATCTCAAGGCCGCCGCGGGCGCTGCCGGGTTGTTCAAGATGGTGCGGTCGCTCCACGAGAAGCAACTCCCCCCGAGCCTGAACTTCGCCGACCCCAACCCCAACGTCGACTGGGACACACTCCCGTTCGCCGTCACCACCGAGCTGCGCCCCTGGTCGGAGCCTACGAACGACGTGCGTTGCGGGGGCGTCAGCGCCTTCGGGTTCGGCGGCACGAACTTCCACGTCGTCGTCGAGGAGCACGTGCCCGGTCGGCACCGCCCGCCCGCGAGGAGCTTCGCGTCCGCCGGCATCCCGGGTGCGGCACCCGCGCCGGCCGCCGCACCTCCCACGAGCCAGGGCGCCACCACCCCAGGAGCCGGCGCGTCCGCCTCCGTCGGCGCGGCGAAGGCGCCCCTGCGCGGCGCCCTCGTCCTCGGTGGCCGCGACGACGCCGACCTCGCCTCCCAGGTGCAGGGTGCCTTGGCACAGGCCCGCGCCGGTGTCACACCCGCGCGCACCGCACCCGACCCGGCGCTGGCCTACGCGGCAGTCCGGGTCGCGGTCGACCACATCGACGCGGCGGACCTCGCGACCAAGCTCACCAAGCTCGCCAACGCCTTCGCCTCGGGCAACCCCGCGGCGTTCCGGTTGCTGCGCCAGCAAGGCATCTTCCTCGGGCGCGGCCCTGCCCCCAAGGCCGCCTTCCTCTACACCGGGCAGGGCTCGCAGTACGTCAACATGCTCAAGTCCCTGGCCGCCGAGGAGCCCGTGGTCAAGGCGACCTTCGACGAAGCGGACCGGGTGATGACCCCGCTCCTGGGGCGGCCTCTGACCTCGTTCATCTTCGTCGACGGCGACGACCCGGCGGCAGTGCAGACGCTCAACCAGCAGCTGATGCAGACCGAGATCACCCAGCCTGCGGTGCTCGCCACCGACATCGCGCTGACCCGGCTGCTCGCGGCATACGGGGTGCAGCCCGACATGGTGATGGGGCACAGCCTCGGTGAGTACGGCGCCCTCGTCGCCGCCGGCGCGCTGACCCTCGACAGCGCCCTGGAGGCGGTCAGCGCCCGTGGCCGCGAGATGACCAAGGTGTCCGTCGCCGACAACGGCGCCATGGCCGCGGTGTTCGCGCCGATGGCCGAGATCCAGCGGATCGTGGACCAGGCCGACGGCTACGTCGTCATCGCGAACATCAACAGCACGAGCCAGGCCGTCGTCGGCGGCGCAACCGACGCCGTCGAGCGGATCATCGAGCGCTTCACCGCAGAGGGCTTCACCGCGACCCGGATCCCGGTCAGCCACGCCTTCCACACCTCGATCGTCGCGCCAGCCTCCGGGCCGTTCGTCGACGCGCTGCGCCGGCTCGACCTCAGGCCGCCGACCATGCCCGTCGTCGCCAACGTGACAGGTGACTTCTACCCCCAGGGCGCCACGACCGAGACGGTCCTGGAGTACGCCGGGAAACAGATCGCCTCCCCCGTCCAGTTCGTCAAGGGCCTGCAGAGCCTGTATGCCGCGGGTGCGCGGGTCTTCGTCGAGGTCGGCCCGAAGAAGGCGCTGCACGGCTTCGTCGAGGACGTGCTCGGCTCCGAGCACGACGACGTCGTCGCGCTCTTCACCAACCACCCGAAGGTAGGAGACGACGTGGCGTTCAACCAGGCCCTGTGCGGGCTCTACGCGGCCGGCATCGGTCTGGACCGGCACGAGACCCCGGAGGTCCCCGTCGGCTCGACCGCGGCGACCGCGAGGTCCACGTCCCCGGCAGCGACGACCGCGACGCAGACGGTCGGCGCGCTGGATGCCCCGGCCGACGCCACGATCCGTGAGCTCGGGCTGCTCTTCGCCGACGTGCTCGAGAAGGGCATGCACCTGTATGCCGGGACCGGTGCCGCCGGGCGGCAGCCGAGTGCGACACCGCCCCCGGCTCCTGCTCCCGCTCCGGAGCCGGCCCGGCCGGCGGGTCCGCCGGCCGTGGAGCCCGTCGTCATCACGGGTGCGGCCCTCGGGCTGCCCGGGACCGAGCACATCTTCGACGACGACAACGTCGCGAAGATCCTCGCCGGTCAGAACTTCATCAGCGTCCTCGGCGACGACGCCCGCCAGCGGATGGTCGACATGCGGATCACCCGGCTGATCAAGGACGCCGCCTCGGGGGGCGGGAGCTTCGCGACGATCGACAACCCCCAGGACGTCATCAAGCTCGCCGGGGTGCTCGCACCCCTGGACGTCGTCGAGCAGTTCGGGGTCGACAAGGCCCGCGACGATGCCCTCGACACCACGACGCGGTTGGCGATCGGGGCCGGCTTCGACGCTATGCGCGACGCCGGCATCCCGCTCGTCATGAGCTACAAGACCACGACGCTGGGCACCCAGCTGCCCGACCGATGGGGCCTGCCGGAGGCGCTGCGGGACGAGACCGGGGTCATCTTCGCCTCGGCCTTCCCCGGCTACAACCGCTTCGCGGAGGCCCTCGAGGGCTACGCGCTCAACCGCGGTCGCCGGGAGGGCCTGCTGGCCGTCGAGGTGTTGCGCGCCCGGATGACCGACGAAGACCCGGCCACGGCCGAGGTCGACGCCCTCCTCGCGGAGCTGCGCGAGACCCTCGGGCGCGAGCCCTACCAGTTCGACCGGCGCTTCCTCTTCCGGGCCCTGTCGATGGGGCACGCCCAGTTCGCCGAGATCATCGGCGCGCGCGGCCCGAACACGCAGGTCAACTCCGCGTGCGCGAGCACCACCCTGGCCCTGTCGCTGGCCGAGGACTGGATCCGGGCCGGACGGTGCCGCCGGGTCGTCGTCGTGGCCGCGGACGACGCCACCGGCGAGCACATGCTGCCGTGGATCACCGCAGGCTTCCTCGCGTCGGGGGCCGCCGCCACCGACGAGCGCGTCGAGGACGCCGCCACGCCCTTCGACCGACGCCGCCACGGCATGGTCATCGGCGCCGGGGCAGCGGCGTTCGTCGTCGAGTCGGCCGAGGCGGCCCGCGAGCGGGGCATCCAGCCCATCGCCGAGGCGCTCGCCACGGTGACCGCGAACAGCGCCTTCCACGGCTCCCGCCTGGACGTCCAGCACATCTGCGACGTCATGGAGGCCCTGGTCAGCGAGGCCGAGGGACGTGGGGTCGACCGGCGCGAGATCGCGCCGCGGACCATGTTCGTCTCGCACGAGACCTTCACCCCGGCGCGCGGCGGCAGCGCCGCTGCGGAGATCAACGCGCTGCGCCGGGTCTTCGGGCCGGCGGCAAACCAGATCGTCATCACGAACACCAAGGGGTTCACCGGGCACGCGATGGGCGCCGGGTTCGAGGACGTCGTCGCCCTGAAGGCGCTGGAGACCGGGATCGTGCCGCCAGTGCCCAACTACCGGGAGCCCGACCCCGACCTCGGCTCGCTCAACCTCTCCCAGGGGGGTCAGTACCCGGTGGAGTACGCGCTGCGCCTCGCCGCCGGATTCGGGTCACAGGTCGCCATGTCGCTGCTGCGCTGGACCCCGGTCCCCGACGGGCAGCGCCGCGCGCCGGGTGAGCTCGGCTACGCCTACCGGGTCGTCGACCAGGCCGCCTGGCAGCGCTGGCTGGATCGGCTCGCCGGTCACCCGGGAAGCCGGCTCGAGGTCGACCGACGTCGCCTGCGTGTCGTCGACACCGGCCCGGCCACCACCCCGGTCGAGAGGTCCGGTCACGTCCCCGTGCCGTATGCCGACCGGCTGGCGCCGACGCGCGGGTTCGCCGCGCCGACCTCGGCCGCACCCGCGGCGGCCACGGCGCCCACGGCGCCCGCAGGGGCCGATGCCCAGCCGCAAGTCCTGCCCACCGTCCCGACGGTGCCGGCCGCCTCGCCGCCTGCCGCCGTGGCGCCGGCGGAACCTCCGGCTCACACGGAGGCGGGGCCGTCGCAACCGACCGGGGACTCCGTCCTGGCCACCGTCACCGGGATCGTCGCCGAGATGACCGGCTACCCCGCCGACCTGCTCGACCCCGACCTCGACCTCGAAGCCGACCTCGGCGTCGACACCGTCAAGCAGGCCGAGGTCTTCGCCGCCGTCCGCGCCCAGTGGAACCTCGAACGCGACGACACCCTCCAGCTGCGCGAGTTCCCCACCCTCAACCACGTCGCCGGCTGGGTCCGCGGCAAGCTCGCGACGTCGACGGCCGGTGGCTCGGTCGGGGCAGCTGGCCCCGCGGACGTCGAGACCGCGGCCACGGTCCACACCGCACCGCACACGGTCGTCGGAGACCTCGACGCGGTCGACGCGCTCCCCCGGCGCGTTCCCACACCGTCGCTCCGCCCGGCCGCGGACCAGTGCCTGCCGACCGGCGTGGCGCTCGCCGGATCCCGCGTCGTCGTCATGCTCGACGAGGGCGGCGTCGGCCAGGCGCTCGTCAAGCGACTGCGCAAGGCCGGCGCCACCGCGCTCGAGCTCGACCCCGGCACGCCCACCGACGAGGTGCTCTCGCACCTGGCCGAGTGGCGCGCCGAAGGCCCGATCGCCGGCGTCTACTGGCTCGCGGCCCTCGACAACGAGGGCGACCTCGCCGGATACGACCTGACCACCTGGCGCGAGGCGCTCCGCCGCCGGGTCAACGCGCTGTACGCGACGATGCGGCACCTCTGGGAGGACGAGGCGTTCCTCGTGTCCGCGACCCGGCTCGGGGGCTACCACGGCTACGCAGCCGCTGGCGCGGCCTCGGCTCTCGGCGGAGCGGTGACCGGCTTCACCAAGTCGTACAAGAAGGAGCGGCCGGGCGCCCTCGTCAAGGCGGTCGACCTGCCGGTCGACCGCAGGACCGCCGCGGTGGCAGACCTCCTCATCGAGGAGACCCTGCGCGACCCCGGGTGCGTCGAGATCGGCCGGGTCGACGGGCGACGCTTCGGCATCGCCCTGCTGGAGCAGCCGTTCCCGGCGCGAGGTGACGACGGCGCCCCGGACGGCACGGGCGGGATGCCGCTGACGTCGGACTCCGTCGTGCTCGTTACCGGAGCCGCGGGCAGCATCGTCTCCGCGATCACTGCCGACCTCGCCGCCGCCTCGGGCGGGGTGTTCCACCTGCTCGACCTCACCCCGGCACCGGACCCCTCCGACCCGGACATCGTGGCCTTCCGCTCGGACCGGGCCTCGCTCAAGGGCACCATCGCGGCCCGGATGAAGGAGCGCGGGGACAAACCGACCCCGGTGGTCATCGACCGCGAGGTGTCGCGCATCGAGCGCCTCGAGGCGGCCCTGACCTGCGTCGAGGCCGTCGAGGCAGCCGGCGGCACGGCCTACTACTACCCGGTCGACCTCACCGACGCCGCCGCTGTCGGCTCGGTGATGGACCGGGTGCGCGAGCGCAGCGGGCGCCTCGACGTGCTGCTGCACGCAGCCGGCGTGGAGATCAGCCGGAACCTGCCGGAGAAGGAGCCCCGGGAGTTCGACCTCGTCTTCGACGTGAAGACGACCGGGTGGTTCAACGTCTGGCAGGCCGCGAAGGGGATGGACGTCGGCGCTGTCGTCGCGTTCTCGTCGGTCGCGGCCCGGTTCGGAAACAGCGGCCAGACCGACTATGCCGCGGCGAACGACCTGCTGTGCAAGGTCGTCTCCTCGATGCGGGCCAGCCGTCCCCAGACCCGGGGCCTGGCCCTGGACTGGACGGCATGGGGCGGGATCGGCATGGCCACTCGGGGGTCGATCCCCAAGATCATGGAGATGGCCGGGGTGCAGGTGCTCCCGCCGGAAGCGGGCGTCGCCTGGATCCGGCGCGAGCTCACCTCCTCGGCGTACACCGGCGAGGTGGTCGTCGCGGGCGCGCTCGGGCTGATGGCCGCCGAGTACCACGACGGCGGCGGAGTCGATGCCGACGCGGTCCGCCAGCAGCACCCGTTCGGCCCCATGGTCGACGACATCGCCGTCTCCGTCCACCAGGGCGTCCTCTCCCGGGTGACTCTCGATCCGGTGGAGCAGGGCTTCCTCAACGACCACCGGATCGACGGCACGCCAGTCCTCCCCGGGGTCATGGGGATGGAGGCCTTCGCCGAGGTCGCCGGGCTGGTCGCTCCGGTCGGCTACCGGGTCGCCGGCGCCGAGGACGTCGACTTCCTCGCCCCGGTGAAGTTCTACCGCGACGAGCCGCGGACCCTCACCGTCGCGGCCGTGACGGGACCGGACCCCGCGGGCGGTGACGACCTGCTCGCCCACTGCACCCTCACCGCGGAGCGTCGGCTGCCCGGCTCGGACGCGCCGGTTCGCACGACGCACTTCACCGGCCGGGTGCGCCTCACCGCAGCCCCGGTCGATGAGGAGCGCAGCACGCTCGACCGAGCCCAGCACGACCCGGTGGTCGAGTCGGAGGACGTCTACCGGTTCTACTTCCACGGACCGGCCTACCAGGTGGTGGAGTCGGCGTGGCGCGACGGCGAGGGGTCGACGGCCCGCCTGCCCGAGTCCCTGGCCGACGACCGCTCACCCGTCGATGCCCCGCTCACCCTCGCGCCACGGCTCGTGGAGCTGTGCTTCCAGGCCGCGGGCCTATGGGACGCGGCACGAGAGGACCTGCTGGCACTGCCCTTGAGCGTCGGCCGGGTGCGCGTACTGCTCGACCCGGCGACCGCCACCGGGCGGCTCGTGGCCCACGCCGAAGCGCTCGACGGGCACGTCGACGCCGTGGTCGTCGACGACGAGGGTCGGGTCGTGGTGCGGCTCGACGCCTACAGGACGGTCGCCCTTCCGGGCGGGATCCCGGACGACGTTCGCGGCTGCCTGCGGGCCGCATTCGGCTCCGAAACGCCGACGTGAGGAGCGTGCGACGGCTCGCCGTCGTCGACCGGGGCGAGCCCGCACAGCGCGTCCTCGCGACGGCTGGCTCGCTCACGGACCCGAACAGCGGCGAGCGGCTGCGCACCATCGCGGTGAGCACGGTGTCGCGGACCCGGGCCTGGTGGGCCCGCGAGGCGAGCGAGACCGTGGTCCTCGACCTGCCCGAGGACGGTGTCGTGCCGGTGGCCGATCTGGTCGCCGCCCTGGTCGCGGCCCGGGCCGACGCGGTCTGGCTGGGGCTGGTGCCCTGCGCCGACCGGGCCGAGGTCGCCGCTGCATGCGCCGAGGCCGACCTGGTCGTCCTCGGCCCGGACGCGGCCGGCATCCGCGCCCTCGGGACACCCTCCGGGCTGGCCCGGGTCGCATCCGTCGCGGGCGTGCCGCTGCGGCCGGCCGGGTCCTTTCCCGAAGGCCCTCGCCGGCTCGAGGTCGATGCGGTGCGCGACGCGCACGGCACGGTGTGGACGCTCGGGCTGCGTGAGGTGACCATCCTGCGGGGCCCGTGGGCTGCTCTCGCGGAACTGCCCGCCACCGGGATACCCGACGACACCGCCGGGGCGATGGAGGCGGCCGCGGTCGCGCTCCTGGAGCACGCGGCGTACCGGGGCGGCGCGGTCGTCCACTTCGCGCTCGACGAGGACGGCACCTTCGCCGTCACCGAGGTCGACACCGACGGCCGCGCCACCCACGTCGGGGTCGAGGAGCACACCGGTGCCGGCATCCTCCTCATGCGCCTGCGCGCCGACCTCGGCGGGACTCTTCCCCCCACAGCGCCGAAGGGCGAGGGCTGGACCATCGAGGCGCGGCTGCTCGCTCACGACCCCGACCGCGGGTACGCCGCCACCGGTGGTCGCGTCGAGGTCATGTCGCTCCCGGTCGGGACCGGCGTGCGGGTCGACGCGGGCCTGCGGGTGGGTGACGTCGTCGACGCCCGACTCGACCCCGTCGTCGCGACCGTGACGTCCTGGGGACACGACCGCACTCAGGCGCTCGAGCGGCTCCGTCTGGCCCTGGAGCGCACAAGCGTGGTGCTCTCTGGCGGTGCGACCAACCGCACCGGTCTCATCGCCGTCCTGGGGGCGCTGGCCGTGCTTGAGGGCCCGCCGGCACCGCAGTGGTACCCCGCGCAGCTCGCCTCCGGCGCGCTGGTGCCCGCCTCCGACCCGGTGGCCGTCGTCGTCGCCGCGATCGAGGTCTACGAGGCCGACCTCGCCCTGGCCCAGCGGTCGTTCCGCGCCAGCGCCGAGCGGGGCCGCCCCGAGCACCCGGAGCGCATCGGCGTGGCGATCGACCTCGGCTACCGCGGCGGTCGGCACCGCCTGCGGGTGGACCGCACCGCACCGGACCGATTCCGGGTCCACTGCGGAGCCCGGTTCGACGTCGTGGTGGACACCCTGAGCCGCTACGAGCGGCGGGTGCTCGTGGCCGGTCGAACCCGACGCGTGGTCGCGGTGACCGAGGACGAGGCCATCCGCCTCGAGATCGACGGCATCGCCCACACGGTGACTCGCGAGGACGGCGTCGTGGTGCGCGCGCCGGCGCCCGCCCTGGTCAGCTCGCTGCTCGTCGCCGTGGGTGAGCGGGTGAGCGCCGGCCAGCCGGTCGCGAGCCTCGAGTCGATGAAGATGGTGAGCACGCTCACCGCGCCTCTCGACGGTCACGTGACCGCGCTCGCGGTGCTCCCGAACCAGCAGGTCGAGCAGGGTGACCCGCTGCTTCGGATCAAGTCCACCGAGACGTCCCGCCTGATGCCGGACCTGCCCGGCCGGACCGTCGACCGTGCCGTCGACCTCGCCGCGCTCGTCGTCGAGGACGACGCACCACCGCCCGACCTCTTCGACGACCTCACGGCATACCTGCTCGGCTTCGACCTGGACCCCGGGGCGGTCAACGCTCTGCGGACCGCCTACCGGAGCCGGATCGAGGACCGGGACCCGGCCGACCCGGACCTCCTTGGCCGCGAGGACGCGTTCCTCGACCTCTTCGCGGACATCGGCGTCCTCTACCGCCCACGCACCGAGGCAGAGGCCCTCGGCGACCCGGACCTCGACGACCAGGCGAGCACCCAGGAGTACGTGCTCGAGTTCCTCAGGTGGCTCGACGCGGACCGTGCCGGCCTCACGGCGAGCTACCGGCGGCGGCTCGAGCGCGTGCTCGCCCGGTACGGCGTCGATGGTCTGGGCGACCGGGCCTGGCTGGAGCGGGCCACGTTCTGGTTGTTCCGGTCCTTCTCCCGGGTTCCGGAGCTGGCCGATCTCGTCACCGAGGTGCTGGGTCGGCGGTTGCAGTTCGCCGGCGAACTGTCCACGAGGGCGACGGCCGCCGACCGGGCCCGGCTCGAGCGGCTGGTCGATGCGACCCAGGGCCGGCAGCCGTCGGTGACCGACGCGGCGCGCGACGTGCTCTACCACTGGTTCGACGAGCCGGTCCTCAGCCGGGTCGTCGCCGAGACCGAGGCGGAGATGCGCGCCCACCTCGCCGAACTGGCCGCCAAGCCGGGCGGACCCGAACGCGCCGACCGGATCGGCAGGCTCGTCTGGTGCCCCCAGCCCATGCGCTCGCTGCTGCTCGGCGCCTGGCTCGGCGCGGGGGCCGACGCGGACCCGGGCGGGACGGCGTTCCGCCGGGCGGTGCTCGAGACCTACCTGCGCCGGTTCTACCGAATCCGGGATCTGCACGGGCTGGACTTCGACACCCGCGACGGGCTGGACCTCAGCTACGCCCACTACGAGCACAACGACCTGCAGATCCATGTCACCGTCGGCTACCTACCGGTGGACGACCTCCCGACGGCATCCCGCGTCATCGCTCGGCACCTCGCCGAGAACGCCCGCGACAGGGACGTCGTCCTCGACCTCGTGATGTGGCGTTCGGGTCCCCGGCCAGACGTGGACGTGACTGCCAAAGAGGCCGCCGACCTGCTCGCCGAGTGCGACTTCGGCCGGCCCCTGCACCGGATCGACCTCACCATCACCTGGCTCGACGGCGGTGGGCCGGAGCGGGGCCGCACCCAGCACGTGACCTTCCGCTCGGATCCAGCCGGTTCCGTCTTTGTGGAGGACACGATCTACCGCAACCTCCACCCGATGCTGGGCAAGCGCCTCGACCTGTGGCGGCTGTCGAACTTCGAGCTCACCCGGCTCCCCTCCCCCGAGGACGTCTACGTCTTCGACGGCTTCGCCAAGGACAACCCCCGCGACCACCGGCTCTTCGCCCTCGCCGAGGTCCGCGACCTCACCGCCGTCCACGACCCGGACACCGGCCGCGTCACCTATCCGCGGCTCGGGCGCAGCGGCCTCGCAGCCCTGGCAGCCCTGCGCAGTGCCATGGCCCGCTACCCCGCCCGCGAGCGGCCGACCGCGAACCGGCTCGTCGTCTGGGTGCGACCCACGTGGAACATCCCCCGGGACGAGTGGCACGACCTCGCGATGACCTACGAGGGCCTGGCCCGCGGCGCCAGCCTGGAGAAGGTCGTCCTGCACGTCAACGTCCCGGACACCGACGACCTGGGCCAGCGGGTGCTCACGGACCGGATCGTCGTCCTCGAAGGGCTCGGCGCCGGTGGACCGACGATCCGGATGCAGGAGCCCGGGCCGAACCCCGTCCGACCCTTGACGCCGTACGCGCAGAAGGTGCTCACCGCGGCCCGCTTCGGCAGCCCCTACCCCTACGAGATCGTCCGGATGCTCACTCCGGCCGAGGGCGACGCCTCGCCCTTCCCGCCGGGCAGCTTCCAGGAGCTCGACCTCGGCGCCGGCGACGACCTCGTGCCGGTCGACCGGTTGCCGGGGGGCAACACGGCGCACCTCGTCGTCGGGCTGCTCACCAGTCGCACCGGCGTGCACCCCGACGGCCTGACCCGGGTGGCCCTCCTGGCGGACCCCACCCAAGGCCTGGGCAACCTGGCCGAGCCCGAGTGCCGGCGGGTCAATGCCGCGCTCGCCCTCGCGCTCGACCGCGGCATCCCGGTGGAGTGGTACGCCGTGTCGTCCGGCGCGCTCATCGCCCTGGACTCCGGCACGGAGAACATGGACTGGATCGCGCTGACCCTGCGCCGGCTCATCGAGTACACGCAGGCGGGCGGCGAGGTGAACATCGTCATCACGGGGATCACCGTCGGCGGACAGCCGTACTGGAACGCGGAGGCGACGATGCTCATGCACACCAAGGGCATCCTGGTCATGACCCCGGCGAGCACGATGGTCCTGACCGGCAAGCAGGCCCTCGACTTCTCCGGTGCGGTATCGGCGGACGACAACCAGGGCATCGGCGGCTTCGACCGGATCATGGGGCCGAACGGGCAGGCCCAGTACTGGGCGCCCAGCTTCCCGGAGGCGTGCGCGCTGCTGCTTCGGCACTACGACTTCACCTACGCCGTGCCGGGCGAGCGCTTCCCGCGGCGTCGGCCGACGAACGACCCGGTGGATCGCGACGTGCGCACCTCCCCGCACGCGCGCCTGCCCGAGTCGGGGTTCACGACGGTGGGCGACGTCTTCGACGCCGGCACCAACCCCGAGCGCAAGCTGCCGTTCGACATGCGGTCGGTGATGCGCGCCGTCGCCGACCAGGACGTCGAACCCCTCGAGCGATGGCGCCAGTGGCAGGACGCCGACACGACGATCGTGTGGGACGCCACCGTCGGCGGCATCCCGGTGTGCATGATCGGCATCGAGTCGCACACGGTTCGGCGCGCGGGGTTCGTCCCCTCCTACGGCCCCCCCTCATGGACGTCGGGCACGCTCTTCCCACAGTCCTCGCGCAAGGTCGCCCGGGCGGTCAACGCGGCGAGCGGGAACCGCCCGCTGGTCGTGCTCGCCAACCTGTCGGGTTTCGACGGGTCGCCGGAGTCGATGCGGCAATGGCAGCTCGAGTACGGCGCCGAGATCGGCCGTGGGGTGACGAACTTCGAGGGTCCCATCGTCTTCGTCGTCGTCTCGCGGTACCACGGCGGTGCCTTCGTGGTGTTCTCAAAGGCCCTCACCGAGACGATGGAGATCGCTGCGGTGGAGGGGTCCTTCGCCTCGGTGATCGGCGGTGCCCCGGCCGCCGCGACCGTGTTCGCCCGTGAGGTCAAGCGACGGGTCGAGCGCGACCCGAGGGTCGAGAGCGCCCGAGCGGAGGCGGCGTCGGCAGGCGGTCCTCAGGCGGCCGCGCTCAGGGCCAGAGCGGCCAGGGTCGTGGAGGAGGTGCGCTCGCAGAAGCTGCACGACGTCGCCGACGAGTTCGACGCCATCCACACCATCGAGCGCGCCCTGCGAGTCGGGTCGGTGGACCGCATCATCCCGGCGTCGACGCTGCGCCCGTACGTCGTCGATGCGCTCGAGCGGGGCATGTCGCGCACCCCGGAGCGGACCCCCGTGGCTACTCCCCCGGGGTGACGAGCGGCCTGCCGACCCAACTGTGCACCGGCGTCGCCAGAGCCACGTCCGTGGCACCTGGGAGAACCGTCGGCGGGTCCAGGTCGTCCTGGGCGGCGACGGTCAGCAGGTAGACCCCGTCTCGGCGCCACCACCCGGGCATGACCGGGCCGCCGTGCCGGGCTGCGGTGAACCGTGCCCACCCGTCACCGAGAAGGTCTGACCCCACGGTGATCTCCACCGAGCGGGTGTCCGCGCGAAGCCCCAGGCGCAGCACCTTGAGCGCCGCCTCCTTTGCCGACCACACCAGGTTCGCGGCCGCGTCCCGACCGAGCCCGGGGTCTGCCGCAGCCGGGCCCCTGACCCAGTCCTGCTCCGCTCGCGTGAGGAAGTCGGTCACGAACCCCTCGCTGCGTGGTTCGACGACCTCGAGGTCGATGCCCAACGCCCCGGCACCCGAGCCGGAGGCACCGATGACGGCGACGGCGCACCCCGCCCGGTCGGACAGCGAGATCTCCCACGGCGCGACCACGCCCTCGAGCGCGACGTAGGGGGCCCCGGTCATCCAGTTGAGCACCTCGATCCGGGCGAGCGAGGCCGGGTCGGTGTCCAGCCCAACCCGGGCCGCCACGGTCCGCTTACCCACCCACCGACGCAGCAGGTACTCGTTGCGCCGCTTGGTGAAACGCAGGGCGTCGAGCCGAGCGCGCTCACGGGCCGACAGCCACTCCAGCCCGTCGGGGAGGGCGTCCTCGTGGCCGGCCCACCAGTGCCTCTCCGCCGCCGGCGCGCCGGGGCGGACGGGTGCGGTTGCCCTCACCGCTCCGCCGGTCTCGTCCACCCCGCCATCGTAGTGAGGCGCCGGCCGCCGGACACGTGGTGCGTCCGGCCGGCGTCCGCGGTCAGCTCCCGCGGCCGGACCCCTCCGCCGGGCCGCGACCTCTGGGGCAATTCAGACCCGAGGTCGGGCGGCGGCGCATCCGGTGGGTGCCACGGCCTGTGGATATCTCGCCGCCGTGTCGGAGGGTGGGGCAAGACTTGACCTCGAAACCCCTAGGGGCGGATACGCCCGCCGGCGGCCACCAGTCGCCAAAATTGAGACAATCGCACTAGAGGCTTCGCTGAAGGAGGCGGAGGGCGATGGCACGCGGTTCACCGAAGGCCAGAAGTCTTTGTATGTAGCTGTTGAACCCGGGTTCTGTTCACCCGACCTGGACGTGGTCGGCTGAGCGGCCACTGAGGGAGGTCGCCGTCGTCCTGCCGGTCGTCTGCCCACCTGACGGTGAAGCGGGCGTCCGCCGCCTGCGTCTCCTCCACCAGCCTGGCGAGCAGCTCCGTGGCGGTCCTCGAGCGCAGCAGCGCGAACTGGTCCAGCGGGCCGAGCGGTGCGATGCCGGCAACCTGCCAGATGCGTTCGGCCGACTCCTCGGACAACGCAATGTCGGCTGACCAGGGGAGCTCGACGAACTCGCTCGCCCTGGTAATGGTCGCACGCACCAGAGCCTCGGCCGCGGCGAGCGCGGAGACGGCGGCCGCGTCGAGCTCCAACCCGTCGAGCTCGCGCACCTGCGCACGCGGGAACGGGTCATCGGCCAGCCAGCGCACCACCTCGAACCGTGCGGCACCTGTCGCGAGCAACACGATCGACCCCTCGGTGATCTCCACCGAGGCGATCCGCGCCACCGTGCCCACCCCGAACCGCACGTCGCCACCGCCCACCTCAGAGCCGCGCTCGATCAGCACCACCCCGAACTCGCGCTCCGTCTCACCGAGCACCGACGACAGCATCGCGACGTAGCGCGGCTCGAAGACCCGCAGCGGCAACGGCATGCCCGGGAACAGCACGGAGCCGAGCGGGAACATCGCTAGCTCACGCGTAGCGTCGGACATGACTGCGATCCTGCCGCGCCCGTTCCGGTAATGCGAGCCCGAACAAGGGATCCACAGGAAACGGCCGCGTCATCATCGGCCAGCGTGACGAACTCGACGTGACGGTCGTTGCGGCCACCCAGACTCCGGGTAGAAACAGAGCACAGATCACACCTGGGGAGTCCTTTATCGTCCACAGCGCTGCTCTGCCGCGGCGCGTATGCGGTGAATGACGCCACGAGACGAGAGACGTCACGCGCGGTCTTCGGCATTTCGCCGTCCTCGGCCGGCGCCTCGTCGGCGCAACTCGCAGGCGGAGATACGTGGGAAAGTCCGACGGGCCCGGAAAGGCAGGGGCCGGCATGAGCATCGCCAAGCGTGCGCCGGCCGGTGCCGGGCCCGCTACAGGGACACTGCAGGCAAGGAACACGCTCGCCACTTTGCCCGCAAGGTCGATACACAGCGATAGCTCGAACGGTCCCACTCCCCCGGTTCCTGACCGAGCAGATCACCGCGTCCTTTGCCGGGAAGGGCCCCGATGATCTGGTGTTCCAAGGCACCCGCGGCGGCGTGCTGCGCGACGGCAAATTCAACCGGCGCACCTTCGGACCCGCGGCCATCGCCATCGGTGAGCCGCGGCTGACGCCGCACGGCCTACGGCATACGGCATACGGCGGCATCTCTGGCGATAGCGGCCGGGGGCAACGTCAAGGTTGTTCAGCAGATGCTTGGGCACGCCACGGCGAGCATGACACTTGACGTGTACGGGCACCTGTTTCCCGACCAGCTCGACGACGTCGCGGACCGTCTGGACGTGATCGGCCGAGCGACTGCAGACAATTCTGCGGATATTTTGCGGACGGTGAATATTTTGCGGATATTTTGCGGACTATTTGCCGATTAGA
>Ga0097691_1000888_pt1 | contig 23786 bp, 19 predicted proteins | sample NGESurdeep072012_8_FD_72858 | JGI IMG/M metagenome (GOLD analysis project Ga0097691, IMG submission 72858) | Arctic peat soil microbial communities from Barrow, Alaska - NGEE Surface sample 210-1 deep-072012 | ecosystem: Environmental > Terrestrial > Soil > Wetlands > Peat ... | reverse complement strand
CAAGCAGGTGCGCGGCCGGCTGGGCGATTCCCTGCCTTACGTGGAAGCCGTCGAGGAAGTGTTGGCAACCGAGAAGAAGGCTTACCGCGTGGTCACGAGCGACGCCGCGAAAGCAAAGGACGCGTGATGGACCTGGGAATCAAAGGACGAGTTGCCATCGTGGCCGCCGCCAGCCAGGGGCTGGGGCGTGCGACGGCGGAGGCGCTGGCGGCGGAGGGCGTGAATGTCGCCATGTGCGCGCGCAAGGCGGAGCCTCTGCGCGCGGCGGCGGACGAGATCGCGAAGCGGTTCGGCGTGGGAGTCTTCGCCCATGCCACCGATGTGACGGTCCCGGAACAGGTGCAGGATTTCGTCGCGCGGGTGATGGAGCGCATGGGACGCGTGGACATATGCGTGACCAACGCGGGCGGCCCTCCGGCCAAGCCGTTCGCGCAAACCACGGCGGAAGAGTGGGAGCGGGCGCTGCGGCTCAGCTTCCTGTCGGTGGTGAACTTTGCGCGTGAGGTGCTGCCGCACATGCAAAAGCAGCGCTGGGGAAGGTTCGTCACCATCACCTCGGTAACGGTCAAGCAACCGGTGACGGACCTGGTGTACTCCAATGCGGCGCGCGCCGCCGTCGTTGGACTGGTGCGCAGCTTGGCCAACGAGTACGGGCGCGACGGCATCACGGTCAACAACGTCGGTCCCGGTTACACCGCGACCGACCGCCTGAAGGAACTGGCCTCCGCGCAGAGCAAGGCCTCCGGACGCGGCGAGCAGGAAATTTTTTCCGGCTGGGGATCGGGCGCGGCGCTGGGCCGAGTGGGACGCCCGGAGGAAGTGGCGGACGCGGTGGCGTGGCTGGCGTCGGAGCGAGCGTCGTTCGTCACGGGCCAGACAATATTGGTGGATGGCGGGACGTACAAGGGTTTATGAGAGGTGTCGTCCCTGCGGGACTCTGCGGCAAGATACGCAATCTGACCCGGGACTTACGTTCCGGGCTATGAACATGCATCGCTGCGCGATTGAAGCTGACTCCACCGGCAACAGCGATCCTGTATCTGCCTGGGTCTTACCCGGTACTCGTTACCCGGTACTCGTTACTGCCTTCGCTTCGATCCCAGCCCATTTCTCGAGGAGTACCAGCGTGGCGGCGTAGTCCAGGTCGGCGTGGCCTTCTTCGGTGGCGATCTCGTAAATCTCCTCGACCGTTTCCAGTCCCGGCAGCTTGACGCGGTGCTCGCGCGCCGCGTCGAGCATGAGGTGGATGTCCTTGTGCATGAGGCGGAGCGGGAAGTTAGGCGTGAAGTCGTGGTTGAGGACGAAGGGCGCCTTGTAGTCGGTGACGCCGGAACGGACCATGGTGTTGTTGACGAACTCCACCATGCGTTCGCGATCGACGCCGAGCTTGGTGGTGAGCGTGAGCGCCTCGGCGAAGCCTTCGTAGATGAGCGCGATCATCAGGTTACCGCCGAGTTTGCAGGCCTGGCCTTTTCCGGTCTCGCCCATGCGGATGATCTTCTTGCCCATTGCGGCGAACAGTGGCGCGAGCTTCTCGACCGTCGGATCGGAGCCGCCGACGATGAAGATCAACTGGCCCGAGGCGGCGGCGATCTTGGAGCCGGTAACGGGAGCATCGACGTAGTCGGCGCCCTTGGCGCGCACGCGCTCGGCGAACTGCAGCGTCGCTGAGGGCGAGATGGTGCTGGAGTCAACGACGATGGCGCCGGACTCAAGCGCCGACTCGACGCCGTCGGGGCCGAAGAGGACTTGCTCGACGGCGGCAGTGTCGGAGACGCAAATCCAGACCACTTCGCGCCCGCGCGCGGCCTCTGCCGGAGTCGTGGCGAGCGACGCGCCTTCCACCTGCTTGCCGGGCGTGCGGTTCCAGACCGCAACCTCGTGTCCGGCTTTGACCAGATTGGCGGCCATGGAGTGGCCCATGATGCCCAAACCCAGGAACGCTACTCGCATAAATTCCCCTCTCCCAAAACTTCGATTAGAAATGAGCCTGCGCTGAGGGTCAAACTGATTATTGATTTCCGATTTTTCATTTCTGTTTGTGAAACCAGCGCGCATCGGGAATCTACAGACCAAATATCGGAAATCAAAAATGTGGTTGTCTGCGTCTAATGGGTAGTGCTGAACATTAGCCTCAGGAAAAAGGCACGGCAGTTCACCAAGCTGGTCCGTCACTCGGCGCTGACGCCGCGCAGCGGACGCACCGGCAAGCCCGTGCTGGCGCGCGAAGGCCAACTGGCGCTGACATTCATCGGGCACTCGAGTTTCTTCGCGCAGATCGGCGGCTCCAACCTCATCCTCGACCCGATTTTTGCGCGCTGGCTGTTCGTGCTGAAGCGTCTGCGGCGGCCCGGGCTGCGCATCCGTGATTTGCCCGTGATGGATGTCGTGCTGGTAAGCCACGCGCACTTTGACCATCTGCACCGGCCGTCGCTGCGGGCCATCGTGCGCAACAACCGGCGGCAAGGTGCGCCGGCGCCGCTCATCATTGTGCCGCGGCACGTGGCCGACCTGGTATCGGATTTGGGTTTCCGGCGGATCGTCGAACTCGACTGGTGGCAAGAGCATCGCGAGCGCGACCTGACGATCACGCATACGCCGGCGAGCCACTGGGGCGCGCGGATTATCCGCGACATGCACCGCGGCTACGGTGGATACGTGATCCGCAGCGGCGACCAGTCGCTGTACCACGCTGGAGACACAGCGTATTTCGACGGATTCCGCGAGATTGGGCAGCGGCTGGCGCCGGAGATCGCGCTGCTGCCGATCGGGGCGTATCATCCGGCGTCGTTTCGCAATGTGCACACCAATCCCGCCGATGCGGTGCGGGCGTTCCTCGATCTGGGCGCGCGGTGGATGGCGCCGATGCACTACGGATCGTTCCGGCTATCCCACGAGCCGCTGGACGAACCGCTACAGTTCCTGGACCGCGAGGCGCGGGCACACGGAATCCGCGAGAAAGTGTTAATGCTGGAAGAAGGCGTGACGCGGCTTTTCGAGCGCGAAGGCGCGCAGCACAAGCCCGTCCGGGGCGAACTTCACGGAAGACCGCGGGCGGCCAAACGGTAGAAACAGTAACGAGCAATAAGTAACGAGTAACGAGAGAAAGCGCCTCCTGGATTGTCGAGAACCTCCTCGTCAATCAAGCAGATTTATCGCGGCGATAGAAATTTTGAATTTCCGCTGCGGCCGGAAAGGCGCTACAGATAAGGTGCCTGGCTGGCGCGTGGATGGGCCAAACGGAATTCCGGCCGGCCGGCGGAGATGTCCAATGCATTGCCCATACTGCCACACCGAATACACGACCGAGCGGCCGTGCTTCTGCCAGCCACCTGCGGACCCAAAAAAGACGGCGCGCGAAGAGTACTACACGCGTTCTTCGGCGGAAGAGATCATCTGCGTCAACTCGCATCGGGGTGTGCGGCTGGACTAGAGCGGAATTGGCGCCGGGGCTAAAACCCGGCGCTTCCACCGTCACCAGGCAATCAGGACGCGCAGGTCGCGGAGATTGTTGCCGGTCGGACCGGTGACAATTGCGTCGCCGATTTGCTTGAAAAAGGGATCGGCATCGAAGCGGCATAGCGCGTCGGCCGGATCGAGGCCGGCGGCGCGCGCACGATCAACGGTGCTCCCATCCACGACAGCTCCCGCAGCGTCGCTGTTGCCGTCGATGCCGTCGGTCCCAGCACTGAGTACGGCGATATTTTCGTCCGCAATCTTCCGGGCACAATAGAGCGCGAACTGCTGGTTGCGTCCGCCGGCGCCCGCCTCATTCGTCACCTTGACCGTCACTTCCCCGCCCGAGATGACGCACGCTTTCGAAACTCCGCGCTGTAACTGGCGGACACGATCCAACAGGTAGTCGGCAGCGCGGGCGTAATCCCAATCGTCGCAACGGTTGTCCACCTCGACGGCGAAATCGTGTGCCGCCACTTGTCCCGCCGCCTGCAGGACGGTCGCATTCGACAACACCGGCCACCAGCGCGAGCGTACGAATGCGGAATCATCGTGCTTGGGTGTCTCCTCCAGCAGCTTTTTCTCGAACAACTCGCGCACTGAAGCCGGAAATTTCTCGATCATTCCGTGCCGGGCGGCGATGCGGTGGCAGTCTTCGACGGTGCTGGAGTCGGGCATGGTGGGCCCGGAGGACAGCGAATCGAGCGCGTTATCGGGTACGTCGGAAATCATGATCGACGCCTGCTGCGCCGGGGCTGCGGCGCGGGCGAGGCGGCCACCCTTGATCGCCGACAGGTGCTTGCGGATGGCGTTCATCTCCGCGATGGGCGCGCCCGAGTGCACGAGCACGCGATAGGTCTCGGCGATGTCGGAAAGCTCGATGCCTTCGACGGGAAACTCGACGGCGGCCGACCCTCCGCCGCTGATGAGGAAAATGACAAGCCCGTTCTCCGGCTGGTCGCGCAGGTAGCGGAGAATCGCGCGACCGGCAACGAGCGATTCCGCGTTGGGCAGCGGATGCCCGCCCTTGAAGTAGCGGAAGCCACGCACCTGCGACGACGGCTCCGTGGTCCCGGCAACGATGCCGCTCATCTTTCCCGTCAAGTGTGCGGCGACCGCGTCCACCATCGAGTGCGCGCCCTTGCCGATGGAGACAACGGAAACGCTCTCGTACGATTCCAGCAGGTAGAGGTCTTCACAGATGCGCAGTGTCCCGCGGCTGTATTCCAGGTTGCGCGTGAAGGCCTGGGCGATGGTGCTCTGGGCGAGCGCTTGCTTGAAGATTTCGCGCGCGGCCGTGCGCATCTGCTGGAACTCGCGATCGCGCTCGGGGTGGGGAGCGTCGGGCATCGGGCTAGTTTCGCGGTTTGTCGGTGATGTTGGCAAGCGGAGGAGTGTCTTTGACTGTAGGGGTCCTTCGACTCGGATGCGGCAACCCGCACGGCAAAACCGGCCGTGCTGGTTTATTGCCGCATCCTTCGCTCAGGAGGACAGGCCATTAAGAACGCGTGTATGCCAGCGTTTCGCGCAGCCAGCTTTCCTGGGCGTAACCGGTGGAATGCCCGAGCGATGCTATTCTCTTCGCCATGGACCTGTTCGCGCTCACGCGGCATCTGGTGGACATCGAGTCCATCACGGGGAACGAGCGCGCGGCCGGCGAATTTCTTCACCAGGAGCTGACACGGCGTGGGTGGGATGCGCGGCTAATGAAAGTTGAGGCGGAGCGCTTCAACGTGCTGGCAGTCCCTCCGGACGCAACGCCTGCGGTCTTTTTCTCGACGCATATGGACACGGTTCCGCCGTTCATTGCCTCGTCGGAAGATGACGAGCGGATCTGGGGACGCGGCTCGTGCGACGCCAAAGGCATCATCGCCGCGGAGATTACGGCCGCCGATAAGCTGCGCTCGCAGGGCATTAATACGGGGCTGCTGTTCCTGGCCGGCGAAGAACGCGACAGCCTGGGCGCGAAAACGGCAAATGAAAATCCAGTGGGCGGCCGGTTCCTGATCAACGGTGAGCCCACCGAGAACCGGCTGGCCCTGGCGTCGAAGGGGACGCTGCGCGTGGAGGTGATCGCGCGCGGCAAGATGGCGCACTCGGCGTATCCGGAACTGGGCGAGTCGGCGATCGACAAGTTGGTCAGCGCGCTGGTCCGTCTGCGCGAAATCCCGATGCCGTCGACGGAAGGAATCGGGCCGACGACGGTGAATATCGGCGTGATCGAAGGCGGGCGCGCGCCGAATGTGATTCCCGATTACGCGCGGGCTCAGCTTCTGTACCGCCTGGTCGGGCCCGCGGAAGAGCTCAAGAAACACATTGCCGATGCGGTCAGCCCCGCTGAGGCGAAGGTCATGCTGGAGATTCCGTTCGTACGTCTGCGCGCGCTCGACGGCTTCCCGACCATGGTCGCCGCGTTCACTACCGATATTCCCGCGCTCGGCAATTGGGGCGAGCCGCTGCTGCTGGGGCCGGGTTCGATTCACGTCGCGCATACCGAACGCGAGCACGTCGAGAAGCGGCAGTTGCTCGAAGCTGTCGATCTTTACGTCCAGATCGCAAAGCGGCTGTTGTCACAGTGCTGAGTTCTGAGTGCTGAGTTCCGAGACTCAAAACTCGAAACTCGGAACTCAGCACTCAGAACTCGGCACTTCCTCCGCATCTTTTCCCTCCTCGCGGACCTCTAAAGCAGGTTATGTCTCCCGAGACGCTGAACTCGCTCGCCCAAGCCGCATCACCGTACTTGCGCTCCGCCATGCACCAGCCGATTCGCTGGTACGAGTGGGGCGAGGAGGCGTTCGCGGCGGCGCAGCGCGAGAACAAGCCGATCCTGCTCGACGTCGGCGCCGTGTGGTGTCACTGGTGCCACGTGATGGACCGCGAGTCGTACGAGGATGCCGAGGTGGCGCGGATCATCAATGAGATGTACATCGCGATCAAGGTGGACCGCGACGAGCGTCCCGACGTGGACAGCCGCTACCAGGCCGCGGTGCAGGCGATGACCGGGCAGGGCGGCTGGCCCCTGACCGCGTTTCTCACGCCGGAAGGCAAGCCGTTTTTCGGCGGCACATATTTTCCGCCGGTCGATCAGTACGGGCGTCCCAGCTTCCAACGCGTGCTCCTGTCGATTGCCGACGCATTCAAGAATAAACAGAACGACGTCGCGCAACAGGGCGACGTAGTGATGCGCGCCATCAGCCAGGCGGAGACGTTTTCCGGCCAAGGTGCGCAGGTGCCGCCGAACATCGTGCGCTCGCTGATTGACTCCGCGGTGCGGCAGTTCGATCCGGACCATGGTGGCTTTGGATCAGCGCCGAAGTTTCCGCATCCATCCGCGCTCGATTTACTGTTACACGTTTATGGAAAAAGCGGAGAGCCGCAACTGCGCGAGGTGATTGTCACTACGCTGGCGAAGATGGCGCAGGGCGGCGTGTACGACCAGTTGGCGGGCGGGTTCCACCGCTATTCGGTGGACGAGCGCTGGGTGGTGCCGCACTTCGAGAAAATGTCGTACGACAACTCGGAGCTGCTGAAGAATTATGTGCACGGCTTCCAGGCGACGGGCGAGTCGTACTTCGCGCTGGTGGCGCGCGACATGATTCGCTGGATGGACGAATGTCTCAGCGACCGCGAGCATGGCGGGTTTTACGCGTCCCAGGACGCCGACATCTCGCTCGACGACGACGGCGACCACTTCACATGGAGCATGGCCGAAGCGCGTGAGGTGCTGGGCGATGACGAGTTCAAGGTCGCGCAACTTTATTACGATATCTACGAAGTTGGTGAAATGCAGCACGACCCGGCGCGCAACGTGCTGTACGTGCGCGCCACGATTGACCAGATCGGCGTGCGCCTGGGCATGCAGCACGACCGCGTTGCGACCGTGCTGGAGTCGGCCAAGCGCAAGATGCTGGAAGCGCGCCTGAAGCGGCCGGTCCCGTTCGTCGATAAAACTGTGTACGTGGGCTGGAACGCGCTCTGCGTTTCCGCGTACCTGGAAGCCGCGCGGGCGCTGGGCATGGGCGGCGCGCGCGAGTTCGCCCTGAAGTCGCTGGACCGCGTGCTTTGCGAGGGCTGGCGCGACAGCACGCTGGCGCACGTGATCGCTTACTCCGACGCGAAAGCCGGGGCGCGCATTGTGCCGGGCGTGCTGGATGACTACGCGTTTACGGTGATCGCTGCGCTGGATGCCTACGAGAGTACGGCGGACATGCGCTACTTCGAAACTGCGCGCGCTGTTGCCGATGCGATGATCCGCCGCTTTCATGATGACGAGGCAGGTGGGTTCTTCGATGCCGCGGAGTCACCAATTGCCGCGCTGTCGGCCCGCCGCAAACCATTTCAGGATTCGCCGACTCCCGCCGGAAACAGCGCCGCCGCCATCGCGTTGCTGCGGCTGTATGGGTACACGAACGACGACTCGTACCGCGATAAGGCGGAGCGGACGTTGCGCGTGTTCGCCGGAATGGCGGAGCAGTTCGGGATGTTCGCGTCGACGTACGGACTGGCCGCGGCGCACCTGCTCGAAGGTCACACACAGGTGGTTGTGATCGGAAATGATGAAACGGCGGACAAGCTCTATGCAGCAGCCGTAGCTCCGTACTCAGCGACGAAATCCGTGCTGCATCTGCGCGATGCGGCGGCGCTGAAATCGCTTCCGCCCGCGCTGGCGGAGACAATTCCGAACCTACCTGGAATTTCGGAAAGCCGGAGCGTGGCGGTGATCTGCTCGGGATTCTCGTGTCGCCCTCCGATTCGTGAGCCTGAGGAACTCAAGCAGGCACTGGGCGAGGCGTTGGCGCGGGCCTAGCGGTAGGCTTCGTCGAGCAATTCGATCACGTGGGCGACGCGCATCTTCAGGCCGCGCTGCTTCACGCCCGCACGCAATTGCAGCATGCATCCCACATTGGCGGTGGCGATCACGTCGGCTGAGGTCGTCTGCACGTCGTCCATCTTGTCCGCCAGGATCTTCATCGAGAGATCGTTTTGCACGACGTTGTAGGTGCCGGCGCTGCCGCAGCAGAAGTCCGGGTGCGCCATCTCGACCATCTGCGCGCAGGCGGCTTTGAGCAACTCGCGCGGCGCCGAGCGGACACCCTGTCCGTGCGCGAGGTGGCAGGGATCCTGGTAGGTCACACGCGCGGCCAACTTGCGCTTAGGATCGCGCAGGCCCAGCTTCGCCAGGTACTCGTTCACGTCTTTTGATTTCGCGCCGAATTCGCGCGCCCGGTCGCGGTACTCAGGATCGCCGCCCAACAGATCGCCGTACTCCTTCAGCGTCGCGCCACAGCCGGCGGCGTTGGTGACAATCGCATCGCACGACGGGTCGAGCATGGCTTCGATATTTTTCCGCGCCAGCGCCTTGGCCTCCTCCCGATATCCGCCGTGCGCCTGCAACGCGCCGCAACACTGCTGCGCCTCGGGAACGAAGACCTCGACACCGTTTTCATTGAGCACGCGCACCGTCGCCCGGTTCAGTTCCGCGAAGGAGACGCTGGCGATGCATCCGGCGAGAAAGGCGATGCGTCCGCGCTTCTCGCCTTTGGCCGGATACGTCTTTCCGAGTTCGCGGAAATAAAAGTCGTCGTCCACGGCGGGCGAGAGCGCTTCCAGCTTCGCCATGCCGAGCGCCTTCAGCAGGCCGGTGCCGCGCGCGAGCGCCTGCAATCCGGAGCGTTGGTAGAAGCGCAGCAGGCGCGCGTGGCGGGCGAGCAGCGGCAGGCGATTGAGCACCTCGCGATAGAAGTAGTCGCGGATCTTGTGCGCCAGCCAGCCGCGGCGGTAGTGAGTTTCAATTTCATAACGTGCGCGCTCGAGGATGGCGCCGTAATGCACGCCGGAGGGACACGCGGTCTCGCAGGCGCGGCAGCCGAGGCAGCGATCAATGTGGGTGACGAACGAATCGCCGATCTCGAGATTGCCGGCGTCCACTTGGAGTATCTGGTAAATGCGCCCGCGGGGGGAATCGGCTTCGCGGCCCAGCACGCGGTACGTCGGACACTGCTGCAGACACAATCCGCAGTGAATGCAGCGCGAGTACAGGTCCCACGTCGGGCGGTCCGGCGTGCTGAAGTTCGACGGCTTCTGCGCTACGGCAGCGCTTACCGGCTCTGTTATCGCGGTGCTCAGAACAGGAACCTCCCCCGGTTCAGGATGTCGTGTTCATCCATCGCGCGCTTGATCGCCTTCATCGCATCGAGATCGGTGGGCGACGTGCCCCACACGCTGAAGTGCCGCTTCGCTTCCAGCGGGCAGCGCAATACGACGGCCGATGCGTCGCCGGAGAGCGCGCCGCGGAATGCCGAGATCGTGTTGGCGTACTGGATCGCGCCCGGCGGATCGACAGCGATTGGGCAGAACGCCACCAGCAGCGCGCCAATGCCGACGCGTCCGATGGTGGCGACCACGAAGTTGTTGTCGCTGGCCGCCTGCTCCGCCGCGGCGAGCGCCGTGCCGATCTCGCTGGGAGGCAGGTCGAGCCGCACCAGCATGGCATTCTGCGACTTCGAAAACACCGTAAACGGAAACTCCGCAACGCCGCGCCAGAGGGAAGCTTCACCGGCATCGGTGATTTCGCGGGTAAGCGCGCCGCCCAATTCCCCGCGATATCTCGCCAGCACCGCATCGCTGCCGGTGGCACGCAGCAGGACTCGCCATCCCTCGGGCAACGCGCTCGGATCGCCGGTCAGTGCGACCTGCGCGTGCGGCGAGACAATCTCCAGCGCCAGCGGCGAAAGTGGCGAATGCAGGATACGGGTGCGGAACTCGAGCGCCTCTTGCAGCTTTTCAAAAACGCACACGTAGGTACGCGTACCTCGCGGCGCCGGGTACAACTTGAAGCTGGCGCCGACGATCACCGCCAGCGTCCCGTAGCTGCCGATGAGCAGCTTCATCAGGTCGTAGCCGGCGACGTTCTTGACGACGCGCCCGCCCGCCTTCGCCAGTTTGCCGTCGGCGGTGACGAAGCGGACGCCGATAAGCCAATCGCGCGCGCCACCAAAGCCGTGCTTCAGCGGACCGTGCAGGTTGGTCGCGATGAGCCCGCCGACGCTGGTCTTCTCGGGAGTGGCAACTTCGGTGGGCAGGACCTGACGGTTCGGTGCGATCAGCGCATTCAGTTCCGCAATCGTCGTGCCGGCGCCGATGCCGATGGTCAGGTCACCCGGATCGTAGTGCTCGACCGCCTTCAACCGCGTCGTGCGCAGGAGAATGTCCACGCCGTCCGGAATTGCGCCAATGTGCTGATGCGACATGCCGCCGGCGGGAGCCACGGTGAGCTTGCGATCGAACGCGTATTTCAGCACCGCCGCGACTTCATTCGCAGCGGCGGGCGTGACGGCGGCGCGTGGCTCCACGCCGTCAATCGCGTACTGGGTCAGCGCGGCGGGATCCTCGATGACATTCGCTGCTCCCACGATCGCCTCCAGATCGCGGGCCAGCGTCGTCGCTCCGGTGGTGGCGAGGGTCATCGCGCACCTGCCATGGGTGGCCCACCCTGGCCGCCTTTGCCAGGGTGGGGAAGCTGCGGACGCATGAGCACGTTCGTCTCGCGGCAGCTTCGCGGCGTGGGAAACAGCTTCTGCGGATTCAACAGAGAACGCGGATTGAAGGCATCGTGCACGCGCTTCATCACGTCAAGATCGTTGTCGCTGAAGAGCAGCGGCATGAGTTCGTTCTTTTCCATGCCGACGCCGTGTTCACCGGTGATGGTGCCGCCAATGGAAATGCAGTGAATAAGGATCTCGCGCCCGGCTTCATGCGTCTTGCGCACCTGCTCGGGGTCGCGCATGTCGAACAGAATGCACGGGTGCAGGTTGCCGTCGCCGGCGTGAAAAATGTTGCCGATGCGCAGGCCGTATTTTTCCGAGACGCCGGCAATGAAGCGCAGCACTGCCGGGATCTGCGTACGCGGCACGACGCCGTCCTGCGTGTAGTACGCCGGCGCCAGGCGTCCCAGCGCGGCAAAAGCATTCTTGCGGCCTTTCCACAGCAACAGCCGTTCCTGCTCGCTGGCGGCGCGGCGGACCGCGCGCGCCTTCTGGCGCATACAGACCTGGCGCACCGCTTCGGCCTGCTCGGTGACGCCTTCGCGCAGTCCTTCCAGTTCGATCAGCAATACCGCGCCCGCGTCGAGCGGATAGCCGGCATGAGTGGCTTCCTCAACGCATTGCAGCGTCCAGCCGTCGAACATTTCCAGCGCCACAGGAGTGATGCCCTCGGCGGTGAGCGCGGCGACGGTGTTGGCGCCGTCATCGACAGTTTCGTAGATGGCGAGCAGCGTCTCAACCGCTTCCGCGGTGCGAGTGAGCTTCACCGTTATCGCGGTCACGATGCCGACGGTGCCTTCGGTACCGACGAACAAGCCGGTCAGGTCGTAGCCGCAGCCATCGTTCGCTTTCCCGCCGGTGTGAATGACGCGGCCGTTGGGGAGAACGATCTCCAAGCCCGTAACATGGTTTACGGTGACGCCGTACGCCAGCGTGTGCGGCCCGCCGGAATTCTCGGAAACGTTGCCGCCGATCGTAGAGGCACGCTGGCTCGACGGATCGGGCGCGAAATACAGGCGCTGCCCCGCGAGCTGGTTCGATAGCTCCAGGTTCACCACGCCCGGCTGCACCACGGCGCGCTGGTTCACCAGGTCAATTTCGAGCACCTTGTTCATGCGCGAGAAGACCAGCACGATGCCGCCGTCGCGCGAAATCGACCCGCCGCTCAACCCGGTCCCCGCACCTCGCGGCACCATCGAAATCCCCTCGCGGCTGGACAGCTTCGCGATTTGCGAGACCTGCTCGGTCGTCTCCGGAAACACCACGGCGCCCGGCGTGCCCGTGGACAGCCCGGCGTCAAACTCATAGAGCATGACGTCTTCCGGGCGGTCCAGGACGGCGTCCGCACCTACGATTTTCCGGAGCTCTTTGACGACTGCAGCAAGGTCCATAGATTCAGGTGAACCTACTTGAATTCTACCCCGGTTGCTGTGCCGCCCGCCTCATTCCTCTGTGGCAAAGACAATGGGCACGGCCGCGGGTGCAACTGCCGCGAATATTTTCGATACTGGGCGAACTCTTTCGGTAGGATTTCGTCTCATGACACCCGTTCTCAAGCGTCACATTCGCACTTTCATCAATCTCTGGCCACCCATGCTGGGAGCGGGAATTCGGGTCAAGCGGTTTGATCCCGACTGGAGGACCGTCGAAGTCGAGCTGAGGCTGCGTTTCTGGAACTCGAACTTCGTGGGCACGCATTACGGCGGCTCGCTGTACTCGATGGCGGATCCGTTTTACATGCTCATGCTCATCGAGAACCTCGGCGATGGCTACATCGTCTGGGACAAGTCCGCCACCATCCGGTTTCGCCGGTCTGGAAAGGGCACGGTACGGGCGACCTTCCGGTTGGAGGAGGAACAGATCGAGCAGATTCGGCGAGCGCTCACCACCGAGGAGAAGACCGAGCCTGTATTACTGGTCGAGATCAAGGACGCGAGCGGCGCGGTGGTGGCGGAAGTGGAAAAAGTCCTGTCCGTCCGCAAGAAAGCGGTGGCGACTTCCGCTTAAGCTGCCTGCTTGGCCGGATTGTTCAGCATGCGGATCGCTTCCAATACCACGCTGCCAATAATCTTCAGCGACTCTGCACTGAGCTTGTCCATCGTGTCCGTCGCGGCGTGCCAGTGGGAGTTATTCGGCCCGTAGTTAAAGTCAATCAGGTCGGCCACCGGGACGCCGATTTTCGCGAACGGGTTATGGTCGTCTTCCATATCCACCGTACGGGCGAAGAAATGACTCGGGTAACCCAGATGTCCGGCCGCGATCATCACCACATCTTCCAGCCACGGAGTGGAATTGCTATCGCGCTCCACGTTGAGGTCGGCGTCGCCGATCATGTCCACCAGCAGAAACGCCTTGATCTGTTTGGCGGTGCCGTCCTTATTCCACTTCGCGGCCAGATGGCGGCTGCCGTAAGTGCTGTCGGTATCGGTCCATTTCTTGACTGCTTCTTCACCGTCGAAAAAGACCAGCCAGACGCTGTAGCCGTCATTTTGCTTTCTACCAAGCTGTGAGGCCAGTTGTAGCAGCAGGCCGGTGGAAGAGCCGGCGTCGTTGGCGCCGACGAAGTCCTTGCGCCCGTAGAGCGTGTCGTAATGTCCGCTCACCACGATGACACCGGGCTTCGTGCCCGGGAATTTCGCAATGAAGTTGGTCATCTTCATCGGGCCGACAGGCGTGGACGCGGTAAAGCTGTCTTCCTCGAAGTCTTTAAGTTTGCCGCGCAGATATGCCTGCAACTTGGTGTGACCGGGGTTACCCGGCCAGCGCGGGCCGAACGCCACAACTTCTTTGGTGAACTCCAACGCGCCCTGACCGTCGAACTGCGAGGCGGGCTCCATAACCGGAACCGATTTCGGCGGTACAGCGGGCGGCTGGGCCGTCGAACTTTGGGCCGAGACGTTTTCGTTGCGGGAGCACGCGGTCAGAGCGAGGACGAGCACGAGGAAAAGGAGCTGGCGACTCACAAGGAGGATTCTAAACGAGCGCGAGATTTTAGGCCTTGCCTTCTGCCTGTTTGGCCGCCGCCGCTTTGCGCCGCGATGGATGCACGATGTACGCCACGAGGATGCTGACCATGTACAGCACCACCATCGGGGCCGCGAAAATGCACATGTTCATGATGTCGGTAGTAGGCGTCACGATGGCGGCAATGATGAAGATCACCAGGATTGAGTAACGCAGGTTGCGCCACATCCATCCCGCGCTGATCACGCCCATCAACGACAGGAAGAACACCAGGATGGGCATCTCGAAAATGACACCAAGTCCGACGATGATGGTCAAAAACAGATCGGTGTATTCGCCAATGGTGATCATGGGCGAGAACTGCTTGCCGTAGCCGATCAGGAAGTCGAGCGCCGCGGGATAGACGAGCCGGTATCCGAAGAAGCCGCCCGCCAGGAACAGGCCCACGCTGAAGAACATGAACGGCAGGACGTAGCGCTTTTCGTCGCGATACAAGCCCGGCGCGATAAAGGCCCATAACTGGTAGAGCACGAACGGCGAGGCCACGAATAACCCGGCAATGAATCCCACCTTCAGGTACATGTTGAAGGGTTCGGTGGGGCTCAGGTACACCAACTTGGTATCGAGGTGGTGGTTTTGCAGCGCGGTCATGATGGGACGCTGCATGTAGCCGAAAATAGGCTCGGCGTAATACCAGCAGGCGCAAAAGCCGACTCCGACCGCCACCAGGGCGCGGATGATGCGCATGCGCAGCTCTTCCAGGTGCTGGAGAAAGCTCATCGCCGGCAGGTCTTTGCGGGGTGCGGTGGCGGAAGGCTCAGGCATCGGTGGTTTTCGACGCGCTTTCTTCGGGCATGGAAGCGGCCGTGCCGATGGCGACCGTGCGCTCCGGTGAGAGGATCGTGGGCGTCTCGGCGAACTTCTTCGACGCCTCGTCCAGCTCCAGGTTGCGCATCTCGGTTTCGAGCTGCGACTTGAACTCGTTGCTGGCGCGCTTGAATTCGCCCAGCGCCTTCCCTATCTGCCGGCCGACTTCGGGCAGTTTCTTCGGCCCGAAAATTAGCAGGGCGAGCAGGAAAATGAAGATCATCTCTGGAAAGCCGAGTTGCATGGCTCCAATGATAATTCCCTTCTCCAACCGCAGCAATGACGAGTCGCGGAATTCGAGCAGGTTTTGCCACAAAATGGGTGGAAAAGAACCGCCTTGGTTGATTCCGCGCTATCTAAAAGTGGGTTTTGGCCGTCCAAACTTTACGCACCCGTGGGGCTGCCCGCGCATCTTATGAATGAGCAGGATGCTCCTCCCGGAGAGAGACTTCGGCCGATTTTTTGCGTGTATACTGTAGAAAGATCAGGTGAGGACTTTGCCCGCTCAATCCGCCTTGCCAAGGAATGCAAAAGACATGTTTCGTGGTTCCCGCCGTTCCCTTCTCACGGTAGTTTTCGTGGTCCTGATCTGCGGCGCCCTGGGCGCTGTGTTTGGCCAGCGCATCGGCAGCGGAGCGCAAGGCTCGGATACCGATGTCCGCGACAGCCTGCGCACCTTCACGCAGGTCTACGACATCGTCGAGCAGAACTACGCCGAACCGGTCAGTGCCGACAAGGCGATATACAACGGCGCGATCCCGGGCATGTTGCGCGTGCTCGATCCGCACTCCAATTTCTTCGACCCGAAGTCGTACTCGCTGCTGCGCGAGGAACAGCGCGGCAAATACTACGGCGTCGGCATGCAGGTGGGACCGCGTAGCGGCAAGGTGATCGTGATCCTGCCCTTCCCGGGGACACCCGCCTATCGCGCCGGCATCCATCCGGGCGACATGATCGTCGCCGTGGACGGCAAGCCCACCGACAACATGGGCACCACGGAAGTCGCCGACCTGCTCAAGGGCCCCAAGGGAACGCAGGTACGGGTGACCATCGTCCGCGAAGGCGCGCCCAAGCCGATGGACTTCGTGGTCACGCGCGACGAGATTCCGCGCTACTCGGTGGACGTGCACTTCCTGGTAAAGCCCGGCATCGGCTACCTCCACATCACGCAGTTCCAGGAAACCACGGAACATGAAGTCGAGCAGGCGCTGGAAGAGTTCGGCGACCTTAAGGGCCTGATCCTCGACCTGCGCCAGAACCCCGGCGGGCTGCTGAGCGAAGGCGTCGGCGTGGCCGACAAGTTCCTGACCAAGGGCGCGATCATCGTTTCGCACCACGGCCGCTCTTCACCCGAGAAGGTGTACCGCGCGGCGCATGGCAATGGCGGAAGGAATTATCCGCTGGTAGTGATCGTGAACAAGGGCACGGCTTCGGCGGCGGAGATCGTCAGCGGCGCCATCCAGGATCACGATCGCGGCCTGATCATGGGCGAGAGCACCTTTGGCAAGGGCCTGGTACAGACGGTATATCCGCTGTCGGAAAACACCGGCCTGGCGCTGACTACGGCGAAGTATTACACGCCCAGCGGCCGCCTGATCCAGCGCGACTACAACAACGTCTCGCTCTACGACTACTACTACAACCACGACGGAGCCGACCAGGCGCCCAACCGCGAAGTGAAGATGACCGACAGTGGCCGCACGGTATTCGGCGGCGGCGGCATCACGCCCGACGTGAAGTTCCCCGCTCCCAAGTCGAACCACTTCCAGGACACGCTGCTCCAGCACTATGCGTTCTTCAATTTCGCCAAGCGCTACCTGGTCAGCCATCACCCGGCGAAGACGTTCGAGATTGACGAAACGGTCATGAACGACTTCCGAAAGTTCCTGACCGACGAAAAGACCCCCTACACCGAGGCCGAACTCGGGCCGGTGACGGATTGGGTGAAGGCAAGCATCAAGTCGGAGATCTTCATCGACGCTTTCGGGCAGGATGAAGGCATGCGCGTACGCACCGAAGCCGATCCGCAGGTGCAGAAGGCGCTCGACCTGCTGCCGCAGGCCAAGGCACTCGCCGATAACGCCCGCCACGTGATCGCCGAGCGTAACGGAGCACGGGCCGCCGCCGATCGGTAAGAGGTAATGTGAAGCCAAGAGGCACGGGATCGCTCCCGTGCCTTTTTTCTCTTCCAGCAACAACTGACAACTGTTTTAGTTCCCCGCGGCCGCCCTCCTGCCCGGCGCCTCCGCCGATTGCGGCGGGATTCTGAAGCAATTCCGAACCGTTTCCACCACCTGCCCGTCGTTCCACTTGCAAACGACTCCGGCGGCGCCCAGGTGAGTAACGAAAGCTTCCGCAAATGGATGGCGGGGCTTGCTGTGCATCACCACCACCGGCAGTCCCACGTGTTCGCGCGCCAGTACTTTCAACACGCGCTCACAGTTCAGCTCCGGCGGATGATCGCCGACCAGCAGCAGGTTGAACCCACCGTCGGCCAGCACTTCCAGGCCTTCCGGAAGGTCCCAGGCGGTCTGAGTTTCGTATCCCTCCTGTTCCAGCGCCCGTTCGAGCGCAATCAGAACTTTCTCGTCGTTATCCACGATCAGGATGCGGTTACGCATAGCGGTCCCCCGTGTGGGCACGAGGCTAGCCTCGTGCCGTTTGGCCGAATATCCGCCGCAGAACAATTCGGCGGCGTCGATAGTTGGCGGAATTCTTAGTGTGGGCAGGCAGGTCAGGCAGAGGTTCGCCAAAGGAAGGCAGGAAAGGCAATCCGCGCGGAATGTAATGCGCGCTGCCACCGTAACTCCAGGGATTCCGCTGGGAACCCCGGCCCCGGTACTTACGCGAATAGCTTACTCCCGTTCGGCAACTTGGAACAGTGCCCCAGAACACCGCGTCCCATGCGCTATTCCCAAAATGGGTGAAGCGGCGTAAGGCTCAAGGCACAAGGCAGGCGATCCTCCGGCCTTGAACCTTATGCCTTGAGCGTTGAGCCTATTCCTGCTACCATCCGCGCCCATGCCAGCCTCCCAGCCGGATCATCGCGGTAAGCGCCGGGTCAAGACCAAGGTCCGCGCCACGGTCAAGATCAATTCCCGCGCCGTCACGGTGGAAACGCGCGACATCAGCACCGGCGGCATGTTCCTCTACGCCGACGAAACTTTCCCGGTCGGCTCGGAGATCCAGATCGTGCTTATGCTCCCGCGCGAGCTCGGCCTGGTGACCGACCGCATGGTCTGCTGCCACGCCACGGTGCTGCGCCTCGATCCGCCCACGCCCGAGGGCAAGCAGGGTATCGCCGCCATGATCGACCGCTTCTCCGTAATGAACCAGATCTAAGCCCGCGCCGGCACCACGTACAGCAGCACTGCCACGAAGTGCAGCGCGCTTCCGCCCAGCACAAAGACGTGCCACAGCGCGTGGAAGTAGCGGACGCGATCGAGTGCGAAGAAGACGATTCCCACCGTGTAGAGGATTCCGCCGCCCAGCAACCACATCAGCCCCTGCCAGCCCACCGCCGACGCGAGCTTCGGCAGGGCCGCCACCACCAGGTATCCCATCACGATGTACATCATCACCGAGAGCGCCGGCAGCTTGCCCATCGCCACGCACTTGAAGACGATGCCGCCGATGGCCATCGTCCAGACGATGGCGAACAGAATCCATCCGACTCGTCCGCGCAGCACGACCAGCGTAAACGGCGTGTAGGTCCCCGCGATCAGCAGGTAGATGGAGGAGTGGTCGAGGATCTGGAGGACGTGGCGGGCGCGCGTGCGCACCAGCGAGTGATAGAGGGTCGAGCAGACGTACACCAACACCAGCGTGCTACCGAAGACGGCGCAGCTCGTGAGTTGGACCGGAGTGGCCCCGCGCACGACAGCGAGCACGATGAGCGCGGCGCATCCGGCAACTGCCAGCACAGCGCCTACGCCGTGCGTCACCGTGTTGGCAACGATGTCGCCCAGATGGTACTCGGGATGTGTCGCGTTAACCGGCAAGTTATGTACACACAGTTTAATAATCGCTAGTTTTTTTGACGACCTAATGGAATCAACATACTAAGCCCAAGTAACTTGGGGAAAAACGGTTGCAAGTTGAACGTTGAAAATTGCAAGTTGGTAAACCAGAAGACGGCTTCCGGCTCTCGGCTGTCGGCTCTCGGCTCCCCCCCGGTTTTCCCAGAGATCCCAGAGAAAAGGCCGGAAAACGCAGAAATCCCACAGGGGCGCGGGGTCTAAGGGAGTCGGTTGCAAGATCCGTCGGAAAGGGGTTACGGGCCGACATGGGGAGAAGCGGACGCGAGGGACACTACACCCTCGACGTCACGAGGTGAGTTTAGAAGATTGCGGAAGGGCTGTCGGTGACGTGGGTCGCGTAGGAGTGTGACAAGGAATTTCTGGTTTTGAGTTCTGATTTCTGATAGAAGAACACCCCGGCCTAGCCAAAACCGGGCTAGACCGGGGCACCCGGCTACGGGCCTCTACTGCTTGTCGTATACGGCGATGGCGGTGACCTCCTTGCCGCTGGCATCCGTCGAGTGCGTGGTCAGGGTGCGGGTCTTGCCGTCGGCGGAGAATTCGATCGTGCCGGTGATCGTCGTCTTCCCATCCTTCTTGGCGGTCAACTTGTAATGGCTGGCGTCGACCTTCTGGATGGCGCGAGTGTCGCCCGTAGGGTCGCCGACGACGGCATAGTCCTTGCCGTCAAACTTGCCGGTCCATTCGTTGTGGGCAGGTTCTCCGGCAGCGCCAACGCCGTCCACGACGCACTTGAAACTGTCGCCCGCCGCGGTATAGACGACGGTGTCGTTCCGGGCAGCGCCGGCGGGAACGTTGGACTTGCTTGCGTTCAGCTTCCAGGCGCCTACATTGGCGTCGGCAGCAAAGCTTGCGGCGGCCAGGGAAAAACAGAACGCCACAATGAGAAGCATGGTTCTTTTCTTCATTTTGATTATCTCTCTTCGATTGTGTGAGATTGGGTGCGAGACCTTGCGGGGTATCCTACAAGAACAGCATCTCTGCGGCAACGGCGATTCCTGCTTGTTCCTTTATGGGTGCGACCTTTCCCGGTCGCCGGTCTTCGGTCTTCAGCGGCCAGTCGTGCGTGATCGTGATGCATCAAGCCACGAACCTCGACAACTTGGCGGTACGGATGGTGATCGAGCTTGGCCCCTTGTAATCGACGAAGCCCCGTTTTCGGAAGCGATTCATAAAACAACTGATTCGGGACCGGGTTGTGCCGACCATTCCCGCCAGCTCTTGCTGATTGATTCTCGGAACGACCGCCTCCGGTTTGCCTCCATTGCCGAAGTTAGCAAGCAAGAGAAGAGCTCGGGCCAGCCGTTTTTCGCTGGAGTCTAAAAACCGGTCCACGATGACCTCTTGGTATCCACTGATGTGGGCAAGCAAGTTATCAAGAAAAAATGCCGCAAAGATCTTTTCCTGTTGGATCACACGCAACATCTCTTTTCGTTCAATCCTGAGTATTGTGGAATTGGTGAGCGCCTTGGCGGACGCCAGGCACCGGGGCCGAACTGTCGCTATGCATTCCTTGCCGGCGAAGTCCCCCGGGCCGAGCAAGCCAATTGTGATTTCTTTACCCTGGGAGGCTACCGTGAGCTTCACCATGCCGGTCAAGATATAGAAGACAGCATTACCCCGTTTGCCTTGTTCAAAGAGGACCTGTTTCCCCGGTACATTTACTAGCGTCCTGCCGGCGCCGGCTTTCGAAAGAAAAGTCTTAACATGAAAGAGCGGTTGTTTATGGGCCTGGCGCAACTGCTGCTCTTTCTGCCGCTCGCTGGCGTCCATGAGGCAGCCATGGATCTCGGCCAGCTTGCCCCGCTCGTCGAATTTTCCGGCGGCATTCTCCACGGCGTGGATCACGCTGCCGTCCTTGCGGCGGAGTTCAGCCTCGTTGTATTCGAACCGCCCCTTCTCCTTGAGGCGCCCCAGGAATACGTCTCGCGACGTGCGGTCGGAATAGAGTGAGACCAGGTCGACTTTCATTGCCTCTTCGACCGAGGCAAAACCGAGCATTTGCGCGAAGGCTGAATTGCATCTTATCAACCTTCCATCGGGGCTTGCGACGTAGCTGCCCGCCGGGTTTGCCTCAAAAAAGAGCCGGGTTTCCTCCTCGCTTCGGTGCACCGCATCTTCCGCCTGCTTGCGCTGCGTGATGTCACGAATGTTGCATTGGATGACCCTCCCACCATTCACACCATAGACGTTGCTGACAAACTCCACGGCAACGGGCCGGCCGTCTTTGGTTTCGAGCGGGAGAGATTCATAGCGGATGTATTCTTTGTCTTGCAACTCTTCAAAAGCCTGCCTGCATTCCTTGATATCTTTGAACGGCCCAATCTCCCAGAGTGGCAACCCAATAAACTCCTTATAAGAGTAGCCCAGCAAATGAACCAGGAATGGGTTTACGTCACTGATCTGTCCTGTCTTTGCGTCGAGAATCAGGATTCCATCCTGGGCGGTTTCGAAGAGCCGGCGATATCTAAGCTCAGAAGCTCGTAGCGCCGCTTCCGAGTCTTTGGGTTCCGTTTCTTTCTGCATGGCATACCTCGTATCGACTTCCAGGCCCGAGCCCTCTCAACCGTTCCCCTCATGCCGCAGACACCACGACAGCCAGGCCAGGCTCATCATGTCTGCCGGGAAGTTACCGGTCGAGCGAACTGGAAACGGCGGAGCGAAAATCCCCGTGGGCTGATCAACTGCCGAGTTCCGGCGAGATCAAAAAAGTGGGCGCGCAATACCCCATGTAACAGTTGTCTTGTCTCCCAAGCAGGGAGCGCTCTCCGTGGGCAGTATCAAACTTCGGGCGTCTGAACACTGGCCAAAATTGCTCAAAACAAGGAAAAAACAACTCGTTGCAGGGATTGGAGGTACGGGTGGGATTCGAACCCAGGCTTAAGGGTTCGTCACGCGATGTGTGGGATATGGATTCTAATCGGCCATGACCGGCTCGGTTTCGCCGGTCGCAGTTTCGCCGGCCGGGGTTTCAACGCGGGTTCGCTTGCGCCGTCCGCGCCACAGCTCCTGCAACTGCTCCATGTAGACGTAGAACACGGGCGTGATGTAAAGCGTCAGCGCCTGCGAAAAGACCAGTCCGCCGACCACGGCCAGCCCCAGCGGCTGCCGGGATTCGCCGCCCGCGCCGAAGCCCAGCGCGATCGGCAGCGTGCCCATCAGCGCCGACATGCTGGTCATCATGATAGGGCGGAAGCGGACCAGCGCGCCCTGGTAGATGGCCGACTCGGGATCGGTTCCCGACTTCTTCTGCTGCTCCAGCGCGAAGTCGATCATCATGATGGCGTTTTTCTTTACGATGCCGACCAGCATGATGATGCCGACGAACGCGTACAGCCCCAGTTCGACGTGGAACAGCTTAAGCGTCAGCAGCGCGCCGACGCCCGCCGCGGGCAGGCCGGAGAGAATCGTGATCGGGTGGATGAAGCTCTCGTACAAAACGCCGAGGACGATGTAGATGACCAGGATGGCCATGATGAGCAGCAGGCCGAGGCCCTTGAACGAGCTCTCGAACGCCTGCGCCGTGCCCTGGAAGCTGGTGGTGACGGTGTCCGGCAGGCCCTTGCGCGCGGACTCATTCACCGCGGTGACCGCGTCGCCCAGCGAGACTCCGGGCCGGAGGTTGAACGACAACGTCACCGCCGGCAGTTGTCCGAGGTGATTGATCGCCATCGGGCCGACCGTGCGCGTGACCTTGGCGACGGCGTCGAGCGGAACCAGTTGGTTGGTGCTGGAGCGGATGTAGAGCATGGATAGGCCGCTGGGATCGAGTTGGAACCCGGGCAGCACGGTCATCACGACGCGATACGCGTTATTCGGGGCGTAGATGGTCGAGACCTGGCGGTCGCCGTAGGCGGTGTAAAGCGCGTCCTCGATCTGGGTCGCGGTTACGCCCATCGCCGACGCCTTATCGCGATCAATGTCGAGGTTCACCTGCGGGTTCTTCATGTAAAGGTCGCTGGTGACATCCTGCAACTCTGGCAGCTTCTGCAGCTCGGTCAGGAATTTCGGGGCGACCGTGTACAACTCCTGCGTATCGGGACTCTGGATGGTGTACTGGTACAGGCTCTTAGTGAGCTGTCCGCCGATGCGGATGGGCGGCGGGTTCTGCAGGAACACTTGGATGCCGGGGATCTTGGCGAAGATGGGCCGCCAGTGCTGCATGATGGTGTCCACATGCGGGCGCTCGGAGCGCGGCACGAAGCGGGCCACCATGAAGCCCTGGTTCATGGTGCCGCGCGGGACCATCACCAGGAAACTGTTCACGTACTTGCCGTCGGGAGAATCGAGCAGCGCCTGCGCCGCGGTCAACTGGTGACGCACCATGTCTTCGTACGAGATGCCCTGCGCGGCCTCGGTCGAGCCGTAAATCTGTCCCTGGTCTTCGCTGGCGAGGAAGCCTTTGGGGATGCTGGTGAAGAGCCATCCGGTGGCGACCAGCACCAGCGCCAGCACGGCCATGGTGACCGGCTTGTAGCGCAGGACGACCTGCAAACTGCGGTCGTAGCCGTGCAACATGCCGTCGAAGAACTTCTCCATCAGCATGTAGAGCATGCCGTGCTTGCGGTTCGCGGAGTGGCCGCGCAACATGCGGCTGCACATCATTGGCGTCAGCGACAGGGAGACGAAGCCGGAGACGAGGATGGCGACGCTGATGGTCACCGCGAATTCGTGCAGCAGGCGTCCCACGATGCCGCTCATGAACAGGAACGGGATGAACACCGCGGTCAGCGAGAGCGTCATGGAAACGATGGTGAAGCCAATCTCGCGCGATCCGCTTATGGCCGCCTGCATCGGCGCCTCGCCCTGCTCGATGTGGCGCACGATGTTCTCCAGCATCACGATGGCGTCGTCCACGACGAAGCCGACGGAGAGCGTGAGGGCCATCAGCGAAAGGTTATCGAGCGAGTATCCG
>Ga0097691_1000887_pt1 | contig 23820 bp, 15 predicted proteins | sample NGESurdeep072012_8_FD_72858 | JGI IMG/M metagenome (GOLD analysis project Ga0097691, IMG submission 72858) | Arctic peat soil microbial communities from Barrow, Alaska - NGEE Surface sample 210-1 deep-072012 | ecosystem: Environmental > Terrestrial > Soil > Wetlands > Peat ... | reverse complement strand
GTGCGCGAACAGTATGAAGCCATCCGCGGCAAGCTGCCGCAAGCGGCGCTGGTAATCGGCGGACTCTCCGAGCGCCCGCAGATCGACGCCCTGCGCGCAGGCACGCGCATTGTCGTGGCTACCCCCGGACGTCTCGAGGATTTCCTCGGACGCCGCCTGATTTCGCTCAGTAATGTGCGCACGCTCGTTCTCGACGAATCCGATCGCATGCTCGATATGGGTTTCCTGCCCTCGATCCGGCGCATCGTCGGCGCGCTGCCCAAGGCCCGCCAGACGCTTTGCTTCTCGGCAACTTTGGAAGCTTCCGTTGCCGCGCTGGTCAACGATTACATGCATAACCCCGAGCGCGTCGAGGTAGGCTCCGCCAGCAAACCGGCCGAGTCGGTGGACTTGCAGGCGTTTGAAGTGACGATGGCGGAGAAGCCGGAGGTCCTGCGCCAGCTTCTCACCGAGGAAAAGGGCCAGACGCTGATCTTCGCCCGCACCAAGCGCGGCACCGAACGCCTGGCCAAGAGCCTGGTGCGCGACGGATTCTCGGCCGCCATGATTCACGGCGACCGTACCCAGTCGCAGCGCACCGGCGCCCTGACTGGCTTCCAGGAAGGCAAAGTCCAGATCCTGGTCGCCACCGACGTCGCCTCACGCGGCATTCACGTGGACGACATCGCGCACGTCATCAACTACGATTTGCCGACGCTGCCCGAGGACCTTATCCATCGCGTCGGACGAACCGGCCGCTGCGGCTTGCGCGGACGCGCTTCCATGCTCGTCTGCGGCGCCGAGACGGCAGAACTGCGCCGCATCGAACGCGCGTTGAAGCTGACCATTGTTCGTAAACGGATGGACAAGGGCCAGATGCGGGAAGTGAAGAACTCGCTTGCATCGCGTACGCTGACCCGGCTGCCCGGCGAGATCTTTTCGTAAGCTAAAGACCGGCACATGGCTCATGGCTCAAGGCGCATGGAACATCGCGCCAGCGGCCATGGGCTTTTTTCATTAGCCAGGTCCCACCATTCATCCTCTGTACCTCCGCGCTTGCATGAATGCTGACTCGCTCCAGCAAATGCCAGGCTTCGCGGTAACGCGCGAATGGATGGTTGGTGGCGAGCGAAAGGTGAAGATGGTTCAACTGGCGCAAGCGAGCGACGGGAATCACGAACCAAGTGTCGGCCGGATTGATGTAAGCGACGAAGAAGTCGATCTCGTGGCCGCGGTAAGGATGAGCGTGCTGGCCGCGATTCTGAATGGGCGAGGCGACGAACTGGAATGCGCCCCGCGGCGTGGCACACCACGCCGACTTGACCTGCACCCGGCTGAGCTTGCCACCGGCTTCCACGATGAAGTCGTAGGGCAGGCTGTCGCCGAATGGCTTGGAAACAAAAAGGCCAAGGCTGAGCGCCTTGGCGATGAACCTGGCCTCCGCCAGCTCCCCGCGCGCTTTGGGCGCACGCGGCGGCGAAGGTTTCCGCTTGGATGACCGCATGATGTTATGTGACCTTTTCGAATGAAATTCATGAACTGTTGCTGGTTTTATGAAAGGTGATTGATCGCCAGTTACTCGGCTTGCATTGCGAAAGCATGCCAACCAGCCCCGGGTGGGCTTCGCGATTTCCAAAAAGGGAACGCAAACGTTACATCGAAATAAGATTGTTGATTGAAACACCCGGATTTAAGCGCATGCTTTAAGTGTGATCGCTACCTTTTTCCGTTTCGTGCGTCCAACGCCGTGGAGGTTCCGAGGAGAAGAGGCAATGAAGCGTCTCGTCACCATTACCGTTCTGCTGTGTGCCGCTTTCGCCGTCGCGCAAACGCCGCGCTTCGCAATCTCGACGCACGCGACTTCCATGAACACACGCGACCGTATTCCAGGTGTCGGCGCGACATTCGGATACAGCTTCAACCGCCGTTTCGCCTTGGAATCCACACTCAACGTCTTTCCCGGCAATCCTCGCAATGACTTGGGACATCCGGGGCTCTACCCGGTGTTGGGCGCCTGGCGCAGCGGCAACATCCTGCAAGGGCAGTTCGGATTGCGCGCCGGCGTGTTGCAGAACAAAAAGGTAGCTCTATTTCTCGCTGTCAAACCGGGCTTCGTTACCTATAGCCGCCTCATGTACCGCGCTAATACCGGTATTGGTGGATTGAATCCTCTTGGCCTAGATAACATCGCGGACGCCGGTCGCCAAACGTACTTTGCGCCGTTTTTCGGAGCAGGCGCTCTGGTATTTCCGACTGGGCGCATGTTTTTCCGGCTCGATGGCGGAGCTACTGTGATCCGCTATTCGGGGTTCACTACAACAATGAACATTCCGGGCTCGCCGCCAGGAACTTTACCCATTTTTCAGCCTCCGGCGGCCACGACGCACACCTTCCAGTTCAGCACTGGCTTCGGCTTGCGCTTCGGCGGCAGCCGATAGGTACGAACAGCATCCGACGATAACTGGCGCGAGCAGCACATATCACCATTAACCCCAACTCTCGGATCGCCTGGTGCATAGAGATCAGACGAGCCTAAACACGAAAGGCCCGCCTGGTCGGCGAGCCTCTTCTCTACTTCTAGTTTCATTATACAACGCGTGTCTACACTTTTTGCGCGTTACCGGACGCTGCCAAACCTAAGCAGCTCATTCTGCGGCAAAAATAAATTCCTGACTACTACTGCATCCAGAAGGCGAGAACACCCGTTTCCCATTTCGCGGCGGCGCTGGCTGAATGGAGGGATTGACGAGCACCAGATCACCAGATGCGATGTTCACAGGCAACAGCGCGTGGGCGCCCGGCCATCACAGTCGTCAGAGGAATCTTATGGCACAAGAACAGAATCTTGGCGATCAGGACGCTGCCAAGGGCGCGGTCGAAGGCGATGGCCGCGGACGCACCGAGGCCGAAGTACAAGGCAACACCTCCATGGCCGGACAGAACCCCCATCGCACGGAGAGCAGCCTGGTGAAGGCCAACGACACCGACTTCCCCGAGCCCGGCGGCAGCCCGGAGCACAGCGGGCAAGAGCAGGTCAACCAGGACCCCGGCCATCAGCAGAAAGATAACCAGAACAAGGCCAAGGACGATCCGCTGGCGGCGTGAAAACAGTTGTCAGTTGCTAGTTGTCAGTTGTCAGTTTGAAAACAGAGCCCTCGGACCTCCGAGGGCTTTAGCTTTTAACTTGAAACTGGCAACTGCCAACTGCCTTACCGCAGCTCTTGCATGCACTCCTCGAGCACCTGGCGTGAGGGACGGGTGACGCTCTCCGGCAGCGTGGCCAGCGGCTCGTCCACCATGTTGAGCAGTTCCATGAAGTTCGGCGCCTTGGTGTTGATGTAGAAGATGCCGGTCAGCACGTCGCCCTTCTCGTGCGCTTCCGACATCCGCTTGAGGGCCTCGGACTTGTTGGTCGGATCGTAAGTTTCTTCGAGCTTGCGCAGGCGCAGGCGCGACCCGTCGTGCATGCTGACGTCGATCGTGGTGCCCGGATCGTAATCCACCGAGATGTCCTCGAAGTACGGCACAAACGTTACTTCCTGCAACGGCTCCTCGTGATCCTTGGTGAATTTGTACGACTTGGTGGAGCCCTCGTGATCGTTGAAGGTGACGCAGGGCGAGATGACGTCGAGCATGGCGGTGCCGTTGTGGGCGATGGCCGCCTTCAGCATGGCCAGCAACTGCTTCTTGTCGCCGCTGAAGCTGCGGCCGACAAAGGTTGCGCCCAGCATGGTCGCCAGCGCGCAGGTGTCGATGGCGGGCAGGTCGTTGATCACGCCGTTCTTCAGCTTCGAGCCGATGTCGGCGGTCGCCGAGAACTGGCCCTTGGTCAGGCCGTACACGCCGTTGTCCTCGATCACGTAAATGATGGGCAGGTTGCGGCGCATGAGGTGGAGGAACTGTCCGATGCCGATGGAGGCGGTGTCGCCGTCGCCGCTGACGCCGATGCACATCATCTTCTTGTTTGCCAGCAGCGCGCCCGTGGCCACCGACGGCATACGTCCGTGGACGGCGTTGAAGCTGTGCGAGCGGCTCATGAAATACGCCGGGCTTTTGGACGAACATCCGATGCCCGAGGGCTTGATCACCCGCTCCGGCTTCACGCCCATCTCGTACATGGCGTCGATGATGCGCTCGGAGATGGCGTTGTGGCCGCAGCCCGCGCACAGCGTGGTCTTGCCGCCGCGGTAGTCGAGCACGCTCAGGCCGATCCGGTTCGTCTTCGGTGCTTGTGGTGCCGGTGTGCTTGCCATTACTCGCCCCCTACCATGCTGGAACCGCCCGCCATCTCTATCTTCGCGATCGCAATACCCATCTCCCGGAGGATGTCGTCGGTCACCGAGCGCGCGTCGATGGGCAGGCCGTTGTAGTGCCGCACGCTGCGCAGCTTGGCGATTTGCGCCGCCTCCAGCTCCAGCTTCAGCAGCGACTGCATCTGCGCGTCGCGGTTCTGGTCGACGACGTAGATCCGGTCGTGCGCCTTGATGAACTCGAAGACCTCGGTCGTGAACGGGTACGCCTTCAGCCGCAGGTAGTCGGTCTCGACCTTGTACTCATTGCGCAACTGGTCGCGCGCCTCGATCAGCGCCCAATGCGAGGTGCCGTAGGCGATGATCCCGATCTTGGCTTTTCCGTCCTGCACCAACTCCGGCCGCGGCACCACCGTGCGCGCGTGCTCGAACTTGTGGTTCAGGCGGTCCATGTTGTTGACGTAGTCGTCCGGACGCTCCGAGTACTGCGCCTTTTCGTTGTGTCCGCTGCCGCGCGCGAAGTAGGCGCTCGCCGGATGTTCGTTGCCCGGCAGGGTGCGGTATCCGATGCCGTCGCCGTCCACGTCCTTGTAACGTGCGAAGCTGCCCAGCTTCTTGAGGTCTTCCTCGCTCAGCACCTTGCCGCGCTCAATCGGCTTCTCGGGATAGTGGAATGGATCGCTCGTCCAGTTGTTCATGCCAAGGTCCAGGTCCGACATGACGAAGATCGGCGTCTGCAGGTGCTCGGCGAGGTGGAAGGCGTCCTGGGCCATGTCGAAGCACTCGCTCACCGACGACGGGAACAGCATCACGTGCTTGGTATCGCCATGCGAAAGGAGCGCGGTTGAGAGAATGTCTCCCTGCGCGGTGCGCGTCGGCAGCCCGGTCGAGGGGCCGACGCGCTGGACGTCCCAGATCACGGCGGGCACTTCGACGTAGTAGCCGAGTCCGACGAACTCCGACATCAACGAAATGCCCGGGCCTGCCGTAGCGGTCATGGAGCGCGCTCCCGCCCAGCCGGCGCCCAAAACCATACCGATGGCGGCGAGCTCATCCTCGGCCTGCACGACGGCAAAAGTAGCTTTGCCATCAGCGTTGATACGGTAAGCCTTCAAGTATTCGATGAGTGTTTCCACGAGCGACGACGAGGGCGTAATCGGGTACCACGTCACCACTGTCACGCCGGCGAACATGCAACCCAGCGCGGCTGCGGCGTTGCCGTCCACGATAATTTTTCCAGTGTTCTTGGCCATCCGCTCGACGGTGAACGGGTCCTCCTTTTCCAGCGATGCCACACCGTAGTCGTAGCCCGCCTTGGCGGCATTCACGTTCAGGTCGGCGGCCTTCTGCTTGCGCCCGAACTGCTTGCGGATCGCTTTCTCCACCTCGGCCATGTCGAGGTTCAGCAGCCGCGCCACCACCCCGGTATAAATCATGTTCTTGACCAGCTTGCGCAGCTTGGCGTCGGTACAGACGGCGCCCACCAGCTTGTCGTACGGCACCGAGTAAAAGAACAGGTCATCGCGAATCGATCTCAAATTGAGCGGCTCGTCGTAGAGCACGGCCGCCCCCGGCGCGAGCGATTTCACGTCCTCGACCGCCGTCTCCGGGTTCATCGCCACCAGGAAATCGATTTCCTTCTTGCGCGCGATGTAGCCGTCCATGTTGGCGCGGATGGTGTACCACGTCGGCAGTCCGGCGATGTTGCTCGGGAACAAATTCTTGCCTGACACGGGGACGCCCATCTGGAAGATGGTGCGGAGGAGGACGGTGTTGGCGGATTGGGAGCCGGAGCCGTTGACCGTGGCGACCTGGAGGCTCCAGTCGTTGACGACCGGCTTGCGCTCCACCCGATCAGTAGAATCCCGGGGCCCGATTTCAGTTGTAGCCATGAATGCTCACCCTTGGCGATATGTAACGTTTACCGGCAGGAAATTAATGAACATTATACGGCGGTTGCAGGTGCATCAGGAAATGAAGAACTGGGCCATGTTGCGGAACTTGTCGTAGCGCGATTGGACCAACTCGTCGGGGGTGAGGCGCTTGAGTTCGCCGAGGTGCCACTGCAGTTTTTCGTCCAACATGCGGGCGGCGGCGTCCCAGTCGTTGTGCGCTCCGCCCGGCGGCTCGGGGACGACGTCATCAATCAGGTGAGACTGGCTCAGGTCACTGGCCGTAATCTTCATCGCCTCGGCGGCCAGTTCCCTCTTCGACGCGTCGCGCCACATGATCGACGCGCAACCCTCCGGCGATATGACCGAGTAAATCGAGTTCTCCATCATCAGCACGCGGTCGGCAACGGCAATGGCCAGCGCACCACCACTCCCGCCCTCGCCGGTGATGGTGGCGATGATCGGGACCCGCAGCCGCGACATCTCGCGCAGGTTGCGCGCAATCGCCTCCGCCTGCCCGCGCTCTTCCGCGCCCAGTCCCGGATACGCTCCCGGCGTATCCACCAAGGTGAAAATGGGGCGCCCAAACTTTTCCGCGAAGCGCATCACCCGCAGCGCCTTGCGATATCCCTCCGGGTTCGGCATGCCGAAGTTGCGATAGACGCGCTTCTTGGCGTCGCGGCCCTTCTGGGTGCCGATCACGGCGACTTCTTCGCCATGGAACCGCGCCATGCCGCAAAGGATCGCCGGATCGTCGGAGAAGCCGCGGTCGCCGTGAAGCTCGGTCCATTCGGTGAAAAGACGTTCGATGTAATCGAGCGTGTAGGGACGCTGCGGATGACGCGCGAGTTCGGTCTTTCCCCACGCGTTCAGTTGCGAAGTGATCTGTTTGCGGAGGGTGTCGACTTTCCCGTGCAGTTCCTGGAGTTGTCGCCGCGCGTCCTGGTTGTCGCCAGCCACGGACTCCAGGCTTCCAATCTGTTCCTCGATGCGTTCCAGCTCCTGGCGCGCCTTGCTTGCGGAGTCCATTCGGTTCGTGTTTCCCGCTCCTCAATGCTTCGTGTAAGTAGGGGCCTTCACTGCGCTCAGGATGACAGCCCTTCAGAGCGTCTGTTTCTAAAGAGCGTCTCTTAATCGACGATGCGGACGGCACTTCGACCGCACAGTTCTTCTACGCGCGCGAAGAAGGCCCGGTCCGGCAGGACATTATAGCCTTCCGCCTCCATGATCACCATGAAGTCGCCGGCACGTTCCAGGTCGAACAAGACCCTGGCCTCGCCGCGATGCGAGGAGCAGAAGGCATACAAATCGTCGATGGTTTGTGGCGTCGAGGTATCGAGCGGCACGCGGACACGAATGCTTTTCGGCAGCTTCGGTTTCGCGTCTTCCAAAGGCACGATCTCCGATACCGTGACCTTAGGATTCGCACCCTCCTCCACGCGGATGCCTCCGCGCACGAGGACCGGAACTTCGAGCTTCACTTTGTCCGACAGCCGCCGGTACGCCTCCGGGAACACGATGATGTCCACCGTCCCCAGCATGTCTTCCAGCACCGCATTGGCGTAGAAGTCGCCTTTCTTGGATTTCTGCACCCGCAGGTTGGTGATGATGCCGGCGGTGTATACCTCATTTTCTTTTCCGGTACCGGTGGTCATCTCGCCAATGGCTTCGGTGGTGAAGTAGGGCACGAACTCGCCGAGTTTTTGCTCGTACTTCTGAAGCGGGTGCCCGGTGATGAAGAAGCCGAGAATTTCTTTTTCGGCGGCGAGACGCTGGTGCTCGTCCCATTCGGGCAGGTTGGGCAGCTTCTCGTTCCCGTTGTTTCCCGCCGCCGCGGGCTCGTCGAAGACGCCGAATAGTCCGTGCTGCCCGCTTTCGATGTCGCGCTGCGCTTTCTGTCCACGCTCGATCGCCTTGTCGACAACGGTCATCAACTGGGCGCGGTGACCGAACGCGTCCATGGCGCCGCTCTTGATCAGCGACTCGAGCACGCGCTTGTTAAGCAGCCGCAGGTCCACCTTCTCGCAGAACTGGTAGAACGACGTGAACTGTCCCAGCTTTTTCCGCGCCTGCACGATGGACTCGATCGCGTTCTGCCCGACGTTCTTGATCGCGCCCATACCGAAGCGAATGGCCTGCCCGTGCGGGGTGAAGCTGGCGGCGGAGATGTTGATGTCGGGCGGTTCGACGGGAATTCCCATCTCGCGGCACTCGTTGATGTACTTCACCACGTCATCGGTGTTGCCGGTGACCGAGGTCAGCAGGGCCGCCATGAATTCGACCGGGTAATGCGTCTTCAGGTATGCCGTCTGGTAAGCCAGCAGCGCATAGGCCGCCGAGTGCGACTTGTTGAAGCCATAACCGGCGAACTGCTCCATCAGATCAAAAATCTTCTCGATCTTCCGCTGCGGGAAGCCGCGCTCGATGGCGCCACGCACGAAACGGTCGCGCTGCTTCGCCATCTCCTCGGCAATCTTCTTGCCCATGGCGCGGCGGAGCAGGTCGGCCTCGCCGAGCGAGTACCCGGCGAGGGCGTTGGCGATCTGCATCACCTGTTCCTGGTAGACGATGACGCCCAGCGTCTCCTTCAGGATGGGTTCCATCTCCGGCAATTCGTACTCGATCCGGCGGCGGCCCCACTTGCGCTCGATGAAGTCGTCGATCATGCCGCCCTGGATCGGCCCTGGGCGGTAAAGCGCGTTCAACGCGGTCAGGTCTTCGACGCTGTTCGGCCGGTAGCGGCGCAAAACGTCGCGCATGCCGTGCGATTCAAACTGAAAGACGCCGCTGGTCAGGCCGCTGTGAAAGACTTTCTCGTAGGTCTCCTTGTCGTCGAGGGGGACGAAATTCCAGTCCAGCTTTTCGTTGCGCACTTGCTGGATCAGCTTGAGCGCGTCGTCCACGATCGTCAGCGTGGTGAGCCCGAGGAAGTCCATTTTCAGCAGGCCCATCTTTTCGATCGCCTTCATGTCGAAGGCAGTGACGATTTCGTCGTTCTTGGTGCGGTGCAGCGGGACCAGGTTGATCAGCGGCTCCGACGAAATCACTACGCCCGCCGCGTGCACGCCGGCGTTGCGGACCATGCCCTCGAGCTTGCGCGCCGTGTCGATCAACTCCTTCACCTGGGGCTCGCTGTCGTAGGCTTGCGCCAGCATGGGCGAGTCCTTGAGCGACTGGTCGAGCGAGATGTTCAGCGTCGCCGGAATCATCTTGGCGATGCGGTCCACGTCGTTGTACGGAATCGCCATGGCGCGCCCGACGTCCTTGATCGCCGCCTTGGCCTGCATGGTGCCGAAGGTGATGATCTGCGCCACGTTTTCGCGCCCGTACTTCTCGGTGACGTAATGGATCACCTCGCCGCGCCGGTTCATGCAGAAATCCACGTCGATATCGGGCATGGAAATGCGTTCCGGATTCAGGAAGCGCTCGAACAGTAACCCGCTCTGCAGCGGGTCAATGTCGGTGATCTCCATGGCGTAGCTCACCAGCGACCCGGCGGCCGAACCGCGTCCTGGCCCCACCGGAATCCCGCGGTCCTTCGCCCACGCGATGAAGTCCCACACGATCAGGAAGTATCCCGGGAACTGCATCTGCCGGATGATGCCGATCTCCGACGCCAGCCGCTGCTCGTAATCGCTGATCGGATGCTTCAGCCGTCCCTGCGCTTGCAACACCCGCAGCGTTTCCAGCCGCTTGGCGAACCCCTTGTGCGCCACTTCCTCGAAGTAGCTGTCGATGGTGTGCCCCTCGGGCACATCGAACTTCGGAAACGGATTGAGGACTTTCTCCAGCTTGAGCGAGCAGCGCTCCGCGATGTCGAGCGTGCGCGAGAGCACCTGTGGCATTTCGCCGAACATCCGGCTCATCTGCTCCCAGCTCTTCACATAGAACTGGTCGGACTGGAACTTCAACCGGTTGACATCCTGGATCGACTTGCCGGTCTGGATGCAGACCATCACATCCTGGGCGTGGTGGTCGTCCTCGCACAGGTAGTGGCTGTCGTTGGTGGCGACCAGCGGCAGGCCGAGGTCTTTCTCCAACCGCAACAGCCCGGCCTGGATCTGCTTCTCCTGCTCAAGACCCTGGTCCTGGATCTCAAGGTAGAAGTTCTCGCGCCCGAAGATGTCGGCCAGCGTGCCGGCCGCCTGGCGCGCCGCGTCGTACTTGCCTTCGGTCAGCCGCTCCGCGACTTCGCCTTTGAGGCAGCCGGAAAGCGCAATCAATCCCTTCGAATGTTCCGCCAGGTACGCCTTGCTGATGCGCGGCTTGTAATAAAAGCCGTGCAGAGACGCCTCGCTGGTGATCTGCACCAGGTTGCGGTAACCCTCTTCGTTCTGCGCCAGCACGATCAGGTGGTTGTAGCTGTCGGCGTCGGGCGGGGTGCGTGAGATGTTGTGGTCGTCCTTCTTGCACACATATAGCTCGCACCCGATGATCGGCTTCACGCCCGCACTCTTCGCCGCATTGAAAAATTTGAACGCCCCGAAGATGTTGCCGTGGTCGGTCATGGCCACGGCGGGCATGCCGAGGTCCTTTACCCGGTGGACGAGTTTGTCGATGTCGCACGCGCCGTCCAGCATCGAGTAATCGGTGTGCAGGTGCAGATGGACAAATTGGGACATGGTGGGTAGTTCAAGTTTACGGGCGAGAGCTACGCGTTACCAGCTTCGAAGCTGTGCAGGGCTGTGCGGAAGTGTGGAAAAGGGAGACGTAAATCGAAATCCGTAATTCGAAACTCGTAAGGCGGCGTTGCGCGCTCGAAAGGGTGCGCGCCTGCGGAAATACGGGGTGCAGCCACAAGAATTACGGTTGAGAACAGCCGCATTAGCCCAAGGCCGAACCCACTTACTTGCGCTAAAGGGGTTTCTCAACAGTTATGGACAAATTGATACGCGCTGGCGCAGGAGCGTGCTCTGGGATCGGGTCCGTACTAGACTGCCGTCATGCGGAATGCAGGATTAAGAATTCTGTTGCTCGCGGGCCTAATGATGTTCGGCGTTCGAGCGATGCAGGCTGTGGGCGAATTTGCCCAACTGCTTGAAGCAAGGCAATTCCTGACGGGCGAGCACAAGGACACGGAAAAGGCCAGGAAACTGCTGCTCGAAATCGTGAATAGCGGGAAGGCAGACGCGAGTCCGGAGACGTTGATTTGGACCCAAATTTACTTGGGTTACATCGAGGACCGGGCCCAGAACCGGCAGGCCGCCATCGGTTGGTATGAGAAGGCATTGGCGGTGAATGGGGCCTCCCCCAACAGCTTGAGCATGGCCAAGTTCGGTCTGCAACGGCCGCTCGTTTGGATTCGGCACCTGGATTCGCCGGAGGCACAGCCCCCACCCAAGCCTCCGGAGCAGCCCGCACAAAAACCAGCGGGGCCGCCCGCACGCAAAAGCGGTGGCAAGCCTTACATGACCCGCGACCCTCCTAAGGATCTGACGCTGGCCAGCAACCTTTCCGCCAAAGAACGGCGTGAGAACTTCGAAGCCTTGTGGGGCATGATCGATGCCAACTATGGGCATTTCAAACTGAAGTCGATCGATTGGGCGATAGTGGGGCGGCGGTACCAAGCGCGGGTCGAAGCGTTAACCGGCGACGCCGATTTCTACCTTTTGATGTTTCAGCTCGTGAATGAACTGAGAGATACGCACTCGTTTCTGGAGAATTCCAGTCCTCCTATATTGGGATTGGGCCATGTTCCGGATCTGCCGATTGACATGTTCCAAGGCAGACCGTTCGTCGTTGGCGGCACGAAAGCGGGATGGGAAGTACTGTCGGTGGACGGGATGACGCCGGCGCAGAAGATGGAAGCATTGAGGCCGTACTTGCCTGCGCGTTCGTCGGAACGCGCGTTCCAGAGAGAGGCTGGCCGGTCGCTGCTGGTGGGCAAGGAAAGCGATCCAGTAACTGTGGAACTGCGCTCCCTCGAAGGGGAAACGGAAATGCTCAGCTTAAAGCGCAGGCGCACGGGTCGCATAAATCTCTTGCCCCCTCGGCAAAACATCGCGATCTACCTAACCAGGCAGCATTTCGTACACTTTGGCCGCTATCCGTCGGGCCTGGGATATATCCAGATCGAATCGTTCATGGGGCGCGAGGAGGTCGAACAGGAATTCGACCGCGCCCTCGAGGCACTGCGCGATACCCAAGGACTTATCCTCGATATCCGCGATAACCAGGGAGGGTGGAGCCACGAGAAAATCGTGGCGCGCTTCTTGCACAAGCGGACACTCATTGCAATCGATCACACGAAGAATGGACCGCGGCATGACGATCTGGTGAAACACAAGGACTACCTTGAACCCAGCGGGAAGTGGCAATATGCCCACCCCGTCGCGCTGCTGGTCAACGATGTGACCGGGAGCGCTTCCGATCTGTTCGCGTCTGAATTGCGGAGTTCAGGCAGGGTGATCACAGTGGGCACGACAACACATGGCAACGTGGGAGGTGCTGTTTATGGCGTGCTTCCCTGCGGGCTGGTGGTGCGAATATCGAACGGTTATGTCAGCAATGCAAAGGACCAGCCCATCGAAGTGAACGGGAACGTGCCGGATATCGCGGTCGAGCCGGACATTCGGGATTACTTGAATAACAGAGATCCGGTTCTGGAGCGGGCCACTGAAATTATTAGGAAGAAGTTGGCAAAGTGAATCTGCTTGTGATCCTGAATTCGTCCGGGCGGGGGCCAGGAGAGTCTGCCCGAGCGCAAAGCGGAAAACAACAGCAGGCGAGCTTACGCACTGCTGCTATTTCTTCTTCGACCTTTTCGCCGGCTTTAAGGGTTTCTTAGGAGCTGGTTTTTTCGATGCCGGTTTCACAGGCTTTGCCGCCTTCTTCGCAGCGGGCTTAGATTCCACTTTTTTCGCGGCCGGTTTCGCTTCCACCTTCTTCGCGACTGGTTTCGCTTCCACCTTGGCAGTCTTGGCGGCGGGCTTCGCTGCCTTCGCAGCCGGCGCAGGTGCAACTACCGGCGCCGCCGCAGGTGCGCCCTTGCGTCCCTTTTTGCCGGCCTGGCCTACTGGTGCAGCGGCAGCCGCGGCAGCTTTAGCCGCAGCAGCGGCAGCGGCCGCAGCAGCCTCGGCGGCCCTTACTGCTTTACTCTTCTTCGCCGGCGGAGGCGGCGGTGGCGGAGGCGGCTCGTACGGCTTGAGGAACTTCATGATCTCCGTCCGCGAGCGCAGCTTGCCATCCAGCAGCAGGTAAAACGCTTCCTGCTCGACCTTGGGATAAACCGGCAACGCGGGCGTGATGTTCAGCTCCGCCATCTCCGGCAGCGGCAGCTTCTGACGCAACTGGCGCCACTTGCCGAAGAAATTCTTGATCTTCTGGTCCACCGCCTGCTGTCGGGCCGTGGCCGCCAGGAACAGCAACGCTTCCGGCTGCGCCTGGGTGAGCACCTGCCAAGTCCGCGATGGCGTCGCCGATTCCTTCCCCGAAAGCTTTTTGGCCAGCGCGTTGGCTTCGTCGTGCAGGCTCTTCCACGCCTGAACGAAATGCTTGCGCGGAATGTGCTTCTGCATGTCGCGAACGTCGGCATCGCTCAGTTTGCGAGTCAGGTAATACATCACGGCGGCCGACGAGTCCGCGTTGATGCCCACGTCCGCCAGCTCCGCCCGGATTTTCATCAAGTCCTTCAGCCCGGCGGTATCCATCTTGGGTACCGACCAGTGCGGGTTCAGGACCTTGAGCCAGCCTTCCTTTTCGAGAACGGCGAGGATGTGGAGCGGATCGTCTTCGTGGGCCAGCGCTTCCAACTCGTGTCCGATGGCGCGGCCGTCCAGGTACTCGATGTAGTTGTTTTCTTTCGCCGCGTTATAGCGCGCCTGCGTACGTTCTTCGGATTGCCAGTGGAAGCGTGCTGCCAGCCGCGTCACGCGAATCAACCGGATCGGCTCTTCCAAAAAAGCGTAGCTGTGCAGGACCCGGATGAGCTTGGCCTCGATATCGGCTACGCCATTGAAGGGGTCCGACAACAATCCGCGCGAGCCCTCGTTCAGCGAGAGCGCCATCGCGTCGATGGTGAAATCCCGGCGCCGCAGGTCTTCGACGATCGTTCCCGGAGTCAGCTTTGGCGGTTTACCGGGCTTGTCGTAGGTGGCGCTCAGGGCAGACTCGATCTGCGCCCGCACGTTTCCCTTTACGATGTAAGCGATGCGGTAATCGTCGTCCGTTCCCTCGATTATCGCGCCTAGCTTCTCCAGTTCTTTCTGGAGCTTGAGCGCGTTGCCCTGGACCACGAACTCCAGTTCCCGGATGGGAAAGCCGGAAATCAGGTCGCGAATCGTGCCGCCCGTGAGGTAGAGATTGACCTGCTGGGCGCGGGCGACCTCCTGGAGCTGGGTCGCAAACTTCTGCTGGTCCGGCGTCAGCCGGGTTTCCATCATGTATAAATAGTCAGGCATTCGTTCCGAAAAGTCCTATGTGGTAAACCTGCCACTCCGCCTGTGCAAAACGGCAAGGGGAAGGCATCCAGTAGCTCTAAGTTGTTTCCGCCCAAGCACTTAGATGGACGGCGCACGCGCCTCGCAGCGTCGAGAATAGCACAATGTTGCTATTTTGGCTACTGTGGTGCTCTTAGCGCGTTGAGGCCGGGCGAAACGTGCGAGAATTCTGTTTGGCGTACGTCGTGGTTGTAGGTCGCCCGGCGGCAGCACACGATATAGTGTTTCCAACAACGACACACCAGACCTGAGTCCCACCATGCCCTCAACGCACAAAAAGGTCGTCGTCCAGAAGCTTGACCGCGACACCATCAGCGGCTACGTGACGCCGTCGGGGTTCATTGTCGAGGGCAAGGTAGAGGTGCTGAACACGGCGGGCAAAGTGGTGGGTATCGACCTGCGCGACATCAAGGGTGTGTTCTTCGTCCGCGAATTTGGCGATACCGAGTCGCTGCTGCGCAAGACATTCACGACGCGCCCGCGGACCGAGGGCCTGTGGCTGCGCCTGACTTTCAAGGACAACGACGTCCTCGAGGGCATGATGCCCAACGATCTGTCGCAGATCTTGCCCGAGGGGTACCTGGTCAATCCGCCGGACACGCGGTCGAATACGCAACGGATCTTCGTGCCCCGAAGTGCGTTGCTGGCGGTGACGGTGCTGGCGGTGATTGGCGGTCCACAAGCGCGGCGCAAGCGACCGGCGGCGGCAGCGGACTCGAGGCAGATTCCGATCTTTACGGAATAAGAAAGGCGCGCCACCCAGCGCGCCTTCAGCCCAACTCATTCGACCCTACTTCCCTTTTCCCGCTGCGGGTTTCTGGTGATAGTTCGGAAACGCAGGCCGTTCGACCCCCTTCATCGGACTTGCCTTCAACTCTCCGAGCGCGACCTCTACGGCCTTCTCTAATTGTGGGTCGTGTCCCTGACGCCACGCCGCCGGATCGAACGGCACGTCCACGTCGGGCGGCACGCCGTTGTTCTCGACGTCCCACTCGCTGTTCAGGTTGTAGAAGGCGACGCGCGGAGCGGTGACGCTGCCGCCATCGATGAGCGGCGGATAGTCGTAGATGCCGACCAGCCCGCCCCAAGTCCTGGTGCCGACCAACTTGCCGAGCTTCTCGTGGCGGAAGTACCAGGGCAGCGCATCGCCGCCGGAGCCGGCGTACTGGTTGATGATCATCACCTTGGCGCCGTATATAGAGCCGACCGGAGTATTGAAGTCGGCGCCTTCGCGGGTCATCCACTTGTTCATCAGCGGACGGCGGAGGTTGTCGATGATGTAGTCGGCCGCGGAGCCGCCGCCGTTGAAGCGCTCGTCAATGACCGCGCCCTCACGCCCGACCTGAGCGTAGTAGTAACGGTTGAAGTTGGTCCAGCCGCCGACGCTGGTGTCGGGCAGGTAGACATAGGCGAGGCGGCCGTTGCTGAGTTCGTCGACCTTGCGACGATTGCCGTCGATCCAGGCGCGGTTGCGGAGCGCGGTTTCGTTGTCGATCGGCACCACACTGATGGTGCGCGCACCCTTGCCAATAGGATCGGGACCGACCTTCAGCGAAACAGATTTGCCGGCCGTTGCGAGGAAGAAGCTGAAGAGGTTGTCGGTCCCCTTCAGCTCGCGCCCGTTCACTTCCAGCAGGTAGTCGCCGGTCTTTACGTTCACACCAGGTTCGGTAAGCGGGGCGCGGAGTTCTGGGTTCCAGTTTTCGCCGTAGTAGATCTTCTGGAAGCGGTAGCGGCCGTTCTCGATGGCGTAGTCGGCGCCCAGTAGTCCGGTGCGCGGTTGTGACGACTCCGACGGCGGCGGCATGGACGCCCGCATATGACCGGTGCTGAGTTCCCCGAGCATGTCGATGAAAATCTGGTGCAGATCGGAGCGGCTGGCGGCGACGTTGAGGAAGGGTTGGTAGTACTTCTCCGATTCGCGCCAGTTCACGCCGTGCAGGTTGGGGTCGTAGAAGAAATCGCGCTCGATACGCCAAACCTCGCGATACTCCTGCGCCCACTCTGCCTTCGGATCGACCTGAACCTGGATATCCTCGGTCTTGAGCGGCAGGCCTGAGACGCGAGGCGCCTGCGGTGCGTCTGCGGCGACCGGAGGTTCGCCCGGACGCGTCGGCGGCGGAACCGAGCCGATCAGCCAGCGTGCGGCCTGGCCTTGCCCCTGTCGGTAGAGCATTTTCTTGCCGTCGGCGGAAACCGTAAATGCCGAGACGCCGCTGAGGATGGGTTGCACCCGGCGCGGCTCGAGTTCAAAGCGATACACGGTTCCGCCGGGTGTACCGCCAACGAATCCCGGCAGCACGGAGACTTCTGTCGCGAACAAGGTCCCAACCGCCCCGGAGACCAGTCCGGAGTAATTGCGCGCTGGAATCGGCAGAGAGAGGATGCGCTGTCCGATATCCTCCAGGTCAATCTTCACGCTGATCGGTTCCAGTTTCTTCTTTTCGGGCTCGTTGCCGGCGGCCGAGACTTTCTCCTGATTGGCTTGCTGCTGCGGAGTGTCCTGCTCACCAGACGCGGAGAGAATGTCCATCGGCTTGTCGGACTTCGCTTCCACCGCGGCCTTTTCTTCGTCGCTGAGCGGCGAGAGGGGAGACGGCAGGTCCTTGCGCAGGACGACCACGTACACGCTGCGCGTGACCGGCCGTGCCAGGCTCGACAGGTCGAGCCAGCCCGTCGTCGGGCCTGCGTTGGTGCTGGCGGTGAAGTACAGGTACTTGCCGTTGCGGTCGAATACGGCAAAGCGCGCGTCGCTCATGCCGTCGGTCACCTGGCTGGCCTTGCCGGTTTCGAGCGAGTACACGAACACAGCGCGGATGTGGCTGGGCAGTTGCTTGGTGTAGGTGATCCAACGGCTGTCAGGCGACCACGAGGGGTCAAGCGAGTGCTGCGGCGATTCGTAGTAGTTCGTGTCCACCTTCACGAGCTTGCCGTTGGCCAGGTCGACGTACCAGACGTTGAGCCGCTTATCGGTGTACGCGATCTTCCTCGAGTCAGGCGACCAGATCGGCTCGTAGAAGAACGATGGCGGATCGCCCAGCGACAGCTTCTTGAGTTGTGTCCCATCCTGCGAACGCAGGTGCAGTTCGTACTCACCGCTCTCGTCGGAAAAGTATGCGATCCACCGGCCATCGGGCGACCAAGCGGGGTCGCGCTCGGCGGCATTCGAGGTGTTAGTCAGGTTTCGAATATCGCCATGCTCCGCCGGCACGGTCAGAATCTCTCCGTGCGCTTCAAACGCCGCGCGCACGCCGCTGGGCGAGATCGCGTAGTTGGAGATGTACTGGCCGACTTTCTCGAAGTGCGGACGCAGACTGGGCAGGTCGCCGGCGACGGCGAACTTCAACTCGGCATCCTTCATCGTGCGAAGGTCGAGCTTGTGAAGCGACCCCAGTTGCTCGTACACGATCATGTCCGGCGCGGCGGAGGCCCACTTGATGTCGGAGGTCGCACCCGAGATCACCGGGTCTACCTTCTTGCTGCGCGTGTCGTAAACGAACAGTGAAACTGCGCCGCTGCGGTCGGAGAGGAAGTAGATCTTCTCGCCCAGCCACATGGGATCGAAGTCGTTCGAGTTATTACGTGGTATTTCTTCGACTTTCGAATCGGACAAACGCGCAATCCAGATGCGCGCGGTAGTACCGCCGCGATAACGCTTCCACGCCGTCGTCGGCCCCCAATTCCAGAAAGGAACGTAGGCAAGGTGCTTGCCGTCAGGCGAGAAGGAGCCCATTTCACCCTCAGGAAGAGGGACTTCGTTCGGGAATCCACCAGTAAGCGCCACGGTGAACAGGCGCTGGGCACGAGAGTAGCTCATGCGCCCGGAGCGGAAGAGGACGGCAGAACTGTCGGGCGTCCAGCCCATGACGTTGTCCGCGCCGGGGTGGAAGGTCAGACGCCTGGGCACGCCGCCGCCAGCGGGCATCACGTACACGTCGGTATTGCCGTCGTACGTGCCGCTGTAAGCGATCCACTTGCCGTCGGGAGAAATGAACGGGTCCGTCTTGGTTCCGGGGCCGGTGGTCAAGGGATGCGCCAGGCCGCCATCGCGCGGACCCGACCAGAGATCGTCGCCATAGGTAAAAACGATTTCAGAGGCGCCGATCGACGGCCTGTGGAGCAGTGCCGTGGGAGCGGTTTGCGCAAAAGTGAAGAGCGAGAAAAAGACGCACAGCAACAGCGCGCGAACGAATGTCTTCATGAACGGCCTCCGCGAGAGTCGCGCGGATTATATGGCGGGAGACGGGGACTGTCATCCGCCAGAGGAACATTCCCCACAAAGGGCACAGAGGAACACAGAGGAAGATAAAGGGGGCGCTCGGGGCGCTCTGCCATCGACCCGCGACCAGCGAGCGTTTAGACTGTCCGCACTCCTATGAAACTCTCGCAGATCGCAAAGACGTTGGGCGCCCGCCTGGAAGGCGCGGACGCCGAAATCACCGGCGTAGCCGGGATCGAGGAAGCGGGCCCCGGACAGATCACCTTTGTCGCCAACCCGAAGTACGCGGCCGCCGCCAGGACCACGAAGGCTTCGGCGGTGATCGTGACCAACGACTTCCCTGCCCTCGCGGCCTCGACCCTTCGCTGTGACAATCCCTACTTGGTGTTTGCGCGCGCCATCGGGCTCTTCTACCACCCGCCCCGGCGCCAGGTCGGCGTCCACTCCACCGCCGACGTGGATTCCTCGGCGAAGATCGGCAAGCACGCCTCCATCGGACCCTACGTGGTGATCGACGAGGACGTCGTGATTGGCGACAACGCGGTGCTGCACCCGCACGTCGTCATTTATCGCGGCGCGAAAATCGGCAAGAACTTCTACGCGCACGCGCACGCCATCGTCCGGGAGTACTGCGTGCTTGGCGACAACGTCATCCTCCAAAATGGAGTCGTCGTCGGCGCCGACGGCTTTGGCTTCGCCAAGAACGAAAAGCAAGCTTGGGAAAAAATTCCGCAATCCGGACCAGCGATTATCGAAAGTGACGTCGAAATCCAGGCCAACGCTTGCGTGGACCGCGCCAGCGTCGGCGAGACACGCGTGCGGCGGGGCGCCAAGATCGACAACCTGGTGCAGGTCGGCCACGGCAGCGAGGTTGGCGAAGACACCATGCTCTGCGCCCAGGTCGGGCTGGCCGGTTCCACGGTCGTGGGCAAGAATGTGATCCTGGCCGGACAAGTAGGCGTCGCCGGACACTGCACCATCGGCGACGGCGCGATTGCGACTGCGCAAAGCGGAATACCCAAGGATGTCGAGCCGGGAAAAATAGTGAGCGGCTATCCGGCGATTGATAACCGGCAGTGGCTGCGCTGCGTCGCCGTTTTTAACAAGCTGCCGGAACTGGCGAAAAGCTCCAGAGCAGCGAAAAAGTCGGAGACCGACTAGTAAGGCTTTAGGCGTTGGGCTTTAGGAAAAGAATGTAAGACGACGAGCATTTCCTAACGCCTGAAGCTTGACGCCCAGAGCCCCTTCTTCGTGCCGCCTGTACAATAGTGGACTCTTCGCATGGCTGAAGTGACCAGCATCGGCAGCGGTAAAGGCGCGAAGCCCATTCGCGTGCTCCTCCTCGACGACCTCGAGGAAAACTTGCTCCTGCGCTCCACCATCCTGCGCCAAAAGGGCTACCAGGTCGTTGCCGCTTCCACCGTCGAAGAAGCCGAGAAAAAGTTGGACAGCATCGACATCGCTGTCCTCGACTACCACCTGGGAGCGGGAAACTTCGGCACCGAGGTCGCCGAAAGCTTGCGGCAGAAGCGTCCGCAGGTGCCGATCATCATCCTGTCGGCCACTCTGGAGCGGAAGTTCGGCGGCGTCGCCGACATGCACCTCCTCAAGGGCTACAGCTCCGTGGACGACCTGGTGGACGCGCTGCGCTCCTTTGAAGGCAAGAAACGCGGCAAAGCCGTGGTGGTGGACGCGCGGGATTTCTACTACCGGCGCATCGGCGACGCCATGGGCAACGACCAGGTGCTGGAGATCGTGGACCGCGACGGCAACTGGCAATACGTGAACGATTACTTTGCCGCGCTCTACGACAAGAAGCCGGCATGGTTCGTCGGCAAGAATAAGTTCGACGAGTTCCCCGAGGTGGGCGAGGACTGGAAGGAAATCATCCGCACCGTTGCCGACACGCGCGAGACCTTCATTGATCGCGGCTTCCGCGGCCTTCCCAACCTGCCGAAGAAGTCGGCGCGCTATACCTGGAACGTGCTGGTCTTCCCCATCAAGCTGCACGACGACCGCGACGGGGCGGTGCTGAGCGCGAGACTGATCGAGAAAAAAGGTTTTCAATAGGTTGGCGCATGGCTCGTGGCACAAGGCCCATGGCAATCACGTTCACCGCCGTTCTGGCGGGAGCGACGTGGTAATTGCATCGCGCACCGCGCTGACCAGCGCTTCGCGATCGGGAAAATCCTTCGGCCAAAGCGGCTCGTGAAACACCAGCACCGCGCTCCCGCCACGCATGAAGAACTTCCCTTTCGGCCGGATTTCGTAGGTCCCGAGAATCGTCACCGGAACCACCGGACATCCCGATTCCATCGCCAGGTAAAACGGGCCTTTCTTGAAGGGCAACAGGCGTCCATCACGCGAGCGAGTGCCTTCGGGAAAAATGGTCATGTCGAGTCCGGCGCGGATCGCCTCTGCCGCGTCGCGCACACTCTGGATGGCGGCGTCACGATTGCGCCGATCGACAGGCACGAGCTTGGCGACGCGCATCGCCGTCCCCAGCGCCGGAACGCGGAACAACTCCTTCTTGACCAGCACCGACGTCCGCTTGGGCAACAGGGGAATGAGCAGCGGCGGATCGATGTCGGAGACGTGATTCGCCATGAAGATGTACGTCTGCTTCGGGTCGAGCCGGTCGCGCCCGGTGATCGTGACGCGGATCCCGCTGATCCAGATGCCCGCGCGCACGATGCGCATGGCGACGTTGTAAAGCGGGTCGCTGTTTCCCGTCAGCAGCGCGTACGGGATGAAGACGAGCGCGGCCAGCGGCGTTGCGATGCTCCACCACGCTAATGTGAGCAGCGTGCGCATCAGTCGCCGCGGATCCACGCGGCGCGGCGCGCGCGTTGCTCGGCGGTCACGTTGTCGAGGCCGACGAGCGAGTATTTGTCTTCCGGTTTGCCGCCGAGTTTGAAGACGACATCGCGGGGTCCGGCGAGCGTAAGACGCACTTCGTCACCGACGCGCATGGTATTGAAATGATTCTCGAACGGTCCTGTGATTGGCTTGCCGTTCACCTGCTGGATCGCATCACCAACCTTCAATCCTGCCTGCACCGCGGGACCGTTCGCATCCACTTGCGACACCACCGCCGGAGAGCCTTGCGGCTGGCCAAACGTGCGGCCGACGCGGAAGCCGGGATCGGGGACGGTGGTGGTGGTCTTGTTCAGGCGCAGCCCGACCGACTTGAAGAACGAGTCGTAGGCGAGCGGCGCGGTACCACTCACGTAGTCGGCGAAGAACTGCTTGAGCGCGCAACTGCAGACAGCTTCGGCAGCTTCTTCAACTCCCGCGGAATCCGGGAAGAACTTGCCCTTTTTCGCGTAGTTGTCGTTGAGCCAGTGAAAAACATCGCGCAGCGATTTCTTGTTGGCGGTCGCGTCGCGCACCGAGAGATCGAGCAGCACGCCGACGATTTCACCCTTGTTGTAGTAGTCGATGCTGCGCTCGGGCTGGCGATAGGACGGATACTTGTCGTACCAGGTCTCCAGCGATGACTCTTCGACCGACTGCGTAAGCCGCGCGGGACGCGATTCCAGGTCTTCAATCTGCCGCGCCAGCGCATTGAGGTATCGCTTCTCGTCCCAGAAACCGGCGCGCACGAGCATGAGGTCGCCCACCGTGCTGGTGACGCCTTCGCTCCACCACAGCGCGCGGGAGTATTGCTCTTTCGTGTAATCCACCGGCTCGAGCGACTGCGGGCGAATGCGCTTCACGTTCCACAGGTGAAAAAACTCGTGCGCGGTTACGCTCGCCACCGATTGCGGGTCCTGCTTGACGCGCTGCGCGGAGGTGTCGATGGCGGTGGAGTACGCGTGCTCCATTCCGCCGCCCGCCGGTCCGCGCCGGAAGTGGTAGATGAACAGGTAGTGATCGAACGGTCGGTCCTTCATCCACTCGACTTCGGTTGCAGCGAGCTTGCGGGCCTGAGCGGTGATGGCGTTCAAGTCGTAGTCGGCGGGATCGGCGTGGACGAGAACTTGGTAGTGCGCGCCGCCTTCGTCAAAGGCCTGGATGGCGAAAGTGCCGAGCTCGACGGGTGAATCGACGAGCTCGTCGTAGTTATCGGCGCGACGCGCGTAATTCGTCCCCACAAAGCAATCCGCGCAGTTGCGCACGCTGTCTTCCCGGAGGGCCGTCGCGAGTTGCCAGGCGGGCACGTCGACGAACTCAACGCTTACTTTACGACTCCGCAGCGCAGGGTCGTACACCAGGATCTGCGCGAGGTTTAGGAATGCGTGCTCGTCGTTGAGCTGCGCGCCGAATGGACCGGCGTTGTCGGCGAGGATGTCGTACTCAAAGACGAAGGGCGCAGCCGACTCGATGCGCCAAGTGGTCTTGTCAACAACGGTCACAGGCAGTGGTTGGCCGGCGTCGTCGTGCGCGGAGAAGCGAGTCACGTACTGCGAGAAGTCGCGCACCATATAGGTCGCGTTCCAGACGGGCAGTACCAGGTCATGCCGAGGATGCTCGGAATCCAGTAAGCGCACGGAAACATGAACGACGTGCTCAGCGGCTCTGGCCAACGAGATCTTGTATGAGACGAAGTTGAGGCGGTCGGCCGCGCTTTGAGCAAAAGCGGCAGTGGCGAAAAGGAGAAAGACGAGTTTGCGGATCACAGAGCGCGATTGTTTCAAAACCACTGATGATTGTCGATTAACGATTGTCGATTGCATCCTGCTACGAACTGAGGCGCTTTGGCAGTTTGTCGTAGATGCCACCGAAGCCGCCGTTGGAGAGGATGGCGACCACGTCGCCAGGTTTCAATTCCGGAGCGATGGTCGCAACGATCGCGTCCGCGTCGGAAAGATGCCATGCGGGGCGGCCGCGCTGCTTGAGTTCGTCGACCAGGGTCTGCACATCGAGACGCTCGGCTTCGAGGATGGCTTCGGCCTTGAAGATGGCGGCGACCACAACAGCATCAGCGAGCGCGAGCGCGTCGGCAAGTTCCTGCTGTAAGACGCGGCGGCGCAGCGTATTGGAACGCGGCTCGAGAATCGCCCACAGGCGGCGTCCGGGATAGCGCGTGCGCAGCGCCT
>Ga0097691_1000886_pt1 | contig 23840 bp, 27 predicted proteins | sample NGESurdeep072012_8_FD_72858 | JGI IMG/M metagenome (GOLD analysis project Ga0097691, IMG submission 72858) | Arctic peat soil microbial communities from Barrow, Alaska - NGEE Surface sample 210-1 deep-072012 | ecosystem: Environmental > Terrestrial > Soil > Wetlands > Peat ... | reverse complement strand
ACCGGCCTTACCAAGAAGGCGGTCGGCGGCGGCAACATCATCATCATGGGCGCGAGCCGGCAAAATACGCTCGCGGCCGCCGAAGCCGCCGTGGCGGGGATCCAGGCCGTGCCGGACGCAATCATGCCCTTCCCCGGCGGCATCGCGCGCTCCGGCTCCAAGGTCGGCTCCAAATACAAAGGCGCCAGCGCCTCGACCAACGATCCCTATTGTCCGACGTTGAAAGGCGCAGTGAACAGCGCGCTCGGCCCGGACATCGCCTCGGTGCTAGAGATCGTCATCGACGGGTTGACGCCCGAGGCGGTGGCCGCCGCCATGCGCGCCGGCATGGGTGCGGTGCTCGCGCTCGGTCCGCAACGGGGAGCCTTGCGCATCGGCGCGGGAAACTACGGCGGCAAGCTCGGTCCGCACCATTTCCATCTCAAGGACCTGCTGCCATGACGCCGCTCGTGCTCAGCCTACGCGCGACGCCCGCTCAGCGGCTCGATCTTTCGCCACTGGTGCCGAACCGGCTGGCCGGCATGAAGGAAGGGGATATTGCCGCCATCGAACTGCAGACCACGCGTGAGCGCGTGTGTGTCGGCGATGTTTTTCGCCTGCAAATGGGAGACCCGGCGCAAATCCAATTCGAAAGCGGCAGCGAACGCTTCGACCGCATCGGCTGCGGCATGAGCAGCGGCGAAATCCGTGTCGAAGGCGACGTCGGTATCCAGGCCGGGCGCTTGATGACCGGCGGCCGGCTCGAGATTGCTGGCAATGCCGGTCCCTGGGCCGCCTCCGGCATGAAGGACGGATCGATCGTCATCGCCGGAGCTGCCGGCGACCGGCTCGGCGGACCGCTCTCCGGCGAGATGGCCGGCATGCGCGGCGGCGTTGTCGTGGTGCGCGGCGATGCCGGAACGCGCGCCGGCGATCGGCTACGTCGCGGCACCATCATCGTCGAGGGCAAAGCCGGCGCTCACGCCGGCAGCCGCATGATCGCCGGGACCCTGATCGTGCGCGGCCGCGCCGGGCCGCTCCCCGGCTACCTCATGGCGCGCGGGACGCTGGTGCTGGCCGGCGGCTGCGAGGCCTTGTCCCCGACCTTCACCGAATGCGGCGTGCACGAGTTCGTCGCCAATGCCCTGATGGCGGCTTTCGTCAAGCCGCACAGCCCCGATCTCGCCGCCCTGCTGCGGCGGCCGTGGCGGCGCCTGCTCGGCGACATGGCGGTCATCGGCAAGGGGGAAATATTGTGTCCTCCGGCCTGAACTACCGCCGTCAGGCCCGGTTATGTCGTCAGACTTAGGTTTTGCGAGTAAAATTGCGGGTAGAATCGTGAGTGAAAATGAACCAATTGCGCGGAGCACATCGCCATGGGCTTCATCGAACTGGTGATCACCGTGTGTGCCGTCACTCATCCCACGCTGTGTGAGGATCGGCATCTGCAATACGCGTCGGGTCAGTCGTTGCGGCAATGCGCCATGGGGGCGCCGCCCTATATCGCGCAATGGATCGGGGAGCACCCGAAGTGGACGGCCGTGCGCTGGCATTGTGAATATCCGGGCCGAAAAGACGCTGCTTGATGCGGCCGGACTTTCGCGCAAGACGCGACGGTTTTCTCGACCGCATCGGTTTCCGCCCGCTGATCATGGGCATCCTCAACGTGACGCCGGATTCCTTCTCCGACGGCGGGTGCTTCATGGCGGCCGAGGCGGCGCTGGCGCACGCGCGGCAGATGGTCGCCGACGGCTGCGACATCGTCGATATCGGCGGAGAGTCGACGCGGCCCGGCGGCGCGCCGGTCGCACAAGCAGAGGAAATGGCCCGTCTCGAGCCGGTGCTGGCCGCGCTGGGAGAAAGCCTCGATGCGCCGCTGTCGGTCGATACCACAAAAGCCTCGGTGGCCGCGCGGGCGGCCGAACTCGGCGCCGTCGTCATCAACGACGTCTGGGGGCTGCAAAAAGACCCCGGCATGGCCGAAGCTGTTGCGCAGGCGGAAGCCGCCGTGGTCGTCATGCACAATCGGACGGAGACGGACGAAACCATCGACATCGTCGCCGATATCCGGCGCTTCTTCGACCGCTCGCTCGAGATCGCCGCGCGCGCCGGCATTCCGAGCAATCACATCATCCTCGATCCCGGAATCGGCTTCGCCAAGAGTAGCCGGCAGAACCGCGACGCGATCTCACGCCTCGGAGAGCTGAAAGGTTACGCCCTGCCGATCCTGATCGGCGCGTCGCGCAAGCGCTTCCTCGGCTCGCTCACCGGCGACGGCATCGAGGGAACGTTGATCGGCACAGTGACGATAAATCTAGCCGCGATCGCCGCCGGCGCCGCCATCATCCGCGTGCATGACGTCGCCGAACACGCCGCGGCGCTGAGGGTGCTTCAGGCCTTGCGCAGTGCGCGTTGAGTTTCGGTTCGTCAGAAATTACTTCCGGCAATCCGTGAGCTGCTTCTCCTCGATCGTGAACACGGCGCCATCCTTCACCTCGATATTGCGCACGGTGCAGACGCGGCCGGTCTTGTCGACGAGCTTGGCGTCGTAGCGGCCGGGCGTGACGCCGGTGATGCGCAAGCGTTCGTCGTGGTCGACGGTCCCGTCGCGATCGTTCTTGCACTGATCCGGGCCCCAAGTGTCCTTCCCTGCCGGCGACAACTGGAAACTGGTGACAGTGTAGAGCGTCAGGTTCCAGAAGCGCGTGCCCTTGCTTTTCTGGGCTATGGCGCCATTAGCCATCAGCGCAAGAATCGCGGCCACGATCAGAACTATTCGCATGCAAATCCTCCCTGCCAGCCGGCGATCACTGTCGCAGCAGCCGGTCCCGGTTCACAGCCTTGTCGAGATTGCGGGCCGCATCAAGTCCGACCGGTGCGACCAGCCGCGCCGAAGCGACATCCGCGCCTTCGAAGTCGGCGCCGGAAATGGTCGCGCCGGTGAGATCGGCGCCGCTGAGATCGGCGCCGCGCAGCGAGGCGCCGGAAAGGTTGGCCTTTTTCAGCGACGCGAATTGCAGGTCGGCGCGCGACAGATCGGCGCTGCGCAGATCGGCGCCGTCGAGACGCGCCGACTTGAGCACGGCATGGTTGAGGCCCATGGACTGGTTCTTCATGTCGGCGGCGAGATCGGCGCCGGTGAGCTTCGCCCCGACAAGGCTCGCAGCCGTGAGGTCGGCCGCGATGCGCGCCCCGGAGAGGTCCGCGCCGTCGAGCTTCGCACGCAGCATCTGCGCCGCGAACATGCGAGCCTGCTTGAGGCTGGCCCCGCTGAGATCGGCGTCCAGCAGCCAGGCCTGGTCTAGCACCGCGTTATCGAGCTTGGCGTCGGCGAGCTTCGTTTTGTTCAGCCGTGCCGCACGGAAGATTGCGCGAGAAAGATCGAGCCCGGACAGATCGAGCCCGGACAGCTTCTTGCCGGTGAAGTCGGCCGGACGATCCGGCGTCGCCGTGGCGGCGAGAGCGGCGACTTCGTTGCGCGTCATCTCTGCCGTCGTCATCTCGGCCGACGTCAGGTCGAGATAGCGCATCATGTCCTGCGCCGTCGCGGAAAGCGCGATGGCACAGAGCGCCAGCACGGCCAACGGTCTGCCCAGCATGTTCCGTCTCCGCTTCATCGTGACGCACGATGCCGCAGGATACGCCTATTCAGCCGTTGGGGGACAGCCTGTCGCGGAGGCGCTCGACGGCCGCCGGCAGATCGGCCATGGCGCGGACCACGGTATCGGCTCCGGCTGCCGCAAGCTGCGCCGCCAGTTGCGCATCGGCATGGCCTGCGCCGGCAAAGCCGATCGCACCCATGCCGGCCGCGCGGGCCGCAGTAATGCCGAGCGCGGAATCCTCGATGACGATGCAATCGGCCGGCGGTGCGTCGAGCGAACGCGCGGCGAACAGAAAGAGATCGGCCGCCGGTTTGCCGTTGGCGACCTGATCGGCGCTGAATACGTTATCGCCGAACAGCGGCGCGAGGCCCGTCACGTCGAGCGAAACGCGAAGCCGCTCGGGTGTAGAGGACGACGCGACGCAGCGCGCGTACGGTAGCGCTTCGATCGCCTGCCTGACGCCTTCGACCGGCTTCAGCTCGCGGCGAAATCGCTCAAGCAGCCGCTGCCCGGCCGCAACGCCGACATCGTGCGGGATCGGCGCCGACAGCAGCGCCTCGGCCGCGGCCAGCGCGTCCCGCAAGCGCCGGCCGGCAAAAATCCCGAGCGCCTCTTGCGTGGTCATCGGACGGCTGAGCGCGCTCATCAGCTCCGCCATCGCCGCATGTGCGATCATTTCGGAATCGACCAGCACGCCGTCGCAATCGAAGATCAGGAGCGTCATTCCGCCGGCCCGCCGCCGTTGATGCGAGTCGAGATGTCCGCCATCATGGCGGCGATATCTCCGTCGGAACGGGCGCGCCGCGGCGTCGCCAGCGGAATCTCGGCGACGATACGGGCGGGCCGCGCCGACAGCAGGAACACGCGATCGGCCAGACGCACCGCCTCTTCCAGATCATGCGTCACTAGCAGCGTCGTCATGGCGCGGCTTTCCACAAGGCTCACCAGTTGCTCGCGCAGGCGCGCGGCGAGCGCTTCGTCCAGCGACACGAACGGCTCGTCGAGCAGCAGCAGGTCCGGTTCGACCGCGAAGGCGCGCGCCAGCGCCACGCGGCGCGCCAGCCCGAGCGACAGCTCGCCCGGAAAATGCGCGCGATGCGTTGAGAGCTCCAGCACCGCGAACAGCCTTGACAACTCGGCGTCGACGATATCGGGCGCCACCAGCCGCACATTGTCCTCGACCGTGCGCCACGGCAGCAGCCGCGGCTCCTGAAACACCATCCCGAGCCTGCCCGCGGGCGGCCGCAGAACCGTGCCTTCGAAATCGCGGTCGAGTCCGGCGATTATGCGCAGCGTCGTGGTTTTGCCGCAGCCGGACGGACCGACCAGCGCGCCCACCTCGCTGTGACGCAGCGTGAATGCAAGGTCGCGCAAAATGTCGAGCCGGCCTCCCGACGCCGCGGTGAACGCCTTGCGCGTGACGCGGACCTTAAGAGGCCCGGGTTCGCCAGCGGGACGCGCGTCGTTCAAGGGGCTGCACCAGGAGGGTTTCGATCGCGAGAATGACGACAACGAATGTCAGCGCATAGGCAAGGATGCGCGTCACGTCAAACAATTGGAAGGCGATGCCGATCTCGAAGCCGACGCCGTTCGGCCGGCCGAGCAGTTCGACGATGAGCACGATCTTCCAGACCAGCGACAGGCCGGAGCGCGCCGCCGCCGCGATATAGGGCGCAAGCTGCGGCAATACGACATGCCGCAGCGCCTTCCAGCGCGGCAGGGCAAAGACCTGCGCCATCTCGTCGAGGCTCGCGTCGAGCGCGCGCGCGCCCTCGCGCACCGTCACCACCGCGTTCGGCAGCTTGTTGATGGCGACAGCCAGCACCGCCGCGATCTCGGTGAGCCCGGCCCAGATGAAGGCGAGAACGATGATGACGAGCGCCGGCAGGTTCAACAGCACGATCAGCCAAGGATCGCCGAGCCGGTCGGCGAGCTTGAACCGGCCCATCAGCAGCCCGATGGCGGTGCCGGCGGCCATGGCAAGCGTGAAGGCCAAAAACACGCGCAGGAGTGTGACGCCGGTCTGAAAGAACAGCTCGCCCGTGCGCGCTTCGGCGACGATGGTCGCGAGCACTTTCTCCGGTCCGGGCAGCATCTGCGCGCCGGCGAACAGCGACGCGACCCACCAGATCGCGACGAACAGGACGAGCGAGGCGAGCCGCAGCATGAACGGCTCACTCCGTCGCGCGCGGACGATAGAAGGTGCCGGGCGCGAGCTCCTTGCCCTGCCCCACCAGCGCCGGGCCGCCGAGCCCGGCGAGCACGCGATAGAGCACGCGCGCGTCGGCCTCCTCGGCTTCGACCGGCCGGTCCGGAATGCCCTGCCGGTAGCGGTCGCGGTAGACCTTAAGCGCGGCGGCGTCGCGCGCCCCGGTGAGCGGCGCGATGCGCTCCCATTCGACATCGGAAGTGAGCAGGATGTGCTTGGCCTTGGCGGTCACATCGAGGAAGCGCGCCACCGTGTCGCGATGCGCCGCCGCCCATTGCTCGTCGAACACATAGCCGATCATCGAGAGCTTCCCCTTCACCCCGAATTTCGGCAGCAGGTCTTCGATGTCGGCGAGGCGGCGGAAGCCCTGCGCTTCGAGGCGGGCGCAGAAATTCCAGTAATTGAGCATCGCGTCCATCTCGCCCTGCTGCATCTTGCCGGCGAGCAGCGCCGGCGCGCCATAGACGATCGTCGCCTGCTGCTTGAGATCGATACCCTGCTGCTTCGCCGCAGCGGCGAGCAAGAGCCAGCTCTTGTCGATCGGCCCGCCGGCCACGGCAAGCGACTTGCCCTTGAGATCGGCGAGCGTGCGGATAGGGGAATCGGCCTTCACCATCACCGCGCCGAGCGCGGTCGAATAGGGATAGAACACGAGCCTGGCGCCGAGATCGCGTTCGCGCGAGACCCACAGCCAATCGGCGACCATGACATCGGTGGAGCCGCCGCGTAGCGCGATCTTGCCGGCCTCGGGGCTGGCGAGCTCTATCGCCTTGATATCGAGGCCCGTCTGCTTGTCGAGACCGTGCGCGCGCCCGACATCGAGCTCCCAGGCGACCGTGCCGGTCTTCTGGATCGCCAGCCGGATCGTGTCGGCGAAGGCCCCCGTCGCGGTCAGATAGACAATAGTGGCAAGGCATAGCCGCAAGCAGCGGAGAAGAACGCGCGAATTCGACATGAAATAGTCCTGCCTGACGCTGAAACCGGTGCGATGCATCAAAGCTTCATACGCGATTTAGTTCACGTTGTGGCGCGCAAACCTAGTGGTCTGATTCCTTCAGACCATTCCTATGCCGAAACAGTTCAAGCTGCATGAGAGCGCCGGCCCGCCTCCCGCGCAGGATCCGACGCTTCGGACGGATTCTGACATTTTGGCAACACTTGGCCGAAAAGTGACCGTAAGTTTCGAGGCCGAGGTGCCGGCCGGCAAGCTGGTCCACGCCATCGTCGACAACTACGCTACCCACAAGCTCCGAAGGTGCGTGCCTGGCTCGCCAGCCATCCGCGCTGGACCTGCTTCGTCGAGGAAAACAATGCACACCCTAAATCCTTTGTCTGGACCGCCGATCCCGATCGCGTCCTCGCCACTGTCGGGAAGCAAACGTTGGAGTCGATCCACTAGTTTTAATCGTCGCATGCTGACAATCCGGCCGATCGTGGGAGGCCGCTGCGTCGCTGTCGGCAGTGCCCTTGAGTTGGGCCGACGAAGCCATATCATCTCGCGGATGGGCGGCTCCGGCCGGAGAAGGAGGTGCGATGCGATCGATACGAATGCGAGGATGGCTGCCAGGCGCCGGCGCGATGCTGGTCGCGTTTGCCGCGACGACCGGCTCCGTGGCCGCGGCCGAACTCAACGACTACCCGACCGAGGCGCGCGCCGACTACGTCTTCGCCTGCATGAAGACCAATGGCGACACCCAGCAGGCGCTGCGGCAGTGCTCCTGTTCGATCGACGTCATCGCCTCGATCCTGCCCTATGAGCGCTAGGTGGCGGCGCAGACCGTATTGAGCCTCTCGCAGGTTGAAGGCCGTTTCGGCGCCATGTTCCGCTCACCCGAGCCGGTGAAAGCGGCGGTCAACAATCTGCGCCGCGCGCAGGCGGAAGCCGAGGTGCGGTGTTTTTGATATTTACGCGTCATTCCGGGGCGCGGGCTTCAGTCCGCGAACCCGGAATCCAGAACCACGCACCGACCTTGTAACTGGATTCCGGGTTCGCGCTTCGCGGCGACCCGGAATGACGGAATATCACATCGCCGATCCCGTGGCCGGCCATTCGCCCTTGAACACGTGCTTCTCGGTATCGGCCGCCTGCGCCCGGAACGAGGCCGCGCCATTCGGCACGTAGGTGAAGCGGATGCTCGGATTCTCCGAGATCGAGATGCCGCCTTCCATCACCAGCACCAGCTCATCGCCCTGCCAGATCTTCAGATCGTCGACGAAGAAGGCCGGAATGTAGAGGTGCGTGATCTGGTCCATCTGCAGCCCGGAATTGTTTGGATGGCGGATCATGATCTGCGCCACGCGTCGCGACGAAGCCGGCGGTGTGCGATCGGACGGCCCGAACTGCCGGAACCGCATCTCGCCGAGATGCACATTCGCTTCGCTCGCATCCTTGATCGCCGGCGCCGAGCAGCCGCCCGCCGCCTTCACATAGGTCTTCACCATGTAGAGTTTACCGTCGCTCAGCTCGGCGACCGCATGCACATTGGTGTAGGAATTCACCCGCACGCGGGTCGAGATCGCGCTGACGGCGGCGTTGCGGCCGAAAGTGAAGGCCGCCGCGACCGGCGACGGATTCTCGTCGATGACGATGGTGACAGCCTTCACCTGACGGGAATCGCCCGCCGGGATGGTTGAGCGCACCGTGAGCGGCACGATCGCCGCGTCCTCGGCCCGGTACGGCATCTCCAGCGAGATCAGGCCGCCGCCATCGAGCAGCGGGCGATCCTTGAACACCGTGCGCGCCAGCATGGGCCAGGGATCGTCGGCCATAGTCGGCTCGGCCGCGCCGGCGAAGCTGTAAAGGCCGAGCATCGCGGCGGCGGTCGCAGACATGCAAACCACGCGCAGAGCATTCATCGTCATGATCCGGCCTCCTCGTGGCAATCAGCGCTTCCTGCGATTCCGTCATTCCCATTCGAGTTCGGCGAAAGCCGCCGTGGCGTTGCGCGCATTATACGCCTTGAACAGCTCCCAGCGATCACTTTCCGAGGCGCAGGCGTTCTTGACCGCCGCCGCCATCGGCACCCCGCGCTTGATGGCGTCCCGCACATCGCTGGCGAGGCGCTCGAAATAGCGCCGCTCGTCGGCGAGCCCTTGCGGCCATTGCGTCACCAGCGGCCCGTGCCCGGGCACGACGCGCTCAGCATGAACGCGCGCAAGCTCGTCCAGCACCTTGAGCCAGCCCTTGAGGCTTCCGTCAATCACCGGCACATGCCGCACGAACAGCAGATCACCGGAAAACAGCGTGCCGGAGCGATGATCGAGCACCGTCAGATCGTTGTCGCTGTGCGCCGTCGGCCACGCCGTCAGCGTGAGCCGGCGCTTGCCGAGGTCGATGTCGCGTGTGTCCGACACCACTTGCGTCGGCGCAACGATCGTCACCTCCGCCATCAACGCCTCGCCCATCGAAGGCCGGAAGCTTTGGAGGTAATAACGTCCGTGCGTGGCCAAGGCGCGCGGCAGATTCTTGTGGCCGACGAAGACGACACCGTCGCCGGCGAATGCTGCATTGCCGAAAACATGATCGGGATGCATGTGGGTGTTGATCACATAGCGCACCGGCTTGTTCGTATGTGCACGAACAGCCGCCAGCAGTTCACGCCCCTCGCGCACGCTGCCGCCGGCATCGATCACCGCCACCGAATCGGAACCGACGACGAATCCAACATTGGCGATGGCGCCTTCGTTCTCTCGGTTCATCAACGCGATAGCGCCGAAATGAACGAAAACGCCGGGCGCGACTTCGCTCACCGCCAGCGGCGCAATGTCTTCTTCCGCGCGTGCCGCAGCCGGCGATGCGATGCAGGCGAACAAAATCAACGCTAAAGCCGCGCTCCGCGTGAGCATGCGACGTTTGTTCCAACTCACGCTGCAAACGCCGATGAATCCCATGGGAACCATGTGCGTGTTCTGCCCACCTTTTCACGCTGCACTGCACAAACATCGGTTTCGTGAGGTCGTGCAAAGTTTTTAATCATATATTTTTTGTTGCGCTCGGAAAAAAACGTGCATAGAGTAAATTATGGTTTCCGGCTTCATGGGCGTCAGTTTACCGGGAATGCTGACGTTTCTTTCGTAGGCTTTGGCGGGGCATCAGCATGCCCCAGGCGCGACGCCACGCTGTGACACGCTGCCGGAAACTCTTCCCAAAGTACGGGTGCCGATACGCGGCACGTAAAAAGTGCGGTTGTACCGGTCAACCCGCGATCATGTCGCAGGGAGGATACGGATGCGCAATCTGCTGCTAACAGGCTGCATCGGGGCCGTAGCGGTACTCGCCGCTACAACCGCCAACGCGAACGACCAGTTGCAAAAAATGTCGCAGAACCCAAAGGACTGGGTGATGCCGGCAGGAGACTACGCGAATACGCGCTTCTCGAAGCTCAAGCAGATCACCGCTGCCAATGTTGGCAAGCTGCAGGTGGCGTGGACGTTCTCGACTGGCGTTCTGCGCGGTCACGAAGGCACGCCATTGGTGATCGGGGACGTCATGTATGTTCATGGCCCCTTCCCCAATCCCGTTTACGCGCTCGACCTCAATAATGACAGCAAGATTCTATGGAAATACGAACCGAGACAGGATCCCGACGTCATCCCGGTGATGTGCTGCGATACGGTCAATCGCGGCCTCGCCTACTCCGACGGCAAGCTGTTCCTCAATCAGGCCGACACCACCCTGGTCGCGCTCGACGCCAAGACGGGCAAGGTCTTGTGGCAGGAAAAGAACGGCGATCCGAAGAAAGGCGAGACCGGCACGTCGGCCCCGCTGGTCGTCAAGGACAAGGTCCTGGTCGGCATCTCGGGCGGCGAATTCGGCGTGCAGTGCCGCATGACCGCCTACGACGTCAACACCGGCAAGGTCGCGTGGAAAGCCTTCTCGGAAGGCCCCGACGATCAGCTCCTGGTCGACCCGCAGAAGACCACCGAGCACGGCAAGCCGATCGGCAAGGACTCCAGCCTCAAGACCTGGCAAGGCGATCAGTGGAAAATCGGCGGCGGCTGCACCTGGGGCTGGATCTCTTATGATCCCCAGTTGGATCTCGTCTATTACGGCTCCGGCAACCCGTCGACTTGGAATCCCAAGCAGCGCCCGGGCGACAACAAGTGGTCGATGACCATCTTCGCCCGCAATCCCGACACCGGCATGGCCAAGTGGGTCTACCAGATGACACCCCACGACGAGTGGGACTATGACGGCATCAACGAGATGATCCTCGCCGACGTCAATGTCGGCGGCACCAACCACAAGGCGCTGGTCCACTTCGACCGCAACGGCTTCGGCTACACCCTCGATCGCGACACCGGCGCGCTGCTGGTCGCCGACAAGTTCGATCCGAAGGTGAACTGGGCCACCAAGGTCGACATGGACAAGAACTCCAAGACCTACGGACGCCCGCTGGTCGTTTCGCAATACTCGACCGAGCAAAACGGCGAAGACCACAACAGCAAGGGCATCTGCCCGGCCGCGCTCGGCTCCAAGGACGAGCAGCCGGCGGCCTATTCGCCGGAGACCAAGCTGTTCTACGTGCCGACCAACCACGTCTGCATGGATTACGAGCCGTTCCGCGTGTCCTACACCGCCGGCCAGCCCTATGTCGGGGCGACGCTGTCGATGTATCCGCCTCCGGGTGAGACGAACATGGGCAACTTCATTGCCTGGGACGCCGGCAAGGGTAAGATCGTCTGGTCGAACAAAGAGCTGTTCTCGGTGTGGTCGGGAGCTCTCGCGACCTCCGGCGGCGTGGTCTTCTACGGAACGCTGGAAGGCTATCTCAAGGCGGTGGACGCCAAGACGGGTAAGGAACTCTACAAGTTCAAGACCCCGTCTGGCATCATCGGCGACGTGATGACCTATGAGCATGGTGGCAGGCAGTACGTCGCCGTTCTCTCGGGCGTCGGCGGCTGGGCCGGCATCGGCCTCGCCGCGGGTCTGACCGATCCGCATGCGGGCCTCGGTGCGGTCGGCGGCTATGCCGCGCTGAGCAGCTACACTTCGCTCGGGGGCCAGCTCACGGTGTTCGCACTGCCGGGCAGCTGAAGCCCACGGATGGTGTGACCGAATGCAACGGACCCGGCGCATCACTTGCTGATGCGCCGGGTTTGGCTCGGTCGTTGTCGGCACCATGGGCAACGCGACGGTAATAATAAAAGGACATCCCGTGAGACGACATGATTGTGTGGCCGCGACGCTGGTCGCGGTGGTGTTTGCCTTCGGCATCGGCCGCGCGGTCGCCGATGGCACGGGCGATCCGAAGTCAGTCAAGGACGAAGGCGGCAAATATTACGACAAGGACGGCAATCCGACCTATCACGTCGGCAGCGACGGCACTGTGGACTGGTACACCTATTCCGGCTTCCGCCGCTATCACTCGGAATGCCATGTCTGCCACGGCCCCGACGGCAAAGGCTCGAGCAACGCGCCGGCGCTGAAGGATTCGCTGAAGGCGATCAGCTATTCCGATTTCGTCAACACGGTGGTGAACGGCCGCAAGAACGTCAACACCGCGTCGGACAACGTGATGCCGGCCTTCGGCACCAATCCGAACGTGATGTGTTATCTCGACGACATCTTCGTCTATCTGCGGGCGCGCGCCAACGACGCCGTCCCGCGGGGGCGGCCGGTCAAGCACGAGGAGAAATCCAAAGCCGCGGAAGATGCGGAAACAGGCTGCATGGGAGATAAGTGAGCATGGGTCTCGGCCTGACGCGTTCCAACGAACGAGGTCGATCGAACGAACGAGGTCGATCGTGACAGTCCAGGCTGCGAAATGGCTGGCCACCCTCGCCGCTTGCGCGGTGGCGACGCTGGTGCTGGCGCGTAGCGCAGCGCTGGCGCAGGGCGTGCCGCAAGGGATCCCCGCGCCCGGCCCTGCGCAAGGCGGCGCGCGCCCGGAAGCGCCGTTCGAATTGGTCGATCCGAAGGTGTTCAGGGTCTGCGCCGACCCGCGCAACATGCCCTACTCCAACACCGAAGGCGAAGGCTTCGAGAACAAGATCGCCGAGATGCTCGCCAAGGAGCTGGGCAAGAGCATCTCCTTCACCTGGTATCCGAACGCGCCCGGCTTCGTGCGCCAGACGCTCGCCGTCTACAAGTGCGACATCATCATGGGCATGCCGCAGGGCGACGATATCGTCCAGGTGACCAACCCATATTACCGCACTGCCTACACGCTGGTGTACAAGCCGGGAAACGGCCTCGACGGCGTCGACACGCTCACCGACCCGCGCCTCAAGGACAAACATATCGGCGTCATCGCCGGTACGCCGCCGGCCACCAACTTGGTGCTCGACGGCTTGATGGCCAAGGCGAAGCCTTATCCGCTCGTCATCGACACCCGCTTCGACTCCTCCGCCGCCGCGATGATGCAGGACATCACCGACGGGACCATCGATGCCGGCGCGCTGTGGGGCCCGCTCGCCGGCCATTACGCCAAGCAGGCGGGTGTGCCGGTCACGGTGGTGCCGCTGCTTAAGGAGACCAATGGCCCGCGCATGAGCTACCGCATCGGCATGGGAGTGCGCTACTCCGACCAGGAATGGAAGCGCGAACTGAACCGGCTGATCCGGGAGAAGCAGCCGCTCATCAATGCGATGCTGCAGAGCTACGGCGTGCCGCTGCTGGATGAGAGCAATCACCTCATCACGCCGGCGGCGAGCGCGAAGTAGCCGGGCCGTGCGCCGGCGGCACGCCGTTCTCGCCCTGCTCGCGGCGGCGCTTGCCGGCTTACCGGCCCGCGGCGACGAACTGTCACCGCCCGAGCCCGCTGACTACCGCCTCGACGACTACCGGTCGCCGACGCCGGATACGCTGCGCGGCGCGCGCGTGGTGACGACCGCCGAAGCCGAGGCGCTATGGAAGCGCGGCGGCGCGGTCTTCGTCGACGTGCTGCTGCGTCCGCCAAAGCCGGCCAACCTTCCCTCCGGCACTATCTGGCGCGACAAGCCGCGCCTCGACATCCCCGGCAGCCTCTGGCTACCCGACACCGGCTATGGCGCGCTCGCCCCGCCGATGGAGACCTACTTCCGCGCCAGCCTGACCAAGGCGACCGGCGGCGATCGCGCGAAGCCGCTGGTGATCTATTGCCTGCGCGAGTGCTGGATGTCCTGGAACGCCGCCAAGCGCGCCGTCGCGCTCGGTTACAGCAACGTCATCTGGTATCCGGACGGCGCCGACGGCTGGGAGAAGGCGGGACTGCCGCTCGCGTCCGTCGCGCCCGAGCCGAGGCCGCCGCAGTGATCGCCGAAGGCCGCGGTCGTGCGCGGAGGAAATTCCGCAACACGCAACAACCGCTCACGGCACGCTCGGCGCCGGCCTCGCCGCCACCGCCGTGTCGCCGGAATAGGCGGTCTCCTTGCGCACGCACACCACTTTGACGCGCTCGTTTTCGACCAGGTTGCGGCCGATGTCAGTCGAGGCGAGTTAGCCTGTCCGTGCATGAAGCAGGTCGCGGCATTCCCGAACGACACCGGCATGACTATGACATCGATGGCATTCGTGCGGCTGCAATCGCGGAGGTCGGGCGTGTTGGCAAGCGAGCAGATCAGGATCAGGGCAGTCACTGTCGGCTCCAAAAAGACGAGTTGGGGGCGTGCGGTCCCGAGGCCGCGCGTCCGGCGATGCGGACGCGTCGTGTTGTGCGTTGCTCTACGCAAGAGCCGCGCCAGTTTCGAGCGGGCAGTGCCAAGTCCTTGCGGATTTTTGTGGGTGCGTGCGGTTGTATTTCGCCGCAATCACCGCCCGGGCGTTTTCGCAGTGAAGCAAAAGCGGGCCACTCGGTACCATGGGAAGCATTGCCCGGCTTCAACCGCCGAAATGCGATCGGACCTTCTCCATCAGCCAGGTCCAGGCCTCGAACTCCTGTGGCCCGGCGGTCTTGTCGACCGCGCTCTGGAGATAATTGAGCTCGCGCTCGATACGTTCGCGCGGCAGCATCTTGAGCCGGCTCACCAGGATCGCGGCCTCAAGCACCGCCGCCTTGGCGCGATTGAAGCCCTGAAACGGCACGTGCGAGGTGAGGCGCACCACGCAGCAGCGGAAGCGCGGCCGCTGCGGATCGTCGGTCATGCCGGTCACCGCCAGCTCGGCATGGGCGAGCGCGCCGGCCAGCCGCGGCACCGGCACCTCCTCCGACACCACCGTCGGCCAGTCGCGCCGGCCGGTCAGGCAGCCGGCGAAGACGCGCACATCGTCGGTATGGCTCGCCGTCGCGAACGGCACCGCCATGAGATTGTCGAGCGTGGTCGAAGGGCGGAACGGGGCGATGATCCAATCGTCGTCCTCGGCGATGAGGCCGATCGGCGCGATGTGCACGCGGCCTTCGCTGTCGGTCGTAATGACGATGGTCTCGCGGATCATCGGCATCGGTCACATCCCGCGCTCATTCATCGTCGCCCTCCGCGCTGCGCTCTCCGGCGCCGCGCAGCGTGTGGCCGGCCGCGCGCAGCCTGGTGATATCCTCCGGCTTGCGGTCGACGGCGCAGCCCCAGTCGAGCGGCTCGTCCTGCATATAACGCTTACCCAGCAGCCAGGCGATCTCGGCCTTCGCCAGCTCGGCGCCGAGATAGAAGGCATGCGGGCCGTTGCTCTCGACGCCGAGCTTGGGAAACAGCGAGAACGCATCACTGGCGACGTGATGCATGCCGCGCGCATAGACGTGGATTCCATCCTCCGCCGTCTCGATGCGGAAATTGCCGTCGCGCACCTGCGCGGCGAGTGCGGCGATCTCTTCCGGGCTATTGGGGAACGGCTTGCGGTCGTGCAGTTGCAGCAGCGCGCCGCCATAATCCTTGGGCAGGCTATGGTCCTCGCGCGCGGCGAACATCATGCGCCGCGCCGCATCGTGCTCCTGCAAAGTGCGGCGGGTATGCGGGCTCACCTGCACCACCAGCACGTTGCGGATATGCAGCTCCGAGCAGATGCCGATCAGCGCCGCCGTCACGCCGCCGCTGTCGGCATCGGTCAGCTCGGTGAGATTGCCGGTGCCCATTAGAATGTCCGCCTCCGGCAGCCGTTGCCGCAGCTCGGCATAGCGCGCGAGCGAGGCCATGAAACCGAAGTGGATCGGATCGAGGATCGGATCGAGCACCGGTTTGATGCCGCGCTTGTCGGCGGCCTCCATCGCGCGCAGCAGCGAGGCGAGATCGCCATGGCTCGCCGGCACCAGTACCGGCGTCGCGCCGGTGTCGGCGGCGATGGAAAGCGTATTTTCGGTCAGGCTGAGCAGGAATTGCGCGCCCGCCTCGGCGCCGGCGCGCAATTCCGCGGGGTCGGCGGAATCGACACTGAGGGCAAAGCCTTCGCCACGCAGCGCCCGCACCGCCTCTTGCAAATGCGGAAACGGCGTGTCGGGCAGACAGCCGAGATCGATCACGTCGGCGCCGGCCGCGCGGATGGCGCGGGCGCGAACAAGAATGTCCGCGACACTGAGCGCGGAGGCATCGACGATCTCCGCGAAGATGCGGATGTCATGGCGCGACAGATCGAGGTCGCGTCCGCCCTTGCCGAAATAAGCGGGCAGGTCTTTCAGCTCCTCCGGCCCGCGCTCGAACGGAATGCCGAATTCGGCGCTGAGCCGGTCGAGGTCGGCGCGGCAGCGCCCGGGCACCATGATGCGGGTCGCGTCCACCGGGCGCGGGACGCGGCGCGCGATGATCGCCTCGGTCATCAGCGCGGCGACCTTGACCCCGACATTGATCACCGACCAGGCGAAGCCCGGGCTCTTCATGCCGGCGAGCACCTTCTCCAGCCGCGGCTGCGCCAGATGGCCGGTGAGAAAGGCGATGCGCTCGGTCATGCGAGCTCGCGCTTGCGGCGGGTGAGCGCCTCGCCGAGCTCGGCGAGCGTCTCGACCACGGCAACGTCATCGAAAGTTTTCAGCCGCCCGGTGTTCTCGAGATCGATGCGGCGCGGATAGACCTTGACGATGCCCTTCGGTGCCTCGGTTTCCAGTTCCGGCGCGGTGTCGCAGGCAAAGACGATCGACGGCACGCGGCATTTTCCGGCCTGCGCGAATACATTGGTCGCCAGCGTGTCGGAAATTCCAGCGACGCACTTCGCTACGGTGTTCGAGGTCGCCGGCCCCAGCACCAGCGTGTGGTAGACGCCGTAATAGAAGGCGCCGACCGGCGGTGCACTCGCCGTGGTGTCGCGGAAGATGCGCGCCGACTTCGGCAATTGGAAGTCCTGCTTGTACATGCGGATGACTTCCGCCGCGGCGCGGCTGACGAACAGGTCGACCTCGTCGAGCTCACGGATGAGGGCGAGACATTCCTTGAAGAAATGTCCCGATCCTGTCAGGGCCCAGCCCCAGCGCGGCGTCTTAACCTTGGCCATGGGGATGAATGTAAGCCCGTTGCGTCCTGCTGTTGCAAGTCGATGCGGGTGCCTACCGTCCCGCCGGTGCGGATGGCGGCGCCCGCTGCCGCATGCGCCTCGGGAGCCACGATAAAGGCTTGCGCACCGCTGGCGGCCAGGAACCGGGGAAAGGCCGGGTCGACTACACCGCGCGCGGCGAGATCGGCTGCCGAGACCGGACCGTCGGGCGCCGCGCCGTGTTTGACCAGCACAAGCCGCCTCACGCCGAACCGTCCGGCAAGCCAGGCGGCAAGGCTGTCCGAGGTGATGTCCCAGCTTGGCGAGATGTCCGACGCCCGCAGCACCATGGCGGCGGGCGCCCAGACCGGCACGTTGCCGTCGCGCAGCACCCGGCGGATCGCCGCTGCGGAGGCCGCGACGGTAAAGCCCGGCCTCAAGTTCGCCAGCGCCAGCCCGAATTGCTCCATAGCGAGCAGCGCCATGGCATGGGCCGCGGCATCGTCGAAGCCCATTGTCGCCTGCGCCGCGCGGACCGCATCGGAGAAGGCGCCGCCGCCGGGCACGAGGATGACGCGGCCGCCGCAGGTGGCAAGCGCGTCCAGCCAACGGATAAGGTGCTCGGAACCGGCAAGACTGCCGCCGAGCTTGACCACGGTGATGTCGCGGTCTCGCATCTACTCCGCCGGTCTCGACCGCGCCGCGGGATAGAGCTGATAGACCTTGGCGATGTCGGCCGGCCGCTGCCGCCTGATCTCGACGCCGACGCGGCCGGGACCGACGTCGAGCTTCTCGACCTTCACCGTCACGCGCTGCACCCGCGGATAGCCGAGCACGAAAGCGGCGATCCGCTCGGCCAGCGTCTCGACCAACGGAATGTGGCCGTTGGCGGCGATCAGGCGGATGCCGTCGGTCATGATGTCGTAGGAGAGCACGTCGCGCATGTCCTGCGCCGGCTGGCCGGCGCGGGCGATCTCGGCGTCGACGTTGAAGCGCACGCTCTGCGCCGCCGCGTGCTCGTGCTCATAGACTCCTATGCGCACCGGCAGCACGAGATCGTGCACGAAAACGCGGTCGGTCTCACCGTCCTTGGCGGCATCCGCGGAATAGCCGCGCGCGGCCAGCAGCCGGTAGTCGGCCTTGCCCGGTTCGGCGCGCTCGGCGGCGGCGCTGCGGATATCGGGCGGGATCAATGCGCGAATGAGGCTGACGGCGGCGGGATCGAGCCCGGCCTTGCGGTCGTGCGCCGCGCAGAGCGCGCCCCTGAAACCGAGATAATCCGGCGCCAGCAGCAGCAGGCGCGGCACGTCCGGCGCTTCCAGCGATCCGGCCAGCCCGGTCAGCAGCCCATGGGCGCGGCATGCGCGCGCGAAATCCCCGAGCGACGCGAGGTCGGCATGGTCGAGCAGCCGGCCGCCGCTCTTGTTGGCCGTATCCAGCATGGCGCCGGCAAAGCCGCATTCGGCCATGAGCGGCACCAGCCCCGCATCCGCCCCGCTGTCGGCGAACATCACGCCGACAATCTTGGTCCTGCGCGCCAGCGGCGCCAGTGCTCGGATGCAGTCCTCCCGCCGGCCGCCGGGGAACAGGCCGACCTTGACGTAGTCGACCCCCGCCGCGGCCATGTTCTCCACGGCGCTATATATAATGTCGGGCTGCATCGGCAGGTCGCCGGTGACGGCGCTCGCCGGCCGCCGCCCGGCAATAGCGGCAACTGCGGCCCGCACCGCCGCCGGCTCGAGCGCGCCGAGGGCGCCCTTGGCCGGGTCTTTCATATCGATAATGTCGGCGCCATGGGCCAGGGCGATTTCCGCCTCCCCCGGCCCGGTCACGCTCGCCAGCAGCATTGTCATTCGTGCACTCCATCGAGAGCCGGAAGCAGGCGGTTGCGCACCAGAAAGTCGAGCGCGCGCGACCAGGATTTGTCGGTGTTGCCGCGCATATCTGCGCTCATCGCGGCAATCAATTCGCCGGTCGCCACGTTCCTTACGTAAATGTTCATATTCAGGATCAGGTTCGACACTTTCTGCACCGTGCCGGCGATCGACAGTTTGGCGCCGACTTTGGCGGCGAGATCGGCATCGCAGCCGCCGCACTCCTGCAGATGCACCGCATGCGCCTGTGCGTCCACCGGGGCGATATCGACCACCCGGAACTTTGTGGTCTCCGCGAGCCGCCGGCGTAGCGCGTTGCTGATTTGCACGATGCGCTGCTGCTCGTCGGCGCGCGGCCCATTCATCTCGCCGTCGAGGCTGGTGTCGATCAACTCGAAATCGAACACCGCCACCGGCTCAACGGAGGCGGCCTGCGTCATGGCGAGCGGAACGAGCGCCACCAGCGGAACCGCGAGCTCCCACAGTGCATACATCATTGCAGCACTCCGCCTGACGACATAAGGGGCGAACGCTCTGCCGTCAGCTTAGGCAATATCGAGGGAATGTCCCTCATTTTGTTGAACTCGGCGCGGCGAGCGTTGCCGGTTGATGAGGCTATGCGGCTTGTAGATTTTCCTCAAGCTTGTTTCTCGTCGTGAACTTGGCCTGATGGGCAATCAGCGCTGCTCTGAGTGCGGGCAAGTGCTTGTACGCTTTCAGACGACGGAAGCCTTTGGCTGCCTCCATCATGCCGGCAGCGGTCCAGCGCAGCGCCATGGCAGCATTTCGCCATCGCTTCACGTTGCGACAGACGCGGCGCACAGTCCCCATCATGTTCTCGATTGAGTTGGTGCAGGCGAGCGAGCGCCTGAGCTTGGCCGGCAGGCCGAGACGGTTGACGGTCAGCATCTCGTCGAGCCCTTCGAGAGTGCTGCCGGCAACACCGGACGCATCCTGCTCAAGCCTGCGGGCAAGATTGCGTAACAGCCGCTCGGCCTTGAGGCATGGGCATTTTGCTACGCGAAGCAAAAGAACGTGCCGACCGCAAAAGCTGCCCCTGAGGGCGCTGGCGATATTTGGACGTGGGTTGGGCTCGATGCCGACACGAAGCTTGTTGCGTCTTGGTACGTCGGTGGGCGCGACAGCAAAGCGGCTATGACGTTTATGGATGATCTGGCACCGCGCCTTGCTTCCCGCGTCCAACTCACCAGTGACGGCACAAGCCATATTTGGAAGCGATTGAAGGCGCGTTCGGCGGCGACATTGACTATGCAATGCTGGTGAAGATTTACGGCGCGGCCCCGGAAGGTCAGCGCCGTTATAGTCCCGCCATCTGCACCGGGGCGCACAAGTATCGCGTCGAAGGTAATCCCGATCCGAAGCATGTCAGCACTTCGTTTGTAGAGCGCAGCAATCTTTCGATCAGGATGGGCAACCGTCGCATGACGCGGCTCACCAATGCTTTCTCAAAGAAGGCCGAAAACCACGCGCATATGATGGCCATCTACTTCATGCACTACAATTTTGTACGCATTCATCAAACCTTGAAGATCACTCCTGCAATGGCGGCAGGCGTTACGAACAACCTTTGGAAAATGCCTGATATGGTGAAGGTGTTTGAGGAATGGGAATCTCGGCAATGACGCTACCGACCCTATGCCGGCGACCTAATCCAAGCCAACATATTGTGCAGAGCGTTCGGCCATTCTTGGGGGTTGGGCAAAGCATGAACCCAGACCGCCAGCAGCACCATCTGCAGCATCACTCCGAACCACAGCAACGTTCTAAATCCATAGGGAATAAACGTGCTGGCGAACACCAGTACGCCGACGACCAAGGATTTCCATATTGCGACGCCGAACACCGTGAGTGCTACGACGTACACGCCGACATTCCATGCCAACAGGATATGATGTCTTGTCATGCCAAGAAAATGCTGCTTGATGAATTGCTTTAGCGGTTTCAGTGCGACCCGCCTGAGGCGGTGATATAGGATTTGATGGATACTCCACGACAGATTCACCATCCTCAGACGCGAAGAGATCATGAGTTGTCGGTGAAATTGCGCGTTGACCAGAGTTTGGCGTCTTACCAGCCGAATCGCCAAGTCGCGTTGCAAAATCGATTCAGCTAGCTCTTTTTGGGTAGCCTTTAACTTGGCTTCCAAGGAGGGAAGATCTGGTGTGTCGCTAATATTCACTGTAACTCGCTACCTGAGGTTGTGCCTTGACCGGCCTTCATTGAGTGGTTCACCTATAATGTTAGTTGAGAGTTGACCCTGACGCCAGCGTGGCCCGGCGGAGGATTGCGGTAGGGACGTCCATTACTGGACGCCCCCCGCACAGATCCGTACGTGCGGATTTCCCGCATACGGCTCCCACCTCGGGTGTTTGACGGCGAAGCGCTCGCTCGGCCAGGGGTGAAGGATGCGGGGTTTTGGGAGGAAGTCGTCGGCCAGCTTCTCGATCCTTTTCCAGGTGGTGCCATCCTTCTGACTGCGCCGCCGAAGCGTGCGCCGCCAGAGGCGGGCAACATGGAGCCGGAAGGCCGCGAGTGCCGGGAAGTTTGTCGGCACTGCGTGGTAGCCAAAGAAGCCGGTGACGACCTGCCGCAGCCACGTTCCTTGCATTGGGATGGGCTGATGCATTCGCTGCCGCAGTTCGCCTTTTACCTCCTTGAGCTTGGCCCCCATGCGATCGCGTCGGATCTTCCGCTTGAGGAGGAAGCTCGCTCGGCGCGATTTACCGCAGAGGAACGGGAGAGTAGGCCGAAGGGATTGCACCTTCGGCCTCTCGCAGAACGGTGCGTGAGACTCTCGCCTCACACCGCTCCCATCAGGCAAACGTACCGGTCATACCAAGTTGCCAGTGCGCGAAGAGACTCGCTTTTTCCTGAGCCAATTTTTGAAGAAAGCGGCTCGTGCGAATCTTGTGAGCTTTGAAGCGTTTGAACTTCCGCCTCGCCCAAGCCAGAATCATCTGATTGACGTATCTGAGCAGAGGGTACAGAGCCGAGGGCGAGTATCGTCCGTAGTATTCTATCCATCCCCGTAGGAGAGGATTGATCTGCCGTGCGATCTCGTCCATAGGCAAGTCTGTTCGATGTCGAAGGTTCAATTCTCGTATCGTCGCCCGCATAGCCTTCAACGCCGAGGCGCTGACCGCCGGGTTGAAGCCCCAGAACAGAGTGTTGTCTCGGGAGCGTCTAACCAGACGGGGCCGAAAGCCGTATCCGAGGAAGTCGAATTGAATGTTCGGATACGTGCCTTTGCGCTTCCCGTCTTTGCAGTAAACGATCTTGGTTTTCGTCGGATGCATCTCCAGGCGGCACTCTGCCAGGCGCTCTTGCAGCTCTGCCTTGAGAGCTTGAGCTTCTTGTTCGTTCCGGCAGTGGACCAACCCATCGTCTGCATACCGGCACCACGGGAGGTCTGGGTGCGTCCGTGTCATCCAGAGATCGAACGCGTAATGTAGGAACAGGTTTGCCAGAGTCGGGCTGACAACGCCCCCCTGAGGGGTTCCACGCGTTCGCTCAGCCCTCGATCCGTCTACGTGTTCCATTGGCGCCGTCAGCCATCGTTCGATGTAGAGTAGCGCCCATTTGCACGTCACGTGCTTCCGGACAGCTCGCAGCAGAAACTCGTGGTCGATATTGTCGAACAGACCTTTGATGTCGAACTCTAGAACCCAGTCATATTTCCAGCACCGCTTGCGCGTGACCCCGATAGCATCGAGCGCCGATTTTCTCGGCCGATAGCCATAGGAATCCGCCAGAAAGATTGGGTCCAGAACCGGCTCAATGACTTGCTTGACAACCATCTGGGCCACGCGATCCGCTACGGTAGGCACACCTAAAATCCGCTGGCCTCCAGTCTTTTTTGGAATGGAGACGGCCCGCACTGGTGGTGGAAAGTAGCTTCCCGAGCTCATTCGGTTCCAGAGCTTGTAGAGATTGCTCCGCAGGTCGGAATCAAACTGCTCGATCGTCTGACCATCCACGCCGGCCGAGCCCGCATTGGATTTGACCGCTTTGTAAGCCTCGTACACTTGCTTCTTTGTGATATTGAACGGTTTGCCTGTCGTATGAATCTGCATCTTCCTGTTTCCAGTTGTTTCGACCATACGACCGCCTGACCCGAGCCCTGCCCCGTCCCCCGCTCGCTCACCGTCACGACCCCGTCTTCCAGAATACCCGCCTTGAGCCATTTTCGGATCAGACGGATGACGCGCGGGTCACTGACCCGGTGCTCCAGGAAACGGACCAGCCATTCCTGGCTGACCGAATCGAAGAAGGACCGGATGTCCGCATCGAGAACGTAGTTCACCTTCTTGCTGCTGATTCCGACGACCAGAGCGTCCACGCGTCGTGCGGGCCGCGCCTTGGTCGGAACCCATACGAGAACCCGAGGAAGTCTTCCTCGTAGATCGCGTTCAGCACCGCGACGGTCGCCCGTTGGACAATTTTGTCCTCAAGGGCGGCGACCGCGATCGGGCGTTGCCGGCCATCCGGCTTCGGTATGTACTGTCGCCGGGATGGCAGTGCCCGATACGCCCCCCGCTGGACCCGTGCGTGCAAATCCTCGAGCTTGGGCTCGAGGTCTGCCTCGTAGTCCCGCCACGTCAGCCCGTCCACGCCGGCTGCAGCGTTTCGCTTGAGCGCGAAGAACGCCAGCCGGAGCAGGTCGATGCCAACATGGTGGAGGAGCGAGGTGAACCGTTCCTTCTTCCTTTGCTTAGCGACTTGCCGTATGCGGCCCAGCGCTTGGGACACGCTTTCCCGGTGCTGTGCCCGGCGCGTGCTGTGCTGACCCGCATTCCCCTCGGTCCCCGCCCTTCGCTCCACCGGCTCCGCAGCCGGTCGCCCGG